>Ga0307509_10003268_pt1 | contig 24938 bp, 19 predicted proteins | sample 10_EM_MG_FD_202245 | JGI IMG/M metagenome (GOLD analysis project Ga0307509, IMG submission 202245) | Populus trichocarpa ectomycorrhiza microbial communities from riparian zone in the Pacific Northwest, United States - 10_EM | ecosystem: Host-associated > Plants > Roots > Unclassified | place... | reverse complement strand
AGTTCTATTTGTCCTTCAACTATTATCTCTTACCTCCGGTCCCTTGAAGCCTCCCTTAGCACCAGCGCTAGCAGGTCTACCGCCGGTCCTATTGTATTTTCGTTAGACAGGAATAAACCTGTTACACGAAGCATCTTCGCTGCTATTAGACACAACAAGCAGGGAGAAGAGATCTTATCAATATAATAAGTTATCTACACTTATATATCTTTACCAATACTTCGACGATCTATGCCGAAGTGAATCATTATATCTAGCCTACATTCCTCGTGTCTTCTTAACCAGTTCTCCGATATAATTACGATTAAGGTCCTAGCTGTTGGAATACGTCACGCCGAAGCTATCACCTAACAATACGCCAGTTTGGCAATATTCCAATGTATTCCATGGAGATCGGAGAGCTAGCTCACAAGACGCAAATCAAGGAAGGATGGCGCCAGTCCAATAAAAATAATGCTGTGCGCCAGATCGTGCATAGCTACGGTCGTCAACAGGCAATCCGGATGAGACTATTGAACTTGCGATCACTGAAAAATCGCGGCGCATATCTCTCTCCCGACGTCCTGAAGCATTTAGATAGGACAACCAGTACAGTATCGCCACCAGTCATTTGTAGGAGGATCTTGAAGGGAGGCCGGAGCGATGTGTCCAATATCGTTGATTTTAGCCAGGTCTCGGGAGTCTCACTCGAGATTATATATCGTGAATTGATACGATATAGCAGGCATAACCTGCCAATAGACCACGGTCTCCCGGAAGACCATGCGACGCTTCAATCACTTCCCCTTGAACTACTGACACAACTCGAAGTCCCAGTTCTTACATTCCAAGAAGCCGATGTTTACGTGATCCACCGTCCACGATCCATGGGCACCCTACACTTTAGAAACTAGGGCAGTCGCAATGATTGGATTTGGTTACAAGCGGGCACAGAAGAAATGTATGGTGCGCTGAGGGGTTGTCACCCGGCAAAGCTAGTAGCCCTCTTGAAGATCAGGGACCCCAGATCCGAGGATACTGTGCATCGAGTCGCCAGTGTTCAGTTGCTGACCCCTGTGAACTCAGGGCGTCTATCGGATCTGCATGGCTTGGTTACAGTGCAGATGAGGGAAGACACGCGAGGGTTTACAATAGTTGATATAGGAACAATTCTCGGTCTGGCACACCTGATCCCGGAGGAGGACCGGTGATGGCTTGTAAATAGCCGGATTGATTTGAGAACATTTAATGAGGTTTATTAAGGAATCCGGATGAGAGAATCAGGATTCGGCGATGCGTGAGAATCAGGATTCAGCTATGCGTGAGAATCCTACATATTGATACTGTATATTGTAGAAGATATATAAGCGACTTTCCTGAAACCTAGATCATTAGTTCGCCAGACCAGTGAGGTGTGAGACGTGAGACCCGGGAGGGACCAAAAAAGCTGCTGCCGCCCCAGACACCAGGCGACGTTGCAGCAAGCAGCAAATTAGTTGTGATTACACGAGCAGGGATATGGGGTGGGTCAGGACGCGGAGAAGAGGTGATGAGGAGCTATCGCCACATCAGGAGAAAGAAGAGATGAGAGAAAGAGTCTGGGGTAGTCCAGACGTAGGAAGGGCGCCAGGTTGCATCAGGACGCAAGGAACGTTGCCAGGTAGCATCTGGAAGCGTGGGATGTGGCGGGGTGTTGCAAAGCAAAGTCAGGAGGCACAGGACGCATGGGACGCAGGAGATGCGTCACTTGTGTCAGGACGCAACGCCGACGGATCAGACGCAGGGTCCGTTTTTGCTGATGTACCAAACAGCTTCTACAACCCTTTCTCATCACACCCTGTCTATCCCGATCAAACTCGGTCTCTTCCTTCTCCCTTTTGTACAGGTAACATACTGGCATATTGATATGCTATCAATTCAATACTCAGGCTAACCATCTACAAAATGTAGTAATAAGAGGTAGCCAAGTAAGAATATTGTCAGAAAGTGCACAGGAGAACCTTGGACGGTAACGAGTCTTGTACTGAAGTGCAAGGCAGGGAGAGATACACTCAGATCAACTGACGAAGTAAAATGCCTCAAGGAGAACAGGTGATAGGCAGAATATTCTGAGTAGCGAGATATTGCGAGCGAAATAAGATGCGATAGGCAATGGTTCAATGAACTGCTTTCAGCAAGGATGCTATAATGTTGACTTGAGCTTGAGAGAGTTCCAGGTTGTCAAAGGATGCTACTGTGATATCAAGGGAATATCACGAGAGGAACAGTAGAAGAGAAATTTGTAACAACTTCAAGTTGTAAGACTATTGGAAGAGATAGTATGAGAAGAGGTATATACTGGGTGTAAAATACTACATAAAAGGCTAGAGAGGCTGATTTGTGGGTTATTTTCTTGCTACAAATAAGAAGTCACTTCTAGTTGTTGTCCATAGAAATTGGAATATGCAGGTGATGGAAACGTTTTCCCCTTATACTTTTTTCTTTTTTTCTTTTCCTTGCTTTTATTTAAACAACAGTCACTAACTTACCTGATCATAGGATGTAGCTAACCCTGGGGGTATTTTTTAGTAGCACATTCGCAAATGTATTAGTCATGTTATCAGATGATCAGATCACTCTTTTTGAAATTTGTTGTTCAGTACCGTAAAAACTCTTAAAATTCGTTATCGCTGCCTGTCACGAATATCCCTGTAAAATCATCACATCAGCCCAAGATAGGTTTAGTTTAGGAAGTGAGTCGGGTTGCGAGAGTCATTCGGGGGTTCCAGCATGGCTGGGTGGCTGAGGCTATACCGTGTCAGGAAAGTACTAGTCCCTCTCAGGGACTTTTGTCTCTGAACCCGAGATCCAGCCACGTTGTGCGATAACGAATTTTAAGAGTTTTTACGGTACATAATTCGATACCTGCGGTATTAATATGGTTGCTTCTGCCACTTCTTTCTCCGCAATTGGAGTCCTTCTTTCACCCTTCCACCATACTCGAATATCCCCGCCATCCGGCGCCTGACGAGTCAAGGCAACAGCTAGCAGATCTTTTTTTTTCGACTCTCGCGAAGAGTCTCGTTGTGAGTGAGCACTTGTGGTAAGATGGGCATAACGTATGGCACTAGGAGGTGTTCCTACGTGAACCCGGGTCGGCTAATGGGTCATCAGTTCGAAAGCATCCAACATGACAGCTATCCAAAGCTCGATCGGCGGGGACTTCTGCGGCAATAACAACAGCAACAATACAATTATCACAAATAATTATGGCATTCAAGTACCTTCATATGTTCCTGGTATGTAGTCTTTCATTGTCAATCTTCATTTTGAACTTATTTCTCAGAATTTGCGTAGCAACCTTTGAAGAGCTGGTAGTGTGTAACGGCTGGAGGGTGTCGCCACCGGTAATTGACCTAGACCACCTCCACAATGAGTACAACCTGCCCATGGGCGACACTGGAAAATGGATTTTCGAAGAAGTTGAGTATAGGCTGTGGCGGGAGAGCAGTGAATCCGCGCTTCTTTGGCTTTGCGGTGGCCCTGGAACGGGAAAGACTATGTTGGCCAAGCGTGTTGCCGCCGAATTTCTTAAGGGAACCGATAATCCTTCTGAAGGGGTTAAATCAGTTTTCCACTTCATCTCCCCCGAACTCTCCATCGCCGGCACATCTACTGATCGGGGGGGGCTGTCACAACTCAGGCTTGCCAAAGTAGCCAGCGACCTACTATATGTCCTTCTCCAGCAGGATGGGAACCTTTTCGACGGCTGCGAAAATGAACTTCAAAGGCAAGGGGATAGATTTTTCACCAACCCGTATTCTTTATGGAAGGTTCTAAGAAAAGCGATCAAGGATTGCCCGACAGACCCTATATACGTTCTCATAGACGGGGTAGATGAGCTCCGGGAGGGATTGTGTAGGGAATTGATGGGAAGGATTCTAGAGCTCATGGAAATCCGGACAGTTAAAATATTCCTCTCCAGCCGGGACGTACCCTACGTTTCTCGCAATCTCCCCAAATGCACCAAGATCGACCTTGATATGAACAGCTTTGTAAAAGAGGATGTGGAATCTTTTATCAGGCGCAAAGTGGATGCATGGGGGTGGGATGTTGATCTGAAGGAGAAAGCAATAAAAGCCATCCTGGAGAAGTCGGAGGGAATCTTCCTCTGGGCATCGTTGGCGATTGAAAATCTAACATACTTCAGTTCGGGCCCTGATTTTGACAGAATTCTAGAGAAGCCTTTGTTAGGGTTTGAAGATGTGTACAGAAAAATGTTACATACTATCCTCTTACGCGGAGAATGCGGAGAAGTTCTGAACGTGATCTGGAGTGTGGCACTCGCCTTGCGCCCGCTCACATTTGGCGAATTAGCCCATATCCTAGCTTGCATCGAGGAAAGGGCAAGGGCAAAACAATCCACTCATAACGGGACAACCAGCAAAATTCAGCTTCGGACAGAGAAGGAACTCAGGATATATGTGCGATCCTCACTTGGATTCCTCCGGGCCACCTCTGAAACTGTATCCATCGTCCATCATAGCGCAACAGAATACCTTTTTGATGAAAACAGGAAGGACGATCTCCCCGTACTTTCTAAAAGAGATGCAGACTACACAGTTGCCTGGGAATGCTTCCGATACCTTCACCATGCCGTTGGAGACACGGGGGAATCCCCAAAGGGACATGCCAGGGCATCTAAGGATAAGTCCTGGGACTCAGTTCCAAAGCGAGTTCGCAAGGGAGAGGGGCTAAGGGAGACTCCGTGGGAAGTGGCACGGAATGACCCATAAGGAGCTGTGGCTGAGTGGCCATATCTTAGATATGCAGCAGAATCCTGGGTCATTCATGCCCGTCGGAGTATCAGGATTTCAAAGGACAGATTCTGGGACGACCCCACTGGTAACTGGTTGCAGTACCGGTTCTTCGAAAAAAGCGACTTTATACGAAAGCCCTGGATTGAGCTCTGCGGAGATCCGAGAATGAAAGTTCTGGTGGGGGAGCAGACGCCACTGCACATCGCAGTCTGTCTAGGGCTTACACCTCTGGTAGAAATGGCTCTGTCAGATTTCACAAATGGGACCAACAGCAATTTGTCGCCACTACACCAGGCGGCTAGGTTCATATCAGGGGCATACAAAATCCTAATTGCCAAGGGCAGGCCATCCCTCCTCACGTATCCAGATTCAGACGGCAACATACCACTACACGAAGCAGCCATTTCCGGTCATTCGTCCATGCTAGAGACCCTAAAGAAATTAGGAGACCACAAGACATACAATGACTATATCAACAAGAAAAACCACTCCGGCAACACCCCGCTTCACCTTGCTTTCCAATTTGATTACCCGGAGATAGTTGAGCTTTTGGTCAAGAATGGGGCTGATCCAACCATCGAGAACGATGCCCAAATGACAGCATCAGAATTGGGGGCAAGTCTCGGGCGAGAAGCTCTCTTGGATATTTTAAAACATCTAGAGGAAATGCGAAAGGAGCCCAAAAAGGGGGTTGTGAAGGAGCCCGTGGGGGAGCGTGTGGAGGGGTCTGTGGAGGAGCGTGTGGAGGAGCGTGTGGAGGAACCAGTGAGGGAGCCTGTAGAGGAACCTATAGAGGGGCCTGTGGAGTGGCCTGCGGGGGTGTCTGTGGGAGAGCATGCAGGGGCGCCTGTGGAGGAGCCTGTGGAGCAGCCTATAGGAGAGCATATTCCCAGTATGCGGCTCCCGCTGCCAGTCTTTATTTCAAACATAGGGCTAATAATTTGTCTAGCAACCTTTAAAGAGCTAATAGCGCGCACCGGCTGGGCGGTGTCGCCACCAGAAATTGACCTAGACCACCTCTGCAACAAGTCTAACCTGCCTGAGGGTGGCACTGGAAAATGGATTTTGGAAGATGACCAGTACAGGAGGTGGCGGGAGAGTCATCAATCCGCCCTTCTTTGGCTTTGCGGTGGCCTTGGAACGGGAAAGACTATGTTGGCCAAGCGTGTTGCTGCTGAATTTCTCGAAGGACACATTAAATTAGTTTTCCATTTCGTCCCGCCTGAAGTCTCCACCGATGGAATATCTGCTGGTGAGACCGCGTTATCGCAACGCAGGCTTGCTAAAGTAGCCAGCGACCTACTGTATGGCATCCTACAGCAAGATGAGAGCCTTTTTGATGGCTGTAGAACTGAACTTCAAAAGCAAGGGAGAAAGTTTTTCACCAACCCGGGGTCTTTATGGAAGGTTTTAAGAAAGGCGATCCGGGATTTCCGGACAGACCCTGTATACATTCTCATCGACGGCCTAGATGGGCTCAGAGGGAGGTCACACAGAGAATTGATCGGAAAGATTCTGGGGCTCATGGAAATCCGCACAGTCAAAATATTTCTCTCTAGCCGGGACGTGCCCCATATTGCAAATAACCTCTCTTGTGACCCCTGGGAATACACCAAGATCAACCTTGATACCACCAGTTTTGTAAAAGAGGATTTAAAAGCTTTCATTAAGTACAAGATGGGCAGAGAGTGGGATGCTAACATGATGGAGAGAGCAACAGAAACCCTATTGGCGAAGTCGAAAGGCACCTTCCTCTGGGTATCATTGGTGATTGAAAACCTGCCTCTCAGTTCAGGCTCTGATTTCGAACGATTTCTAAACACACCTCCATTAAAGCTTGAAGATGTATACGAAAAAATGCTACGCACTCTCTTATCTAGAGTGGGATCGGGAGAAGTTCTGAGCGTGATCCGGAGTGTGGCACTCGCCTTGCGCCCGCTCACGTTTGGCGAGTTGAGCTATATCCTGGAGCTGATGGAGGCAAACGTAAAGGCAGAACGAGCGCCCTCTCACGGGGGAACAAGCAGAAAAACCCAGCCTAGAACCGCGGAGGAAATCAAGATGTTTGTCCAGTCCTCTCGGGGATTTCTCCGGGCTACCGCCACGACTGTATCCATTGTCCATCATACTGCGATAGAATACCTTTTCGACACGAACAGCAAAGGCTACCCCCCAGTACTTTCTAAAAGCGAGGTTGATCTCACGATTTCCTGGGAGTGCTTCCGATACCTTCACCACGTCTTTGCAGACCGGGAGAAATTCCCAGGAGGAAATGCTAGTGCGCATCACGATGAACCTCAGGACTCAAGTTCAAAACGAGATCACCAGGGAGAGGAGTCGGTAGAGGCTTCATGGGAAGTGGCACGGAAAGACCCACGGCGGGCCGTGGACGAGTGGCCGTATCTGAGATATGCAGCAGAATCCTGGTTCATTCATGCCCGCCGGAGCATTGAGGTCTCAAAGGACAGGTTCTGTGATGACTCTGCTCGCAACTGGTTGCGATACCAGTTCTTCGATACTACCGACGTCATACGAAAGCCCTGGATTAAGCTCTGCCGGGATCCGGAAATGGAGGTTTTGGCGGGAAACCAGACACAACTAAATATTGTAGCCCAGCTAAAGCTCACACCCCTGATAGAAAAAGCCCTCTTAGGGTTGACAACGATGACAAACAGCAATCCGTCGCCACTACACCTAGCAGCCAAGTCTATGTCTAAGGAATATAAGATCCTAATTGCCAAAGGTGAACCATCCCTTCTTACAGCGCCGGATCAAGACGGCAACACGCCACTACACGAAGCGGTTATTTCCGGCCACTTGCCCATGGTTGAGAGCCTGGTGAAAAAATTCGCAACACCAGAGTACAGGGCACACAGTAGCGAAATCGACAAGGAAAACCACCACGGCAATACCCCACTCCACCTCACTTTTCAATTTGATCACCCAAATATAGTCGAGTTCCTAGTCCAACATGGCGCGAATTCAGCCATCAAGAACCACGCCCGGGTGACTGCGCCAAAATTGGGGGGAGAGCTTAGGAGAGCAGATTGTTTGGATATTCTAAGACAGACCGAAGAAATGCGAGGGACTAAGGAAGCAACTGTGGGGGGGCTTGTGGGCGGAGCCCCAGACGGGTCCGAACCTTTGCGGCCAAGTAACCAACTATTATGGATGTGGGCGGCCATTCTCCTCCTCATCGCGCTTTTTGTAACAATGCGCACGTGACCAATCGAGTGGAAGGAGGGGGCTGCTATGCAAGTGCCCTAGTTATGCTGTAGGAACGGGGAAACCTTTCCCCTAGTTCACATCTATTATTATAATTCTCTAACTCGCATTACCGCTCCCACTGCCTATCGTGTGGTGTTCACATTTATTATGTATCCTATATCGTATCGTAACGCCATCAAGGGTTTCCACTTGGCTAGATTATGTTGAGTGATGAATTCTCCTTCTCTCAAGGGTGGCGGTTCTCGCGCACTGCTACCTAAACTCTCTTTCACGGGGTTGAGCTCATCTGTCTAGTTCATCCTTCGTTGGTTGTTGGGCTGGCCGAGCTTGTGATACTGGGGGTGTGTAAGAAAGAGCATTGGATAGCTAAGTTGGGTGGTTTTTGACCATGTAAGAGGGCTCCGGGGAGGGGAATAACTCTTGTTCGTTGGTTTATTCATTGTTTTAAGATGGGCAGGGTATCATAACTTATGTTCTTTCTTATGCTAACTTTACTCGCTTGATGGGTTATAGTTGTTTTGTTTTTTTGACTATTTGGCTTTGTTATTTTATTCCTTTAAGCCCTGCTCGGCTCATACCAACTTAAATAAATTGCAATAAAGGCTGAATATATGATATATTCTGAGATAGAAAAAGAAAACTTTTCTAAAGGGGCTCGGTACACACATCGTTTTCGCAATATCATCCCGCCCCTGTGGGAGGCATTCATTTCATGTAATGATTACCACGGCTTTGTCTAATTGACTTTTTTCAACCGTGATGATACTGTCTTGCTGTTAGAATCGCGAGATGCCGCTCGGCATGCCCTCGTGATGGTTCCTTTGTTGTTTAGATAGCTTCTAGGAACGCACGTTGGCTTCGGGCATGTGTTTGGGCTTTCGGGAAAACATCTCGGTTGCAAGAATGCGCATGCGTTATGGACCGATGCATCTGCCGGGAAAGCTGTAAGGGAAGCATGAAAGAGTCGAACACATGAAGGCCATATGCCCGGAGACTATAGGCAGTGGGTGTTTGTTTTTCCTTTGTTAGCACCGGAGTGAGCAAGAGGGATGGGAGACATACATAGAATAGTATGGCCATATGTGGTAGTGGTTCATGGAAGGATAGGAGGACTTTGTGGTTGATATGTACTTCTGTCTTTGCCGTTAATTAGTTGTTGTAGAGATGAAAAGAACTTCCCAGCCCCTGAGTTGTGCGATGGTTTTCCCCCAGAACTCTTGGCGTTTCGTTTCGCTGTCGCCGCCGTCGATCCACGTCCTAAAACTAGCTTTGAAGGGTTACTTCCTGCTCTTATCATATTATTCACTTAGACTTTGTTGTACTCTCCCACAATCTCTCTTGTTCACTAGCCTTTTGACTGACACCTCCCTTGTGAATTACCCTTCCTGTCCCAATTTGACCAGTACCGTTAAGGATTTTTGATACAATTCTGAGATAAGTCATTACCGTAATCTTTTTCACTTCCTATTCAACCTCTCTTGAATGGAATGTGCTTATTTCACCTTCAAGTATCTGTATATCATCGCAATTGGATTGGTGAAAAACTTTTTGGGAAATTTAATTTATATTGTCAAAGCTACCAACCCTATTGTTTGAATTTTAAGCAGCAGCTTTTAGTCTGGATCTAGTGTCCTTCACCCTCCTTCATAAAACTACAGATACCTTTCCAGGGAGTAATTTGCCCAAGCAAAGCTACTACTAACAATCAGAAAAGGTACCCAAGAGCTAACACCTCGGTTATTCCTTTTACTAGTACTCGGGTACAAGTACCAGGCATGATGTTTTCGTACAAGGGTTGCCAAGTAAAGTCCTAAGGTGGTGGTAAGAAGAGCAAAAACACCGAACACAGGTCGGTGCGGCAACATGTTGCTATGTTTTCCAAGGCCACGAACTTTGATGTCTTAGACATCCCTGCTATTCACACTTTGTAAGAAAAATCATCTTACCTGGCACTTGTACTGTTTGTAAAATTGATAATTATCTGAAGTTAACCAGATGTTTCTATCTTGTCCTAATGCATCAGATAGAGGAAAATAGCAAGTTCCTCACTATTTGTAAGCCTTTGGTCCGGTACCCTCTAAGAGCCTGTTTGGCAAAAATGGGACCGTTTGGTTGGGCGACCGTTTCTACTATGAAAATGACCTTCTCTCCGTTTTGAGACGGAAGGAAATGGGTCATTTGTATGGGAACTGTTGTAGCCAAACAGGCTCTAAGTCTTTCTTATATTCCTTGTACCCTTCCAACATCCTATCTCTGGGGCTTCAAATGCTTATACAGCGGTCAAAACATTAGATTTTCGGCTTCAAATATACCCTGGGTGGTTGAGTAATTAGATAGTGTGCTGTGCAGTCCAAAGTTCCTTTCTCTGGAAAAGAGGTAACAGACACAGCAAATGTGCAGCTCTTCCCCTTCCGTAACAGAAAAAACATGAATTTCCTCACCTTAAAGGGGCAAAGCCCAACAACCCCGCACACAGTCTAACTATTCAAGTTTTTACAGTCGCTTCTCACATACAGGCCCGATTTTTGCCTGGATTCTAGCATATTTCTAGGTTGTTTTTTTTAGTGCCCCGATCGGAGAATGCAGTGCTTTTCGAATTACCTATTTGAACTCTAAAATTGAGCTGAATCTGGGGTTGAGTGGTCGGACACTCCGTCGGGGTGCTACGAGATTCTGAACTACGCGCTATTACATAATCCGCAGGAACCCTGACATGGTTCCTCTCTTGGAATCATATCCTTTCTTCATCCCTCCTTACCTCACACGTCCTGCTTTCGAAGACCCCAAAACATCTCTAGCCGTGGGAGAACACTTGTGGGAGGATGGCCGAATAGTATAGCACCAGGACATTTCGCTATATGGGTCTAGATCGGCTAATAGGACATCGGTTTGGAAGCATTCGCCACGATGACTAGCCAAAGTTTGATTAGTGGGGACTTCGCGGGCAATATCAACAGCAACAATGACCACCGGTATTGTACCATAAACAATCACTTCGTTCAACTACCTTTATCTTTTCAAAAATGTATACAGCCTTTCATTGCCTGTCTTTATTTTAAACTTATGACTAAGAATTAGTGCAGCAACCTCTGCAGGGCTAATAGCGGGCGCCCGCTGGGTCGTGTCACCATGCCGAATTGACCTAGGCCACCTCCGCGACGAGTATAACCTGCCTGAAGCCAATACTGGAGCATGGATTTTCGAAGACGTTAAGTATATGGAATGGCGACAGAGCACGGAACCCAGGCTTCTTTGGCTTTGCGGTGGCCCTGGAACAGGAAAGACTATGTTGGCTAAGCGTGTTGCCGCCAAATTTCTCGAAGAAGCCGACGGTCCTTCCAAAGGGGCTAAATTGGCTTTCCACTTTGTCTCGCCGGAACTCCCCATGGCCTGGATATCAGCTACTGAGCCCCAGTTGCGGCAACTCATGCTTACGGAGATAGCCCGCGACCTACTATCTGGTATTCGGCAGCAGGACGGGGACCCCCCCGCCGGCTCCGAGGCTGAATTTGAAAACCAAGTGAACGGACCCCCCCCCAAACCCGAGTCTCCATGGGATGCTCTAGGAAATGTCATCCGGCGTTGCCACCCAGACCCTGTATACATTCTCATCGACGGCGTAGATGGACTCCAAATGAAATTATGTGAAGAATTGATGAGCAAGATTCAACGGCTCATGAAGATCCCTGGGGTCAGAATATTTATCTCCAGTCGGAACGTAAGCTACATTTCGAACAACCTCCCTTATGGCTCCCTCGAATGCATCAAGATTAGCCTCGATGAGAACCATTTTGTAAAAATGGATGTGGAAGCCTTTATCAGGCACAGAGTCAGTAGATGGAAATGGGATGTTCGTTCGACGGAGAAAACAATAGATACCCTTCTGGGGAGGTCTGAAGGCATCTTCCTCTGGGCATCCTGGGCAGTTGGAAATCTAGCAGAATTCGGCTCAAGTTATAATTACGAAGATTGCCTAGCGACACTCCCACAAGTACTTCGAGAGGAATATCGAAAAATGTTAGACACTCTCTTATTGCCAGAAGGACCAGGAGAAATGGTTCTGAACATGATCTGGAGTGTAGCACTGGCATTGCGGCCGCTCACATTTAACGAATTCTACTATATCCTAGCACGTATAAAGAAAAGTGCATGGGCTGAGCAGCGGCCCCCTCATGAGGGGACAAACAGTGAGATTCAGCTGAGAACGGAGGAGGGAATTAGGACGTGTGTGCAGTCCTCTCTGGGATTTCTTCGGGCAACTGCCACAACTGTATCTGTCGTCCATCATAGCGCGAGAGAATACCTTTTCAACGAGCACAGCGAGGGCCGCCTCCCAGTGCTTTCCAAAAGCGAGACCGATCTCACACTTTCCTGGGAGTCCTTTCGATACCTTCACCGTGCCATTGAAGACCCGGAAAGACTCCGAAGGGAGCATGTCAGGGGGCTCCATGATGGACCCCAGGACTCAGATTTGGGGCCAGATCATCAGTCAGGGGAGCCAGAAGTGACTCAAACGGAAGTGACACGGCAAGACCCATGGGAAGCCAAGTGGCCATATCTCAGATATGCCGCAGAATTCTGGTTCGTTCATGCCCGCCGGAGCATCAAGATTTCACTGGACACATTCCGCGACGACTCTGCTTGTGACTGGCTGCAACATCAATTCTTCGAAGCCAGCGACGCTATTCGAAGGCCGTGGATTGATCTCTGCGGCGATTCGGAAATGGAGATTTTGGCGGGGGAGCACACAGCACTACACATCGCAGCCTGTCTGGGGCTTGCACCCTTGGCAGAAAAGGCCCTCTCACCTTTCACAAAGGGGGCGGGTAACATTCGGTCACCACTGTACCTAGCAGCCAACCTCGTGTCCGGGCTATACGAAATCCTGATCGCCAAGGTTGGAACATTCCCCCTCACCGCGCGCAATCGGGACGGCAACGCCGCGCTACACAAAGCCGCTATTTTAGGCATTCGGCCTATGCTGGTGGGCCTAGTAGAAAAATCCGCAACCTCGGAGCACAGGGCGCGCAGCGACGAAATCAACAAGAAAAACTGCCTCGGCAATACCCCACTTCATCTTGCTTTTCAATTCAATCACCCACATATGGTCAAGTTTCTAGTCAAACATGGCGCGGATCCAACCATCGAGAACAATGCCCAGGTGACTGTAGCAGAACTAGGGAAAAGGCTCGGGAGACAAGATTGTTTGGATATCCTAAGACAGACCGGGATGCTTCCGGATGAGGTTAAGAAGGGGACTGCGGAGACTATCGAGACGGGTGCGAGAGAAAGCGAAACTATCAAGCCCTTGCACGCAAGTGGCCACCAGTTATGTGCTTTGGCAGTCATTTTCTTCTCCATCATCCTCGCGGCAATCCGCAATCTCAATTAACAGGACTCGGATCACAAATACTTATGACGAGTGGCTGGAGGTGTTCGGTTCAGCATTAGACAGAGGATGTCTTCAGAGTCGGAGTCTTCCGGAGAGGTGGCTAGGGTATATTTCTCGGCCGCGCTGATTTACGCGATCACACGTCTTATAGTCCACACCACGGGTCAGCTTTAGCGAGAGGAGCTACCGGAAGCGGGAGAGAAATATCATGGATAGGGTCGCCATGATACGGGATGGGCTGCTCATGTTGAATATTTCAGTGTGTGCGTCTGCCAACCCGGAGCCGGACTTTTCTTCTGTATTTCTACTACGTATGCATGCACTCTTCAGCGCACGGAATTCATAGCCGAAGCTGAAAGAGTCGATCATATCCAGCGTTGCTAATGAGCACCACTTTCCCATCACCGCCACCCCTAGCACCACTCCTGGAAGCGCGCACCACCTCCGCTACTTTCTCAGTCATTCCCACCCCCTTAGGCCAAAACCTGGGCACCAGTCCCTTAATATGCGCGTGAGAAAGCCGGCAGCAGCAACTTTCTCTGCACCTTGCACTCCTCACCCTCCGAGAACAGCAACCCCTTCTTTCCGAGAATATTGCCGATGTCATTCGTTACCAGCGGCAGCTTAATGAAGCTATAGCTCCTCGTGTGCAGCACTCCTTTTAGCACCTCTGGTGTTGTTAGGAACACTTGCTCGATGTTGAAGATCCCCAGGCACAGGTAGCAGTCCGCTGTTCAGAATCGTGCGCATCCAGATGGTCTGCAGGGCTCCGGACTACATTTTGAGATAATGCCCGAGTTGCCCACGAAGAAGCAGGAGTTAGTAGGCCCTGGGGGGTGTCGGGCTGAGGAGACGAGCTTAGACCAGAGGATGGTGCAGTAGAGGAACTTGCGGGTCAAGACTGGGTGGTTGGCAGCACGAACCCGGTGGCTGCGCCAAAAGAGGTGTGGTGGGAGAGGAGTATCATGGATGCGGCGCATTCTGCTAGGATTTTTATTGTGGACATTTTTAGATCGAGAGCGGGTGCCAAACCGGAGGGGAATACCGGCGGTCAACGTTGATCGGCGATATTATAGATAGGTTTTTCTTCCACAAAAAATGCTCAAATAATTATGATATATTGTTGTGGGAATATCCCCGGCTAAGTACCGCTCATTATATACTCCCCCGGGCGCCTCGGGCCGCAAGACATCTCGTCTACACATTTTTAAGCATGCTTAACACATCCTTCGTGAGCGGTGTGGTGTTGCGCTCACTTTAGTACAATCTCTGGAATTTGCCTCCCAAGGTGAACACCAAATTTAGAGATCCTACTGATGTACAGGGGCTACAATCTCAAATGAACGGACATCCCAACAAGCCAAATACCGTAAAAACTCTTGCAGTTCCCTATCACCGTCATGCAGGACAGGAACAGTTTGACAAGTAAACGGAAGTGCGTACGCCAGTTAATAAGATTCACCCCTTCCGGAAGGCGGATCTTATATCATGGTAGGAAAGCCAGGGCCCTTCTCAGCCTTTTTTCTCGGAATCCGAGATAGCGAATTACAAGAGTTTTCGAGGTATGATATTAAGATACTCAGAGATTACCAACATGCCCTAGCTTCGCATTGGAGCAGCCAAGAATCTCTGCAATATCATATTTTTGGCATCTAAACAGGCCCCGAGCGATACGGTAGTGTGGATTAATTAGGGCATAGCCACAGTATTAGAATCCCTCAGTATTAGGACCTCCCATGCAACACGACCGGTACCTTGGGTGAGCATAAGTGTCCGAAACCGACCACCGACAACTCGCTCGCAACGGTAGACCAAGCACTGGAATACGAATTGCAGACTTTCCTACTGTATCGTACTACCGGTGGGTATATTCGCACTTCCTCTGCTCTCGGGAACTGCCCTATTTGTTTTAGTGTCTTCAGGGTCGTTTAGTGTGCTGTTGAGTTGGCGGTTGACGGTTGCCGCCTCCAGACACTCAACCCCAAATAAGTGGGCCATAAACCACCACCCTGCTCGAGCCGAGGTACAAGTATGATATGCAACCCGGGGAGGAAAATGGTTATGCGAATTTTTCGAGCTAAAGGGTTTTAGTGTCTGTGACGCCCTTTCACATACAAAATTGGCAGATCAACTCAAAACTTGACTTATCATACTATGGCATTATAATATTATCATACTAGAAAAACCCTTTCAAACTAGGGCTAAACGCCTCAGCTCATAAGATAAAGACGATATTTTAAAGTATAAGCGTTGAGGAGAGCTCGTTGAAGGTGTGTGATAGTCTCCACTAGAGTAAGCGCTAAAAAAAACCAAAGTTTTTAATGATAACAAGGCCTTATATCAACGGTATATCCATCACATTCTTTTTTAGACTGCCCGTGCACAGTATCATCCAGAATGGGTTTTGCGCACTCGGGAGCTCATGCTCCCGATCGAGGCAGAAGCTCATGGTTGGTTCACCCGGGATAATTGGCAGTTGCTGAAGTAGCGAGAATAAAATTTCCCGAGGGGAGTTGCCTTTGGTCGCTGTTGGTTTGGTCGCTCGATAGAGGTTGTTATGAGATTTGACTACGATTTACAAACTCTGGTAAGAAGTGATGGAATAGTTATTCAAATTAACCAGCCAAATACAGTACTAGTATATCCCTATCTATTCCAGCTAATAGGTTCCACCCCCTGGACCAGTGTGGTGGATTGTGCCTCCCACTGGGCTTCCATCACCGCATCCCATAGATGCATCAAGTTAGGGCATGCAGATTCCCGCCCCATGATCCAGATTCAGCCTAGTCAGTCACCTCCGCCAAACAAAAATCATGAAACATCAAATGCCTCTATTTTTTTTGTGGAAAAGTCGCTTATCCGCAGACTAGAGTGATAGGGGGTGGGAAGTCTGCTCCGTAGGTTAATTCCTTCGTAAAATATGGAGTACTGTAGAGGGTGTGCTCGTTATTGCCTAACGTTTGTAAAAAACCGACTATTATTGCACACGGGCCAAAAATTGGCAAGAGTTTAAGAATTTTAGTAGCATGATATACTATTATGTTCTAGCCATTACGAGCATGCGGGATCTCGAGTCTCCCTATCATTCGCCTTCTCACTTTTCTCTCCCGCCCCCCTACGAAAAGCGCCGTAGTTTGGAATAGTTCCAAGTATCACATGCCACTACACGCGGGGGCCATAAGTTACCTGGATCACGGAAAATCTGCTCGGAGGTTGGGTGAGATAGGCGAGATAGAGATTGAGCCCTACCTTTTGATACCCAGAATGCATGCCTCACCCGTGATCCTTACTTGTCACTACTGGTATCACACCGGGTATGAAGGGCAAGTCCGTCAAACCTTAGGGCGAAGAGGGCGGAGAGGGCAAGGGATAGGAAGGGAGAGGAGAGAGGGTCCGGGAAGCGGAAATTCCAACTATTTCAAGCGATATGACTGGGGGGGTTGTGAGCTTTTGTTTTCGAGGACCATCCGGGACTTTAACCTATTGTTTGAGGAATGCACGCAGGCGATCTCCATGTACCGTAAAGTATCATAGCGGCGGTAGGCAATACCGGTAAGGCGATAGATGAAAAAACTGTTGCAAAAAAAAGTCTGTCGAACTCCCTCCGATTGGTTCTAGAGTGCACCTCCTCCTCAACCACGAAAGGAGCAGTGTTTGCTCCATCCAGTGTGCAGGGAGTTGGACCAATTTTCTTCCTTCGCTAAATATTAGAGCATCCAGCATGCCGATATTCGGTTGCACAAGCCCCGTTAGACACGCAGGCTTTCAATGAATCAGGCCAGAGTCCCACAGACTTCCGCGCCCTGCCTGTCGGGACCTCTCCTGCTCGTAGAAATCCACATATACTGTATATTCCTTTTGTTCCATCTCAGCTGAGGGCTGACTTGGCAGCGCTTTCCCTCTCAGCGCCGAGAAGTGGAATTTTCTGCTCCCTAGTACTTAGAGTATTGATATAATTGCTGCGGCATCGCTCAGAATTGCATTTCCCCCCCCCCACCCCTCCTGCCATTGAGCATCTATTTCGAAGGCCTCCAAATATCGCTAGCCGTCAGAGAGCACTTGTGGGAAGATAGTGAGAGTGTATAGCGCTAGGCTGTTTTACTGTATGGATCTAGATCGGCTAATATGTGGTCAGTTTGGAAGCACTCAACATGACAGCCACCCAAAGTTCGATCAGCTGGCAGTTCTCAGGCAATAACAACAGTAACAATACAAGCACAAATATCACAAATAATTATGGCATACAGGTACCTTCATTCATCCCTCGTATGCAGCCTTTGATTACCACTTATCGTTCTAGGTTTATGACTAAGAGCTTATAGCAACCTTTGAGGGGCTGGTCAAGTGCGCTGGATGGGGGGTGCCGCCGCCAACCATCGACTTAGACCACCTCCGCGACGAGTATAACCTGCCTGGGGCGACACGGGAAAATGGATTCAGAAGAAGCCGTGTATAGAGGGTGGCGGGAAAGCAAGGAATCCAAGCTTCTTTGGCTTTGTGGTGGACCTGGAACGGGAAAGGCTATGTTGGCCAGGCGTGTTGCCGCCGAACTTCTTAAGAGACCCGATAATCCACCTGGAGGGCTTAAATTGGTTTTCCACTTCGTCTCACCCGAACTCTCCACCGCCGAGACATCTAGTGATCAAGAAGAGTTGTCACAACTCAGGCTTGCCAAAGCAGCCAGCGACCTGCTGTATGGCATTCTCCAGCAGGATGGGAGTCTTTTCGATGGCTGCCTGGCTAAGCCCGAAAAACAGGGGGATAGATTCTTCACCAACCTATCTTCTTTATGGAAGGTTCTACGAAAAGCGATCAAAGATTGCCGGACAGACCCCATATACATTATCATAGACGGCATAGATGGGCTTAAGGAGAGATTATGCGAGGAATTTACTGGAAGACTTCTGGGGCTCATGGAAATCCGGACTGTCAAAATATTTCTCTCCAGTCGGGACGTACCCCACATCTCAAACAACCTCCCCCATATCCCCTACCGGTTCATCAAGATCGACCTCAATACTAACAGCTCTATAAAAGAGGATGTCGAATCTTTTATCAGGCGCAGAGTGAATGCGTGGGGGTGGGACGCAGACCTGAAGGAGAGAGCAATGGAAGCCCTTCTGGCAAAGTCGGAGGGCATTTTCCTCTAGACATCGTTGGCGATTGAAAGTCTTACATACTTCAGTTCGGGCCCTAATTTTGACAAGTTTCTAAGGAAACCACCATCAGGGCTTAAAGATGTATACCGCGAAATGTTACGCACTCTCATCTCACGAGAAGAGTCAGGAGAAGTTTTGAACATGATCTGGAGTGTAGCACTCGCGTTGCGCCCGCTCACATTTGGCGAATTAGCTCATATCCTGGCTTGGATCGAGGAAAAGCAAGGGCAGAACAATCCGCTCCTAACGGGACAACCAGCAAAATTCAGCTTCGGGCAGAGAAGGAACTCAGGATATACGTCCGGTTCTCACTTGGATTCCTCCGGGCTACCTCTGAAACTGTATCCATCGTCCATCATACTGCAATAGAATACCTTTTCGATGAATACAGCCGGGGTAGCCTCTCAGTGCTTTCTAAAAGTGAGGCAGACCTCATGCTTTCTTGGGACTGCTTCCGATACCTTCATCATGCCTTTGGAGACCCACAAAGGTTCCCAAGGTGTGGTGTTACACGGGCCCACGATGAGTCCCGGGACCCAAGTCTAGGACAAGCCCGCCAGAGAGGTAAGCGAGGAGAGATACCACGGAAAGTGGCATGGAAACCCCCACAGGAAGCCGCAGCCCAATGGACATATCTCAAATATGCAGCAGAATCCTGGTTCATTCATGCCCGCCGGAGCCTTGAGATCTCAAAGGACGAATTCTGCGACGACTCTGCCCATAACTGGTTGCAGTATCAGTTCTTCGAAACCAGTGATGTCATACGAAAGCCATGGATTGAGCTTTGAGGAGATTCGAGAATGGAGGTTTTGGCGGGGGAGCAGACACCACTAAACATCGTTGTTTGTTTGGGGCTCATGCCCCTGATAGAAAAGGCCCTCTCAGATTTCCCAAAGGGGACCAACGGCAATCGGTCACCACTACACCTAGCAGCTAGGTTTATATCCGGGGCATACAAGATTCTGATCGAGAAGAGCGAGCCATCCCTCACGGAACCGGGTCAAGACGGCAACACACCGCTACATGAAGCAGCCATTTCCGGTCATTCGTCCATGCTGAAGGCCCTAGTGAAAAAATTGGGAGAGCACAAGACATACGGTAACGAAATCAACAAGAAAAATCACACCGGCAACACTCCACTTCACCTCGCCTTTCAATTTGATCACATGGAGATTGTCGAGTTTCTCATCAAGAAAGGAGCTGATACAACAATCAAGAACGATGCCCAAATGACAGCAGTAGAATTGGGAGCAAAGATCGAGCGAGGAGATAGTTTGGATATTCTAAAACATGCGGAGGAAATGCGGGAGGATACCGAGAAGGAGGCTGCGAAGGAGCCGGTAGAGCCACTGCCTGAGCTGATGAGAGTTCATACGGAGAATCTCACGCAGAGCTTGTCAAATATCATGCAGCCAGGCCCATCTGGCCGACAGATGATGCTTCTCCAGCAGGCCCTAGATGTCCTGCGATTTAACCAGCAGGAGCTAGATCTCTTGCGGGCGGTGAAAATCCCAGCGGAGCTATCTCTCGCCGCCTAAACCTCCAAGAAGCTCGCGGGTAAGCTTGCAGGAGCGCGTGTTCGGGCTATTTAAGAGATAGAGAAACCCAAGGTAAACAAGAGCTTAAAGCATGTTGATAGAAGTTAAATCATTCTTCCATCCCCTTTTGTTCGCCACTAGGCTTCCCAGCAGACTTTGTTTCAAACCTATGGCGGCTGAAGTTAGAACAGAAGCAAGTATTTATTCAATCCAAATATTTTCCAATATGATACATATATGCTGGCATGGGCTCGAGGCCACTTTCATCGTTCTTTTTTTTTTTCAGCCAGAGCCTGATCAAGTATAAATTATGACCATCCATTGATATAATGACATACTTCCGATACCACATACAATATATTGGAGATAGTCCAATCAGATTGCAATTTGCATGCCCACTTCGAAGCTTTAAAAGAGATGCTAGAATTATGTTGGCTTGCGTATAGGGCATACGAACATCGGTTACGCGGTTATGCGGTTGCAGAGATATGCTGAGATGTGGGTATGCGTATATGCGGAGATGCGGATATGTGGCTAGGAGATATACGGTTAGAGGGCATGTGGCTTCATGATGTGCGGCGACTAGGCACTTAGAAGTGGGTTGTTGCTTTCACACCCTATGACGTTAGGCATTGGATACCGGTTTTTGGTTTTGTTGATACCAATTGCCGTTAGGTATTAGGTATCGAGTATTTAGTTTTATGATATTCTTCTCATACCGTATGTCCCTGGACATAGCGGAGTTGGCATACTAACAGGGCAAAGGTCTTAGGGATCACAGAAGACCATGGGATATCAGGACGGTTCTGGAGTGCTTAGGATCTAGGGTTCAGGGTTCAGGGTTCATCAGCCTGGAGTGCTGCTTTAGAATTTGTCGAGCCTCGGGAGCCCCGCAGTGCCGTTAGTTAGACGGAGTAATATATCTCCTACGGTAGCTTGCACTAAACTCTTATTATTGACCTAGTACCTCCATATTTGCTTATTAGAACTGTACTTACTGTCGGAAAAACCCAGTGTGCTCGGTTAGTACTTAAAGAAAGCACGAAAGAAAGAAGGAAAGAACAAAAGTGCAATCGTAATGGACCCTGAGCGACAGGACATGGAATAACAGGGGCTAGTTAGCTACTCCTTCTGCTACCTAAGGATAGGAAGGAGGAGGAAGTGGAAGTGAGATGGGTCAAAGTTCCCGGTGATTAGGGAACCCCAAGACGTTATTGTTTTTGTCTTGTAGTCTCCCTTAGGAACGAAGTTTCAACTAGCCTAACTTACCCCCTAGCCCTACCTTATTCAGTCCAAACAGGTTTGAACAAGCCACAGAGTTGATCGGGCTTGGGTTATTGGAGTATATCGCGAGTTTACTAGATAGCCAAATTAGGCTATGTATCAGCTGTGTAGCAGGATTTCAAGGTGGAGAAATCACTCTCATTTCTTAGTTTGTCCGCTGTCCAGGGCGCGCACAATTAACGTCGGCAGATTATTTTGGCACAGTGATAGACGATAGAAAGAGAATTCACACGGAACTTAGACACCTCGCTCATCTCTTCAAATTCGCTCTTACTAAAACAAAAAAACTCATGACAGAAACAAGTGTATAAGTAAAACATAAGTAGCACTTCCTGATCCTTCCGTCCATCACCACACCTATCTCTCTATTCCTGCCATGCCTTTATTCCTCCGTACACTCCCGTGATAAACAAAGGAAAGACATGTCTATCTAATCTCTTTCATAAACTGTGAATCATTCTATCTCAATCCCAAATCATCCGCAAGCATCTATCCAATCTTTCAGACTCTCCCGCATCTCCCAAAGTCAGCCACCTCTTTTCAACACGCACAGCGTGTCATGATCTGTGCTCTTTCTTGAATCTTGATAACTTTACCATGAGTCATACAGTCAGAAATCATCGAGTGACCACACATGATTCCATCCATTCTATCTATCATTTCATCCTTCATTCATCCCTTGATAACTGATAATATTCACAAAATAAACGAGAATTCACCCCCAAGCCACCTCCTTAACAGGAACTGGTATATCCCCCCCGGGTTTCGCGCTGATCCCCTCCTTAACCGCACCTTCCTCTTCCCATCCCGCTCAAACTCGAACCTACCAATCGTGGCCGCAAGGAGACACTTAAATTCTACCCTGGCAAACACATTCCCAATAAACCCCCTAGGCCCCGCCAGGGATGTGAGAAACCCATAATTACTCTCAACAGCGGCCCCCCGCTCCGTCCTCTCTGCCCGCCCACCGCTTGGGCTTGAACTCCTCCGCGTCCGCGCCCCACAAAGGGCGGGAGGGCTACGGAGAGCTGGAGGGAAATATTGCGGATAGGGTCGCCATGATTTGAAATGGGCTGCTCATGTCGAATATTGCAGTGTGCGTCTGCTAACCCGGAGCCAGAGTTTTCTCCTGTATTTCTGCTATCGCTTATGGAAGCGCTCTTCAGCACACAGAATTTATAGTCAGAGCCGGAAGAGCAGATCATCTCCAGCGTCGCCAACGAGAACCGCTTTTCCATCTCCACTCCCACCTCCCGGTCTCCACCCCTAGTGGCACTCCGCGAAGCGGACACCAACTCCGCCACATTCTCGGTCATTTCCACTCCTTGGACCCAAAACCCGAGGGCAAGTCCCGGAATATGCGCATGAGAGAAAATCGGCAACAGCAACCTCCCCCGCACTTGATACTCCTTACCCTTCGCCAACAGCAACCCCTTCTCCTTGAGAATGTTGCCGATGTCATCCGTCACTAGCGGCGGCTTGATAAAGCTATATCTCTTCGTGTGCAGCACTCCTTTTCAACACCACAGGCGTTGTGGGGGACACTCGTTCAGTATCGAAGACCCCCAGGTACCGTGCTCGCAGCGAGAATAGGCTCAGAGACAACGGGCTAAACCAGGATTCCCCACAACATTCAGCCATCATAACACCACAAGAACTCAAGTCAATGCTATAGTCAAAATCAAAATTCCCACTACCAGATCCCAGGCTCCTAAAGAGAAGGAGGGACACAAATATACAAGCATGGTATTAGTAGTCATTGTAGTTGTGGTTGTAATTGTAATGACTATAGCACTGTGGTTATCACGATGATTGAATTTCGCAGGGGATCGTGGTTCAGGACTTATTCTCCCTAAACAGCAAATTCTGGATTACTAAGCATCTCTAAACTTTGGCTAATCTAACACATTTCTCCAATACTATTATGATACTTGTTGTGGAGCCCTTCAAATTTCTGGTGCTAGCTTTGAATGGAACTCACTACTCGAGCATATCGAGATTCTCAAAGAAACCAACAATCCCTAGTTTCGCATTATAACCGCCAAGAACCGCGGCGATATCTGATATCTAAACAGGCCCTAAATGATATTGTGGATTGGTTGGGGTGTGCAGTCGTAGTGCCTGGAAGGAATTCCTCAATGCCAGGAGTTCACATTCAACATGATTGACTCGCCTGGTGAGAATAAGTGTCCGGGACCCGACGACCGATGGCTGAGCTAGAAACAGTAGACCAAACACAGGAATATGAATTAGAAAACTTTTCCACTGCGCCACTGGTAAGTGTACTTAGACTTCCTCCACTACCGGGAACTGCTTCCTTAGTACGGTATCTTGAGAGCCGTTTGGTGCGATGGCAGTTGGCAGTTGTCGGCTCCCGCTTGCGGAGATTTAATCTCGCCCCAAGTAAGTCAGTCATAAGCTATTACTGGTAAGAGGCATTCAGCCCCGGTATGAAAAAGTGTTTACGCAAGTTTTCCGAGCTACAAGGTTTGGGTGGTGTGGCGTCGTTTCGCATACAAAATCGGCAGATCAATTCAAAACATGCCACTCGAAAGTGTCTTATTCTAACTAAGTTAGGACCAAACGCGTCAGATAAACATAAAGACCATCGGTATCGTACCAGGGTTGAGAAGGACTCATTGAGAAGAATTAGTGAAGGCGTGTATTAGCCTTCACGAGAGGGGGCTATTAATGAGAAAGGCAAACTAACCCTTTTGATGATAACACTTCAACTTTACATCAGCGGTATCTCGATCACATCTTTTTTTTTTGGGCTACCAGATTACCATTCAAGACTTGGTTTCTCGCACCCGGCAGCTCAGGCTGCTAGTAGAGGCGGAAGCCCATTGTCTGTAGAAATTTCACCATCTATATTCCATTATCGCCAGACAATAGGGGAGAATCCGCCCCTACTTATAGAAACCAAATGAGCTATGAACATGACTTCTGATATACGTACAGTATTACAGTATTCTTTATTTCAATGATTTCTCTCTGACCGCATGACTTACTCAACCCAGTAAGTACAGTAGTGCATTTTCTCAATGACGACCAGACAACTCAAAAAGAGGATAGCGTGCAAGGTAATGAAGTACAAGGGGACACATATTCCAACACTCCCACTTCCCCGTAGGACTAGCGACCACAACAAGGGAAATGAAATACAGTAAATCAACCACAACCTCATTAAAAACCTGGAAGGCCAAAAACCCAGTGGGAGAAAAGTGCCTTGCCAGGGAAAAAGAGTGTTGGGTATACATAGTGAAATGAAAGAACTAATCCAAACGAAAATAGGAATATGCCCAGCTCAACTTACTAGGTAGTTATCATTCCCATTGCCCGCATATGTTTCCAGTGTTTTTCCTTCGCGAGAGGCTTGGTAAGTAAATCGGCTGTCATTTCTGCAGTCGGTATGTAGGTAACCGAGACTTCACCTCCATCAGCAAAAGTACACATTTGCCCCCTATACCTCATGAGGCATGTGAGGGATGGGGGGCAAAATTATCAAACTCCAGTTGATGTATGGGTCATCCATACCCTCATAAACCTCGGTTAAATC
>Ga0307509_10003267_pt1 | contig 24939 bp, 20 predicted proteins | sample 10_EM_MG_FD_202245 | JGI IMG/M metagenome (GOLD analysis project Ga0307509, IMG submission 202245) | Populus trichocarpa ectomycorrhiza microbial communities from riparian zone in the Pacific Northwest, United States - 10_EM | ecosystem: Host-associated > Plants > Roots > Unclassified | place... | reverse complement strand
AAGCTATTGAAACCCCGTAAAATTTATCAAGTGATAAAAGTTATTCACGACCCGTTGTGGCCGCTCTTGTGTCGAAAGGCAAGAGATATTGATTAGCTATTGTAAAACCATACCAAATTCTTCTGGACAGTTACTAACCGCAATGTTTAGGGACAAGAGACCCGATAAGCGGTTGAGGCTTGCAGGCCCACCGCCACATACAAGATCCATTCACGTAAGAGTGAGATTGGAATGGAGCCACAATCAAGAGAGGCTAAGTGGTGAAGCCCTCTTATTGTTAGATAGTGGCGCTACTGGGGCTGTATTAAGCAGCGATTGGGTTAAGAATGCCCAAGTACCTTGTGTACGTCGGAAGGAACCGACACCAATTTTACACGCCAGTGGGAACCACATCCCAGGCTCAGGTCTACACTATACCACTACGGTGGATATGTATATAGGAGACCATATGAATAAGATGCGATTTGAAGTCGCAGATATGCCGGCAGGCAAAGTGAATGGTTACCTGCCAATGTCGTGGCTAAAGGACCACAACCCAGATATAAACTGGGAGAAGGGCAGTCTTAAGTGGCGATCAGAATATTGTAAAGCCCACTGCCTAAGGAAAGAAAGGCGCTTAGAGTTCATTACTGAAGAGGAACTCTTAGCCGAGGACCCAGACAATATCTTTGTCATGGGCATGGCCCTTTACCCTGATGAAGACGGCGCGGACATCAAGATTAAGATTCTCCCTGAATATAGAGACTATGCAGATATATTCAGTCAAGAGAAAATCAATGCTTTACCTGAGCATAGTAAATACGATCATCATATCGACTTGATTCTAGAGGCCAAACTACTAGATGGGCCTATCTATCCCTTGTCTAAGAAGGAATTAGACGCACTTTGGGATTATATTAGGGAAATGGAAGACCATGGAAAGATTAGAAGATGTTCCTCGCCAATAGGCGCCCCTACATTATTTGTGCCGAAGCCTGATGGAACGCTTCGGTTATGTGTTGATTACCGAGGGTTAAACAAGATTACTATCAAGAATAATTATCCGTTGCCCTTGATGAGCGAGCTTAGGAGTAGGCTCGGTAAAGCCACTCTCTTCTCAAAACTGGATTTGAAGAATGGCTATTACCTTATCCGCATGGCGGAAGGTGAAGAATGGAAGACGGCTTTCAAAAGCAGATATGGTCTTCATGAGTCACCGTGATGCCCTTTTGGTTATGCAACGCACCATCAACGTTGCAAAGTATGATCAATGATGTATTCCGTGACATGTTAGATGTCGGAGTCATCGCCTATATGGATGACATTCTGATCTATACGGAAACAGTTGAAGAACATGTCGCCCTGGTAAGGCGGGTAATGGAAAGGCTGAGAAAGGCACGCCTTTGCGTTAGCATTAAGAAGTCAAGCTTGCATCAACGGGAAGTAGAGTTCCTTGGGTATAAAATATCCGATAGAGCTCTCTATAACAAGTACAAAAGTTGAAGAGATCCGGGCATGGTCAAAGCCCGAGAAGGTTCTCGATGTGCAAAGCTTTATGGGCTTTGCCAATTTCTATCGTCGGTTGATAAAAGGTTGTAGCAAGATAGCCAAACCATTGACGGACTTAACGAAGAAAGGTATCAAATGGACGTGGACTCCTTCGTGTCAAGATGCTTTTGACAAGTTGAAGGAGATGTTTACCACAGGTCCTATTCTGACACACTTTGATGACACTCGTCCGACTATGTCGGAAACCGAGGCTAGTGACTTTGCCTTAGGAGCGGTATTATCTCAACTCTGTGAAGATGAGAAATGGCATCCTGTAGCTTTTCATAGTAGAAAGTTCTCGCCAGCAGAGATAAATTATGACGTCCATGATAAGGAGATGGCTGCAATAGTGGCAGCCTTTAACGAATGGGCATATATGTTGATGTCGGTTGATGATCAGATATTGGTGTACACTGATCACAAGCATTTAGAGTACTTTAATACTACAAAGACTCTAAACCGTAGACAAGATCGCTGGGCAGAATTTCTACAACCGTTCAATTTTAAGGTTATTTATCGTGAAGGACGGTTGAATTAAAAGGCTGATGCTTTGTCCAGTCGTAGGGACTACCGCCCTGAAGGGGGAGTAATTCCGAACCTTTTACATTTTTTCGCCCTGGACAGTATATTGGAGAGGAGCCTGTCATCTTGCGACCACATGTGTTGCAGACTTGCCAAGGTGTTCGGTTGCAGACAACATTTCATGAGGCTCTTATCAAAGCAGCCGATAGTGATTAAACCTATTTAGCAACGCTAAAGGCACTCCTCAAAGGTGATAGTAAGGTCGATACAACTTTTAGTATTGAAAAGGACTTGCTCCTGTATAAGAACAGGTGGTACATTCCAAAGGACGAAGGTCTAAGGTGAACAATCATGGAGGCAGAACATGATTCAAAGATTGCTGGACACTTCGGAACATACAAGACCATTGGTAAGGTTAGGGCTAACTTCTATTGGCCAAGGATGGATGAAAACATTACCGAGTACGTTCGCTCTTGCGATGTATGTCAACCTAATAAAGTCATCCGGCATAAGAAGTATGGACTCCTAGAACCCTTAGAAGTTCCTATCAGACCATGGACGGCAGTATCCATGGATTTCATTGTTGGGTTACCAAAGTCCCATGGGTATACAAAGATATGGGTCATCGTAGACAGGTTCTCCAAGATGGCACATTTCATACCGCTAAGGACGGAGGAACACATTAAGGAATTAGCCTTGACGTGCGTGAAAGAAATCTGGCGCCTCCATGGATTTCCCGAATCAATTGTCTCTGACCGAGATACCCGATTCACGTCTAAGTTTTGGACAAGCCTGATGCAGCTATTGCAAGTAAAGCTAAACCTCTCCACTGTATTCCACCCAGAAAGTGATGGGCAAACTGAAAGGGTTAATCAGACACTAGAACAATATTTAAGAAGTTATTGTTCATATCAGCAAGACGATTGGGTATTGCTGTTGGCCTTCGCGGAACATGCGTATAATACCTCAATGTCAGAATCCAGAAAGGCTAGTCCCTTTGAAATAAATTATGGATTCTCACCCCAGACTCAGTGGTCGGGGATAGTGTCGGATAACAAAGGAATCCACCCAGACAGCAAGCTTGTTGTGAAGGATTGGGAAGGCACGTGGCAGGAGATCCGCGAGACAATAAAGCAGGCACAGGAAAGACAGCGGAAATGGCATGATCAAAAGAGACAGGCAGCTACAGAATATGTTACGTTAGAAGATGTCTCACAGGGCAGTGCTAAGAAAGCGGATAGGGTTATGCTAAACCACAAGAACCTCCGTACCAAAAGGCCTGTGGAACAACTAGACCATAAGATGTTTGGACCATTTGTTGTCAAACGCAAGGTGGGGTCTAGGGCCTATGAGGTTGAGTTGCCTGAGAGATGGGACATCCATCCTGTATTCCATGTTAGTCTGTTGGAACCCTATCGTGAGGATCTTGTGGGCAGGCCTCAAAAGATAATACCAACACTTGACATAGTGGACAATGAGCCTAGTTATGTAGTTGCGGAAGTGGTTGATCACAGATGGTATGGGAATCCTAAGTCAAAGTCTCCACACCTTTTTGTGCAATATATGGTTGCTTGGGAAGGGTATGGTGCAGAAGAGAATTCTTGGGAACCATTCGAGATGTTAGAAGATACCGCAATGCAAGCATTGCAACAGTTCCATGAGAGGTATCCGTCTAAACCTAAAGACCATAGGGTTATAGAAAATCCAAACCGTGGAACTAAGAGACGAGGTTGACGGTCTGAGAACAGACCCAGAGGGGAGGGGAGTAGTGTAATGACCCTACGATAGGTAGCTACAATCACTATCACCTTAGCCCAAATGGTATACCAAGAGGTAACCAGCGGTGGTATGGTCTCGTATACTTAATACAAATAGCAGGTAAACCTAGGATAAGGCCTAGGGAATAGTTGAGTAGCCTTGAGGTACTCTACTAGGCAGGGTAACCTTTCGGCAGAACATTGGCATAAGGTCAAGAGAATTAGGAGAATGTTATACGGACCTCCGAGACGACTTCTGTGGTCGCCTGGAGGACTTCCTGAGCCGTTAAAGGCATTAGAGGGCAAGATTACCATACCTTGGGAATTTGGTCATTATGCCCAGGGGTCCTAGTTACCCTGCCGAAGAACCCAAGTTACCCTACCTTCACCGGCAAAGTCATCCTAGAACTTAGAGGTCGATTGCCTCACATTCTATGGGCTCTTAGATGTTCTTGGGCGTACACGCATATGCGCGGGGAGGCCCCACGCCGGTATAAGGGTGGCCCGAACATACTATTGAAGTTGGGCGGGTTTTGCTAACACCCCCCTCTGGCCCCAGCGTTGGGACGGTGCGTCATAGGCAGATAGCTGTGTAGTTGCTCGTTTGCTCGTTAAAAGAGGTCATTGGAGCGGCTGCGGTAACACCGTATAAGTCGTCGCCGTCCGTCCGACTGAATGTCGTTCGCAGGATATATAAGGGGAGTATGGGTAACCGCCAAAATCGGGTTCATCCATATATGGTCCCTGGGGCATCTAGGAGTCTATTCTAGCCTACGGGTTGTAGGGTAGTCTTCATAGTGGTACTCAGGTAGTCTCAGAAGGCCAGGGTGCTTTCGAGACAAATACCTCAGTAACCATCCCGGGCCTCCTCCCCTTGATTTGTATCATTACTATGGGTTGTTATTGGACTCTAGAGGTATCAGTCCTATCACGGTAGCGTATGTCCCGAGAGGCTAGCTATGGGTAGCACCTACTTAGCCAACCATTGGCTACATCTCGCCGGGGGAGCTTGCATGTCAATTGATCACATTAGATAGTCGAGTAGATAGAATGATTGACTGCATAGCTTGAATTGACGAAACCGCTACTGGGCTAGTGAGTCTACCACCTAGGTATTGACTCTGGTTGTTGTCATAACAGTTAGCCACTGATAGGACTTCGATAGGAAAAGTTTTTCCACCTGTGGTTGTATTGGAAATGCATTGCAGAAACTCATATCCTATTGACGGAGTTAAGTGTACCCGAGTTGGTCCAATACTTCTGGCAGCATAAATCCTGATGGAGGATAGACCTCGGACAAACCCTGGGCAGGACAGGGTGCTCACACAAGCTCAGCAGTAGTGGTGAATGTCAAAGGCTTAAATCTGATACCTACTTAAGTTTAAGCGTTTGGCATCCTGCTTCGACAACCAACCCCCCCTCGAGAGAACTATATCGAGTGAAGCTTCTAGACTAACTAAATTAAGTTTTTCTGTTGATTCTTCTGAATTATTTTACCTCATCTTTATCTTCTACTTTGAGTGTGTGGTGCGGTCGCAACCATAGAGTTCACCGGTCTACATTGTGCCCCCGTTACAAGCACACCGAATATGGATCCAGAGATTCAAGCTATGAATCAGACAACCTGAGTAGCTTATCCTATCAAAAGAATGCCTTTTGGTAGCACCTTGGTTAGTGGCAGCTGTTTCCCATGGGGTGCAGGGGTCATTGATGTTGTGAGTGCAAATCCACTACATTGACTCAAATGCAGGCATCGCGAGGTAGAGACGCACTGCTTGCCTGGAGAGCTGGTAGTAGTGATAGTATGGACCTGAGGGACGATTTGCGGGGTACAAGCATCTCACAGAAAGCATCTGAGATATCCACCAAGTCATTATCACTAGCGAACATACCTTTTGCTGCTATTGCAGGATATACTACTGGGGATGACCAGCTTAACGAAAAGATTCTAAATAGATATCCTTATACGAACCTTCCAACAATTCAATATACTACACTCCTGGACAAACCAGTGGACCTGTATGGAAACGTGTTTATCCATGTAAAGGACCGTAATGAGAAGAATAATGCCTGTGAACTTAAACTATATGATAAATGGATTCTTGACTCTGGTGTTTCAGACAGTATATGCAATAAGCGGTCGCAGTTTCTCTCTCTCTACAAACTTGCTACACTACACCATATCAGACTAGGTATTAATACCACAGTTTCCACTTCCTATTGAGGCATGGTTGACATATCCGGAGTCATAATTGATGCTCTTTATGTTCCTGAATTCTGTGTCTCGCTTCTCTCCGTTTCCGAGTTGGATAACCTTGAATATAAACTATATTTTCACAAGGGTCTTTGCTCTCTCAAGTCTCAAGAGGGGTCCAAGCAGGGATAGCACCCATTCGCATGCCGTATAGCTGGGCTTTATGAGGTGACTACTCTAGAACCTGCTGGGGCAGAAGGCAAAAGATCTGTTAAAGGGTCCCAGATTGAAGGAGCCTACATCAACAAAAGATTACCCTGGGTCAGATACGGCGCCGTTGCGTCCCGATGCATGCGACGTTCAATCTGCGTCCCCTGCGTCCTGTGCATCCTGAGTTGCGTCCCGTATGGCCTGTGCGTCCTGAGTTTCATCCTGTGCGTCCCCTGCCTCCAGTGGGTCCCCTGCGTCCTGTGCATCCCCTGCCTTCTATGCGTCCCCTGCGTCCTGTGCATCCCCTGCGTCCTGTGCGTCCCCTGCGTCCTGTGCGTCCCCTGCGTCCTGTGCGTCCCCTGCGTCCTGTGCGTCCCCTGCGTCCTGTGCGTTCCCTGCGTCCTGTGCGTTCCCTTCGTCCTGTGCGTCCAGAGTTGCCTGGCAACGCCCACTCAAATTCCATGTGTCCTGAGTTTCCTTGCAACCCCGGCTCACATCCCAAGCCACCCTAGTCGCGCTGCGAGCCTCTTTCTGTCAGGATCGGAGGTTGCCTCATATCAGTGTCCTGAATACCTCCAGGCGCCCGGCCGTTCAAGTTACTTCGATCTGCTAGTGGATGCAGCCTATTATCTCCGCTTCGTTGCGTAGGCTGGCATCGAGAGTAGTACCACTTTGTTATTAAATCATGTCTTCCGCGCGCGGGTCATATACTACTGATCATCCGCCCTTGTAGTTTATGAATCTGGTGATTCTACTGTATAGCGTGTTTGTTCATCGGTAGATTAATTATACTACTATACTAGCAATATGTTCCTCCCTCAATCAATCCCCGACGCAAAATAGCATTGAAGTTGCCTTCTGATATCCGGGTCCCTTAATATACCTCGTTAAATATTTTCAAATCAATACGGCTATTGACAATCGAGCGCTGATGCCCCTCAAGTATTAGGTGGCCAGGCCGAGAATTGTCCCTATGTCAACTACAGTAAACTCCGGAGCATCCTCCTTCATTTGAATGGTAACAAGGCTATGTACGTCTGCTATCTGCGCTGAGTTCACTGCACTCACAAACTGAACACCAGCGAGGTGGCGCACTGGATTCACGCATCTGTAGTCTCTGATTGTGGAGAGCCCAACGAGCTTGGCGGGTAGACGGCCCCGGAGCGCACCATGCATGTCTTCCTTTCCCGCCCTGACCCAAACCTAATGATTGCAACTCCCGTGGTTCCTAAAGTTGAGAGCCCCCGTGCATCTCGCACGGTTGATGTCGTCTATTTCCCTTTCTTGGAAGGCATGAAATAGAATTTCTAGTTTTGTTAGTATCTCGACGGGATGAGATTTGAGATCTCAGTGTCCTCCGCAAGATGGCACTCTGGCGGCAGATTATGACCGCTGGATCGGATCAATCAACAACGTATAATTTCATTGGAAACCCCCAAAACCAGACTAAAATTGGCCATGTTAGTCTAACGACCCTATGATAGATAGCTACAATAACTACCACCTTAGCCCAAATGGTATACCAAGTGGTCACCAAAGATGGTATGGGCTCATATACTTAGTATATAACCAGCCGGTTAACCTAGAACAAGGCCCAAGCTCCGCCTCCGCTATCTCCCTACCCCTACGTTTCTCAACACCATATTGCTTCTGGTACAAAATCTGACGATACTCTGCACTCTCAGTGAGCTGCCTTCTCTTGCACTCCCAGTGAGCTGCACTTCGCCTAGCACTCTTCGTGAGCTGCGAAATGTCCGTCCATGGTGCCCCTCAGGGTTTCCCTCTCCCCCCTTCCTCGGTGCCCTCCACCAGGCCCAGCTCCACCTCCCCTCCTTCCGAACAGATCGTCTACGTGAGGAATTTCCTTGGGGAAACGCTCAACAAACTAGGCTTCAATGATGTGGTCCCCCTCCCTACCAGCTCCGAGCTCGGTAGAGACCTCTCTACGGGTGAATCTATCATCCTCCCCCTTCTCTGCTCCACGATCAACGCTTTGGCCTCTCTACTTGAGAGGGTCGACACCCTCAACGACCGCATCACTCACACCCATGACTCCATCAGCCAGGTGGCAAACTCGGTCCCCAATAGGGACGAACTAACCGCCTCCTTGGCCCCCATCACCTCTTCGGTTCGTGACCTGTCACATCGGGTCAGCACAACCTCCGTGTCACACAGACCCACACCCCCCCTAGCCAATCAATCACAGGCCCCGGCCCCCCCCAAGAAGGCACCTGCCCCCACGCCCGGCCTACATCCCGACTTCCCCAGACATGACCACGCCACCAACAAGTACTATGGCAACCCTGAAGCGTTTGCCAAGTCCCACCCCACCTTGTGGGAAGCCTCCCACTTCGCCAATGGGGGTTACCCCGCCGTTTCCACTTTCCTCCCTGGGGTGCAAGACCCTACCTGCCCCCGTCTGACCTATGCACAGGTCACGGCCCCCCCGACGAAAGGAAAAAAGAAGTCCTCCCCCCTGGGGGTTGCCTCCTTGGCCTCTCCTCCCTCCTCCTCCTCCTCTCCAGCTTCCTCCTCCTCCTCCTCCAGACCCTCCACTCTCCCAGCTGCGGCTAGGAGGTTCTACGCACCCAGACAGGATCCCCTCCCTCACCCAGATAGGGAGACCATTGCCGCCACCTTTCCTGATATAGCCGCAGAAGTTCTGCGCTCGTCCAACTGCGCCTTCCCTCTCTCGTTTACAGCCAAAGTCAACTCGAATGGTACGGTCACCCTCTTGGGGGTCTCCCCCACTACGCCTGCCTCCGACTACGCTCCCTTCTTTGGTGCTCTTGCGGCCTGTTTAAACAAGTCCTTCCCAGTCGGCTCCTCCCCGTGGCGCCCGTTCAGGCCCGCCCCCAACGAATATCAGTTCGCCATTCATAGCCTCCCCCTCCGCTACCTCCCTGAAGACAATGAGGGTTTCTTCGTGTACCTCAGGACAGCAATACTCAACGCCAAGGGCGTCGATATCACCTCGGCGCGCTTTCTTAACCCGGATCCTGAAGCCCGCTCTCTAAAGCTCGCCTCTTCGGTTGTTGTCACAACTACCCCTGAGGAAGGCAAGAAGATGGGCTCTAACATCTTCCTTCTCTCCCGCAAGAGGGAGATCAAGACTGCTCACTCTGCCAACAAAACTACTCGATGCCGCAACTGGCAGAGATACGGCCATACGGCCCCCGTCTGTAAATACGATCACCCCGTCTGCTCAATCTGCGCCCTGCACCATCGCAAGACGGAACACCGCTGCCTTAACCCCACGTGTCCTAGAGAGGGCAACCTTCGCCCTGTGGCAAACTGCTGCTCTGCTTCCCCTGCGCACTGTGCTAACTGCCGGGATGATCATCCTGCCACTGACCCTGCCTGCCCAGCTAGACCAAGCCGTCCCCCCCCCAATGACGAGGTACCTCCTGCACAAGGCCACGTCGCCCCTGCCCCTGCTGAAGGGGACATGGATACAACTGAAGATGAGGGTGAGGCCGTTGCCGAAACCCCCAGACCCTCCGCTCCATCAACTATCCGAAGACTTCACCCGGCCTTTGAGGTAGTCACCCCACGCCCGACTCGTCCCTCAGCTCCTCCCTCGGTTTTGCGCCCTACTCCAAGGGCGGGTGGCCCACTCCCCCAGGTGGCCCCCAACCCCTCCCCTGCTCCTTCCAACGATCCGGGCAGGGCCCGATAATGCAGTACAATAATAGCTCAACCATGTCTCCCCGGCCGGCCAGGGGGACTCTCCGCTCCTTTTCCATCGTTCAACACAACAGCCTTGGGAGCTGGGATGCGTTTTTGTGCCTTATGAACAGCGTTAGTCAGTTAACCTCCCCTCCTATAATAATAGCCCTCCAGGACCCCCTGGTTAGGAGAGGTCAACTCCCATCCTTCTCTACATACAAGTGCTTTCACCCCTCCTCCTCCAAACCAAGGGTGGCTTTCTACGTCCACCCCCACCTGCTAAACACGGTCTCGCTCCTACCCGCCGCATCCACCCGTTCCGATTTGTTATCGATCGACATATTCGCCCTAGAAGGCTTCTTTGAGCTCCTGTTCACTAGATTCAGGGTTATCAACGCCTACAATCTTCCCCTCAAGTCTGCCCCCTTTCGCACTATCTCCCCCCTTGATTTGTTTCAAGATAACAATTTCCCGACGATGGTGGTTGGCGACCTCAACCTGCATCATCCAGCTGCCGACCCACTACGCACATTCGACTCTAAGGAGTACAACCTGTCGCATCCCTATGATAGCCAGGCTTCGGAACATGGCTACTCTCTCATCAACCAACCAGGATTATATACATACTTCCCCTTCACGCATAAGGCCAGGCCCTCGGTCCTGGACCTCGGCTTCGCTAACAGGCCGCTTTTCCCTTCGTTCTCACATTGGGAAACGCCTCTCCCCTCGACTGGCTCTGATCATGTTCCAGTGCTCATCACACTGGAGTCTCCCAGGTTCAGACTTCCACCTCCCTCCCCCAACTGGTCAAAAACGGATTGGTCCAGTATACTGCCCGCCCTTCCCTCCTTGATACCTCCTCCTCCTCCTTCTGTTTCCTCGTCCTCCACCTTTGAGGAATGGTTCGACACCCATGCCAATAAAGTCAAGACCCTCATCTCCTCCAACACTCCTGTGTCACGCCCGTCCCCCAGATCCAAACCATGGTGGTCCCCTCTTCTCTCTCACCTAAGATCTGCCTTCCACTCGGCCTCCCGAACGTACAGGTCCTCCAGAGACCCCTACGACCAGTCAGCTCTACGCTCGGCAAGACGCTCCTATTTTGCTGCCATTCAAAAGGCCAAGTTCACCCATTGGTCGACCTACCTTTCGTCCCTTACCCCCTCTTCAGTTTGGGAGGCCAGAAAGCTCGCCTCAGGGAGGCAGGCCTCAAGGTTTCCCTCCTTTCCCGACCAAGACACTCCCGAGGGCATCAACAAGGCCCTACTTACACATTTTTTCCCCTCCGCCCCTCCTCCGACAAACGCTCCCCTCAATCTCTCTCCCTATCCTGGCTACTTCCCTCTCAGTAAGGAGGAAATCACGCTCGCCCTTTCAAAGTCCGCCAACCCTTCCGCTCCCGGCCCGGACACGATCTCCCATGTCGTGTGGAAGCGGGTTCACCGATTATGCCCTGCCCTCCTCACCAAGCTCCTCTCTCCTCTGCTACATTACGGACATCACCCCACCTCCCTGAAGAAAGCGAACGGCATTGTGTTGGATAAGCCCGGCAAGGAATCCTATGATACCCCTGCCTCCTTCAGGGTCATTGTCTTACTCGAAACTCTCTCCAAAATACTGGAACGGGTCGTCGCTTCCCGTCTCTCCCTCCTAGCCAGGCACGTAGCCCTACTCCACCCTCACCAGACAGGTTCCCTCCCAGGTCTCTCCACTTTCGATGCCACATCTACCCTCACCCATGAGGTTCGCCTCCTTCAGAGACTTGGTTCCAAGGTTTCATCTCTTTTCCTAGACATCAAGGGCGGCTTCGACAATGTCGACCCCGGCCAGCTTACGTCGGCACTAGGGGCCAAAGGGGCCCACAAATACCTCACAGCATGGGTTGGCAGTTTCCTTACCAACCGCAGGTGTAGACTACTCTTCCAAGGTTCCCCAAGAATATTTTCGCCGGTTGCCGTGGGCACCCCCCAGGGCTCCCCCATCTCCCCCCTCCTCTTTGTTATATATGTTTCTCCACTGCACCCTGTGATACCTAAGGGTATCGTAATCTCCTACGTGGACGATTTCGTGATCACCGTCTCTTCCTCCTCCCACAGGCGCAATGTTCAACTCCTCCAAGGCCAATACCGCTCTCTCTGCAGTATAGCGGCACCCAGGGGCCTGACCTTTTCCGTCCCCAAGACTAAGCTCATGCATTGGCGCACCCCTCAGGAGTGCTCGCCTCCCTCAACGGCGGGAGTCCGATTGGACGACCTGTACTTCCCCCCCAAGTACACGGTAAGGTGGCTGGGATATTGGTTCACGCCCCCTCTCTCTTCGAGTGCCCACTTCAGCAAGAGGATGTCCCTCGCCCAGGGCGCCTTCGACACGATCAACAGACTCTCTCCTCCGGGGAAGGGCCGCCCTCCGTATCTCTGCAATAGGCTGGCCTCTTCCCTCCTCGCCCCTGTTCTACTTTATGGTGCGGATCTATACACACCCCTTGTAGGAATGCAGGACCAGTTGGACGTATTTTGGCACCGCGTCCAAAGATGGGTCACCAACTGTTTTTCCTCCACTCCAGTCCCTATACTGGCCATCGAGTCCTGCCTCCCCCCTCTCGTCCACCTTATAGAACACCGACAACACATGGCGGCCCTGAGGATGGTCTGCTCTCCACCCGAAATCAACCCTGCGTCCGCCAGGCTACACAAGTCAGTCCCAAACCGGTCTTCTTATCGCTCCCCGCTCTGTCACCGCTTCCTGCTGGTCAAGTTGAATCCCGCCCACCGCCCCCTCATGTGGAAGACACCTCAAGTGACAATCCGCAAACATCGCCTCATCGATGAGATCACCCATAGGACGCTTCCCCTGCTTAAAGACAGCCTTTTCTTTCCTTTGCACAACCGTCAACTGGTCCCTACCCTATCCGTCCCTCCGGAGGACCCTCCCTCTGACTCGTACAACGCACTCAAAAAAGAGTCCCGTGCAATCCTCCTTCTACAGTGGCGCTCGCTCGCTCCTCCCCCCCCAGGCTATCCTTACCCGCCTTCGCTCACACCGCACTCCTTTATGGGCCTCCCCAAGTTCATGGCCGGTCGCTTCCATCAGATGCTATCTGGTAAGAGCTACCTCGCAGCCCATCCTTCCTGGTTTAATCAAGATACTCCCTCTCTCTGCCCCAGGTGCCACGCCTCGGCTGAACCCTTTGAGCACGCCATCCTTCACTGCGAAGCCCGCCCCCGCCTGAAAGAGAGTCTCCTCCCGGCCCTCACCTCGCTTGACGCTGCCTCGCCCCTATGGTCCTCCGATCAAGATATCGCCATTCTTTCCAGATTTATCGCACTCACGGCCACCGGTTTCCCGCCCGACATGTTCCCCCCGAGCCGTGCTTCCAGCACTGCCTATAGCCCTGCTCCCTCCCCTCCCTTCTCCCCCTGGCGCCGTTTCAGGTTTTCTCCCGTGGAGGATAATTGATTTGTTCGGGTATTTCTGTACTTGTTGTTACTTAAAGGAGATCGTAAGGTCTGGTGGTTTTGGATATTTCTTTACTAGTTTATGATGTTTTCCCTTGGTTGGTTATCGCGTCATGGTTTAGCTACGCTTTGGAGAACTGGGTGGATAGGGTTTTCTTTTGTTTGTTGTTTTATTATAGGTTTTGTTTACGCCATAGCTCACCGCTGCATGCGAGTTCTTTGTACCTTTAAACAAACGAATACATGACTTAAACAAAAAAAAAAAACCTAGAACAAGGCCTAAAACATAATAGAGTAGCCTTGGGTACTCTACGAGACAGGGTAACCTTTTGGGAGTAAGTTCGCATGAAGTCAAGGAATTTATGGGAACGTTACACAGACCTCCGAGAGAACATTTGGTGTTGAGAGGAGGACTGCCGGAGCAGTTAAAGGCATAAGAGGGCAAAGTTACCCTACCTTGGGAATTTGGCCATTATGCCCATGCACCCCAGTTACCCTACTGTGGAGTCCAAGTTACCCTACCTTCACCGGCAAAGTTATCCCGGAACTTAGAGGTCAATTTCCTCACATTCTATGCGCTCTTAGATGTTCATGGGTGCACACGCTCCGGCGCAGGAAGGCCCCACGCTTGAGTAGGCGTGGTCCGAACATGCTATTGAACTTGGGCGGGTTTAGCTAACACCCCCCTCTGGCCCCAGCGTTGGGACGGCCCGTCATGGGCAGACAGCTGCATAGTGGCTCGTTTGCTAGTCAAAAGAGGTCATTGGAGCGGCGGCAGTAACACCGTATACGTCGTCGCCGTCCGTCTGACTCAATGTCGTTCACAGGATATATAAGGGGAGTAAGGGTCTCCGCCAAAATGGGGGTCACCTATATATTGTTTCTCCGGCACGTAGGAGTCTATTTCAGCCTACGGGTAGTAGGGTAGTCTTCCTAGTGGTACTTAGGTAGTCCCTGGAAGCCAGGGTGCTTTCAGGACAAATGCTTCAGTTACCAGCCGGGACCTTCTCCCCTTGATTTGTAGCATTAGTATGGGTTGTCAATCGACTCTAGAGGTATGAGTCTTATGACGGTAGAGTATGTCCCGAGAGGCTGGCTATGGGTAGCGCCCCCTTAGCCAACCATCGGCTACATCTTACCGGAGGAGCTTGCATGCCAAATTATCACATTTGAATAGTCGGGTAGATTAAATGATGGACTGCATACCTTGTATAGACGAAACTACCCCTGGGCCAGTGAGTCCACCACCTAGGTATTGACGCCGGTTGTTGGCATCACAGTTGGCCACTGGCGTGCCTTCGATAGGAAGAGTTTTTCCAACCGGCGGTTGTATTGGAGATGCATTGCAGAAACTCATATCCTATTGAGGGAGTTAAATGTAACCGTGTTGGTCCGACACTTCCGGCAGCATAATTCCTGATAGAGGGTAGACCTCTGACAAACCCTGCGCAGGACAGGGTGCTCGCACAAGGTGAGAGTAGTAGTTAATGTCAAAGGCTTAAATCTGATATCTACTTAAGTTTAAGCGTTTGGCATTCTACTTCGATAACCAACTTTCCTGGAGAGAACTTATTGAGTGAAGCTTTCAGCTTAACGATATTAAGTTTTACGGTTTGATTCATTTTGAATTATTTTACCTCATCTTTATCTTCTACTTTGAGTGTTTGATGCGGTCGCAACCTTAGAGTTCACCTCTCTATACGGTGCCCCCGTTACAGTTAGAAAAATCAGCCCGGGGTCCCTTTAGCATCCTCCTACAAATGTCAGGCGCTGTTGTGGTGCTAGTTGTATCCACCAGTTCCACCACGTCGGGAGAGAGATCTGCACTGCCACATCGCAGAGATTCCAGATTCAATAGTCATATTCGGAGGCCATGCTGTCCACTATAGCTCTTGACACTTTGCCTTGAGGCATCAATTTTATTCGATTGCCGCCATCCAGCCTTGATTTGGGTCTTATGCGCTAGCTCTCTGAACTCGGTTGAATACATTGGAATATTGCCAAAGTGGCATATATGATCACAAAGGTGACTGAGCAAATGCATCTTGATCAAGTTGAAATGCAATTCACAAAAGATCAAGTCTATACGTCGCTCGCTTTCTTCTTCCCTTCCTGTGTCGCGCATCCGGCACCATTTCGAGGGTACAATGTGCTCCCTTCTCTTAGGCTTAACCTGTCGCAGGTCCCTTCATTACTTATCGATCTTTGCGTGTATGCGTTTAGTCACTCAAACCTCTAAAGAGATATGCTTCATCTTGTGAAACAGGTCCAGATAGTATTCCATATAGGTGATTGTTTCCAATGTGTGGCTTCTGTATTGCGCGATTATATTGAAATCGACCAGTGCCCTGACGCATCCGACAGCACGTGTAACGACCCTACGATAGGTAGCTACAATCATTATCACCTTAGCCCAAATGGTATACCAAGTGGTATCCAGAGGTGGTATGGTCTCGTATATATTATACACATAGCTGGTAATCCTAGGATAAGGCCTAGGGAATAGTTGAGTAGCCTTGAGGTACTCTACTAGGCAGGGTAACCTTTCGGGAGAACATTCGCATAAGGTCAAGAGAATTATGGGCATGTTACACGGACCTCCGAGACGACTTCTGTGGTCGCCTGGAGGACTTCCTGAGCGGTTAAAGGCATAAGAAGGCAAAGTTACGCTACCTTGGGAATTTGGTCATTATGCCCATGAACCCCAGTTACCCTACTGAGGTGTCCAAGTTACCCTACCTTCACCGGCAAAGTCATCCTAGAACTTAGAGGTCGATTGCCTCACATTCTATAGGCTCGTAGATGTTCTTGGGCGCACACGCATCTGCACGGGGAGGCCCCACGCCTATGTAGGAGTGGCCCGAACATGCTATTGAACTTGGGCGGGTTTTGCTAACACCCCCCTCTGGCCCCAGCGTTGGGACGGCGCGTCACAGGCAGACGGTTGTGCAGTTGCTCGTTTGCTAGTTAAAACAGGTCATTGGAGCAGCTGCCGTAACACCGTATACGTCGTCGCCGTCCGTCCGACCGCATGTTGTTCGCAGGATATATAAGGGGAGTATGGGTAACCGCCAAAATGGAGGTCCCTCATATATGGTCTCTCGGGCATCTAGGAGTCTATTCTAGCCTACGGGATGTAGGGTAGTCTTCCTAGTGGTGCTCAGGTAGTCTCAAAGGCCAGGGTGCTTTCGAGACAAATACCTCAGTAACCAGCCCGGACCTTCTCCCCTTGATTTGTAGCATTACTATGGGTTGTTATTGGACTCTAGAGGTATGAGTCTTATCACGGTAGATTATGTCCCGAGAGGATGGCTCTGGGTAGCGCCCACTTAGCCAACCATCGGCTACATCTCACCGGGGGAGCTTGCACGTCAATTTATCACATTAAATAGTCGTGTAGATTAAATGATGGACTGCATAGCTTGTATAGACGAAACTGCCACTGGGCCAGTGAGTCCACCACCTAGGTATTGATTGCGGTGGTTGTCATAACAGTTAGCCACTGGTATGACTTCGATAGGAAGAGTTTTTCCACCTGCGGTTGTATTGGAGACGCATTGCAGAAACTCATATCCTATGGACGGAGTTAAGCGTACCCAAGTTGGTCCGACAATTCCGGCAGGATAAATCCTGATGGAGGGTAGACCTCGGACGAACCCTGAGTAGGACAGGGTACTCGCACAAAGGTCGGAAGTAGTGGTGAATGTCAAAGGCTTAAATCTGATATCTACTTAAGTTTAAGCCTTTGGCATTCTACTTCGACAACCAACTTTTCCTCAAGAGAACTAAATTGAGTGAAGCTTCTAGCTTAACTATATTAAGTTTTACCGTTGATTCTTCTAAATTATTTTACCTCATCTTTATCTTCTACTTTGAGTGTTTGATACAGTCGCAACCTTAGAGTTCACCTCTCTATAGGGTGCCCCCGTTCCAGCACGCTTCCACAGTATGAGTTGCGCACTCCCAGGCTGACGCAGTGCCACAGCCAGAACCCCTAGAACACACCACCCAAGGTTCCGCATCTCTTTCTCTTGCCACTGCGTAACTTTGCGGTAGGCTTTTTTGGGTACAAGGAATCCTGGGTACGGCGGTAATGCCTTACAAACTAGGTCAAATGCCTCAACTCTTCCGTGCTTTTTCGGAAAGCCCGGGATCCAGTCCATCATGTGCTTGAATAACCAAAGATAAACTTTATGGAGCAGGTCTGGTTTGTGTAAATCTGATGCCAAAACCTGGTTGAGCCTGTAAATAACCTTTTGACTTAATCTAATACCAAGACTCTCAGGAGTTTTGTCGGCATGGTCGGTTTCTCCGATCCAATTTTCATAGTCGTAATGGTGATATGTTGTGTAATCTCTAACTGGATAGACTTTCATATTGGTGCCTAATTCGACCGCAGGCATCTCGCATCTTGGACAGACATTGGATTTTATTCCATGCAGCGAAACATTTTCCATGTGGTCCGCAATCCACGCGATCAGCATTGGGAAGCACCTCCGAACATTGCAATGGGCGCAGGCAATTGGAACGCCGTCATGCGCCGGATATTGTAGAGCCGCAAAGATGAGTTGGAATACCTCCCGTAGGGTGTCAGTGTTGATTTGTCTCTGGTGTTATTCTGCTTTGGAGGAATTTGATAGTTTTGGGGAAATGGGCAATAATGCAAGAAGCAGAACTACCATGGATGTGGGGCTGTTGCGCCGGCCGGACGGAAGATTTCCAGCGTGATATATACAGGCCATGCTTTCTTGTCGCCGGAGAAGTTTGTGAGATGTGTCTGATAAGACATTCCTATGATCGGAACAAGCGTGGCACCTGGCGGCAGTGTCTCCTGGTTTCAGTAAGCAATTATTTACATTAAAAAGGGTTATGAGGCTGTACTTGAAGATCCGACCACCAGTCCGCGGTGTGCATTTCTGCGTCTATCCGTTGTCCATTGGCGTCGTATTCCCTGCGCGGTGGGTAGACAAAGTCATCTCTGTAGACGATCTGGTGCTGGAGATATCAGAAGCAATCTAGAATATTGCGATAGAAGAATGGCAATGTTCGCTTGCCATTATCAACCTGTCCTTCGTTCTATTGAAGATATGCACTATGAGGATCCAATGCCTGGAGAAGGTTCTCAAGAGTATACATGGAACTATACCCGGCCGATGAAGCATTACCCAGACCACACAAGAAGTATTCCTTGATTCGTGACTTAGGTACTTTACCCTCAAGGAACCTCGACGCTAGCTTGAAACCGTGTGTGCTACTAAATGGGAAGCATGAGTGCTGACACAGATTGCTTTCTTCGTGCTCAAAACCGTTGACATCTCGTACAGATTCGCCGGCCCCTTCATAAAGCACTCGTTTACTGGGTAATAAACTCGCAGTTTCGTTGAGAATCTCGGTATTAGACTCGGGACTGATGTCATCGAATGCGCCGTACGCATGTCCGGTGTCATCTAGATCCGATTCATAGTCGGAATCCAGGCAGAGATGCCCCTCGTGGGGCAATATGTTGCTTCCTTTGTTATCGTTAGTAGTTGGTTAGGATGCATATTTGATTCTAGACGCTAAGAAAATATCCAAATTTGCATGCGCATTTTGCAGGTGCTTCTCATATGCACCAGACAGGCTGTATTTCTGTCAGCAGAATGTACATCTGTGAGGCATGGGGCGAGATTTCTCAGATTATCTCGGTCTTGTGTAGTTTCGAGTCTAAGGCTATCGGGGTGATGTCAACCACGCGTGTAGATCGCATGGAGGATTAGGCGGCACCAATGATCTCAACTGGATCAAGTATTTTGAATTGCTTAGCGTAGAGGTCACGTGGCGCTGGCTTAGATTGTTTGTTTCAGGATCTTGATAGTAGACCAAGAATATTTCCTATTCAAACGCAAGAGTCTTTATTCCATTTCATTTGTTCAAGTTGAATCAGCTTATATGGGTGCCCTGTGGTAGAGCGTCAGATCCCGGTTCCCTAATAAATTGTTAAAAATACTTCAATCTTTCAACCGGCCTAAAAGATCATAGTGTTTTATCTATAATAGGAACAGATCAACACAGGAGGACCTCATACAAAGAATCATCTACCATTCAGAACTTCAACAAGATCCACAAGATGCACATCTCTAGCCTCTCATATTTATCAAATCAATATAGTCGAAAACATATGCAACATAGCGCAGAATATTAACATCAATCAATACTCACTGATGCCACCCAGCGGGCTGCAGCTGGCACCAGCAGGTCAGACATATCAGCTTCCTGCTAATTCTCGCATTGAAGAAATCTCATTTCAACGCTGGGACAAAAGACAAATTACTGAGCATATGAGGTCAATGGGCATCGCGTTGGGTCTCCAAGGTGACGCCATATACTGTGCATCGCGGGACGCTGTTAAGGATCAAATGTTAGGGAGGGGTTATCAGATGGATCTTCATCAGTTCCCAAACGCAGAATTCCTGCAAATTGTTGCCGGCTTCCGGCAATTGAGCCCGGCCTGCGATCAACTCACCACTGCGATGAACTCGCCACTGCATCTGCAGCGAACGACATACCTGGTATACAGGAGGTGGACGAGGCAGTGGTCCAACTGGTTAAGGACTGTGGGAAGATGTTGACTAATACAGTCAACTTGAAAAATAAGCCGTTTCCGCAGGTGCCGGGAGTCTTTCCGGGGTAGGTGATTGTCCCGAACATATTACTCCCTGCGAATCCCCCCCCTGGGAGCCAGTGTGGTCTTGCAACAGCTGTACAGAGTCCAGGTGCTGGCGCCCCAAATGCTCCCAGAGCCAGTGCACACGGGCCAGCTCAATTCTAACCTGCCCAGGCTGCTGGTGCATACCAAATCCCTCCTTCCCCGCCGAATCCCCAAGGGCCAATACAACTTCCTTTGCAAGCCTCTGGAAATCCTGGTCTGTCAGGAAGCTCTGGACAGAATATACCTCCCCTGGTGATGCGCCCTCTCAAATTGCGGTTGCGCTAGTCTGCTAGCACACTCAAAATATCAGGTGCTGCATCGGCGAATAACCCACAACAAATGTTTCCTCATGTCGTGGTGAATAACCAGCCATTAAACAATCCTCCACAGACAGCTGGTGGTGCAAACCAAATCCAGGCTCCCCTGTTGAATCCCCAAGGGCCAAACCGACCTCCCTCGACAGCGTCTGCAAATGCTGGTCCGTCAGGAAACCAAATCCAGCCTCTCCCGCCGAATCCCCAAGTGCCAAACCAACCTCACTCGACAGCATCTGTAAATGCTAGTCCATCAGGAAACCAAATACAGGCTCCCCCGCTGAATACCCAAGGGCCAAACCAACCTCCCTCGAAACTGTCTCCAAATGCTGGTCCATCAGCAAGGCAAATCCAGCCTCTCCCGGCAAATCCCCAAGGGGCACACCAACCTTCCTCTATGGTGTCTGCTGGTCCTGGTCTGTCAGGAAGCACAACGCAGAATAATCCTCTTCTTGTGATTGCCCCTGCGATATTAAGATTGCTCTTATGGGGAGTCAGAATGCACAAAATGTGTGCTCCACTCATGAATAACCCTCCGCAAATCCAACCAGCTGCCTCCTTAACTATCCTTGGTACACCTGCGCCGGCCAATTATGAGGCACAGATAATTTCCCATGCGCTAGATCAGCCTAATGTAAGGCAAAATGCGCCAGATCGATGTGATGTAAGGCAAATAAGTGAGTCTTTTTCAAAATTACCCCAATGATTTGTCTGGTGACTTACTAACAAATGAGATACAAACTGGAGGGCTCTACTTGGACGCCCACAGGCCCTCCTTATTGTTTAGCAACGACATCCGCTTGATATCGACACACCACGACCCAATTATTGTATGCTCTATTGGTGCTATCCTCATATCAACGGTGTGGATTGTGCAGAGTTAAATTCATATGACATTAGGGGCTTGTCATCGCCAATTTTAAGATGTGTACCCGCGGACAGGATTCGCTACATATTGGGCACCACAGGCGAGGGACGGCACGAGCTTCGTGAAGACCCTACACACGCGTTACATTATTCAAATTTAATTTTCATCCACACTGATGAGGACGTACGTACCTGGCTCTTGTCGAATCAACGTAATAAGGACCCGCTTGACGTGCTCGTTTATTGTCATCGCCCATCACTGCCAGCTAGACCAGCTACACCACTGGAGCCGAGACACAGAAACCAGTCACCAAATGCTGTCTCTAATTGGGCAAACGCCTTAGCCGGACGTAATGTCAACCCTGCAGCTTAACCGAAGGGAAAAGCTATTCCCATGAATAGTACTAAGGCCATTGGATCACAAAACCCACAAGATTCTCCCATTTTTCTTCCTGGATGGTCCAGCTCATCATCAGATGATTCAGACGACTTTGATTCGCACCGTAGTAGGGTTGTCATTATGACATCTCCTGTTCACCAGGGCGGCGATTCCCCAGCACGTCGGATACCTCTCTCAATTAAACCGCAGGGAATGCTGAACACACATCGCATCAAGCAACCGCTATGGAGTTCCACGCATGACGATAAGGCACGGAAGTGTAAGGTGCAGTTTGACGTCGACAATTCGGATGAGCGCAGGTCCAAAATCCAGTGTCTTGTTGCTTGTGCTAAAGAATTTTTGAAAGAGGACCAGCTTCAGAAGCGCCGCATGGTTTTCGAAGACGATAGTAAGTACGAGCTTCAGGTTAAGAGACTATGTTTGCCTCCGAGAGTGTAATCCATATTATGGCGTGTGGATTCAGGCAGCGTCTACAGAGACACCCAGTGTATTCGCATTGGATATTGATAGTTTTAATAGAGTATCATAATTACACTTAGAATAGATTTAATTTCTCATAGCATGTCAATCAAGTTGAACGTGTTCATCTTGGTCAGCTGAAAGTCATGATGCCCAGGGCTTGTGTTCGGTGAGTGATGCGCAGCAGGGTTGGGTTGACATCTTATTCCCAGCCTTAGCCCTTTGTGGACGCCAAGAGACGCCAAGATGCATCGCAGTACACGACATCTCGTGGCGTCAAACTCACATGAGGCTTAAAAAGTTGTTTGACGACACGCGATGGGAGACTAAGCCATGGATCTATTGTCTATGTTTGGTATATGCTCCCTTTGCAATTCGTTCTTCTATTGACGATCATTGTTAGTCACGCCCGTGATGCTTTACCATGAAAGTGTCTTCTACACCCACCCCTACCACAGGTACCTACAGTACACGCTGGACCCGAAGGGCGACAAACAAGGAAGAGAAAGAACAGACTCAACGCTCTTGCTTTTGATGCCTATAAGAGGTCCTCTCATGCACCCCAGCCACAACTTCCTGTTACCTCCAGACACACCAAACTTACCATTGCCATTTTCAAAAGCGCCCCGACTGCCTTTTTCGGGAGAGATATTTACGTCAACTACAATCCATACCCTCTAAGCCTTACTTGACGTCTTATCAATAGCCTCAGTCGGCCAACCATTTTGTTTGCCCAGGCAGCCTGATTCAATTCATTCATCTACGCACAAATGGCGCCCCCAGGCTGAGTGAGACATCAATTATGCAAGGGAAAGTAAGCAAACATCCACACCTAACTTTAGAGATCAACGTTAACTTTCTGCCTCTCAGACGTCCGGTGGATCAGCCTCGCCCGCCAGAAGTTTATGCCGGAATACAAAGAAGAACTCTAACATGTTCGGCAGGCCGTTGCCCTGTGGAAGACGTATTGTAAGCAATCATTGTCCCCCCTGCTGTGCATGAATAGAATAGCGAACTCAAATTTTTTTCGTTTTTTCAAATAAACAGAGAACTCGAGCCTGTTGAGGGCGCAGACTTCCAGCCGGCGCTACGGATTCGGGGTATTTAGATCCAGAGTATCGAGTAGTCTCAATGGGGGATACTGATTGTCTGACTCAAACCAGGACTGTATATGGTGACATTGCGTATACGAAATCATCGTGTGGATTCCACCATCCATTTGGCGCATCTTCCCTCTATGCTACATGGTGCGATCAAATCAAGGCCTAGATTGTAGCTCGCCTTGTTGTCCCAGGGCGCCTAACTGAATCGCAAGTTGACTCTATTGTTTCGTTTGCTCGCAGTCTTTGGCCAGTCAAGGAGCGTATTAAGCGCATCGAAAGCCACCACCAACCGGATGATGTTGGAGAGTTCATCCGTAATCTGAAAATTCTGGTCAAAGATTCAGTCAAGAAACTGCAGACGTTGAATGAGCGCCAAAAGGCTGGGCTGGGTCTTCGTGGCGACGTTGCTGAACCTCCAGGTAAGTATTACCAATATTTATTCCGTTAGACCTTAACTGACAGCAGATCCCAGTGCATTACTAGGATTGGCACTGCCCATTTTCCCTGCGTGCTTTGAGAATAAATATTATTCGAAGGACTGGTATGCTGCCTACAGTGCATCCGTTCCTCGGCTACCCATGGTTTGTTAAAGGCTCCGACAGGGGTATCGCCTGGGGGGTTCTGACTACCACGAGCATCATGGATTTGCTCCGGCTAGTAAGAGGGCAAGATGTGGAAGAGGAAATTGAATGCCCCGGCTATCTAATTGGTGCGACAGGAGAAGGTGCCGCCATGCTACGTCCGAAGCCAGATGATCCAATCCCCCTACGTCAGCTCATATTACTCAATAGAAATGACAACATTCGTCCGTGGTTCCTCGCTAACAAAGGCCACAATCCCCTGGACCTAATGGTTCTTGAGTCACATGGTGAAGCTAGAGAGGACCTAGATGAAACCCTCGAGACTACCAATGGGAGGTATCTATTGTTTGACCGCGACGTCTGGGATGAGTCGGCTGGAGAAGACTCTGTGAGCGAAATGCCGCATGAGGGGTCTGTTGACGACGAGGAATGGCTTGAGGCCGAACCAGCGGGGGAAACTCGGGCGCCTCATGGTGCTGGGGTGATCTATGTGGACGACGGCGATGTAAGTATCGAATCTGCATCATCATTCATCAATGTTTATCCTTCACATGAAAATGAAATAGCTAATTACGGAAGGATCTCCAGGTACTTGGAGATCCGGGCCCCTCAACACGCCGGCAGAATATTCCATCGCAAATCGAAGTACCGGCAAGCTCTAATCCAATTGCGACGGCGTCAGGGATGGCGAAACTTCGAGCACTTCGCGAAATGGCGAAGGAGCACCCGTGGATGCTTGATTGGCTGGCAAACCCAGGAGCTGTATCGGTGAGGCATCAAGGACACGATGGCGCCAAGCACACACCTCCTGCCAGTCTATCCATAATTTGCGACGCACTTCCACTCTCGCCTCCCGCAGCTCCACAAGCTGGGCTCCATCTCACCACTCCCAAGAGACCAATAGAACATCCCTCTCCCCCACTTGAACACCCGCCAGCCACAATCAATGAGGCCTCGACCCAGCCACCAGCTCGAGTGACACCCCCGGTGCGCGGATCTCAAAACCGTAGTTCTCCGCTAGTGTAACAATCCTACACAGATGCGGTTATTTATGCAACAGGTAACCAATTACTTACGTGCTTGAATTAGACTATCTTTATAGTCTTTGGTCTTTCTTGAATATTCGGGAGAGTGTTCTTCTTTCCGAGATTAACTTATAATCTCTTCTTCGTTGGTAGACTATCTTATAGTCT
>Ga0307509_10003266_pt1 | contig 24967 bp, 21 predicted proteins | sample 10_EM_MG_FD_202245 | JGI IMG/M metagenome (GOLD analysis project Ga0307509, IMG submission 202245) | Populus trichocarpa ectomycorrhiza microbial communities from riparian zone in the Pacific Northwest, United States - 10_EM | ecosystem: Host-associated > Plants > Roots > Unclassified | place... | reverse complement strand
AGTTGGGTTAACGTCAGAGCCCCCCCCCCCCCCGGGATTAGGAAGATCATTGCAAAGAAGTTTTTATAATTTATAACGGTAAGAGAACATTCGAATACTATACCATACAAAAACGACGAACAAAGACTAAAGAAACAGAATAATGAATGACAATTTGGAGAGCAGGAACTAAAAGAGGTTATGCTTCTTTCCCTTAATGGTGTCGTCACATGTTACCGCTACCATCGCCACCAGTGTTATCACAGAGGCCCTTTCATTGAAAAACAATTTGTCCTGAAACAAGCACCATGACCCCCCAAACCAACCTCACAGATCACAAAAGAAACTACCACTGGGCGTTATTGCCGCTACGGTACTCGACGAAGTTCTCCAAGAACCTGTAAACATCTTCTGGGCCATCATAGGGTCCAACACTGCTTCCTTCGGGGGTCGGCGTGCCGAAACTAACGTCTGCGTCTATATCGAAGTAGTCGCTAGCCCCATAGCTTTCAGCCTCGGAAGGGGTCTCATCGAAACCATCCTCGGAGTAGGTTGACGAGGCGGGGGGTGACTCGCTCATCATGTCCTTCCATGATCCAGGAGGCTCGCCGCACTCAGGGGCAAGGAGTCCTACAGCGAAGCGCTCTTCTTCGAAAACCACACCCCTTCTTACCCCGAGTTCGTTACAGATAGCCTCAACATCTGCTCCGCTCCGCCCTTTAAAGTGTACACGTATGATGTCACCTGCAGGTCCGGCAAGAGTAATGGGCAGGTCTCCGCGCTGGCCAAGCTTCTTGATATCAGAGTAGATAGCGGTGAGTCCACCGAGCATGGAACCAAAGTCGGCACCGAGGCTCTCCATAAAACCCTCGCCTTCGAGGGAATTCTGTCTAGCGTTCAAGGGTGAAAGGCAAGTCAAAGTGGGAGAAAGGTAAAAGTCGACATGGGCGCCGGGAGCGTTCTCATCCGCCAATTTTGCCGCAAGTTGAGCGCGAACAGCCGCTCTTCCGTTGGTCCCGTAGTCTAATCCTTCCATCTTTCCCTTTGCTGCCAAAACTCTCATCGCAGCGACTACCTGGCTTACAACTTGAGCCGGTGCGGTAGGGGTATGAGAGAAGAAGCGAGCTGATCCACCCAGGCTATAACCCCCTGAACTCCGGGGAAATGTGCCACCGACAAGCTTTGGTCGGAGAGTGGAAGCGAAAGGAGTTCTAGTGGTCAATCTACCGACAGCGTGACGAACAGGACCTTTAGCGACTTTTGGAGCAAAATCCTTAATACCAGCCTCGTAGAGCACATTGTTGACCGAAGTAGTATACCATCGTTGAGCAACCTTCACGCGTTGTCCGTACGGAAGGCGGGAACTCTGAGTTGGAACACGAGCATAGACTGGTTCGAGAATACGTGAGTTTTGTTGAGCATTTACTGTAGGAATCCGCTCTTTGAGGACAGATATGCCCTTTTTGATCGCGGTCCTAGATAAAGGGATCGTCATCAGCTCAGTTTACTAGAACAGGTGTATTTAAGGAGAATAGGATGTTTACCGAAGGAACCGGAGGGGTACGTGAGCCCCAACCGCCATCGTGAAGATTTTTTTCGATATCGGAGCTTCACTCAAGGAGAGTTCAACTCAGTTGTCTGAAGAAAGGAAAAGGAGGGGGGGCGAAATTGCGGGGAGCTCAGCTTTAAAGCCGGCCAAGCCTGGGGCGGTGGTGTGGCTGAGTGCCCAAGCTCAGGCCTAAGATGGGGGAACCATTGAATGCCAAGACAAAATAGGGTCAGCCCTCAGATCGGGGGGGATGTTTTGGCCACTCGCCTTCCAGGATTTTCCACCGCATAAACTTCATCGGTTTCTTCTCGTTCTCCCACCATCACACAACAGCACCAACCGTCGATGTTAATGGCAACAATGACACAATGCATCGCGACGCCTATGGCATTTGACCCTGATCTACAATAGCTGAATGGTAAACACATTCCTCCTCTTTGTTTTTTGCTACTTCGGCTTTGGGATGACACCCTTTTTTCCACGAACAATCCAACTCCTATGTTCAGTGAGGATTCAAAATTATGCTCTAGAATTAATCTGATCTAGTCACTTCCTAACGCTTATTTTAATGCTCGTTAACTTGATTTCCTGCTAATCAACCCGTTTAGGGGGTTAACCAACTTTTTCAACTACAATGGGGATAGATTAGAAGGTTCGTGCTTTTCCTTCTTTCTTCCCTACATAATTTATGCGCAATTGCTTCAATGATGATATGTATGACAACATGCTATGCTCCTTCTTAATACATCATGTAGAGCGTCTATCTTTTATACAAGTTTCAGCCTTGTCTGATCAGTGATTGTTCCCCCGCATCTTTCTCGTTCTGCCTCCCTCAATTGTCCTCTTCCGTTCCCATTGACCTTAACTAACGATAGCGTGAATTTCAGGTATTATTCTCCCAACCTTATATTACCCATCAATTGGAGACGGATCACCGATACCATGAAGAATATTTGAACGAACGGGCGGGCAGAACTGTTTCTTCTCTCACCACTTGTGGTAACAGCGGCCCACCTGTACAACCAGGGTTTGCCGGGAGAAGGTACTTGTTGAGATGATCGTCAGCTGACTATTCGTGGATCCGTCTCTTGATAATTGACTCGTTTTATTTATACGATCAGTATTGCTGACATATTGGGCAGCCTAAATGACTAACTAGCAGCCCGCTTTACAAAGGTGCGATACACATTTTGTTCTCCTGCATTTTTTCCCCTCTACCGCGAATTGTCAAAAATGATGAATACTTTTATTCACACTGTGTGATAGCGGGAGCCCGCTTTATGAGCACATTATAACAAAATCTGATTTAATGAGCCTGACTTGACTTTTGCCCATGCCCTTTCTCCACACATCCACTCCGCTCTTCCTTAGACTGGACATGGTAGTAACTTTGCCCAAGGTGTTTAGGAAATCTGATGACGAAACGCTCGAGCAGTTTGTTTACAGCAGTCGATTGCAGTGAGGGCAATATATGAATAATGTAAGGCGATTGATTCCATCTAATTTTTCTTGCGGAAGGCACAATGATGCATACTTTCATCCTCAGTCCGAACTACATAACCAATTGACGAAAAATAATAATTTTCATCTTGGAGAACTGAAGTGTCTCGATCCGCGCTTTTTTTACTGCTATGGCCGATAGGAGGGTTAGCTGAGTGCTAATATCCTACACGGAGGTTTTCATAGGTCGAGAAATATCCGAGCATGCAGTTGATTCCTGCGCGGTAATACCCTAGCACATTATAAGAAGCGTATGTCCCGAAAAGTCAACCGGCGTGATTGCACTTGCATAACCTCCGGCCCTTAATATTTCTGATGGCGGGTTTTGGATGGCGGGGTTGACAAAGAAAGACTTGTGCTTTGTGTTGGAGCAGCCCCGCAGAATAGCCTTTCTATGTGATATAGCTCGGGATGGGGAACTCAGGCCAGGGTGGTGTTATATAGGTAGATAAAGATTATTATTTTTGATTCTATGGTGAATATCTTAAGTTATGCTGTACGGTATGATAGAGATCCCAAAAATCGGCAGCCCGTTGCCCACAGTTGCTCCACCAGCTGTATCGTGGTGATTAATCAGTGTTGTCTGTCCGTCAAGGATTGGTTATTGGTCGGCCCCGGAGGCATCTAGGACTGCCCGGGCCACTGCAAGCACTGGTCATCGCTTCACTTCCTGGTCGGGGATTTCAAGGGCCTTGAGGGGATTTGGTAGGATGCGCTAAGAGATTACCAAGCAACCAGAGCCCCATGTCTTGGACCAGTCTGTGACCAGTTCAAACTCAGTTCCTCCCCCCACCAGCCCTTCCTCTCTTCATCCCTCTATCTACCCCACTCACACACCAACAAAACTCCCCCCAAACTCCATAGCTGATCAGCCAGTCAATCACCAATAATGACAAACCTCTCCGGTACTCTCCCCGTCCCCCGTCCCCCCTAATTCAAGCCATTCCTGCTTAAACAAGCTAACATCCATTCCCCCCCAGACGGCGAAGACAGTCAAATGCAAGACTCCCCTTCCAGCACCCCATCAACACCTCCCGCGACGCTCTCAAACCCGACCGAGAACCTCACCCTACACTCACCGCCCGTGGAGCAAACCCCACCCGCCTCGCAGCAGAACACCCCGATACCAAACTGGGCCAGTAAGCGTGCACAGGAGGAAGCCGAGACTGCTAGGGAGAAGGTTGTCGACGCGAAGTTTACTACGAGGTGGCTTGGGGACGATCTCGATGAGGGGGATATGTGGAAGAATGGATAGCCGGATACAACTTGTTTCTTTCACTCTCTACAATGGGGAGTAGCTTATAATGGACTTTTTTTGCTTTTTTTTTGAAGAAAGAAAACTATGGAGTATCTTTACTCCTTTACTTTCAATTGTGATAGATCTGCCACTTCTCCGTCTTCGGTATCGCCGTCGTCGGCGTTGCCGACGAGGCCTTTTTCGTAGAGTTCTCTCCCTATTGGGGGTTTAATATATCCATAAGCAAAGCTCGTTCCTCACACAAAGTGTTTCCAATAAAAGTAATAGATGGAAAATGATTCTTACCAGTCATCCTCTTCTCCTTAACTGCGCTCCCCCCACCCTTCTTGTTCTTCTCCTCATCCTCCTTCTCCTTTTCCCTCCGCTTATTCTCTTCTATCTCGGCAAAGAACTTATCCCTCCACTCCATAAATCTCTCCCTCGTGACCAAGGTTCCCCTAAACTTCTCCATCTCCTTCTCCTCCTCTTTTCGAATCTCCTCTTCGCGCTTATTCTCCTTCTCCTGAGCGCGGGTATTGAGCATCTCCTCTGCGGACTCTTTCAGGGTGGTAGTGAGTGTAAAAATCATTTCCATGCTGAGGTTTTCCTCAATAGTGGGGGAGAGCGCGGATAGCAAGGTATGCTTGTCGTCTGGGAATGAGAGACTTGAGGGTGGAGAGTTGGCATCAAGAGTTAGATCTAGGGTAGGGGGAACGTCGGGGTATGTTTGCGGGTATTCGACATGGAGGATGAGAATGGCTGTGGTGTAATAGTTAGCACATTTGCTGGGAGGGAGGAGGGGCAGCTGAGGAGGGTACGAGCAACGAACGAGGTTCATGATCGTGGCCGGGAATACTGGGTGGCTCAAGGACTAGGCGAATGGTGTATGAGGTATCAGATATTTCTGTTAATTATTAGAAAAGTTTCTTCTGGCGATAGCTGCAGGGGGAAAGTTATCGCACGAGTGAGCTCATCGGGGTAAATGGATTGTAAAACCTCTATCTCTTGTAGTTGCTCTTCGACTCCCATTTTTGCGTACTGTTTCTGGTTTTTTAGTGTTAGTATTATAGGTGCCACCGTGGGTAGTTGGTGAGCGTGGTATCGTAGTAAGAGTGCGGTAGCTAAGTTACTCCTGAGCGAGTGAGCTTTGTTGCTGTTGGTTGACCCAAGAAAATGGAGGGGCGATAATTAGCGCTGTAGATCGTTTCCTGTTTGGTACGGAGGGGCAATTGGGTTTTGGGGAAAAGAGAAAGAGAAAAAAGGCTCGAGGGAAAGGGTTCGAATGGGGTTCAACCTAGATTCTCGAGATGCTTAAGTTACCTAAACTACACACCTACCACCGCTCACACAGACACCAGTTGACCGAAGGAGAAAAAAGTAAAACCATGGCAAAAACACGGCCCCCAAAATCAAAGTCAAAATCAAAGTCAAAGTCGAAATCCGGCAAACGGGAAAAATCAGTCCTTAATTCGACTGGCGCATTCTCGACAAACCCGCACGCAACAACTTCCTCAACCTCCAATTCCAACCCGCCAATAGCGAAACCGGACGAAAACCTCCTCATCGAAGCCACCGCCCTCCTCCATGAGAGCTCCTCCCCGGATGCCGCACTCCCGCTCCTGAAAAAGTACCTCCAGGCAAATCCGAATTCCCCACAAGCCTTTGACCTTCTCGGCGAAGCGCACATAGAACTTGGCGATACAGAGGCAGCCTTCGCCGCATTCTCCCACTCCGCCTCGCTGGATCCCGAAGGTCAGGCGCCTCCGGTGGGCACAGGTCCTGAGAAATTCCTCTGGTTGGCACAGTTAAGCTCCGCCGAGACGGCGGTAGGATACTACGAGCGAGGCGTGGAGATCATAAAGCGCTGGTTATCCACCTCTACCCCACTAGACCCCGCCGCTACCGCCGAGCGTGGCTTGCCGAAAAAGCTCGTGTCGGCACTATGCGGCCTAGCAGAGATTTACATGAGCGATCTGTGTATGTCCCCTGACGCTGAGTCGCTATGCGAACGCTACGTCACTGAGGCACTACTTGCACTGCCGGAATCTGCTGTGGCGCTGCAGACGCTGGCTAGTGTGCGGATCTCCCAGCAGAGGGTCGAAGACGCAGTTGCTGCGCTGAAGAGGGCGTTCGACGGGTGGAGAGGATTGTCCCCCGCGCATGAGGACGTGCCACCATATGCGGATAGGGTTAACCTCTCCAAGTTGCTGATTGAGACGGGGGAGTATGAAGTCGCCTTGGAGGTTCTAGAGAGGTTGAAGGAGGAGGATGACCAATTGCCGGATTTGTGGTATTTGGGAGGGTGGTGTTTGTTCCTGCTCGGTGAGGGGGAGAAGGAGAGGAAGGGCGACGAGGGCGAGTGGGAGGAGAGCTGGGAGGCGGCGAGGGAGTGGCTGGAGAACTGTCTTTTGGTGAGTCACCTTCTTTCTCGGGGGTCTATCCTAGCTAATTCGTGCGATAGCTGTATAGCGCGCTCGAATGGGAAGATGAAGGCATCAGGGACCACGCGAAGGAGATAGTGTCCAACATTGAAAAGGAGCTTCCAGAAGGAATGGATGAAGGAGAAGGTGCAGAGGGAGATGGCGAAGACGGGGAAGAAGGGGAATGGGAGAGTGATGATGCTAGTGATGAGATGAAGGATTAAGATCCGAGTGATGCTATATGATACATCTCATCAAGCCAGACCAAGGCTTACTCTCAGCCTCTTAGTTTTTGTATATAGTCTATAGTTATTTCTCAAAGCATAATTCTTGTTGTTGCCGCCGGAGTTGAGTTATAATACCCCTCCAATATTTTTGCCTCGGCTTTGATTGGGACTGGGAATGGCTGCGGATGTGGATATCATGCGTCACAGATGTCGTGAACCGACTGGAGATCTCCGGTTTGTCATACCACATCGCATTGTTTTGCCGTTAGAGTACCCCCTTGGTAAATAAAATAGTAACTGAGCGCAAACCCCGCCCCTTAATATCAAGACTACTGTTGCTTCCCACTTTCACGGATCACGACATCTATTACCAACTACCTCGACAGCCGGCAAGCTCGTCAGCATCCATAAGCTCAATATCCCAGTCTCGATTAACAGTCGCCCACATTATCTCAAACCCCATAAATGCCACTGCTTACGCTGTCTACCTCACCTGTTTCACTAACAGCGCTAATCCCCAACACTGGGATAATCACCCGCCTTTGTCTCATAGAGCATTTGCTTTGATCATCAGTACTGGTGACCGTAAGCCTACCAATTGTGCAAGCAACATTGTAACATCCAGGACCGACCAACCCCCAAACCATGGCACACTCTCGGGAACTTAAGCCCCCGCCATATATTTATAGATTACGACTAAAGCGCGTGGTGCATGGCGAAATTGGCCATATGCCAGTAGACTATTTAAAGCTACACTTTTCTCCATTGTTCTTATCATCGACAAGAATACGCCCCCCCTCTTTTTACTTCCCCGAATTCCCACCCACACTCCCACACAGACTTTCGGGGCTAGATGGCGCCTGCCATCGCCAGAGCTTCCGTCCCAGCAAGGGAGCTCTTGTTTTAGTGAAGCCATGAGGTGACTTATTGAGTGCCTCTGCCCATTGGTTCACCACCCATCACTCGCCCGGGAAGTCCTGTATAAGCCCGATGGAGATCATAATATCGTGTTACGCAAGGTAGGGAGGGGGCTGTCACTGTGTGTCCAGCTACAAGTGCCTAAAATTGTAAACATCAGCAGTACGGGCACCTTAGTGAACCGTAGTGATTCACACAACTCCTCCCACAACACCCAAGCAGTAAACCATCCTTCAAGCCTCCCCAACCTCTCACCCAATTAAATGACTCAAATATATCCAGTCAGTTACTATGCTCCAGCACATTTAGAAAATCCCAATTCCACAAGGTGCAATAGTTCTACAGTCTCCAGCGGCAAATCCAAACCCTCTAGCAAATGTAAGGGAATCTCGGGGGGGGGGGGAGTTCCGACCCCTATCTCTAGATCTTTTTTTTTATCAGCAGAGCACCGTAACCTACAGTGCTGTGCCAAGAGATAAGAGAAATCTTATCCTAATCACGAACGGAAGAGTTACCAGAGGATACATGTTTCTGGACCCATTCTTCAGAGTGAATGAGGTAGATATTGAGGATTAATGACGAGTTCCGATGTTTAACTCTCAGGACAGGGGGATTAGAGGAGGGGGTTTAACCTAGATGGAGCCTGTGATGTCCTCTAGTCTAGTTTGTGGCAGTTATACTGCTAGCCGTAGGAATTGGGGGATTGTCTTTTGCTAAACACAATGCTTTCACCCAGTCCATAGATACTTTTAGTAAAATTATTTTAGTGGGATTTATGATTTTCCCGCCCCCTGGTGATATTCCAAACCAGGCCTACCTGGGTTGGAGTTCCTGGCTAGACGTGAGTGCTAGAGGGAATTAACAAAGCCTTCATATTATGACAAGATAATATGGCAAGTAGTCGATACTGTGCGCGAAGATGTTCAGGTAAGAATTCGCTCTACGATTATCCTTCTTGCATTACTACTTTCACCGAAACTAGAACTTCTCACAGCGCCACTACTATGCACCAACTCTTAACTACCATATTAGAAATACCGATTTCAAGTTCCTACTATACGGAAGACAAGAAAAAGAAGTAAGGGGGGGTGGTAAGGAGAGAATGGGACGGCGATTACATTACGGCCGAAGCCCTCTAATGGAAATGTCCATAAGAACTAGTGGAGACCTAGAATGACTCGTGGTAGCCAGCGTGGATATGCACAATCTTTCTGAGTTGATCATCCATCATGAATTTGCAGATGCTCATTGTGAGATTGTCATTTATATAGGGGCTCCATAGCCACTCATTGAGAAGAGAGAAAAAGGGACAAGAACGTTCAGACAAGAGCCGATCACCAGCGACAGACTCCCACTCTACATTTTCTTTTATTTCTATCCCCTTCAGCCACCACTGCTTTTTTCTGTCAAGAGGGATCCGGATGGCAATTTTACTATTGGCTCCAGTATATATACACCTTTGGCCCCGGCTATCCCGGTGTGGTGATATACTTCTAGAATGAAGGTTACCCAAGTGTCAGTTGTAGGGGGTGTCCTCTGCTGTCCTTCTTGTCTCCTGTGGCACACAACTTTCCCATCACTAGTGGTATGCGGAGGAGGCATGAAAGACTTGAAAGCCACAGGGAAGTACCATGCAGTAGATTTTGCACCAGCATCGCTAGTTCTCCGTAAATTTCAGTGCAAAATATCTGCGATTTCAAAGATAGAAGGGGAGGGAAGGAGTGAGTGAGTGAGCCGCGAAATGTAGAGGTCGCGCAGCTAGACCATTATTAGTTTTTATTATGTTGAGTGATCGCATCCGAGTCCGGCGGATCTACGACAAGGTCCCGGATAGCGTGAGGCTACGTTCAGTATGTTAACTCCCCATCCAGACACGGCAGTTAGCAGGTGTTCGAGTGATGTGTTATGATATTTGTAACGTTTCGAACCAACCGGTATGGAATCTTGGTGACAATGTATATTCTAAAATGTAGTAATGACATAATTTAGCTCCTCGTCGCCACTGGTGCGTTTTACCACACCAGAAATTCCCTCTCTTTTGGCTTTGAATACAACAACCTACTGTTCAATTGTTGGAAAATCCTGCAGGCAAGGTTCATTCATCGCGAGCGAACGTATATAGATCTTGGGTGTTCTTAGGGTCGTGCTAACACTCGGAATCAGCGTTTTACCACTCTGGCAACTTTTCCTATGGGTGCCTGTATAAACTTCCGGTGCTTCCCCCGAAATTTGGCTCCTCCACATAGAACCGATTATACTAGGTAAACCTTGGCTTCACCAGTAAATAAGGCCGGGGTGCAATGACGGACTGCGATGAACTATGTCCAAGAGCTATACAATGTCAAACTTGTATATTAATTATGCACAGAATGAGTGGGGAGAACACCTGCCTTCTAATGATACAACGAAGCGTATCAGGCAGCAGATCTATACAATGCGAGCAACACCCCCAGAAACAAAAGCCGCTACCTACCAGGGATCTTTATTTTTACCCCCCTTCCGAATTACATCTATAACCCCACCCCCAAGACTTAATTCCTTCGAGTAATAGCCGCAGCCCCGCTCTTCCCTTTCCTCTCCCTCCAATCATCTAGCACCCCCCTCCAATCCCCCCCGAGCGCTCCAAACTCGCCACACCTCTCCTTGACGACCCTCCACGACCTCTCCCTAACAATGTTCTCCACCATCCTCTCGTTGCGTATAACCTGGGCAAGCACCTCCGTCCTACTCTCCCTATGAAAGAACCTCCCGGAATAAGGATCCAACCGCTCGTCTACCACACGCTCCCTATCCGCCGCGCTCTCCGCAAGCCTAGCTAGTGAGTCCGGGTCGTCAGGGTCATCGCTCGTTGCGACGGAGGCGCAGTAATTGAGAACGTCAGAGCGTGACTGCCATGACGGGAGGAGGATTTGCTCTGTAAAGTCGCGACATGCCTGTGCGGGAAGGTGCCGGGTAGTGGATGCTGGGTAGCGGGTTGAGGTTGTGGTTGGGTCGAAGGGTGGTTTTGAGGGCGTAGAGAGGGCGTTGAGGTTTTGGCTTATGTTATCGTCTATTGAAGATCTTGAGAGGCGGAGGAATTCTGCGGGTTATTGGATTTGTTAGTAGGGTGGTCATGATGGGAGTAGCTTAGGGGCTTGAGAGTGTACGAGCAAAACCTTTTAACGCGCTGGTGGTGAAGCAGAGACTGGGTGTCAGTGGCGGATGATCGAATCTCGCCTGTCGTTGTCGGCCAAACATTGATATCGTTGATGCTGCCACCGCCGCTCTCGAGCTGAGCTATTTAAGTTGTAAGAAGTAAGGATTGGGGGGGATTATGGGTTGAACGAGAGTATTGGTAATTCTATCGTCTATAATAAAGTGGGAGAAGTGGGATGAGTTGAAGTGGGATGAGTTGAAGTGAAGATAAAGTTGAAACGGTGGCAGCCAGGGATCACCCGATTGCCCGGGATGACGAATGCCAAGAGGGGTATAAAAAAGGTGATCTCAGATTGAATTTTTCCGCTTTGTTACTCGAACACCTAGTGAACCACACACCACCGACAAGCGTGAGATGCCAGAACTAGTACAAGTCGCCCGCTTGGTCGGTAGACTGAAGAAGTATCTTGTTGGAAAAAAATTAAAACATGTTGCTGCGATGGATGATCCGGTGGTGTTTCAGGATACAACAGCACACGAATTTCTCCGCGCAACGGAAGGGAGAACGGTACTTGATGCGAAGTCTTTAGGGAAATACTTTTGGTCTGCTACCCCCCCACCATTATTTTGTTAAGAGGTGGCCCTATTTCTAACAAATTGTTAGGTTAGAAATGGACAAACCGCCACACCCTGTTATACACTTGGGTAGCAGCCTCCCCACTTCCCTCCCCCAGACCAGCTAGAATATCTGACGATTGGACTCGGCCGACCAAACTAGGAATTGCCGGTTGGATATTCTTCAAAAACGATCCTTACTCACATTACTACGCACGGGAAAAGCCGGAGTTCACTGTCTGGCCGCCCATTGGTGAAATTTTTCATCTGAAGATCCATACATCACAGGATGAAGTTATGTTCGCTGACCCCCGCCGTTTGGGGCGATTACGGTTGATGGACTGTTCTGCCGAAGATATCCCTATGCAATCTCCCTTAAAGGCTCTGGGACCAGATCCTTTACGAACAAAAATTACGACGGAGTTGCTGCGGCAGAATTTCAACAAGCATGTTCCGGCACGGCTACTGCTAGCGGATCAGGGGAATATAGCTGGCTTTGGAAGCTGGATGAGGTATGGGTCACCCTCCTCCATTGCGAAGATTAAAAATATATACAAAAAATACACAGATTGCCAGTGGAAACAGCTAACCCGCCAACAGCGAAGAGATCCTCTACCAAGCCCGAGTCCACCCCGAACTCCAAGGCCGCAAATTCAATGATGGGCAATTCGAGCGTATCCGTCGGAGCATAGAATACGTTGTCAAGACAGCGCACGAAGTCGACTCAGACTTCTCCCTGTTCCCGAGCCACTGGCTAAAGAGCTTCCGTTTCGACCCGCGCTTCAAAAGCCAAAAAGTAGAGAACGGAGAGCCAGTGGCGTACACAAAGCACATAGTAAAGAGCGCGTACGTCCCAAGTGCGCAGATTAAGAGCAGGATAGAGAAGGGGGCGAATGGCAGGAAGATCGCCCCTACGACGGAACTGCTATTTGAGATGAAGGATCCGCCAAGGACTCGGTATCGCATTCCGGCCGAGCCGCTGAAACTCAAGCCCATGGTTGTTCGGGATGATGGGGACGACAAGATATTGGGAGAGGGAGTGGAGTTGGACTGCAAAGATGTCTTGGCGCCGCTGGAGGGTGAGAGGCCGCTCACTGCTGGGGACGTGCATAGGCCGCCGCCGAAGAAGAGAAGGGAGATGGTAAATCTAGCTGCGGGGCGGAATTTTCGGGGGCATTGGGGTCCCAAAAGAGAAAGACATTGACGGATGGTGTGTTACTACTCTGTGTTATATTCATAGCATGAGGTTTGCTTTATCTCTAGGTAGTTTTCTATTCACTCAGACTGTTGATATCCTACAAACCACCACTGTCGGCTAGCTATGCCTAGATGGCCCTTGTGATCTTTCCGTTCTTACTCATTAGCTCGCTGCTCTTCTATGAATAGCATTCGTATTTACAGTAGTTCTTGCCTAAGTATGGTTACTCAGCACAGCCTTCACGAAACGGAGCTTCTCTTTGACAGAGATTACGTTGTACTAAAAGGGGTATTGCCTATTGAAGTCCGTGTGGTGGAGGGGCCCGTTCCACGGGGAAAGAGAAATTCAGTTTCACGAAGACTTTTGTTGAGCCGCCGTTTATTTGAGAAATACGAGAAATCATTTATTAAAAGTAGTGATAGACTTCACTAAAACAATACGCCACTAGCAAAATCTATAAATGCACTTTGGATGGCGCATTGAACAAGAAGCATAAGTGGCATTGGCACTCTCGCCAATTTATAGAGTATGCAGACACATTGGTGAGAAGGCAGCACTTATTAACTCCGAGGTGTCCCAATACCTCACCTCTCATAAACCAGTCAGATGTGACTGTAGAAGCGGGCCTTACGAACTACCACCAACCCATCTACCGCAAGCCCAAAGTCAAATGGAGGGGATTAAGAGTTTTTCCTATACTACTTAGTTCGAATCAGATCTCCCATCCTACAGGCTTGGACACTTGCCGTTGAGTCTCTTAGGGTCTCCTAGAGTTCTCGGAAAGCCAGGAACCGATTGTCCACCCTAGCCATAGAATGGTTCTAGGACTGTGCCATTGCGATTGGCGCCATTGTTGATGACCCGGGCAATACTTTTTCTTTGGCTGGGACCAGACACACTGTTAGTTACTTCAAATACAAGCAAAATATAATGAAGACTTACTGGGGGAAATCTCATCTTAGAACCATATCTCCTGCCGCAGGGCAGTCGCTCCTTCCTAGAGGCCAGCATAGAAAGCAGCCACTTTCTTTCGGAGATGAGGCGAAACTGCTAGAATTTGAGCTCCTATATTCAAGGCAAGAGCCTTTGCTACATTAGGGGTTTGTGTGGTAATGTTGCGGGAATCTTGCACAACAATTTGCAGATCACGTTGTGGTCCAATTTCAGCCGCAGGTCGTTCGTTCCTGGACATTCGCCATTGAAGAGAGTTTGATTAGGAGTTTGGTTGGGGAGTTGAGCGGGTGAGTTGGAGGAGTCAAGTTCAGAAGACCTTTCGTTCCTTAAACAGCTTTCTGCCTCTGTGTGTAAATTTGGTTGTGTCCCAAGCCTTAAATCAAACATACCGCAGTCATAATGGGGACCCCAGGACGGAAGCTTCAACTTAGGCTACCATATATTCATCGCTCACCAGAGAGAAAAGAAACGAAGGAGTGGGAGACCAAAAAGGAATGGAGAGAAGGAGGTAGAAAGAGCCCCTGCTCCTCGATCAACGTTAGAAAAAAAAACGAAGGTATTAAGCCCAGGTAAGTTGTGTAAAGCCTTCTTTGTTCTAGGGAAGTTGCCTATTCCTTCGCCAACTAAATTACAGGAGACAGGTAACGAGGATGCGCCGGATGGGAGCAGTCGCCAATTCCGACACAGGTTCTCATAACTTTGTTCTATTAGACCGTTCGGGTTTCTTTGAGTAAATTAGTGTCCAAGAGTGTACAGTATCCGCTCCCCAGATATGTCTCCCTCAATCCCGTGTGTTCTTGCTAGTTTTCCTTTTGTTTGTGCCTTTGAGTCCACTGCCAGCACAGTAAACCGTCAGCTCCTAGGCCTTGGGGCCTGTGCCGATGCTAGTTTACCACGAATTTAACACTCATAATCACGAACGAGCCTCTACATTCCCATGTCTCCAGCAACCACAAAACATCCTGCCTGCATACACCAAGAACATTTTTCGAGGTCTTGTAACATGGGGTAGTGCCAGGATTATAACTTCGCAATACCAAAACTCATCTTATCAATTTGAATGAATTACAACCTAACCCTCCAGCCTTCCGGCATAATCCCTCCGCCAGGTTATGGCGGAATACAATGGATGATTGTGTCAGGTTCCACTAGGTTCGAGAATAATTCGAATGGGTTAGTCCACGCTATTCTTTCCCAGAACACCAGAAATTTTAGGACCAAGGAAGTGAAGGGAAAATTGGGAACAAATCCGTGCCCCTGGGGACACCGCCAGAAATGAACACGATACAGAAGTGACAGGTGGGTAAGGGGAGGATGGAGAATGTATGGGTAGGGGAAGAATAATTCCATCAAGGAAGAAGAGAGAAAAAACCACCAGATATGATAAGAAAGGAAGGTGCTGGAAACCTACCTATGTTATCACAGAATCCCCCTTAAGAAACGTGTGGCGCCCAGGTTACCTAGAAAACCCCAAGCTTCTAGTAAAATATGTCATGACTGAGAAAATTCATTAGACCAAGTATCTAAGGGAGTTCGAGTCTCGATTTGAGGGCGGCCAGGTCTTCGCCCGACGGCACAGGCCTCTCTTTGTTCGTACTTCTTCTGCAGGGCAATCGCTAGGATCATACCCAAAATGTACGGATCACGCCGTAGGTGCTCTAGAGTGTTGATGGGAATCTTCCTATTTTGCAATGTGGTGGTATGGCGGCCGGCATTTGAATCATTGCCAGAGGGCTCACTAATCTTCGATGCAAAATAACGTGGTCACCGTTGGTAACTGCGATGTCTGTGAAACCTATTATGATAGAGAGGTCTAGTAGAGAATAGGCTGTGTGAAAGACCGGTTTGATTAGATCATATGGTGTCATTCGCGTTTTGGGAGAAGGGAGAAGTGGGGTTGATACAAAAAGTTATCTCAATCTCTGATTAATCAAGATCCTGGCTAGGGGTGATAAGTCCCCTTTTACTCTCCATTCAAAACTCCGTTCGCCCCTGTCTACGTCCGATACATAGCAAGTTTCGGAAGAGTAGGGGAAATGGAGTGGGTGGACACTATACTAAGCTAGAGGCTTGAATCCAGCCCACTCCCGACGTACTAGTACATTACAGCTACCGTATTGCACTCACCGTCAATTACCACTTCAATACTTACTACTGTGCTTCACAGCCGATAGAGTTCTTTCACCAGAAACTAATATTTCTCGAGTGAGATTGCCGCCAAATGAAAGATGAAGTGCCAGGAAACGCTTCAACACCACAAAAGAGGAAAGAACCTCGGACGGGCGGGCCAAAAGCCCGCGGGGCAATTATTGGGCAAATTGGGCGGGGGCGTGTAAGGCGAATGGTTAGGATAACCCAAGAGCAAGTATAGGTGGAAAGCCACCAATAATAGGTTCAAGTAGAGCGAGTGACTGTGTATGCATAAGTCCGTGATGCGTTACGCGTGACAAGACTTAATCATGTGTAGTTGATTGGACAACTAAACAATTGCGTTACCACACGGCTTACTATGTATATCATACTTTTTGCAAGTTTATGATAAAAGCACAGGAAGAATGTCTACGAGTAATATGGCTCCAATGACCCTATGCCCAACATTTTAGCATGTGATAGGACGAGTTCTAACATGGATGCCCATGACCTATAATGCGCCCTATTTATTTTTTTACTTATCTATTCACTTCTTCCGAACCTTATTATGTGTCGATCAAGAAAGATTAACGGCCCCTCGTGTTAGTAGTACGTTATCCCCTCTACCCAGAGACCACCAGAATCCCCAGGCCCGGAATGCACGGGAGGCTCGAAACCAAGTCCATGCACTTAGCTTTGCTTAGTTTGAACGGTTTTATACATGCCCCAGCGTCTCCCTTGTGAGTTTAAGGGCCTGGTATCGGAAGCCGGACACAGTTCTCCCATACATCTTCAACGCACTTGAAAATGCATTCGTGACTTGCCGAGTGATCTTCCATGATACAATCTGCAGACTCCCTGCAATTTCCCTCGCTCCCCGATACCCCACGGGAATTACGCCTCAAATGCCGTGCACATTCTATTTATATTTTGGAAGGCAAAGGCCCAATTATCATACTCAGATTTCCCAACAAAACCATCACCGAGCCGACTCCAAAAATATATGTTACATATCACCACTACCCACTCGCCCCTAGTAATCAAAATCCACAATCTCGTTAGACGGCTCTCCGAATTAGTAGGACTTTCTCCCCCATTTCCTGAAATTGTTCTCCGTAGTATTAAACAAGCCCTGCGCTACAACTCGATGGCGCTCTTGGCGTAGTATGATAGCCGGAATTGGTTTGGAAAGATGGTTAATGACTCAAATGGAACTTATTCTAGCTATCTTTAATCCCAGTTAATTCAAATCTAATAATAGGGGCGCAATAAAGAAACTTTTACACAGTTTCTCAGAAGCGCCTGCTGCAAATTCTGGCTCATTAACCTCCTGAGGGTATAATGTTACAAAGTAATTATAATTAGCGATAGGCTCTAGAGATGTAGATCTAGAATTAGATACCGCTGTCTAGGACATACCCCCATACTCTATCATATGACATTAGGGCACCTGGGAGAGAAAGTAGGCTCCGCATGCAGAAAGCCCCTTGATTGGGAGATCCAGCCCCCTGTTTAGGCCGTCCTTGTGCACCGTTACCTGTCACCTGGCAAGCTTTGCACCAAGAGAGAGCAAGCCACGGAAGCGAAGTTTCGGCAATCTAGTGTCACCTATCCTCACTTCTACATTGGATGTACTATGTTTCTAGAGATGACGGATACAGCTAACTTCGTGCTCCACTCCAACCCCTTCACACCAACTCTCTCCTCCTTTGGGAGGAAACTCCCGTCCCAACAAAACAGTCAGATCACCAGGCTATTAGCAAAAGATGTTTGATGCGTTGTCCATGATACGTGGCCCAAGCTACACACATTCCTGGCGAGTCAGAGGAGTTTTCTGTCATATCATAGTTAAACAATTATAGGTTACAAAGCCAAGGAGCCCCACCCCCCTGGTTGGCCTAGTACAAGTACCTCCTAATTGTTATAGCAAGGATTCCTAGCTCTCGGAGGTTTACCGCAAATTCCCAAGCGAAGGGCCTAGGCACACTGTTGGACGAGATACGTCAACCACCACTACAATCGCCGTAACGGCAGCCAAATCACCTGATATTTGTTTTCCTTTTGGTGGCTTAGTGACGTATCAAGAAGCGTCAGGTAACGGTACTTGAAATAAACACGGGCGCCTATTGGCTCTGGTGTGTCTGCTTTCATAGTTCGTCACTCGGCTGAAAAAAGTAATATGTGGCTGAACCCCTGGCTGGGAAACCTGGGCTGCGATAGTAACTCGTAAGGATCCAGCCGCACAGGAACAACGCATATATTCTCCGATAACATTTTTTCGCGCTCAGGGGAGTGCGAGGTGATTCAATTTTGCGAATGTTTTCAGAAACGCACATTGTAACGGTGCCTTCTGGCGATCTTATTTCGGTTAATCATGCCCGCGGCGAGGCCGCATGCTGACCGAATCACGCCCCCTGCGGTAGCACTGGCAAAAATGAAGCTGAAAAAACCCCTTCGTCACACAATTGGTCTCGCTTTGAACCGAGTCTCATTTTTATTTTTTGGGTGACCCGACGGCTGGGTTTTCGATGTCTGACAGGCTGGCACTTTATCATCACCTTTCTCCAGGAAGTGTCAGTTGGTGCATTTTTTGGGATGGCATCTGAGTTCTTCATTTTCTACTCGTCGGGGGAGGGCTCGCTTAATCCCTTCATGCGCTGTCTGCAGGTCATACATAGCCGAAAAAACTGAAAACCCAAACGAAAACAAAAACGCGAGTGCAGCGGGAATGGCTCTACGCAGAACTGATGAATGGTCAGCTGAAGGGGGTCGTTGGAAAAGGGGGTTCAGGCACATATGCAGGAGAAGAAAAAGTCGTTTACTCGTAGTGTACGGGATCCCATGTGTTCGTCAAGGGAAACCGAAAAAAAGTTTTATTATTGTGCAAAACTACAGTAGTATGGTATGATAGCATGTTAGATGTCATGAGACAATTGACGAGGTGCCCTAGATCATCCATGCTCACTCGGGATCAAAAATAGCGGGGAAATTGCTCGGGCTTGTTTCAGGGTTTAGACATGGATGGAGGTGAATCACATAACTTGCGGCACCCATCGGATGCTACGGTATTCTTCTTTAGAATGGAGATTTGAATTTTCCGAAAAAGCATGCAAATTCGATGGAATCCATCACCTTCGTCGGTTGGCCTTTAGGCCCTTTGACACGTACCGTACTATACGCACTCACGCACTCCGCTCTAATCAGTGGGGGCATCTTTGTCCCGCCACCTCACCGAGCTCGGTACAAACATTTCCGAAATCCCAATAGCCAGCCTCTTTCCCAACAAGGCTCCCCGCGTAATTCACTTCCCCAGACCGAGAGGGACAAAGCCCTGCAAGCAGGACATTGCCTCTCTTGTCAATGCAACAATCCAGCTGTTCCCCTGTTGACCCCCCGGGATTCCAGGAATTGTACATCCTGCTTAACAGCTTTGCAGCGGCAGGCTACTACCGTGCGCTCGGGGGTGATGGCTGGGAAACTACTTGTAGAATGTCATCGACGATAAGGAGGATCAATCGGTGGAATTCCATCGCATGCCATCGTTACAAACTTTGGTCCACCCACACCAAGACACATCCACAGTTGAAAACATGTTTTTTTGTGCCCTTTTTGGACAAGTTACAGAATGAGGAAAAATAAATTTAAAAAATACCGTTTTCTATAAAAAAAACCCCCCACAATTAAGCGAGGCGTAACTGCCTGACACACAGCAGCCTTTGCCCAGTACCGGTATCATACAAGTGCTAGGGGGATGTTTTCGCACAGTTAATTTAGGTTAACCGGCGAAATGACCCCTGTCTGTACAAAAACTGTCCCCGTATGCCTTGCAAAAGGTATTCTCCTCTTCGTTATATTTTTGTGCACAAGCATGCCAGAAGAAATAAAAACTACATGTAGTGAACAAAGACATAACTTTACCGGCATTCCCAATTAGGCCCCTGCATTAAATGTATTGTAACTCCCAAGATAATTATAATATCAACCTTAATAATAGTGCTAAAAATATGGAAAAATTGCAAAAACAAGAGGAACGTCCGAAATTATTTAGAGTTTTTTTTACATATATATTTCCTCTACAGTCTTCAGCGTTATTATTTGCTTATTTTTCGGCATTGTGAGGACGATGTCTGGGTGTGGACAAGGGCAAAATTTGTTTAGACACTCCGCGATGGTATTCCTCCACCTGACTCCTGCCGGCGATGGCATTTCAATGGCTTCCTCGATGGTAGCCGGGCCATTCGGTCATTGAGAGTTACTGTAACTGAAGCAAAAAGCGGTCGTGAATGTTGGCGTTGAGATTCCCGGGCTCGTTATCGTAATCTTACAGGTTTGTTCAGTCATTCGCAGAAGTTACCATACTTGATTGATGTCCCCCTTATGGGTTTATTGGTGCACCACCCCTCGCACGGACGACGCCCGAGCCTAGATTTTCACGAGTAGGGCAACAGAGTGTCGTTGGACTGGTTTGACTGGAGCTAGTTCTTGAGCTGAGGGGGCCGATTCCATCTGCCATTCTGCGTGTGAGGCTGTTGTAGAACCGTTACCTCACAGAAGCACATTTTATTGTCACACGATAGAACCCGCTGAACAAGAGAGAGAGCAATCTGTGTTAATCTAATTTACGGATACCCCGTCACTGAGACAGGGCTCTCGGATAGCTACCTGTTTCTGTCAAGAAGGTCATAGTCAAGTTCGCCTTGCTGGATTCAGTGCTCCAGTGGGGCTAAGATCTCAGTTTGGTGCGGGTTAAACGTACATATTCTTGAGGATTCAGTACCGGATGAGGACTGCTTTGAGGAGAGTGAGAAGAGCACGGTATTACCGTGCTCAGACACTCTATTTCATTGCAAATTACAACTGACACAACACAACATGGCCCGGAGGCACAGTGCAGCATTGGAGAGGCCGTGCGAGTTCTGCTCCCACATCGAAGCATCAGGGTTCAGTGAGAAAGGGTTCATACTAATCAAAAAATCACCCACTGACGACACACATTCGCAATATCGATCGGTGGTATAGATTAAGGTAATAATATTATATTGAATCAACTATGAAAAATCACAACCGCACTGCAGTCTTGACCGTATCCACCACGAAACCAGGGTGGGCGACGAACGGGGCTATTTGGCGGGAAAAGAGCAAACTCGTTAAAGCAGGTGGCAAAAATTTGCCCGTTACTGAGCCCCCCCCCGGTGAAGATTGTACAGTATCCGTTCGGAGGAATGCCCTTGTGGTAAGTGCACCATGATTGAACTATCCGTACCGTCGCGGAACATTGCAAACACGGGCCAGTAACCACATATACCAGTATTTATCACTGATTGCAAAAAAATTACGGCACTCTTACCTCCCCTTGCCTATTGCAATCGGCGGACGCTATCACTACCCCTCCGACGGCCAGGTAGCACCGTACGAGGGGTGGCCTCAGACCCTTCGGTAATCCAGTGGAGTTGCGAGTTCAAATTAGATATTTGAAGGGAAGTATGGTGCTCGAGTACAGTACGCACTGGGCAAAAAGAGTGCACTTTTCGTTTGAACGGCCCAATCGTCCTGGCCAATGAAGAGAAGCGGAACTCTTGGGAAGTCAAGGCGATCCTGCGATTTCCATGAATCACTCGAGCCAGGTAAGTTGCCGCACCGTGTTAGACAAAACGTTTTGTGAGGAAAGTCTAAGAGGTGGCACAGGTCCTACAAGAGCCTAAGTTACAGTGGTACCAATACAGTTGAACTCTGGGGCAAGGAAAAAAAAGCCCGCCGGGCAGCCCCCCCTAACTTCGACCAGCTATGATAGCACTGTACCGAGCATGTGAGATCGGCTTTGCAAGTATTTCTCACAGGAGCCCTTTCTTTTTTTCGAACTGTGCATTTGTTATCCTCACTTTTTTACTTTTTTCTCTCTCCCTGCCTCCCTGACCGGTGGGACATTGGAAACCCCTGCTATCCCTGTCCGTGCCTGGGCTTAATATAGGCAATTTTGCCAAGAACAAAAATTTGGAAGATGTGAAGACTTCAGACCATAAGTACACTTACGCCAATAACAACTAAGGGATAATAAGGATGGTATACACCAGCCGAAGCTCAACCCCTCAGAAACTAAGAAGGACGGCACGAAACTCTCGACGCCTTGCCAGCCCAGGAGACAGTGGACCCTCCAGTTCACCTTCTTTCCCTTAGTGCTCGTAATATACGAGTACATTGTGCTGATAACATACCCGGGGGTGAGCAAAAAGTCGGGTGCACTTCCCGAAAGGGCAGGGTAAAATTGTCCTGGGGAGTACCGGTATGCCGCTGCGGCTGGTACTATAGAGCTGGATTACGATAACGAGATACGACCGTAACATTACGGGAAAGCGCTCTGGGTGAGAATGGGTGTCTGGAACAGGGACTAAGGGCTGGCTGCTGGGCTAGCAATAGCACACCAAACACCGGAATAAGGGCTGCAAAATCTTTCTACTGAGCGTCCCTGGGCCTCTTCCGCTAACAGGAGTCTCTTTATAATTTCTTCAGTATCTGAGTCGGTTTCTGCGCTATTGAGTTGGTAGTTTGTGGTTGCTAGTTCCGTACATTCAACCCCACCCCCGAGAAGTTGTCTTGGGATAAATTTGCATGTGTTCACCCTTTTTTTTCAAAGTGCCCCACTTAGCGTTCTCAACCAATAATCACCTTATCAAAAAACAAATTTCATAGATTAAAGAGGACTCGATCATAAGCAGCTTTATCCCTGGGTCCATCGTGTGCTGGATCAAAAGGATCTTTTTTATGGGAGTTACGAGACCTGGGAAGTTGGCTTCCTTATTTCTAAAGATTTTTTCTAAAGATTTTCTCGTTGGGGCTGGTTCGTTTTTGGGTTTGGTCGTGATGAAGGTCGATTTCCGACCCCGGGCTTTTTTTTTGTTAAATCCTTGATTCATTCGGGAAAATCTTGGTATCACCCTGAGGTATGACCTAAAGCCCTACATAACAATAAAAAGAGAAACTTCAAACCCCTAAACAATAAAAAATATCATAACCATAAAATTATCACTTCGTAAATCACAGTGCCCCCCCGGGCCCAGTAACTAAGATCGCACATTCGACCCTCTTGTAAACTGAAAATCCCCCACCCTTTCCGACGCCGGGCAAAGTAAGGTGCATGTATGAGTAGAGCACACACACTGCAGTCGAAGCAGCGTCGATCTTCTGGAAGAAAGAAGCCCCTGGATGCTTACGGCACTTTGCATGCCAAGAGGTCAGGATTATCCCCGTCTTACAATTCCAACCGCAATCGCTTCAGGCCTTGTTTAAGCTGTTCCGCCTTATCACATCCTTGGCGGCTGCACTCGCTGTGGTGGCGGCCTAGAGAGTGAGGACCAAATGTGCTATGCGGTAAAGGTTGGTTAGGATGGAATACCTTGGGTGGAGGGTTATCGGGATAATAGGGTTTAGAAAATTTGAGGTCTCAATCGAACACACTGGTTAGAGAATCTCTTTCTATGTGGACTCGTGTGCCGGTAGCGTTGATTCTGAGGCCAAGGATTATTCAATTCAAGTGTTGGGGCTGTGTCATAGGTGTGGGTCATGTTTGATCGCCCTGATTGCGAATGGGCTGTCAACAAAACCCAAACCAGTAAATTAAGGGCTTCTAGAAGCAGCAGAGAACAATCTTAATTCGGAAAGGGGAAGCCTATGTATGATAGCATAAGCATTGTTATCCTAACTCCGCACAATGGGAAAGACTGAGACAGCTCCAAGCCTGCAGATGGTTCTGGTTCGGGGGGAAGAAAGAGGCGCCCCGGACAGGCCATGGTGCATTTGTGCATCATTGTGCTGTGCGTACGGGCAATTCAGCTCGTGCTGGAGCAATCTGGAGGGGATATTTTTCCTGTTGGTAGGTCTTGTTTCAATTTTTCAAAGCTTACCATCCTATGTGCAAGTAGCCTACAGCCCACCGCGTGTCTAACTCGTATTATGCATCCAGGGATTTCTTTGAATTGCGGTATGTGAGTACTGTACAGTATTCCATATTTTTCGGTGGGAACTATCCCCTGATAATCGGTCACTAACGCGACACGAGAATGATTATGGCGTAACTTAGCACAGGCTATCACTCTGCTGCCCTGAACCCCAAAAGCACCTGCCGTGTTCTTGTGATCAGCAAAGTCAGAACTTTACTTTTCAATTCTTGAACGGTTCCACATTCTTTAAATGGCGGTTGGAAGGGGAGGGAAGGTAAGGGTGAGGGAGGGAGGGAGGGAAAGGAAAGGAAAAGAAAAAAGAAAGAGAAAAAAACTCTCATACAGTAAATGCCAGTACTGTAGGCATAACTTGCGAGGTCCTCGTCCCGGAAGCCAGCAGGGGATAGCACTAGATTGTCGCCATCACGAAGACCTTACTTGGACCAGGGCAACCTAGGTAATTTGAGAGGTTTCCAACTACCACTTCACCCCCTCATGGTATGATATGTTCCAGACATCAGTGTTCATTCCCCCTCCACTCCTTTGTCCCGATTGGGGCGTCTAGAAGCCTACGAATACGGATTCGTGTGGTTGGAAACCTGGGGGCTTGGGAGAAAAGAGGGGTTCAAGGGCAAGGGAGTGAAGTCCAACTTTCGGTCAGCGGGGGGTGCGCCGGGTGCCGTTCCAGCTTGTTTATGAGGGTACTTTTCGGAAGTTAGGATTATTTTCCCCACACAAAAGCCAATCAAGCTAACTACATAGCCGGGGTTGTGATGCAAGATTTATCACACCAGTACACCGATAAGATGTTCATAATTCAAACTTGCGTTAGGTGCACATGGGTGGCGAGTCGACTTCCGAGTGTTCTGGAAGGGGCGGAGGTTGTCTAGCCGGCCCGCTCATGCGTCCAAATGCGCTTTACCACAAACAGCTAGTCATTCATCGTGCTGTATGTCAGACACTGGTGATGGAGCACCCCTTGGATTGCGCACTATTAACTATAGAATGGCTATTATTTCCTTGGTTAGGCGCTGCAGACGGTAATAGGGGTAGGGGTGAAGTATTGGGACAAGCAGGGGTAGCAGAGGCCTGTGCATATACCTTGGAAGGGGTATCAAAGAACCAAAAAAAAGTAAGATAACTACTAATTAGAGTAATTCTTCAACCCCCT
>Ga0307509_10003264_pt1 | contig 24975 bp, 30 predicted proteins | sample 10_EM_MG_FD_202245 | JGI IMG/M metagenome (GOLD analysis project Ga0307509, IMG submission 202245) | Populus trichocarpa ectomycorrhiza microbial communities from riparian zone in the Pacific Northwest, United States - 10_EM | ecosystem: Host-associated > Plants > Roots > Unclassified | place... | reverse complement strand
CAGGCATGCGGCCACTCAGAGACCTATACCATTCTATTCCCCTCGGCGAGGGGAATCCAACCCACTCTGTCCGGACACTGTCCGACCGCTGGTTTAAGGGTTATCCATACTTTTGTACTTTTGTTCTTCAGACAAGTACTTTCAAATTGTTAGCTACCGAGTGCTACTGTTTTCTAGACTAGCTTTAATAAATATATTCCTATATTAGTATCTCAATGACTCAAATAAGTAAACATGAGTAATACTGGATGGATCTTTCCGGACAATTTGGATATTCTCCACAGTTTTCACTAACTCATCCAAAGTCCTTGAAGGTAGAGTTGTTGACTTAGCAGGTATTCGATGATAGCCAGTTACACCTGAGTACTTCCACTATTCTACTATCCTATAGGGTTGCGTCCGGAGAAACCTTTTGCGTCCGGAGAACATTTCTGCGTCGGGTACCTTCTGAGTCCTTGGTTGTATCTGGTGCGTCCGGGCGGCATGGCCCCCTGTCCACCAGCACCCAATAAAAGACGCCACACCCAGAACGCGAGTTTACGTTCTATGCGCCTGGACCGCCGGACGCACAGGGAGCACGGGGTGCGTCCGGGTGTAACCTTTTTTTTTTTGCTGATGCATTGTCCTCTATTATCATCATATTTCGCTCTGGGAACTCCGCAATCGCTCCAGCAGTAAAAGGGTAGAGGAGAAGATTCAGAATCCTCTCCCCGTATATGTACCAGTCAATACCCCCTTTACGGTCAACCTTTCTGGTTTTTAATTCTGGATCTGGGAATGGGATCTCTTCACCAACCAAGCTGGCATTTGCATTCTGCATCAGCTCATATTCATACTCCCTCTGAAGTGCTATTAAAGCATTGTTTCGTTGAGTTTTGGTTTCATATGGTGTAGTGTACATATGATATGGTAGTTCATTTCCTTTTATTATTTTATTAATATTAGCTATTATGTACATAGTTTAAAATAATCAAAATCCATTATTATTGTACATAAAAGAATAATAAAAAACTACTTTTACATACCTGACTTTCCATACAAAATTGCACCCCAAAACAAAACCGTTGCTCCTTGAGCAAACTTGCGGTCAATATTTTGAGGCCGGTAGGCTTCACCAGCCCGGCGTAAAACACCACACGCACGGCGAGATCGGAGACTTCTTGTCTCAAAGTAGGATTCATCTGTAAAGATGATTTCCCCCTAATCTCTACCTTGATGCTGGTAGCAGAAAGCAAGTCGTCTTGCTTTCTGCTCTGGGCTAAGGGTTGGCTTCCGGACTGGTTTCCGGCGATAAATTTTGTTTTCATGCAAAACTTTAGAAACCGTTTGGCGACTAACATCTAGTTGTGCTTTTTTATAATATTAATAAAATATAAAGTTAGTTACATGTAGTTATTTAATCAGATTAAATGTACATAAATAATAAAATTAAAAAAAGTAAAAGAAATACCTGCTTGAGCAAGCTGTGAAAATGTCATCCGACAATGATCAGCATCTTGCAATGTAGTTGCCACCAAATGTTCCTTCTGAGCTGGTGTGAGGGCCTCATTGGCTCCTTTGACTGAGTTGGGCAGTGGGGCAAGGTTTTCGTCCACACAGAGATCATGATTGCCATTCTCCCCTGCTCTCTTCCTAGCCGTTTGGATAATATTCGAGCAGGTAGTTACCAATACTCCTGTCTTTTCTGAAATCTCCTTTAGGCTCATTTTTTCAAGTTGTCTTCCCTCCAGCATTGCATAGCCGATAATCTGACCTCGTTTTGCCATTGGAGTCGTTCGTCCTCTTGGGGTCGCCATGTTCACAGTTTTTTGATCTACGAATCAACTACAATCTACTTTTTACGAGAACAGGCTTCTTATATCTCTAATACAATAATTAATCTATTTGGCCTCCCCTTATTGGCCTCTCCCCTGCATGAACTTCCCTGCACCTCCTTAAGTCTCACTGCAAGCCACTATGCAAGCCCGGTCCATTTCACAAACGTCACAACACGACGAGTAGAGAGTTATATATTACAACAACAGCCTTCATTGGTTTTAAAAAGTTCAATGTATATTATCTAAGTTTTTTTTCCAGATTAAGCCACCAGTTTCCCCTTATATAATATTAATTTAAAATCCATGACGTCTATCCTATTCTAATAAAGAAAACCCACTTTTTATTTTAACTTTAATTATTGTACAAGTTATTCATACCATGGCTAAAGGCCGAATTCACCTTTGAAAACCATCGTTCTCACATGTATAGCCCTCAGCCTTAGCGAAATAGCACCGTTTCATGATGCAACAGCTTGGTACACCTTGGGGACGCCTTGCTGCACTAATTTACCGTAATTCTAGCGGTTGCCTACAGCCTAGCACGGAACAACTACCCCCCCCCAGCAAAAACGTTTTTCCGCCCCTCCCCGCCCCGAGCCGTGTGGAACGGAACGGAGAAACAACAACAAAAAAAAAACCATCCCATCAATTTACACCCATCCAAACCTTTTTTCCTCTACCAAAGCCCCTCCTCCCCCTCCACACACACACACACTGACAAAACCAACCAACCCCGCATGCGCCGCCTACCACCGCCCCGAAACTTCCCACTCCCCCACCTCCACCCAAGGACCCTCCCACCACCGGGCGCAGTGGCGGCAGCAGCAGCGGCATCAGCAGCAACCCAAACCAGACTCTTCCGCCAACCAAAAACAAGCCAGGGTTCCTCCCACCACCACCACCGCCCCCGAATATCCCGCACAACCACCCCGCCCATCCCCCCGCCCACACGGCGCCAAAAGCCCGGAACAAGCGACTCACTCCTCCGCTTCAAAATCACCCTTGCACCGCCAGGCGTTTCCAGGAAGGTTTTGGAATTGGTGAAGCGCGGTAATATTATACTCATCCCCTCCCTCCCCAACATCCCTTCTTGTTTAGACTTTAGAACTAATATCATGGCACGACAATAGCTTCGGCATCCAAGCACCTCCTCCGCGGTGCCGCCTCCGTGATTTCGCTCCTCTCGACGCTCCCGTCTGCCGCTGCGGACGTTGGGCCCGTGGTTCTCGCCTTGTCGGGGGGTGGGGCGTCGGTGGTTGGGCATGTTCCTGTTATACTCGAGTGCAATCGATTGGGGATTCCGTGGGTGTATGTGCCTGCGTCGGCGCCGGCGGGGGACGGGGAGGAGGAGGGGGAGAGTGGTGGCGAAGGAGGAGGAGCAGGAGGAGGAGGTAGGGGTGTTGTTGGGAGGACTGGGGTTGGGACTGTTATGGTTGTGCCCTGGGTGGCTGGTGCTAGAGGTGGAGGGGAGGGGGAGGTGATGCATGTGGGGGAGGGTTCGAAGGCCGTTGCCAAGGAGTTTAATTTTAGGGATGCTAGGAGGGTTGTTGTGGGGCTGTTGGCTGGGGCTACGGATTTGGATTTGGATTGTGGGGAGGAGGGAGGCGAGTGATTTTCCGTGAGGTGGACGGGAGGGGATTGTGATACCTCTTAGTTTGCACGTTTGGTTCTTAGACCTTGGTGTGCCCGAGTACATGTACAGTATATGCTCGTTTGGTTATGTGTATGTTTGTTTGTGTGTGTATGATTTGGACTAGACTAGGCTAGGCTAGGTTATCAAGAATTGATACATCCCCCCCTAGCAAACCAACTGACCAGCAAGTTTAATAACTCCCGATCCCCTCCTAGGTAATTAATATTTCCACCTACCCACCCCTTCCTTCATCCCGGTCAGGTGAAGGAACGGAAGAAAGAGCGCAGTGGTAACCTTGCCGTAACAGAAGTAGGCAAAAATGCTCAAAAAATGCATCCCCGGGGAAATATTCCACCGGTTCGGGTTTAACCAACCTAAAGTAAAAGTAGGGCGAAGTAAAGAAGTATGAAAGAGAAGTAAAGTGGGGGAAAAGGAAAAGAAGCAAAAGAAAAGCTACGTGTAAAGTAATGATACAAAGAAGTGGAAAAAAGAAAGGGGTTCGTAGAGTAGCAGCAGTAATAGGAGCAAAAATTAAGCCTAACCCATTAAAGACTTTTTTCGCTGGTTGGATGAGAAACAAAAAGAAGCGTAAGTCCGTCTTGAACACCTGGCCGTGAAAGGATGAATTCAAAAAAAAAGTAAAAAGTGAAAGCTGACGGAAAGAAGAAAAACAAGAGAAGGAGAATGAATGACATGATCTATCTGCTCGGGTAGTGATCTTCGGTGATGTATTGTGGATGGGTACCCGGCTGTGTTGGTGAGCTTATATGCTCGTTTATTTCGATTGTGGGAACTGCACTACCAGCATCAGATGGTGCAATATTGAATTTATGATCGGGGTCTGGTGGCAATTGGTCACCTTCATCTGAGAGGAGCGTTGGGCTTGGGATTTGTATATCCAACTGTAAAACCACCGTTAGCGTGCGCCAGCAACAAGCGGTATTAAGAATCCCACATTCATATACCCCGTCCGCCTCAGCGGTACAAAAACCGCCTGTGACCCAGCCTTTTCCAACTCCTCATTCTGTTGTTGCAGGAACGCCTCGACGGCCCGTAATTTCCGCTTGATGTAGGTATCAATAATATCCTCCAACACCCATAGCGTGAACAGACCAGACATAGCGTCTAGCCAATTCCACAAATTCCACGGATCAAAGGCTCTAGCAAGCTCATTATTCACGCGGGCGATGACCATCCGGAAGCGGTCCTCGCTAACGTACGGTTCCAATATAGCAGGGAAAGTGTTGGAGTAAGCGGGCGAAATGTCACCGTTGATCATGAAATCGCGCTGGATCCTGATTATGCGGGTCGATTCGTAGAGCGGCGAATTTGTGGGGACGTATGGATTGCGGTGGGGGAAGCATGGATGACTATCATTCCATTCGTTGGTGCCCGAGGATGGTGTCTGCGGCCGCGATTCTTCGTCACCGACGACGGGCATTCCACTATGTCTGTTCGGCGCGCCTCTGGGCATACCGCCCTCCAGTTGCTGGCCATGTTGTAGCGCTTGATGCCTCACCCTGTGGTTCCTCATGTCCTCAAGCTTTACCCCCCTCTCTACCTCTAAGTCTATGCTATCCCTCGAGTCCCGGTCAGGATCACCCAGCCACGAACGATTAGTATTACTTGTATTCCCCCTACGAAGTCCATCTCCTAGCAATGCTCCCCCACTCTGCCTTACTACCGCGGGCTCCATCTTTTGCAACGGCAGCTTAATATTTGGCGTCATGCTCCGACTGGTTTCCGCATCTGTATCTGTGATTCCTCCCCCGTCATCGGATAATGGTGTGCTCCGGGACATGGTGTATTTACGACCCTTTCCTCCCTCGAATACGCGAGGGCCGTCTAAGGGGAGTAGCTGTCGAAAGTTATCCTGGTAGCGTGGGTGATTAAAGGGGTTCCGATCTTCCGCCGCACGGCTTTCATCCAATAAAACCTCAGAGGAATCGGAGAAGCGTACGGCGGCAAGCGAGGATGTTCGATGCGATCTCGGTAGACGGTGGACCGGTGGGAGCGCGGCCGTCTGTGGTCGGGAGAGGTAGTTGATAGGGTTTAGAAGTCGGGTTGCCGGTTGTCGGACGTAGTATGGCGTGGGCGATTGTGATGAAGAACTGGTATTAGTTGTAGTATAGTAAGAGGAGGAGGAGGGAGGGAAACGGGTGCGCGAGGAGAACGCCGTTGTTGCTGTCGCTCAGGGGAAGGGTGTTCACTGGGTAAGCTGTCAGCGAGAAACCAGGTTTGGACTAGGCTGTGGCTTGGCGAGGGAACTGGTCTGGTTGGAGGGAAGGCTGCTTAAGACTCAATGCAATGCGCAGACTAAGGCAAAACTGGTGATGTATAATGATGAGAACTGAATCAATTGGCACGTTGAGGAAGGGTTTGAGAAAGAGATAAAAAGAGAGCTGAGGGAAAGAGGGGAAGTTAACGGCCTCTTTGTTCTTTGCTTGTCAGGAAAGTTGGTAAAAAATTTCTGCCCCAGAAATACCTGCTGCCGTCCCAAACCAATCTGTGGAATACCGCCGAGGTGAACCCTTACATTCTCTCTCGTATGGGTTCGCAAGACCTAGCCACAATTGGGTAGGTAAGTTTAACCTTCCCAGACTACTTGTGCCTGTGCAATGGTGAATAGGTATACCGTAAGGGTTCTGGAATAGGCCCCCACCGTCATTTCCAAAACCAACAGGAAACCCAAAATGGCCTATTATACCAACTCACAACTGACAAGCCAATTTTCCATACTAGGGCCTGCAGTTTGGGCGACAGCCCTCCCGGCAAAAATCACGGCAGCACCCGAATCCCGGGTTCATGGGGCGCGTGGATATATACATGTACTCGAGTAAGGACATGGGATTTCTCTTGTGAGCTTAGTCTCCAATGTGAACTGCCGGTAAGACGGGCTACCGGTGTTACATTACCGGTAGGTGAAAATGATATGGGTATATTGAACGTAGCCGCAGTTCTATCCTCTACAAATATGATACCCCATTCTCGACCCAGAAAATGCCCCAATTGAGAGAGAGAAAAAAGTCAATCAACCAAGAGAACCCCATCTACGCTACCAAAGCCTGCTGCAACACCTCCCTCGTCGTTTTGTCTCCCCTTGGTTCTGAGTAGCCAGCCTGCCTCCTCGTTCATCACGATTTCCTTGAGGCCCTTCCCTCTCTCCTCACCTTCTCCGTCTTTCCACAAGATAGCGCCGTAGACACCCAATTCCCCAACTACCCCCCCACTCATTAGTCCACCATTCCTTATAATAGTGTTCTCGAGTGCCGGCGGCTCAATCAATTCCATGAGGATATACCCGCTCCAGTGGGACTCCGGAATAGACTTGAGAAAGCCGGGAATATCTCCTCTGTAGATATTATTCCCACCCCCTTCCCGCTGCGGTTTGAGAACATATGTATCCGGTTTCTCAAGCGCAAGTTTGCGAGCTGCCATACCAGTGGGCGATTGGTCAAGAGGGTGAATAGCGGCAAACGTGCCCCGGACCCGGGAAGAAACATTTTGATCAACGAGAAATTCCTCGACAGCCCCATCCATAGCTAGAACCTGTTGGATCTTCTTAGCACCGGCAAGCTGAGTAATCACGGATGGGCATTTGATAGCCTTTGAACGCTCGAGGGTAGTCCTCGCGGCCCAGTCATCCTCCCCAGCGTAATCTCCAGGGCCGTATCCTGCGCGGAAGTAGACTGTAGAGATCTCAATCTCCATGTTGGGAGCGTGCGGTGGGGAATAAATCAGAGAGCGAGTACCAGAAGCCAATCTCGTAAGCTTAGGCACATCTGGAAGCGAGATGCGGTATGTCTGGACACCGTGTTTCTCGAGAAGTTCGTATTCTAACCACCTTTGGTCGAAAACGTTCTTCTCCCCTGGCTGGATAATCATAAAGATAGCCGTAGGCCTTCCCTCTCCACCACTTCCGTAGGCTTTGTGGGCAGCTACCAATCCCTTTGCTAATTCCGGTAGAGCAGGGCTTACAGGAATGTTTTCGGTTTTGATGATGCTATTGGAAGGATAAGCTCCCACACTCGCAAGATGTTTGTGAAGCTCAGAGACTCTAGTAGACAATGCCCCGAACGAAGCAGCAATAGTATTAAATTCAACCTGGTGAATCACGGGAAGAGCTTTAGGATCCTCTGGAGCAATATGAATCATGTAATCGGAGCGGAAAAGGCCCAGCGAGAGCGGTTGTACAAAGCCTTCAGCTTTGACGTCCAAATGAACTTTGTAAAGCCTCGCCGTGAAATCATCGACCTCAGAGAGTCTATAAAAATTAGCATCAGTTCTGTGGCCTCACCGGACCCTACTTCTCCACTTACTCAACCATTGTCCTCTCCAGCCACTCTTCATTCCCGGCAACCCTAGCATAGAGCTCATTATAATCCCTCTGCACAGCCCTCCCTTCCTCCCAGCAGCTTCTCGGAAACGGGCTGGGAAACAGGGTAACCGGAGCATGAGTAGCAAGCGCTCCGTTTGGGCTCAACTCTTTCGAAATAAAAGATTCCGCGGGTCTAATGGCCAAACCGTGGGAAAGCGAGTAGTCCATAAGGGTTTGCAAGAGATAGGATAATTGCGTTTGGGATAATTCCGGCGGGTAAGAAGGGAATACCTCAGCCGCCATTATGGGAATGCACAATAGAAGCGGTGGGGGAGGTTTGTAAGAGGGGAAATAGTGTGGAATTAGTGGGCTGGTACCTGGACGGTTACTTGAAGAGAGCTCAAAGTGCCAAGCTTGGTGATGCCATGCGGCTTAAATATGGCTGGGAAAATCCATGCTTATGCACGCCATGGAAGTGCTTGGAAAATACTGACAAATAGGAAGTTTTTCGGCCGGAGAAAAGCAAGAAGCGTCAGTTGGCTGAGAAACAGCCGAGCGCGGGGGACGGTATGCACAGTCGATCTGTAAGGTTAGGGAATACAGTAAGACAGTCTATGTCCTTCCATGGCTTCCATTGTTGTTCCACAGGTCGATTCAAGTTCTCCCATACGACAAAACACAAAATGTCATACCGGTAGTAGCGGTAGAGTGTCTGGACCTGGGATGGCGGATGGAAGAATCCCCCCGCTAACGCAAGCTTAATTCCGTGAAGGTCCAATAGATGTATTACTAAGCTACGCATAACACAGAATAAGGATAACACCTTTCGACGGGAGAGCACAGTTTCTCTTTCCCTGCCCCATGCGGCAGGGACAACCCTTTGTTCTTCACGATGCTTCGATAAAAGCGCCTTCTTCCTCCACCCCCATTGGCGTCACGTCACGGCCGACAGCCCCCAGTATATTTGTCTGGTCGCGGGGTATATGGAAGCGAGTGCACACCCGAATATATGATAAATATATGTGTGAATTGAGGACTCAGGCTTCTTTCTAGTCAGCCTAGTGTAGATAAATACCTGATATTTTCCAACACCTAGTTCGTTTTCGTCATTATAATAGGCGTCGGGGGCGGCTAGACGGTTTGTCGGGGGCAGTATGATGCCGCTAAAAAATTTCGCCCCTGTAAGCATGGCGAGAGGATCCCCAAACGGGCAGAGAAATCCGAGTGACGCCTCATGACCGCTCTTATCGTACAGATCATGGTACGGAGCTGCGACAACTCTAACGGCAATTCCGGACGGTATTAGAAACGGGGATGAGAGGGATAATGCGATGGGTGGTAAACTCCGGCTGAACAAGGGTGTAATGCTCTCCCCTACCCCCCGTTTTCCTTGTGAACAATTGAGCAGATTATATCCCTTCAGTATCTAGAAATAGTAATAATATAAGTTTCAAGACTTTGTAACAGCTCCTCCAAGTGTGGATTGTAGATCATTATATGCCAGTGCCTATCACATCAATACCAGCAGGTAGCTGATATATAAACATTCAAATAAATTCCAAAGGATAATAGAATTGCTACAAAGCTAGAGCTATTATGCTGCAGGGTGAAGACAAGAAACCACCCCAAGATAATTATACCACACGATTCTGGTACTACAAACATGACTGCTGGTGGAGCGCCAGTATTCAGGATAGAAGTTGAAAAGGAGTGGGAGAGAAAGTATAAGTTGTTTGACGCATTGAATACTTGTAGTATTATAGTTTCAGTATGGAGTTTTTATAAGAGTTGAAAGCACGCAGCCTATAAAAGTAAGTAGTGATTCATGCAAGTGCATTATTTAAGTTATAACAGATAATATACTAAGAAGCTTGCTATAATTCGTAAGTGTGATAATAGGGCATATTCCTTTCTACTGTCCTACCTGAACTTCATTCCCCCAAGTTCCGCTATTAGAACTCCTCTCGGGCTGTAAGCTAACCTTATCGTTGGTGTTGACCCATTGTCACTGGCAATGGTATCAGAAATGTCAACTGAGCTAGCTGATAGGTGCTACATATCGCCAATATCCCTTTCTAACTGTTTGAAAGATACAGCACCTCTTTCCAGTAAACTCTCCCTGGGCCAAGTCACAATACTCTCACAACATGAAAGCACACTACAAATCTGAGCATCTGTTCCGCAGTAGTACAATTGAGTGCAAACACCCTTGCCTTCCAGTTCAAAGTTCAAGAATCGCACTGCTTCCCCCCATTCAATAGCACTGAATTGAAGCCCTCTGATGACACTGAAGATTTTTCTATTTCCATAATCTTCATCTGCTAGCTGAGATAATTACACAATCTCCTCACTCACATTCCTATAATGCAGGAAGGAGTTGCGTGAGTAGTTAATGCATTGTGATTTTGGGGGGAAGAGGGAAAACAGTGTTTGCAAGAGAAGCAATTATTAGAAGGAAAGAGATAATAGTAGGAGAGAGATAGCTAGTGGAAAGAAGAATGATGTGTCGTCGGAAGAGGGGAGGTAAAGGCGCAATGAAACAAAGGATATAGACGAACGCTGATGGTAGGTAGGTTAAAGAAGTGATCTGCGCGAGGGAAGTCGTCAGTAGAAAACAAATGAAAGAAACAATCGTAAACAAGAAACAATCCGGCGTAATGGCCCTATAGACCAGAATGCGAGCAATTAAGCAGGGGGAAAAAATTACCATCGAAAGTAAGATGATATTGGAATTTGTAAAGGAACTAAAATAGCTAGTAACCGAAAGAGAAAATGAGAAAATGAGAAAAATACGAATTCCAATGAATAAAATAAATGGATAAATAGGAGGAAGGCAAATTAAAGAATATCCTCTGAATTGCAGTAGCCATGAGACAGAAAGGATCTACCAACTAACCAGTTCTTTGGGTACTAAATTTTGGTAGAATCAGTTAGAGCATGGTAGGATATTTGTTTTGATCCTGTCTGTTCTTCCACTTCATCTGGATCTGTCCTGCCATCTTTCCCTTCTTACCAACCCGTCCTGTCCCCAAAGCCTCTTTCCCTCTTATTTTCTTCGCTCCGTGTTCTCCACTTCAACTCCTCCCCCCTTCCTCCACTCCCCACAGCGTTCCTGGCCCCCGCCCAGCACGAACTATAATGATATAAAGCAAAAGAAAACATAAACTTTTGACCCAAACCAACCTCTAGTCATCATTCTATCAGTTAACAACGCAAATACCCGTGCACAAAAGTGTGAAAACAAAACAAAATGATACCGGATGGAAGGGCAACAGAGAAACCAAGGCATCGCTCAAAAAGTATCAAAGCAAAAACTATGCGGAACGCAACCAGACATCGAAACGCCAGAGCTTAATGATATTGCTAATAAAGAAATGATTTGCAGCGGGGGTGAAAGAAAAGGGAAGTAGATATAAATCGTAAGAAAGTAGTTTTTCCGTCGATAAAGCAAGGAAAATGGCCAAGTGGTACAAGATAACACCAAACATGAAAACGCAAAATATATGCATTAAAGTAGCTTGATGGATGGTTTCCAAAAGGAAACAATGAGAGACACTAACATCTACTCGCGTATGTTTAAGTTGTGGGATTTGAGTGGCTGAATTTCGTTGGCTTCGGGATGGTAGAGTAGTGGGTGTCGGAGTGCCGCAGGAGTCGCCGGAAGGCTGCTGCCGTTTCCAGGATCTTCTTCATTTGTCCCTAGTATGGGAAAAACCCAGCTCTCGAAGGACCACTAAGATTAAGACCACTAAGATTAAGACCAAAGCGATTATTACTCAGTCTCGGAGTGCTCGAGGATGGAGCTGCAAGACTTTCAGTTGCGGGAGCCGTAACGCCGACAGCTAATGTTGTGGGCTGCGGCTGACTGATTGTATTGGAGGAAGAAGTTGGTGGGTTCACGGAGGGCGAGGAGGGGGGAGGAACAAACTGCGGGATGTCGATTGGTCGAGCTGATGGCAAAGCAATTGGGGAACCGGTAAATTGCATCCCACCTCCCCCCGCTACCGCCGCCGTCACTGCCGCCGCTGCCACCGTTATTTGTTCCCTTGCCCTTTGCTGGGCAGCAGGATCCGGGGCTTGGAATTGATTCTGCCTATAATTAGGATCTTGGCGTTGCATCTGACTCTGCTTCAGGATCTCGTCTGTTTCGCGAAGCTCCTGTTCGGTAAGGACATCGTCGGGATCGTGTTGGAAGCTCTCTGAGTACTGTATGGCAGTGATAAAGTCAACGCTATGGGATGGTTAGTTATTATTTAATCCAGCGACTTCGGCGTTGGGGATTTGTGAGCGGAATTACTTTTGTATAATCTTATCCAATACAGGGTCCTTTCCCCGGTACTCAGTTAGGTCTTCTTTTGGAATATCCGCGGGCTCGAGGAGATACTGCCTGAAGTCTTTGCGCGCTGTCCGGAGTGGATCTTGTTTGTCAACCACTCTCGACTGCAGCTGACTCTTGAAAAGAATCTTGTTCCTCTTAAGATCTTCAAAGGTTCCAACTGCATGAAACCTATATACAAAGACGTGCTTTTTCTGACCCATTCTGTAGGCTCTTCCGACAGCTTGTTCCTCCCACATCGGTGACCACTTGAAGTCGAAGATAATGATCCGATTAGCGCCCGGCAGGTTCAGACCCAATCCCCCAGCCTCAGTAGAGACGAGAAACACATCACCACTACCGGAATTGAAAGATTTGGTTGCCGATTGCCTTGTACTCATCTTTGTTTTTCCATCAAGTCTGCGGAAGTCAATTTTCCAGTCATCAAGCAGTTTATGGAGGTAATTTAAGGTGTAAACACCATGAGAAAAAATTAGGATTTTGTCTCCAAGCTTGACCGAATACTCAACAATGCTCTTTAGTAATTGCATCTTATATGAGTGATATAAAGCTCGAGGGTTTTTGGTTTTGCCGGCCATCTCTTTAGCCCAAGCATACTTTTTGCTTGCACCCTCTAGCAATTCTTCATTAGGAGAGAGGTCATCCAGATCAATCAATTCTTGAAGTTCTTCATCTTCTAGGGAGAGGATATCTTGCTTTGACTGCTTGTTCTTTTTGACGACCGCTTGTGCTTTTGAGCCTCGTTCCTCAATTGTATCCACGAAACACATTGGATGATTGCAAATCAATGAGAGAAGGTGGACAATATCAAAGAACCTAGCTCCAGGTTTGGCTTTACCATCACTTCCATCCATGGCACCTGTCACTTCTGGATCTGTGACGAATTTGGTGTACCTAGAGGTAATTAAAGCTGTCAGCATCAAAAAAGTTGAAGGAAAGAATTTGACTACTTACATCTCAATCTGCCAGGGCGTCAGGGGTACCTTTACTAGAAACTCCGTCTTTTGAGGGAGATCTTTCTCGATTACCCTGACGTCAGCTCTATGTACCTTTGGGCCAATATCTTTCTTCAGAACAGTCAACATTTTCAAGCAATACCGCCTTTGACTCAAATCGCTGTCTGCGTAAAGCCCATCCACTATGGGATGTAAAAACTTGGCCTCGAACTCTTTGCTAGGTCCTAAAAATCCAGGATCAATCCAGTCAATCATTGTCCAATATTCCATCAGGTTATTGGATAACGGTGACCCTGTCATGGCTACTCGAGACTTGGAGCGGAAGAGACGGGTGGCTTGGCTAATTTGCGCATTGGGGTTTTTGAGCCAATGAGCCTCATCAGCAATAATGATGTTCGGGCTATTCAGAAGATAATCGCTAATCTGGTCATGCTGGTCTGCGGGGATACTGAGCGCTAAGGAACTTGAGTTCTTTCGAGGTCTGTTGTCAATCAGATTTCCTGTTAGACGGTTAGTGTGATTATCCAGAGCCATAGCGTTCGAGATCTCCTACGGAATGAAGTATAGCCCATCAGTAATACTCCGCCCCCTTTGGCCCATCGGGTTATTGTACTCAGCCTCGTAGGCAAGGAAACAATAGAGTCAGCTCGGTAGATCTGTCCGATTGCCGAAAGATCGAGCTGGCTGGGGTTGTTTGGGGTTTGCGGCAACCACTTCTGGAATTCATCCCACCAGTTTTCCACCAAACCAGGTGGGCTGAGTATGAGAGTTTTTGATTCTCTTAAAGCCTCTGGTATTTGGCCGAAAGTTGCCTCCGTTTTAGATGCTGCCGCAGTGGCTAGTGTATAAAGAAAAGCAATCCTACCAAATTGGGTTAATATTTGGATGTTTGAGTTGGTTTTTGATTAGATATTACTTACACCTGTAGAGTCTTCCCTAAACCCATGGTATGTGCCAGAAGTGCGCCTCTTCCTTCGCCGCTCTGAACGAGCTGTTGCCACAGGAATCGCACTCCATCGACTTGATGAGGCTTAAGTACTCCAGCGAAATCAGGGTGGAAGTAGATATCATTATACTTCATGTACCTTCCTAAATTTATTGCAATTTTCTTAGGATCCGGAGCCATGCCGGATCTCTTCTGACGACTGATACGATTCATCAAGTTCCGTTGTGTCTTGAGCGCGCGCTCCCGGAGGGCCTTGGCATGAGGATCTTCCTCAACTGGCTTTCGAACCCCCTTTTTCTGACTCGGAGTTGATTGCGGTACTGGAGACTGAGTAGAACTATATCCGAATTAGCGCGGGCAAAAAGTAGAGGATATTTCCTTGTTCTTTGTGGCACCCACCTGGAAGCCCTACTGTCGCTACCTCCAACAGTAGGAACATCATCGACGTGAGTTAGTCTTCGTAAAATCGTACGAAACTCTTTAAAGCGGGCTGAGCTTTCTGCCTTCTTAAATTCTTCCGGGCTAAGCTTAGGATGTTTGGATAATTCTCTACCCAGGAGCCAGGAAAGGTACAATCTCGTAAGTACCCTATAAATCCCTGAATTGTATCTGTAGGAAGAAAATTAGCAGTCAAAAAGAAATCGAGGATTAATCCAAACTCACTTATCAAGGCCAACGTAATACTTGAGCTTCTCCGCGTGAATTTGCCTAGCCACAGATATAACAAGCCCAAAGATTTCTGTGGATGAACCCCGTTAGATTGGAGATATTTGGGAGGAGGGAGCAACAGGAACGCTTACTTCCAAGCTCGTTTTCCTCCATCCTATAAAAGAGAGCTGTCTGTATTATAGGCTCAATATCATTGATTAAACGAGTAAGAAGTGCGAGTGGAGTCTCTTCCTCATCGTCAGAAAGTTCTTGTATCTCAATTTCAACATTCTTCCGTTGAGCGGGCGTCGTCGGGGCTCTCAATCGCACAATTGGCCTAGGGGGAGGGTCTTCGAGAGTGAGGTCAATAATAGGAATTGGGCCTTTGTCATTAGGAATTTGCTGAGAAGGCGAGGGTTCCTGTTTAACAACGGGTGTTGGAGACCGAGCCCCACCTTTGCACTTGTCTTTTGGCGCGGACGGCAAGGCCGAGCCCGAACGCGAGCGTGAAGCGGTAGAAGGTCTGTCTCCCGGGCCCTCACGAGCATCCTGGAATTCTGCGTCGGAAAATTCAGTATGGCCATGAGCAGTTGTAAATGCCTCAACTTCCTCATCGGCTTCATCCTGAACAACACGTCTGCCTCTTCCCTGCCTCCTCCTCCTGACGGGTATAGGTGCCTCTCCCTCACTTGAGGAGTCTACGAGTTCATTTAAAGCCTCCAAACGCTCCTCTTCTTGTTGTCGAAGCTGTTCGTTTACCTCATCCTCGCCCTCGATTTGTATAGCTTTGCCATCGGCATAGTCTCTCACATCATCGTTAACAATAAACCCTCCCAAACCCTCATCTTCGCTCTCGTAGTCTGGCTCGCTGTCACTGCTGCCCAGACTCTCATCACCGCTGTCATCTCTATCACCGCCGCTGCCCTCTTCGGCGTCATTCGATTTCTCGGGCAAACCTTTATTACCTTTCGGAGTAGTCTTTAGAGGCCTTTCCGGCGGAGTCTTACGCTCCATGAGATCGATGAGCCAGAGACATAGCTCGCGTTCATGAATAGACAAGGACATAATTTTGGTCTGTGCCTTGACGGTGTCCCTGCTCAGCCAAATCAGACCAGCAATCTCCCGCCTCTGAGCCCCAATCCTCTCGTTGAGTTCTTCCAATCTCTGCTTCTTTTCATAAGCCGTCTTCTTGCGCTCCTTCTTCCTTCTTGCGCCCTGCCAGATGCGGTACGATTGGGCTTCCTTCTTAGGCAGGACTCTCGCACGCCACTCTGCGGCCCTCAGCTTGATCCCTTCATCTATTGCCTCCTGTATTTCTAGGGCAGAAAGAGGGAGTTTCTTCTTCGATTTGCTCAATTGTTTTCGCTGGGGCCCTCTCTCAGCCTCGTATTCTCTCCAATATGAAATAGTGGCCTCATTCTCGGAGCCTGATTCGCCAAATATTGGCAATACGCAGTCATCCTCGATACTTTGCCATTTGGTCAAATAGTCCCAATCATGAATAGAGTTATCGGTGGTGTCAAGGGCCGGCTGAGGCTGATTTGGTTTGTCCATAAATTTGACAACTTGTTTATCTGTTGAAAAACCTGACGCTGGAGTTTTGACATCGAGACCTCGCCAAGGAAGGCCCGATTTGGAAACATCCTCTCTTGATATACGGCACGAGTCGCCTGGCTGGGCGTCATAGACCGTACAGGACTGGGGGCGGTGCTTGCGCACGAGGGTTTGCTTGTAAGGTTTAATCCCAACACGCAGATGGCCAGTAGGTGAGAGAACAGTCACGCGTTCTGCCCCACTTAAGAAGTGGTATATCTGACGGTTTACGACTTGTCGTAGTCCCGAGGGCTTATCAGACGAAACTTTATATTCAAATTAGTGAAACCTACTATAAAGTAAAAGAGAAGCACTCACTGATAACGAAATCATCGTCATCTGAATCACTCTGGTTAATCTCATCACCCATCCCAACATTGTAGAAAATTTGGTCCACAGCAACAGCCTTCGGTAAGAGGTAGTGTTGTTTCCGTCGAGGGGATTTCCTAAGGGAGGGCAGCCGCAGCACAACAATTTTACTTGGGTGTCGATCTTGCCGCCCTCCGGAATCCATCTCAGCGCCTTCCTCGCCGGCAACATAGCTCAATTCCGTGGTGTCCAAAGGTGGAGCGACAGCCTCTCCGTCGCTATCTGCTCCCTCACCCAGTACGAAATCCGTATCAAAATCCATTCTGCTATCGGGTGAATCGCCGTTCGGATGCGATAATTCTGGCCGAGCTGCAACACGGAAAGGCACAGGAGTAGCGCTGTCACCATTCTTCTTGATCTGGATAGCCGGTGTTGGTGGTAAATCCCTATGATCACTGCTCTCGACAACCTTGAACGGATTGCGGAGAATAACCGGATCAGTAGTGCGTGAAATAAGGTTGAAAAGCCCCCCCGGACCTCCCGGGAGCGGTGGAGTTTGTAGAGGATTTCTAGTAGCTTCTAATGTTTCGGAAACCCGCGGCTTAGCACTCGGGCTCTCTGAAATAAAAGGCAGCTTGCGCTTCCTCGAAAGAGAGGGCGTAGAGTCCGGGAGCACAAGAGGCTTGATTAGAGTCTCAGAGCAATAGCGCGGAGTAGCATGCGGGCGGCTATTATGGGGTGAGGGGTAGTAACCCGTTTCCCCATCGTCGTCGGGCAAGGGTGTGGCCATGGCAACCTCCAGGGCGTACTTTGGGCTATCCCTTCGCAGACTATGAATCTTCCTCATAATCTTATCACGTTTCCCTAGAGGGATAATGCCGATGTCCGTCTTCAAGCGTTCGTAGTTGCAAACAGTTAGGAGCACTCGACCGTCAACTTCATTGTACCTTAAAGAATTAGCAATTTGCTCGTCATCCGCGGCGACCGCAGCGACAACAGCATCGATGTCCCAATCGAAAGGATCCATCTCGCCCCGTGACTGCCTATCCTATACCGGTGACCGTTAGCAAAACCGAGGGGGAAAAACAGAAAAGAAAACAAAGCTCAATTGCAAAAAAGAAAAAATGTAGGAAAACTAATTTACCCCAACTCAACAGCAAACAGTCGAAAACCACTGGCCGGCCAAAGCTAGCCAGAGGAAAGAAAAGAGGAAATTATTTGTTGGGGGATGCACTAAGGGCGTAAAGCAGTTACACAGAAGATAAGGCGAATTTTTTAAAGGTGTAGGGTGTTGTAGTGGAGAGGCAGTGTGGAGGTGTTAGAGAAAAAGGATGGAGGATTGAGATGTTGGAGGTGAGGAGGGCTAGTGCTGGGTTTCTCGCCAAAATTCTCGGCTAGTGTCTTAGCCAGGATGAGAGCTGGGGCTATGTAATCATGCCACGTGATAAGGGCGAGCACGAACCACAGCCAAACTATTGAGCACTTGGTAGGCAGGGAGGGAATATTATTGGGGAAGTTCACTTAGGGTAGTCTATGATGCTCACAGCGTCAATTATTTAAAAGGCCAGCACGGAACGCGGGAAGGCGAAAAAAGGTGGAGTTCGGGTTTAGGTGAGTTGATGGAGAGAGTGGGAGAAAGCACAAGCGCGCGCTGGGTGAGGAGAGTTTAGGCTGAAGACGGCGTACAGTACAGTACCCCAAGCGGTTCCCCCGACACAACGGGTTGAATTCAAGTTTGGGCGCCAGCCACGCCGTGATGTATGATAGAAACTGGAACAGTTAGACCTCGCGCTAGGACGTCGGAACCGCCCTCCCTATTATTAAGGGTTGTTCTATTTTTCTCTTTCATTTCCCGTTTACTAGAGAGCTCCTGCGGTATTGCAAAAATCGGAATAATCATATCTTATCACTCGAGAGCCTGCCGATATCTATGCCGGAAATATCTTATGCGAGCTGAGCGATTGAACCGGAAGTTAAGACTTCACCGAATGTGAGAAGAGTAAGTTTGTAGAAGTAAAATCAGAATCGTCTGATTGCTCTTGTACATTGCTACTTGGGTGCCAGGCGATACTGCTTATACCCGCCCAAGTCAGCCTTCGTAACCTCCACCTCTATTACGTATTGTGCTGGAATTCATAAGAGTCCCATGAGGTACACGTAAGCCTAAGTATACTTGTAGTTTACAAGAAGTTATAGCTATCGAGAAAGCTCTCCTATTCCCCCCTCCACCCCTCAAAGCCATCGAGGAAGCTCTCCTATTTCCCCCTCTATCCATCCCGCAAAGCCATCAATAAAGCTCTCCTATTTTTCTCCTCTATCCATCCCTCAAAGTCATCACTGGACTTCCGAAGTGATGCCCGGCCAACGAACTGTTGTGGGCCCGGCCCAAACCCAACCAGTGTTCCCAGGCGTCTAGTCCGTCCGTCTTTTGCCTAGGACGGGACGGACGCCAAGTTTGAGACCTTCGGACGGGACGGACGCCCAGTGGCAGTCCGTCCTGACCTATGCCCGGGACGGACGGCCGGGCCCTATAGGTGTCTTAGTTTATGTTTCATTTTCGAATTTCATGAGCATTAGGTAAGTGTTATCAAGATGTGAAACATTTTTATTCTAATGAAGAGAGGCTTAGGCTCTACTATTATGTATCAAATTTCGCTATTAATTAACCAATGCTTCTAGTGATATCCGATCCTGGTTCTGGGCACCCTGACCCCATTCCACTTCCTTGACCTACAAGGGACGCCCGTCCTTATGCAGGACGGTAGGTAACCTACAGGTGACGCCCGTCATTATTCCGGACGGTAGGTAACCTAGAGGTGACGCCCGTCCTTACTCAGGACGGTAGGTACCTACCGGAAGTTACCATTTCCGGGGGGGACTGCGGGGCCCGCCCGTCAACCTACAGTCCTGCGGTGTTTACAAAAGACGGACGCCGTGCCCGGCCGCCCTCACCCACCCTGCCCGGGACGGACGGGACTATAGGACGGTTGGGAACACTGAACCCAACCTACTCCCCTGGTCCCGATCCAATTGGCCGTAATGGAGGCGGCCAAGGCAGTCTGGAACCTGGTCGGGCAAGAGCACACTGAAAATTTTGTTGTCATTGGGGGGGCTGCATTGCTCTTCCATGGATCCAATATTAGCACAAACGACGCAGATTTAGGGATCACCGCCGATTCAATGAACACGTTTTGTGAACTTGCGAGGAGAGATACCCGTTTCACCGAGGACTTGATATGCCCATGGCGATACGAATCCTCCTACGGTTTCGCGGTCGAGATCGATTTTCTTGACAAGTTGGGGGATTATATGCACGGGGCGAAGGACTATTGTCTTATCCAGGGGGTGCCGGTCGCCACGCTGGCGGACCTTGTCCTGGGCAAGGGAGACTCGTGGTTGGACCGTGGGCGGGAAAAAGATTTGGCTGGCCTGATGTATGTGGTGGAGAAGATGGAGAGGGCGGGGGAGGATTTCAAGGGATTAGGGGAGGAGGGGAGGAAGCTATTGGGTGAGATAATGGAAGAACTTGAGGATTCGCTGGAGGGGAGGTATGTTCTTGCGATTGTCAAGAAATTGTTATAAAGCAGGGGGTGGAGGGGAAAATGAACTATTCTTATCCCTTTTTCTTACATACATATCCAGTCCTCCTGTCATGAACATTCGAGTATCCGGGGACCTCTGGAGGATTTGCCCTAACGAATTAAGAATCTTGACACGATCTCTTGCCATACGTTCGTCCAGAGCGTCGAGGCATATAAATATGCGCTTTTTAGAAGCGGTGGTCTGCAGCATCCTCACAATATCGAAAAGCAGCGGTCTCCGCCCACCAATAACTTTTTTCTGGTCCATATAGTCTTGCACTATTTCCTCCGGCATCTCTTCCATCCCGCTTACGACCTGTTTGAGCAAGGCGCCCAACATACTCGTAGGCGACTGCTCCTTTTGGGCGGCGAAGTCGACATGCGACGGCGACATTTTTTCCTCTAGCCTGATTGCACAAGCCATCTATCACCGATGAGCTAACATTGCGACCTATTAGTACTTGCTCTCTTTCCTCCATTTCTCGAGATCCATCCATATTACCTAATAAAAGTCTTTCCAGCCCCGGGATCTCCGTAGCTAAATAAAACCGCGTTATCGGATTTGCCTCCCTCATTGCCGGAGCACCAGCTTCTAAATTCCTCGGTTTGTAAGAGCCATTCCCCCACACCTTCGACCCGACGGTCCCCGATATCCTGATGCTGTAGTTTGGGATCTAGTGGGGAGAGCCAGTCAAGGATACTGGATCGGTCGTCGGCAAATGTAAAGTTATTCGACACGCTAACAGCCGTATAATTGTTCAAAGAGTTGATATTGTTGCTGAACGATTGAGACATTTTTATTTCTTTGCCGCTTAGGATACCGTAAGAACTCGAATAGAAGAAAAATGTGCTAGGACGTTGGAGTTTCCTTTCTGAGCTACGCGAGGGGGAAACACCGCAAACTCAGCCCCCAGTTGAGACAAAAGAAAAGGAATATAAGAGGCGCCTTAATAGGAGAGGCAACTCCAACGTCCTAGCACATTTTTCTTCTATTCGAGTTCTTACGGTATTGATAGATAATGGAGTTCGTTCGTTCACTACTCGAATTCTTGAGAAAAGGCGGGTTGGCGTGATTTTTTGTGTAACCTCCTGGTTGCCTTCTAGAAGAATAATCAATATCCTTATCGCTCCAAGGAGAGACGATGCCATCAGATTTCTTCATAGCAGGCTGGCCGGGGACACAACGCCGGATGCGATGGACGGCAGTCTCGAGGAGAATTCCTGAAGATATTTCGGAAATATAGGCAGGGGCGGCATCGGCGGGGAATCTATATCAGGAGATCTGCTAACGGGAATTTAGATTCCTCCTAGTCTCGCTGAATATCGACGCGATCCTACGCGATTTATCGTAGGCGACAAAAGCTTAACGCAATGGTCGATGGGCTGGGGCTGGGGGACGCTTATGATGCAACGTTGGGTAGGATAAAGGGACAGGGTGGGGAGGAAGCGAGGCTTGGCATGGCCACTTTGATGTGGGTCCCCCACCCGGAGCGGCCATTGAAGGCTGATGAATTGTGTCACGCCTTAGCGGTCGAAATAGGGTCACCGAATCTCAATACCGACAGTATTCCTTCAATAGGGACATTGCTAGCCTGTTGCCAAGGAGTTGTTTCGGTAGAGAAGGAGGCTTCCACAGTTCGGTTAACTTAATCCTTCAAGAATACCTCCGGGCTCATCCCGAGCTTTTTGGCTCATTCGATAATGGCCGAAACCTGCTTAAGTTATTTGAATTCCCACCACGTCAAGGCTCTTTCGACCAGTCCCTCTCCCGATCTCCAAGGCACACCTTTTCTCGAATATTCTTCACTATATTGGGGAGCGCACGCACGAAGGGACCATTCAGAGAATGCGAAATTACTTGCACCAAAGCTGTTTGACGACGACTACGATAACCACATATCCACAAAACTCCTCTTGAAAGCACAGAAACCACTCTCGCGCACTGTTGCTTTCGATAAACCCTCCTTATTCAGTAGTCTGCATTTTGCATGCATCTTCGGGATTGTTGAGATTGTAGATAGTTTGGTACAGGTAGAAGGTTGCGATATCAACCAACATATTGCGTAGGTGATACACCTCTCGTGTGGGCTGCTTCGAATGGGCACGAGGGAGTGGTGGAAATACTGCTCAGACAGGGTGACATTAACCCCGAGAAACCGGATCGCACTGGCCAAACGCCACTCCTCTGTGCTGCTCAGAAACGGCACGAGGGAGTGGTTAAAATACTGCTCGAGCGAGACAACGTCAACCCCGACAAGCCAAATAAATACGGCCAAACAGCGCTATTTTGTAGTGTTCGGAATGGGCATGAGAGGGTGGTGACAATGCTGCTTAGGGAGGGCGGCGTCAACCCTGGCGAGCCAGATATGTGCGGTCAACACCAGTCCTTTGTGCTGTTCAGAACGAGCACGAGAGAGTGTTGAAGACGCTACTCGAATGGGACGGCGCCAACCCCGACAAACCGGATATGTACGGCCAAACGCCGCTTGTATGTGCTGTTTTGAGTGGGTACGAGGGAATGATGAAAGTACTGCTCGAGCGGGACGACGTTACGCTCGGTAAACCAGATAGGTACGGCCGAACACCGCTCCTTTGTGCCGCTCAGGGTGGGCACGAGGGGATGGTGAAAATTCTTCTTGAACGAGACGACGGTAGCCCCGGCACACTGGATAACGACCGCCGAACACTGTTCTTTTATGCTGCCCAGGGTGGGCACTAGGGGGTGGTGAAAATGCTGCCTGCGCGAGACGACGTTACGCTCAACAGACCAGATATATACGGCTAGACGCCTCTCCTTGTTGCTGCTGAGAGTGGGCATGAGGGGTGGTGAAAATGCTACTTGAACGGGGCGGCATAAACCCCGATAAACGGAATCGCGACGGCCTAACACCGCTCCTCTGTGCCGCTGCTACAGTCCCGGGGTCTTCAAGCGTGACTCAAAATGTCCATCATATTCATTCCTGTTGTCTCTTTCTAGCCGTTAACCTTCTTTGCATATCTGTTTACTTATTTATTTTCCACGGGTCTTTTTCCCCTCTCTTAAGGTCCAGACGTGAGTGCTGATTAGATTATATATTGGGAAAATTCTAGGGAGTACAAGTATTTCTAAGGCTCTTGGCGATCGGTGTAAGAGCTAGCTGCTAGCAAGGGCATGATCGCGACTTGTTCCCACTATGGACATGGTTTGATCAAAACTGTTTTTATGTGCGGCTCCCCTCCAGGTAGAGGATTGAAGGCGGGGTTGGGAAGCTGTCTATAGAGGGGAATTAATATGGATAGGGGTCTTTTAACAATGTCATGACGATAATTATTATTACGATGGCAACCACAACCGTAATGTCTATAATACCAAATGCCTCTATATTAGAGTCCCTGCCTCTCTTGAGGAGCCAAATATTCGGTAGGATCTTTCATTTTGACTGTTGTATCGGCTTAAGCGATTGTGGTATTGCGATGGTTGGGGGTTGTGGGGGATTGTAGTGGCATTCGTTGTCTCAGGACTTATTCTCGCCGCGAGTAGCTTCACTTGTACCTAACAGGATTGCTCCAGAAACATAGAAGCGTTGACAATCTCCGTCAACAAACTGGAACCCTCCCGCATTTTCAACAATAAATCTCTAATCTAGTCTCATAATGGTTTCATGATAAATGGAACCTGCGGCCCGGGCTTTGCATGAGCAGCAAGTTTCGCCCGTCTCTCTATAAGCCTCTTCACCCTCCTCTCTTGCCACCATTGCCGCCCAGCAAAAAATTGTTCCAACAACCTGGTGCTCATGACTTTTGACAGAAGTTTATCCTGCTGGTGGGGCGAGTCGAGGAGCAGATATCTTGCCAAATAGTCCAGGTATCCTTGGGGTAGACAGAGGGATGCATCCTTGTAGTCCCGTTCACCCATACAACTCAGACATGAGTCTACGAATTCTGGGATACTTGGTATGAAAACAGGAAACGAGACCTGCCCGCCGGCGGCCCACACAAATGGGATGTTTTTATCCGTCATCAGAAAGGGCCTGGATGGATGATCGGCGCTCCGGTCTGTAGGGTTTGGATGAAATTCCGACTCAACCAACACGGAGTTGAAGTTGACAGGATGCAGGACTTGGATCTTCTTGGTATCGACGGTAAGATGGTAGGTCTCCTCGCTGCAGAGGCTAATATACCAGTAATCATCAACCCTTTTAAATCGTCGAATAGAGCGATGCTCCGTACGCTCAGCCTTTGTAACCAACGCTGGAATGCTTGATTCATCGACCTCTAGCCATTCACCAGTTTGGGCTAAGGCTTGGCATATAGATGCCGCCTGTGAGGTTCTTACCAGGATATCCATTATCTATCAAGGCAATGTTAGCAATGAGAAGTGGGTAATCATATGGGGCTAGCCATGCATACATATCCTGGAAGAACTTGAACTCCCATCCACCGTAGCGCATATCTTCCAACCATGACAAAGGGGTGATCGTGGTCTCTTAGGACCGCAAAAATGCTCTCTAGGGAAGCGGGACTCTGTGACCATGCTTGTGCCATCTGAGCCGTGAACAATCCCTGTTGTAGGTGACAGGGTTTAGGATTTTGATGAGTGGGGTTAGGCGGCCAGTTTGTGGGGGGTGGGGTGGGGTGAATGTGGTTGTATGATCCCTTTAACTGTATTCAATCACTGGCACTAAGTGCGGGTCCAGCTGGTAGTGGAAAGGATTGGAGGTGAAGTAACCAAAGAGAGCAAAGTTAAGAATAATTGTGACAACTACGAAGGTACAGCGCCTAAGTTTTGAATATTTTACTAGCAGGGGATGTTCGACTAACAGGGATGAGGAGGTGAATTGGGTAACCACTATACCCAA
>Ga0307509_10003262_pt1 | contig 24978 bp, 18 predicted proteins | sample 10_EM_MG_FD_202245 | JGI IMG/M metagenome (GOLD analysis project Ga0307509, IMG submission 202245) | Populus trichocarpa ectomycorrhiza microbial communities from riparian zone in the Pacific Northwest, United States - 10_EM | ecosystem: Host-associated > Plants > Roots > Unclassified | place... | reverse complement strand
TCTTATTTCTCCTCCCAACCGTCTATCATACCCCCCCTCATTGTCTTGCCCCCCTTTGCTCCACTGATTGGTCGGGCAACCCACCTGACTTCCTATCCGAACTAGTCTCTTCGTGCTCGTGGGGCGGATTTTTCTCTTTTTCTTCCCGCTCAGCTTTTGGCTGATTTCGCCCCTCGTCCTTCCTCATTCAAAATTCATCCTCCCTTAGCAATAATATACCACTTCAAATAAGAAGTTGGAGAGACCAGATAATACCGAGTGGACGAAATTAACTTATATTAATTTGCTTTCGCCCGGCGTTGACCTATAGGGTTCGGGTTCATCTAATCTTTGCTGGTGTATCATACTGTGCTATCTCCGCAGACGTATCATAAGTCGAAGCTACCCCAGTACCTTCCCCCCCCCCCTCTACCTCCCACACACGAACTCATCTAGGCTACCCTCTCCGCCCCACATCACACTCATCACTATATTTACTCCGAAGCATCAATCCCACGGGGAATAGGGACCGATCAAGAATGTCCGCAACACCGTCATCACAAGTTGCAACTCCCACATCTCCATCGCGCACTGGGCGTCTACGGGGTCTCTCGTATCTTCGTCACTATGCCCATGGACACGCCCACTCTCCCTCACAAGCAGCTCCAACTGTTGTTACGGCTGCCAATGTCAACTCGAGCAACGGGAATGCCATTTCTTCTTCTACATCTCTAACTCAGCAACCTACATCACCCCCAACTACGACAGCTGCTCGAGCTCGGTCAACATCCCCGCTGAACACAGCGTCGAACGCGTGGCTACCTACAGTCAGTGGGGTTAGCGGCTTATCCCGTGTGGCTCCACAGCCTTCTGCGGAGCTATCTACGTCCACTGGGGTTGTCGCTTCAAATGGTTCGTCCAATGCTCGCTCAGTTTCCAATTCAGCTCCTGCCGTGCGCTCCATTGACGAAGCCCTGTCTACTTCTCCAGATGCTGGCCCACCTACACATCAACCGAATAACCCACCTTTGGTTCGCTCACCAAGCAACACATCTCGTGTCGTTCAACCTTCTGATCCAGCTGCTTCGATACGATTCATTCCCCATGTCGACACGCGCGCTACCCGTGAATCATTGATTTTTACACCCATCGAACGTGTATTACGGTTCAAAGATGAGCGCATCAGGGTTGGTCGGTACAGTGATCGTGACCAGGCAAACCCATCTGCCCCAGTGGGGTTCAAGTCAAAGGTGGTTTCACGCCGACATTGTGAATTCTGGTGTGACAACGGCCAGTGGTACGTTAAGGATGTAAAGAGTTCTAGCGGGACTTTCTTGAATCACATAAGGTTGTCAGCTCCTGGTGTGGAGAGTAAGGCGTATCCGCTGTACGATGGGGATATATTGCAGCTTGGAATCGACTTCAAAGGCGGGGAAGAGCAAATATTCCGGTGTGTGAAGATTAGGGTTGAGTTGAATAGAGCCTGGCAGAAGGCGCTTAATAATTTCAAGTATATGCTCAATCCTTGAAACGTGACTGGTATAGCCGGGTGAATGCGTATTGACAAATTTGTGTGTAGTATGTCTGCTCATAGGCGGATACGCAACTTGGCAAAGACCAACTTTGGCGGCAACAAGGCTAAAGACGGAGATGCTTCGTCTACTCATACCTCTGAATGCTCGATTTGTCTCATGCCGGTCGCGGTACGCCTTCCCTCTGTCATGTCTCACTTCCATCCTTTGGGTGGGGGCGCTGACTGACGAAGTTACACATGTTGAAAATTTTCAGAAAAAAAATACTAATTCTCCAATAGCCCTGTCAATCACTTTTCGTTGCGCCGTGTTCTCATGTATGGCATTACAAGTGTATCCGACCCCTTGTTGAAAAGGAATATCCGACCTTCCTTTGTCCGAACTGCAGGGCTATTGCCGATCTCGAGAAAGATATTGAAGACGACGATCTCGGGGAGGAGCTCTGGGAATCAATGGCGGATGCGATGGATCAATATGTCAGCGAGCAAGCCGGGGGGATTACAGATGCCCTAGAATCTTTGCGGATAGATTCAGGGGCAGAGGATGCCCCGCCTGTAGAGGGCGCACAGGGCGGAGATGTTGTCGAGAGCCAGGAGCCAGAGCCAGCCGATGGTGGAGTCCCTGCAGTACTTCCCTCCGAGTCGATCAGCAACCCCACTGTGGACCCCACTCCAGAGACTGCCACGTCCCCAATCGAGATTCAACAAACGCCGAACGGCTCTTGGAGAAGGCGCGGAGAACGGGTCACAGACCTTGATCTCCGTCGAGATGGCGAGCCCCACACTCCTGAGCCCGACAAGGCCGGTAGTGGTAGCGCAAGCAATGGTGATGGCAGCGGCGGAGAAGGCGGTCAGGAAGGGCCAATGACACCAATGAACGATGCTGGTCCATTCGTCTTTGACGGCGGCGCAATGGACGGCGTAGCAGCTGCCGTCTCACCGACCACAGCTAATCCCCCAACCCCCCCTGACGACATCAACAACTCTGATTGGAGATCTGCTGTGCCAAATTAATACCCATATATAGGTTGCTTGTCAGAACTATGCAACGCCGAGTCTTTCGGAAAAAAGGGCCTCCAAAACACAAACAAACAAACAAAACACGAACTAAAACCTTAATACAAAACATAAAACGAGACGAGAAATGCCTGAAATGTATTATGACGGACCACCAACTCGCACTAGCGAGCGAAACGAAACGAAACATTGGAGATTAATGGAGAGCTGGAGGGACGAAGGGGAAGGGACTTGGTTGCATCATCATCCACGGGGGTGGGCTACTTATCATGGGCTCTTTTTTTATTACTTTTTCTACTCTACACCACTTTCCTGTTTCGTTTTCTTTCACCCCTTTTCTTTTTCTTCACATTCAGCGAGTCCTTAATGGAGTTCTTTTTATTGATGTGTTTTTGGGGTTGGTGGGCCTGGTTGATTCATTGATTGATTGGCTGCGATTGCACGAGTATTAGTTACGGGATGGGTACTTGCTCACTTGTAAGGGAGAGAGGGAAGGAGGGGAGGAGGGCCTTTGTAATTAGGCAGTCTCTTTTCATTCTTAGCAGTTTTAATGATATGGTTTCGTGCCGAGCGGAGTGGAGTTGGAGGGGGTGGGGTTTTGGGGGGAAGGCCGCCAAGATCGAGTGAGAGTGTGAGGTTCTGGATGATAGTGGTATATTATACTCAAAATTCTATACTCATAAGCATCGCCATTACATGGACCCCTCCTAAAGCCTTAACGGGATGAGACAGAGAAGGAACATCTCACTTCATTTATTCTTCTGATCTGAGCTGCTTACCTCCGTTCACACACTGGCAGCCTATCCACCCGCCACCCGAGCTATAGGGCACCAGCCACACCCACAGTCTCGGCTCCCTTTTCCAACCAATCAACTTGACACAAGGAAAAAGGAAAAAGAAAAAGCAAACCCACGCTAGTCCAGAAGCTAAAAAAGTCGATTCCCGATCCCTTCCTGCCGCCAACAGACAATCGGGAAGTCAACCCCAGCATCAGAACAAACCCCGTAGTGGTACAGTACCGGCTATTTGTCCATTTCGCTCCTTATCTCGCCAACGACACTCCCTGGACAGACGCTCACCGGTGAGGTAGATAGCCACGACAGATTGAAGGAAAAGATGGATCCGCCCGCGACTCCCGAGTCTGGGCTCTTCCACCCAGCGAGGGATTCGATGCAGGTGCACTCTGAGACGCCTAGTGGTTGTAAGGGTTTCCCTCTTCTTTTTTTTTGTTTAATTAGGAGTGGCATGCTATGTTTTCATTTTACCAGGTGTCATTTGCTGTGGCCTGGATAGCTCCCTTCAATTTTTCGGTTTTCGGTTTTTTTTACTTTTACTCTTATAAGTAGTTTTTGGCTTGGGATTTTGCTGAGACCCGAAACTTTCTAGATACTTCTTCGAACGAGGATCACTTTTCCGACGCACCAGAGGGGCCCGACGCCGCTGCTGAAGGGGATACTAATAGCAAGAGGCTACCGACATCACAGCTAGTGCTTGTGGGAGAGACTGATGAGAGAGGAGTACCTGGTACAGAAGTGTTTGAGAAACGAACGGCGGACGGGAGTCCAGACATGACACTCATTCAACCATCGCCAAATCTACCAGTTGCGATTCCCAGGGCCTTCGGTGGCGATTCCGAGGGCGAAGAGCAAGAAAAGGAGGAAGTAGAAACACCAAGATCCGAAATCCCCATTACCATCGTCGAACGAGTTGATTCCACGCCCGCCCACGGAGAGGTCCCTGGAACAGAAGCGTTTGAAAAGCGACTCGCCGATGCGGCTCCAGACGTTATCCGAACCGCTACTTCCTCGCCTATTCCTGTGACAGTTGTTTCCGTTGTTGACTCGGGCAAGCCATTGCATGGGGAGGTTCTTGGCACTGAAGCGCATAAGATGAGGACTGCGGATGCTCAGCCGGATGTGGTCGTCAGGTGGAATGAAGAGGAGGATAAGATTGCGAGGAAGGTCAGGAGTGAGAGGGAAAGGATTGAAAAGTTGGTGATGGATCCTGGGAGAGCGAGGAGCGTGAGTCCTGGGCAGGGGCCGAAGGATGTAGCTCCCGTGGTGAGGGGGAGGATGGGCTCGCTTTCTACGATCACATTGCCGATCGGGGAAGCTAAGAGGAAGAAAGAAAAGGAGAAGGGGGCTAATGGGGTGGAAAAAGAGGATCAGGTGGATGGTATAGCCAAGGAACAACCCTCAGGGAGCCGATCATCGTCCATTCCTTCGCAGAGGTGTGGATCACCTATGCTTGCTGAAGGTCCGGAAATCATAGTTGACGCCCCTATCGAAACCAAAGCCGAGGAGGCAAAAGAGGAGACAAAGGAAGCATCCGCAGAAAACCCCGAGGTGGAGGAGGTTAGGGAAGCAGCTGGGGGTCAGGTAATGAATAATTTTAGTGCTGGAGATACTGGAAACGTGGAGAAAAAGCGGGCGGAGAATGAAGTAGCGGAGGAAGATGAGGAAGCTACAACAAAGGAAGATCCAATAAAGGAGGAGGAAGAGGGGGACGATGATGGGGGCTTTGGGGATGATGACTTTGACGATTTCGGCGAAGTCGTGGAAGGTGAAGATTTTGACGATTTTGGAGGATTTGGTGAAGCAGAGGCCTTTGAGCCATCGCCACCTCCGCCCCCCCAAATCCCAGTTATTCCCGTACCGGTACTCGATTTCGAGAAGCTGGATAATGAGGACGCTGTCCGTCGAGCTGCTGCGGAGGCTATGGCAACAATGTTCCCGATTGACAAGGCGAAATATCAAAACGTCACTCCAATATCGATAGATGACAATGTGTTCCTCACAGAACGAAGGTTTGACTATCGCTTTCTTTAGCCCTACTTCCGCTAATCCTATCACAGCCTGTCACTCTGGAATCAACTCTCCGCACCTCCGCCATTGCAGCCACCTAATTGGAAGATATCTCGTATCCGCCGTCTCTTCCTTGTTTCCCTTGGAGTACCCGTGGATCTGGACGAAATCCTCCCCGCTGAGACCAAACAAAAGAAGCTGGTTCTGCCATCCGTCAACATCGCACGTAAGTCAATCGATGAGAGTGCCAGTCGCAGGAACTCACGTTCGAGATCGCGAGCACGACGATCTACTTCCGCTAGTCGGAGGCAAAAGGGGGTCATCGGACCAGAAGCACTGGACGTACCAAGTGCTCGGATCTTGTGCTCCACAAGTGACGTTGCCCTCCAAGGCCTCACAGTCGAGGAACTAAAGGAGCACATCAAGAAGCTGGAATCAATCACCGGCACCGCAAGCGAGGTACTCACTTACTGGCTCAAGAAACGGGAAAGCGCTATCGGCGATAAAGAAACCTTCGAAACAGTCATTGAGAGTTTGGTAGGATATGCCCGGAAGAAGAGACAGAATGGTTGATTGTCACATGTACACATTTGCAAACCCTTCTTTTCGGAGGTGGCTTGGTTAATTCAAGAGGAAAAAAAAGTGCGGCACGGTTATTCCTTTCTTGCTTGCTTGCTTAGCAAACTACTGTACGGAGTTTGGGAGGGAGGGCTTTTGCTGGGGCGCTTTTCTCTTTCATTTTCATCGTGCCTTAACTATTTGTCTCTTTTCCTGTAATGTTTATTGTGACTATTAAAGGGGTAGGATACACAGTAAGTCACCATTGCCGTAACTTTGTTAGAAAAATAATATCATTACGGTCGATTGAATTTCATTCGAGCGGGAGAGAGGTTTCAATTGCCCTTTTTTTCACTACTCTTGGTCGTGAAATTGTACGCTGTACTCGAGTAACTCGGTGTGCAGGCTGAGATGGGGAAGAAAATTGTTATGCCGAGCCGTTTCAGGATACTCTTTTATATAATTATTTGGACCCCTAAGGTAGCCCCCATTATAAAAAAGAAACAAGACATATTTCCGAAAATATGGGTGTCCGGTAGGGTACAATCCTGACAAATGCCACATGGAATAAATACGGTCACAGTGCGGTACTGTTTTATTGATTGCAATACCTAATTATTACCATTATCCCGAACCCGACCCAATCCAACGAACCCGTGTCAACCCACCCAAGGCCCGACCCATTGGATAGCCTGCTCCCGAAGCACCTCCCTACGGAAGAAGAGGCCATACCCGCCGCAGTCGGCGCCCAACCCGCCTAAACTCCACCGGGTCGATCTGGTAACGGGAAGCGACCTCGTCAAGCTTGTAGTCCTTGCCCGGATTCACCACCTCACGCACCCTGTCGTAAGGCGTACCGCAGAGGACGGCGGCCGTTCGGTAGAATTTCCAGCGCAAGGTGTACTTTGCCAGCATGTACGTGTACAGCAGGGTGTCGCGAGAGGCGACGAAGGGCGGCAATGTCCGGACGGGGAACCCGTCGTACCGAGCGCGACTGATGGAGAAGAAGACGTCGGATGTCTCGCTGAGCTTCTGCCAGGATGTCTTTGCGCTCCGGCGTTCCCGCAGTTCCTCGCGGAGTCGGTCTCGGTACCAGGAGGGTGGCGATTGGCGCGATAGACCTAGCATTCGGTGCCACCGTCTTAGAAGCGCGTCAATTGTTGTTGGACGCATTTTTATATATATATTTTTTTTGGTTTGATGGGTGATTGGTGGGTGGTGATTTGCTGAGGGGGTGTTGCTTCTTCGTGTGCTTTGAGAGAGGGATGGAATAAAGGTAGGAAAATGTGAAAAGGGAGTTTCCTGCTCGTACTGTTCTCCACCGGGGGTGGTGGTGGGGGGGGGGGGTATGGAGAGACTGGCGAATGCCGGTAGGGGTATTTTATGGGGAAAAGGTTGGATTCGTCAAAGTGGGGTACTGTAACTAAAGATTTACTAGTCAATAGGGTGGTTCTTGTTTGCCACAAAACCACGGGGGCGAGCGGGAGCGGCGGTAGTCTTTCATACTGAAAAAAGGTCAACCCTACTCAGTACGAGTACCGGGACTGTGCAGTAGGGTATCATGCTCGAGTGCAGGAGCACACAGTTATGATACGATAAAGTTACTAGTAAACCTAACCTAGCGCTTATCATCCTCATTCCCTGTTCCGCTGCTCCTAACCCTGCTAAGGGACTTAGCCGGCGATCAGCGTGCGCGCTTGTTTCCTCAACCAACCAACCCCGATACTCGAGTACGGTATCATACATATCTCTAACCAGCAAGTCATGTTAGGCCTCCCACTCTCTGTCTAGCCAAACCCCCCCCCCCAAGGAATAGAAAAGATTCCCGCTCACCAAAATACTTTTAAGGCCTCCCACCAACACCATAAGAGTGAATACTCGGGTGCGGCTAATTACCTGTAGTAAAAAGACAGCATGATACATATAGTTATGGTGCCAGCAACCTGGTATGTATTACAGGTCCTCCCCATTGGGCGACACAGCGTGCCGAGTGAGTCGGTATGATCGGATGTCTGCGCGGAGCGGGAGGGAAAGAAGCCGGTTTTTCTGTTTTTGTTTTTTTAGGCGTGGTTCAATTGGTGTGGTTTTATAATCTGACAAATTCCATTATTCAATACGGTATCATACTCTGGTTGCAAATTAAATACTCGAAAAATTCGCGGCAATAGCCGCCCCTTCTGTCAACAATCGTGCCTTATCATCAACCATTAACCATGGAAAGTAGTACAGTACAGCTTCTTGGTGGGAAAAATGATAAGAATATTTATTCGGCAAGATAATCTGTGGATAAAAAAAGAAAGGTATGAGAGCGAATTTTTTACTTCTTAATGTGGCAGTTGTTGTAGCAGTAGGTAGCAGTGGGCCTCATTTTGAATACTTAATTTGCACCCGAGTACCAAGCAGTTAACAAATACAATCAGGGTAGATATGTCGTGTTGAAGAGACGGTTACCCGTGTCCGTGGTGCCTCTACCAGTGAACTTATTGTCAGAGAGGCGAAGTGCGACAAGACTGAAGTTTGTGTGACGGGCGAGTGCATGGGTGGAACCGCCCTCAGAAACCGACTGGGCCTGGACGACGCCGGCAACTACCACAATGCGAATGGTGGGATGCAGACTTCGGATGTGTTGCACAAAGTTCACTACCGTCTTGCCACTGTTCACCACCGAATCGACCAGCACGACGGCGTGCTGTCGCAGCAGATGGTTGGGCTCAATGTCCTCGGGACGCTTCGCGTGGATGAACGTCGCGCGGGGGAAGGCTTCATTGACGCCGAGAGCCATGGCTTCTCCGCCTCGCATCAGCGCCACAATCGATGTCTTCTTCTCGTGGCAAAGTCGATAGCCGCTGGTCTGGTGGCCCTGTACGTGCGGAATTGGATACTCCTCTAACCCAATCATTTCCGTCAAGAATTCAGTCGCCAGATACCATCCTACACGGGAATGGGCTTCCCGCAGGGCCGGGCCGGCAACTGTTGCATCGCGCATCGGCGTCATGAGCAGCTTGGCAGCGTTTCTGTCGGTTGCATGGAGTACTTGGAGGAGAGGATGTCGACTACGGCGGTGGATGATAGAATCGATAAGCTCGGGGTCCGTGAGTTGGATTAGAGGAAGCTTGGTGGTGTCTAGACGTGGTGGCACATTACTAGGTAGCAAAGCTTGTCGTGCTCGAAGACCGTCATTGTCGATGGCGTTTAGTAATGCCGCGTCCATGGTCTTGCTCCTGGTCTGCTCCTCGCCAACTACAACAATGGCTTGATCTGCCTTGCTCAACATTGGCAGGTCCAGCACACTATCTCCAAACGCCCAAACGTACATGTGGTGGATATCTCTTAAACGGGAAACCACGGTGGCTTTAACTTCAGCAGTAACGACGAACCCGTCTGCGACACGTCCTCCGCCGATGACTTTTACCCTCTCGGACAGGCCTTCTCTCTCCAAGACTTTCTCCCAGACACGACGTAGCCCACAGGTAACAACCACTGCGCCAACATGTTCTTGCTCCTCTGCCAGTTGCAATAGCGACACAAACTCGGGATGGATGGTTATCATCGACGCTACGTGATCACAGAGGACATTAAACTCTTCATCCATGGCCGCCTCTTCATACAGCAAAGCGGCCTGGCGAAAAGCAGTGTACGAGTAACCCAGCGGGCTGCTGAACAACGTCTTCAACTGGTATTCCTCGTCCCTCGACTGCCGAGAGTTGGAGACCATCTTCCAGAACAACGGACCAGTGTCCTTTGCAGCTAACGTCCTGTCGGCGTCCATGACCAACACCGTCTCCAGCTGTCCTTTCCCAGCGACAAGGACCTCGTCCATCCTGTTTTCGGCGCGAGTCAGGTTGTACTCCTCGGTATGATGTTGAAAATCACGTAGCAGGATCGAAACTTTGTTCAGCAAGGTTGGATGCGGGAATACGAGCGAGAACAAAATGCCATGATAGCGGCAGAGACGGCGCAGCTGGGCCTGTTCGGCCTGCTGCCATTTGCGTAAATGGTTGATGGATGGAAGCGCGCGACTTCTTTCCGTGTCGTCCAGAACACGTTGCGCGACGAGTTCAGCGGGAACGTCCAAGTAGAGGATGTGCGTGAATGTGTGCAGGTCAGCTTGAGTATACACTGGCTGTCCAGCTTCCTCCTCCTCGGGCCAGAACATGAAATGTCCTGCGACGACTGCAACCCGGCCACTGTCGGCGCATTCCTTTCCGATTGTGTGGATGGCAAGCTGGCGCCAATGCAACCTCTCTTGCTCGCCCAGCTTGTGGAATGCGCTGAGACCACCGGGAACAAGATTGGCAATCATCTCGGAGCCTTCGTAGAACTTGAAATGCTCTTGCCCGAGTTCTTGCTTTAGCTGGTTCAGGAGAAACGTCTTGCCGGAGCCGGGGACCCCGTATATACCGACAACTATTGCTTTATCGTTGGAAGCAGATCGACTTTCAAGTGTTGTCGATTGGTTCGGCTGAGGATCCGTCGTTGGGCCCGGCATGATGGTTGATGCGTTCTTGCAGCTAGTAGCTATCTTGACAATTGCCTAAGTCTTCGAGAATGGTAGATATGAGAGTTTTGAGAGTCAATGATTGATGAGATATTTCACCACCAGATGCAGCAGGCGTAAGGTGAGATGGAACGTCGTGGCGACTGGTTATATTCACCGGTTTCTGGTCAGTCTTATATTAGTGGACTCTCTGTGTGCAATTGCAATCAAGTGACACACCAAGCTGCCTGGATATGCCCTTGTTACTCATTTAGCTCACTCGGACGGTAGACTGACGGGGACATGGAATAAATGTAAGGCTGTCGACAAACCAAGGTTGCACACCAACTCAGTCGTCCTGCGGAAACACCCTTCTCAGGCCTCCCAAACCCTCCCATCCAATGCGGGAGGCCTAACTTTCGTCTACAGTCTCCCAAAGGGTCGCGAAACTCTCGAGTTGCAAGAGTCGTAGCATAGAAACGGGTACACGCTTGCACTTAAGTTTCAAGGCTTAGCCCAAGGGGGAAACTTCAATACCAGGAACAAACGAGAAAAGTATCAAAGAAAATTTAAAAGCAAGGTTGACCATGGGAAATCCATGCCATGTGGCCAAGAGCGTCGCCACTCTCGCAACTCGAGAATCTCGCAACCCTTCGGGAAACTGTAATGGGAATTGCCCAATGTGTCCCGGGAAGTTGAAATGTACAGTACTGTAAGAGGCCTCCCGGATAGATCATGCTGTGTAATGAGAACAAACTCGATTCACCCTTTATTTAGAATCAGCCTGCAGCGTTCCCAAGTGATGATTCCCCTGTGAGTATTAATTTAGCAGAACCTAGATACATTCCAAGATACTTACAACAGGGTAAAAATTTCACCCATGATGAACAGGCCAGGACTAGGACCTGTATTTTCTTTTGTGGTTATGGTGATCAGAATGGCAGCTGTTTATCTGGATAAATCCTTTTCATATCTCTTCTTCGCCAAAGGGCTTTAAGTTTTAGCAATGACATTTTTTTCGGGCTTCTACTTATGGTATTTTTGTTGCGAATGAAATATTGCAACATTGCGCTTTTTTGCTTATAGTTCAGCCTGCAGGCTTCCTACTAATTAGACTTTTCATTTCATCGCAATAGCGAGAATGACAGCTCCCATCTGGGCATCCCATGGACTGGTGAGACATGCAGATTGGGGAACCTTCCGTAGATATGATACAAGTAGTAGCCTCCATGCTGTGGCTAAGCAACCTTTTTGCAGAGAAAAGTCTTGGTATGATATTTCATGATTTTAGTTTAGGCAAAGCCGACTGGGCCACACCCGGATTACCGGTATTATAGGAGGGTCCCCAATCTGCGGGTCTCAGCCAGTCCATGGGATAGGTCTTTCATATTATGATACCCATTGGTCAAAGGGGATTGGGTTTTAGCAAAAATATCATTTCTTTTATAATAATAATAATAATAATTATTATTATTATTGTGGTGGCATGCCAAACAGGGCCTAATGCGAGTGGTCTGTTTTTATTTTATTTTATTTTTTATTTTTATTTTTATTTCCGTGACATTGCGTTTCTTTCCGGGCAACACAACCTTCCTCTGGTTTCCGGTTTTTAATGGCCTCTCTCTCCGAGTGACTCGGGAGGGGTCATTAAAAATCGGAAAGCATAATCCATGTCTCCATAGAGATCTGCATGACCCCCATCGCTTCGCTTCCTTTTCCTTTCCCGACGATCATGGTGCCAACTGCCGTGCAGGACTAATTTAGACGGCTCTGATTATGTCGATTATGAGAAAGATTGGCAAGACCCAATTCGCGAGAATGAAACACTGCTGGTGTTAGTTGGGAGGATAGCAGGGTGAGGGTATGATGGGCTGTGTATGATACCTCGACAATTCCGAACATTTTGTGGTGATTGGTTGCCTGGCAAGTAAGCGGGTGAGTGAGTGAATGAATGAATGGAATGAATGCTAAATTGTAGTGACTGTGGCTGAGAATGGTGCGGGAGAAATGAACCAGCGGAGGGGGAGGGGCTTTATATATCCTAGCTAATTGCCCTCAAAACTCTGTAACCTGACGCGTGCATCTCATCATATCTACGGTATTGCACTCGATAGGATAGAAACAGAAGGTCACCGCCGCTCACTCGTGGGATGAATAACTCTTCATGACCTCACATGTCGTGCGTTGGTTGCCGCTGGGTTAGGCAATTTTTGTGATGGTAAGACAAAGTTTCTGAGGGTTCACCAACACTTTCGTCATTGCGCGATTTGAGCATAGACAGGATTGGGTGGGAGTCTTCCGGCACGTGGAGCAGTTTTTTGGGGCAGGGGGGGGGCTGTTATTGTTGTCCTGGTACTGGTAGCTCTGTCGACTCTTAGATCGTCATCCTGTGACAGGGGTGAATTGGCTTGGTGAACAGAGTGTGGTGCCAGAACAGGGGAATGTCGTGTGGTTCTTCCCCCCGTATTTTTTTAAAGAGCTTCCCTTGTGGGTTCCCCCTACCAAGTTGATCGATATTTCTCAGTAGGCCGTTGTTCTCTAAAGCTCTCTTCTATCTTTCACGCCCAAGTTATGGCATCAGAGGTTTCACACGGGCATCATCCGAATCGGTATGGCTGCCCGGGGTTCTAAGAGCCAAGAAAACGGCAATACGCAAACCAGGAACAGAAACGAGGATCACTCAGTAATGGGAAAAAGAAAAAAAAACAAGAAAAAAAAATTCTTGTTCGGGGCCTGTGCGACAAACGAAAATGATCGCTACAAGTAGAGTCACACATGTCTCATCACAGTGCTCCAGCCTGTAGAGCAGAGATGATCCCAGTGCGGTACCGGTACTTTATGGTATCAGCATTCTTCTTCCCTCCTTATGATCTTTTCTCCCCTCTCATTCTCTCGAGCTCATCGGATGACCGAGAGACAGGATGAGTCCTTTACCTACGCATATCAATGGTGCCAGAGCGAGGGGGGCGACATTCCCGCTAAGTAACTCTTCGAGGCAGAAGCCTAGGAAGTTTGTGCTCCTGTGTATGCTTGTAAAGGGTCGAGCTAACGCTGAGTTAGATGGCCCCTGGCGTTTCGTTTCACCAAGGGAGCTATTCACCATGGTATTGACCACCTATTCCCATTTCGAGAGTCCTACAACAGTTAACTGAAGTCCTAGTAATCCTTATACCCGTCCTCCTTCACACTCTCTTCACCGTAGCCGTCGTTCTGGCCCACCGCCTTCTCGGCGTGGACCTTGCTCTCCCCTCCTCCATTGTTCCCTCCCTCTCTATCGTCGTCGGTCTTATGCTCGTTTTCAGAAACAGTAGCTCCTACGAACGCTACTGGGGAGGCCGCACAGCTTTACAGCAGATTGTTAACAACGTTCGCAATCTTGTTCGCTCGTTCCTAGTCTGCGGGCCCCTCTCTGACGAGTCGGATAAATTTGAGACGGAGAAGACTGTAAAAACTCTCGTTGCGATGCTCTACGCTGTCAAGAACCACTTGAGGGGGAATTGGGGGGCGCCGACATTCCAGCCGGAGTTTGCTAGTTTGATGCCCGAGGGGTTTAGAGGACATGAGGCGGAGGGTGTGGGGTTACCGATGGAGTTGGCGTTCGTGGTTGAAAAGTATATCAAGAGAGGTGTTAAGAAGGGAGCTTTTAATGCGCCGCAATCGGCGAATCTGAATGCGTCGTTGAATGGGGTTATTATGGCATATGGGAATATGGAGACTATTAAGTGAGTCACTGTTAGTGGGTGGGGTTTTTGGGATGAGATACTAATTCTGATTTGTAGGCTGACCCCCATACCTGTTTGTCAGCAGTAAGTCATTCCGGCGAAGGCAGTCGGGCGCATGTGCTGATTGACATCTCTAGGATCCATCAAAAGCAGGTACTGGCCTTGTACTGCTGTATTCTTCCCTTCTGCCTTTTGGACGATATGGGGTGGTAAGAGCCCGGTACATATGGGTCATTGCTTGGGGGTTTTGTTGACAATATTAGGTGGACTATTCCGGTTATAACCCTTGTCTGCTTTACTCTCTATGGTATTGAAGGGTATGTGATATCCTGTCGTTAGCTTAGTAAGTTTGAACTAACGTCAACCAGGATCGGAGAGGAATTGGAAGACCCCTTCGGTTATGACAAGAATGATATCAGGATTGATGCTATCATCGAGGACTGCAGAGAGGAGGTTATGGTTCTCCTCGAATGCTGGAAAAAAGGTGGCGAGGGGTACTACTTGTAGGAGGTTGAGATGCGATATAATGCCTGGCACTGTTTCTAAGCGTGCTGGGTTTTGGGTTCATGATACCCACTCTTGGTTCCTTTGATTGCTTTATTTTCACTAAATTTTCAAGGTTGAGTATACCGTAATATATGAATTTTGCGGGATGGACTTGGGATCAATGGATCTTGTTGTAAGGATAATGTCTTATGTATTAATGAGGCCTGAATAATGATGGCTTTGAGGGTTGCTATGTTATTGTCATATCATATCATGGGCCCGCGCCCGCTTGTTAGATGGAGGGATTATTATAGCCATGTTCCTCTTAGTCTATGCAGCTCCTATCATAGACGCATGCGGCAGATTCAGGGTTAGGGATTCTCGGGGGCCTTAAGTGTGTCTTGGCTTGCGGGATTGGGGTGTTGAGTTACTGAACTTCACGTTTCCAATGCAACGCGCTCAAGGTCTGAGGATTTTCGTCCGTCTTTTCATTGTGAGTCAAACATAAACAACAACAGCCTTCTCCTTGCTTCTCATTCGTTCGATTTCCCAGCCTAGGTAAACTCTGCTTAAGTCGTCTACTAACCCTCATCTGAAAGAATACGCTCCTTTTGATAAGAAACTAGAACCCGGCATAAACTCGCGCCATGTCGGGCCCAGAAATCAATCTGTTCGATGCCTACGGTAATGCGGCTTCCCTTGGTCACACTGAATTGCGGGTACTGACAAATTGGTAGAAAAGATACAGTCGGACAAGGTTCACGATCGATCGAATGGGCTTTCCGGTTTGTGGTTTTTCGTTTGCGTATGGTGGTTGAGTTGGTGCTGATTTTCAAATCTAGATCTTAAGCTCATTTTGGGCAACAGCAAGCATACGTAACCGCCTCCCTTCTCTCTGGATGAGGAGACTCTGTGGGCTGATCTTGGTGTGTGGAATAGTAAGGGGCTCAATGACAAGGGCTACCATAAAATGTTCGAAGCAATTTTCCGGGCGGTCGTTAAAGAGAAGATGATATACGCTCGGCAGAACAAACCCTCACTCGTCAAATCTGTCGGCAGCAGATTGTCACTCTGCGCATCAGTATTCCGGTTAGCGGTCGAGCAAGGGATGGCGCATATACGGAATAAAACATTCAAAGCGCTTTCGAAGCATGTAATTGACATACTGCCCCAGGGGGATGGGCTTTGCGAGCCGATTAGCTTGGACTATATCAAAGCGTTACGTACTTGCTTGGCGTGTTCACCACACGCGGAGCATATCGATAAGAAGGAATGGGCAACACTGGCTCGGTTTTGCTGCACGCATGTGGAATCTCAGTTAGGGCTTTTGATTGGTGATCCGGAGAGCGTGGATGAAGATGCGAGCGCACCATCAAGGAATGTACGACTTAGTTTGTCGAGAGACACTTCGTCAGCTTCTAGACGTTCACAACCACCTTCTCAAGGTATACCTAGGTTGAATCATGATAGTGAAGAATTGGTGCTGTGCCTGGAGATTTTGTTGAAAACTCCTAATGCTCCGATTGTTGAGCACGATGACATGGTTGTTAGGACTATTCTCGGGTTCTTGGTTTCCCAACCTGCAGTTACTCGTGCCCATCTACCGGCGTTTACGGCGTTGAACACAGTACTAGAGGTTATTTCTACTAATAATATTTCCTTGACAGCGAAGGTTGCTCAGGGGATTGTTCCTGTTTTGGCAAAGCTGTGGGACTCCAAACAGCCGGCTTTTAGGGAACAGATGATGATTACTTTAATCTATATACTACCACAGGTTCGCACCATCATAAGTGAAGGCCAGTCCAGAGTTCTGCGGCGGAAGCTGGAAGCTCTTTCGGAAGCCCTTTTCGTAGAGTGTTCTGGCCGAGCGGACCGCGATCAGCTGCAACTAGATGATTTGGTGTTCCCAGATCCACTGAAGACCTTTGATGCTGAGATAACGCCCCTTGGTTTACAGGGTCTTTGTCTCCGGAAGGGGAACCAGAGGGTTGAAATGAATTGGATAGTGCCCCAGTTGATGGCAACAGTAGCCGATATCCTAGATAGGCCTGGTGGGGATCGGGCTGGCTCTAATGGCAAAGCGCCGGAAGAGGATCGTAACAAGAGACTCAAAGTTTCCAAGAACTTTGAAGAATTGATGCGGAATTCTCGATCCATGATTACCTCAAGGAAGCTCTGTGCACTTCAGACGTTGCCATTCCTGGTCGGCCAGAGGGATATGGAGAGCGAAGAGCTTAGTTCTGTCCTACTAGATCTGTTTAATGCATGCTCGGATGATAATCCCGTCGTTTCGTCGTGGGCTCTGCTTTCAATTGCAAGGTGGGATTCCTGTAGATTCCTTCATGTTTCCTAGGCCCTTCCTGTATTGTTGTACGTCATGCCCCAGATAGAAAAGAAGAAACAATATATAATCCTTTTTCTCCTGCCTTGTTCCAGTGCAGAGCGTCTCTGGGCTAATTCCGTGCTGTATATAGTTGTGCGTTCTTGAAATCCGCATCTGACCCCTCGCATCGGCCGATTTGGAACCAGATCTGGCAACTTTGCGCCAGGTATTCGGCAAATCAGGCTACATGTCGGGCTGCCTGTCATCTTATGAGGATCGTACTGGCGGTGGATCTGGTGCCGTATACTGAGATATCTAAGGAGGTGGATGCCATGATATTGTCTATTGATCTTAGTGGCCCTGCGAATGTTGTTGACTCGTCTCTGGCGGTTTGGTGCTTGATCTTGGAGAAGAGGAACACTGTTGCGCATTCATCGATTTTGCAGCCTGGGGAGAGACTCTTACAGTGGTTGATATCGAAGTGGAGGCCTGGTATGTGGTGTTTCTTGTTTGGTTTGGGTATTCGGATGCTTGGCTGACCGTGCTAGTTGATGCACTTGAACGTGGGACTGCTCTGTTCTACTCCCAGCACCTTTGTCCTGAGAACTTATCTAGCTTCCTGCTTTCGTGTTGCGGGAAGAAGCCTCTGGACTTTGAGGCGTATCCGCCCCAATCTTGTGGACCTATTGGACAGGCCGTTCTCAAGGTCACTCGTCATGCTAAATTACTCAGTTTTCTACTGTTCGGAGATGAGATCGTGCCGGCAGATACAGAAGCCAATACTGCACGGGCAAATACCCTACGAGACGCACGGCCAACTGCACATCCTGGTGTTGAGCTGCAGGTCATTGAGTTTCTGGATCGGCAATGCGATGCTGTCCGGGAGAGGTGGCAGACTATGATCGCTACTCAATTGCAGTACATCACTCCGGACATAGTCCAGAACCTTGTCGGGTTTATTTGCACTGCGAGCATACTCTGCTCTGTGGTCCGACCTCGCACGCGGGATAAGCTCAAGGTTGAGGCCCTGGAGAAGAAATTAGAGGCGCTGAATAAGGATGCGTTAGGATATATAGAGCGGGATGAGTGCGGGGATAAGCAAGTTGAGGGGCTTGTTAGGTGTGTTGCTGGAGTGGTCCCTCGGCCTGGTGTGATCGTTACCTCGTCATATAATGCATCCGAGGTCTTTGCTGGCCAATTTGGGCGAGCCCTAGCTGCTATATCCCAGGTTTTCGAAGAAAAGAACGTTGTGAAGAGTTCGATTGACCTTACGGAGGATGGTGTCGACATAATGGACCTAGACGATGGCTTCGACATGCCCGATAGCGATCGAACGGTGAGGAGACTAGATTTTGCCAGAGAATCCATTCAAGCTGCCTGTGCAGTAGAAACTTTTCAGAATTGTACTACGGGTTTGCTATCCCTCTTTGCCCTCTCAACCAAACATCATAGCGCGGATGAGCTCTGCGGACACTTTGTCGATTACTTGATGGGAATGCCTAAAGAACGGTTGATCATGTCTCAGCCACTTGTTAGGGACTTTTTGCTTGCTGCGGGTGATAGACTTGCCGACAGTGATGCTGCAAACCTTACGGAGCATCTGGCAATGGCATTACTCCAAGATTATAGTACTGAGCGATGCGAGACTGCTGTTCAACTATGCATCGATACGCTAAGTGCGCTCGTCCCTCGGTGGGCCATCGAAGGCGCTCAAGGTGATGTAGTAGCTAATTGCGAGTCTATCTATGAATGGGTGACAAAGGTCGCCCTTGACAGGGCTTTAATGTCCAGTGCCGTCCGCACGGAAGTGGCCCATCTCCTCCAACGGATTCTGGAAGTTAATCCTGAGTATGGACAGAAGTCTGAGATGAAATCTGCCAGAACACAGTTCATTGGACTCCTCGCAGACGGGGACGTTCGTGTCTCCTTCGAACTAGGGAACTGCGTCCCGGTACTGTTCAAGCTCTTTGGGCTCACGGTTCACGAGACGGTTTTCAGGGACATACTTGGTCACTTGACTGATCAATCGGCTTGGACGGAGGGATTGGCAATGCGGGTGTATACACTGGCGCAATTGGCGTTTACTACCTTCTCGACGAAGAAGTTGATTGTCTATCATATCTTTGAGACAGGGCAGCTCATCAATGGGGAGAAGTATGCTGCAAAGGCGTTATCATCTGTCGCCAAGGCCTTGAAACTGGGTGGGCACAGAGATCTCTTTAAGATTTTTAGCCCTCAGCTACTATATACCTGGATTGACAACGACGAACTCACCAGGTTTCCCTTCAGGGTGTTTGGGTATGAAGGGTTGAAGGAGTTATTCGCGGACGTTCGAGAGGACCTTGTTGCCCAGCTGTTAATGAAGGAGAAGGACGATGCGTCGCAGGAGTTGGCGAAAATATTAGACGTCTCATACGACGATTTGATAGAGAAGGGATTCCACAAGATACTCGCTTACGGGGTCGCCGGGGCGATGGCGACGCCTCCAAAGGCGGACGCACCCCGGCGTCCGAATGTGGAACTTCGCATCAGACAGCAACTCGGGGATGAAGAGTACAAACGACTGTTGGAACAGAAGTTTGCGCTCATCATTGCTTCCCTATTCCAGGTTATGCAGGAGGATGGCACGTCGGATAGATTCCTGTCCAAAGACCCGTCACTCGCTGCCACCGCCGCTCACATGAGAGATATTGTGGAAATCAGCCACTCGACTGGAAAGATACCGGATCCACTGAGGCCGTACTTTAAGGTCAAGGTTGTGCTCAATGCCGTACATCGTTTATGTGGGCAATTGCAGTATGATGATACCCGCCTATGGACGCCAGCCATGTTTACGTTCGTTGCTAGACGACTGTTCGACACTATGGATCCTGCGCTGGGGAATTTGAGTGCTTGTGCTGTCGTCCGGAAGATCCGCCTTCTCGTCTGTCTGGCAAATCCAAGGAGTATTGATGGGTATGCGCTCGAGATGGTTATTCACGGGCTTAGGCCTTACATTGTCGACGTGTATTGCGCCGAGGATGCGGTTGGGGTTGTGCAGTATCTTCTTGATCAAGGGAAAGGATATTTGTCTACTCGGCCGGCCTTCGTGATCGGAACGTTCTTATCCATACTCGCTTCCCTACGGGCATTTCTTTCTACTGCCACGGGACAGGAGGATACCCAGATGCAATTAAGTCTTAGCATCGCGCAGTCATTTCATATCTGGCTGGGGGATTACCTCACTGACTGTCACTTTCCGGACTTGAACGAGAGTCAAAATCGATTGTTTCAGGCTATCGTCGAGTCTGCTATGGGATTCAGATTACATGGGAATGCGTCTTCAGGGACTAAAGAGAGTGATCTATTGCGACATCTGCTAGACGATGACAGGAATAAGAACAAGCTTCTAGATGATATCTCCCGTGGATTAGCGTTCTCGCTGGTCTGCTCGGACTTTCAGAAGCCGGTTAGTTTCCGCGATGATATCTTTGGTAGTGACGAGGAATCTGTTGCACGCTCCAGGGTGTTGTTGAGGACTTGTCGAAGGTTGGACATTAGTGATGGGTTCTTGCTATGGGTTGCTCGGGTGTTGGGAAGATCTTATGCCGCAAGCGGGGATATACACAATGAATGGACACAGGAGGCGGAATTGGAGAAGATCACGGATCTGGACACGACGCAGTACGATCTTGACATCATCCCTAAAGCGGGTATTTTCCAGCAACTACGGAAGCTGCTATTCAGCGACGATAGGCTGGTCATCGGCCTTGCTGAGGCCACTCTCGAGACTATATTCTTCGACGAGTCCAGGTCCCCGGGGGTAGCTACGTTCCATTACGTCCTCGATGAGAACTTGTATAAGGCTATGAAGTGGAGCACGCTACCGATGTCATTGTCCGAGGAGGAAAGCCCACGACCGATTGCTTCTATTGCGAAGCCGGATATCCTGGTTGTTGACGAATGGGTTAAGAACCTGACGACGGCAATATCAACAAATTTACAGGAGGATGCGGTGGTCGGGAACTTGAGGCCTATACTCGAGAAGGTGGACGGTCTGGCAAAGGACTTGTTCCCGCTTGTGGTACATATACTGTTGCTGCATCATGTCAAAGGGGATGACAAGCTTAAGATGGAGTTATCACAACTTTTTAGAGATTGTTTTAGGGCTTGCACGGAGAAGACGGTACCGCATAGCATTATTCTGATTAAGACTATATTGTACTTGCGGACTCAGGAGACGGTTCAGCAGGAGGCTACGAAGCTGCCTAGAGATCATTGGCTCGATGTGGACTATCTGGAGATGGCAAGGGCAGCATGTACTTGCAAGATGTTCAAGACATCACTACTCTTTGCCGAAATCTATCACTCGGAGTCTGGCAATGCCGAGTTTCCAGATTCAGAGCTTTTGCTAGAGATTTTCAGGAACGTGGATGATTTGGATTCTTACTACGGTGTCAATCAAGCTTCTAAACTTGAGACTGTCCTCAAGAGGTTCGAGTACGAGGAGGATGGTTGGAAGAGTCTTTCTTTCCGAGGAGCAAATCTCGAGAGTCACTTGAGACTGGGCTCTACCTCCGATGGCCCGCTTGGCCAGGATCTATTTGGTGTGGTGGATGCGTTTAACACACTGGGCATGAACGGCCTCTCGCATGCATTTTTGCAATCCGGGACGGCGGCGGATGCGTCTGAGGACACGTTGGACAATATGTTCCGCTCGGCGTGGAAACTTGAGCAGTGGGATTTACCATGCCCTTCTTCGTGCACTACACGCTCGGCGACCATATACCGAGCCCTACAGAGCGTGAACAACAACGTCGATATGAGGGCCATGCCGTCACAGCTAGACTCCTCCTTCTTCGACGTAATGTGCCATATCACGGCCGGGAAGCAAACCGGCCACTCGCTGGGTGCCAGTATGCGAACACTAGCAATGCTAACAGAAATGGAAGAAGTCCTGGTCTCAAGGGAAACCGAAGAACTAGAGCAAGTCTGGGAGCGCTTACAAAACCGTAATTCCTGGATGCATATAGGGCGATACTCAGACGTGGAAGAGATCATGGCAATGCGCCAAACGATCCTCAGTTCTGTTGCTAAGCGCGATCACTTACGACGTGCAGTGGGCGTAGATACTAAGACTGCGCGATTTCTAGAAGCGAAAGCGCTCGTGGCGTCTTGCAAGATGGCGAGGAGCCACAAGGTTCTTCAGCACTCACTCTCGGCAGCTACGCAATTGAGTAGGGCTGTCGAATCTTGCAAGCAGGTTTGTCTGGATATCGGTGCTGTTGCGACGTTACAGGCGGCGAGTGTGCTGTGGGACCATGGGCAGGGGATCGCGTCGATTAGAATGTTGCAGGCTTTGGGTTTTGATAGCGCGCTGGGGCAGCAGAGCATTGTGGTTGGGAAGGCGAAGCTTTTGGCGAAGTTGGTGAGTATCCACTCTTGATCGAAGCATGTTTCATGACTGATTGGGGGTTTTTCAATTACCTTTTTCCAGGGGAATTGGGTATCAGAAGCAAGACTGGAAAAGCCGGATAAGATTATGAGCAATTACCTTGTTCCTGCTATCGACGAGCTTAAGGAGAACTACTCAGGCCCCGAGGCTGGCAGAGTGTTTCATGAGTTTGCGTCCTTCTGCGACCAGCAACTACAGAATCCAGGGAACATAGAAGATTACCAACGGGCGCTCAAGCTCCGGCAGAACAAGGAGGCCGAAGTCCGCGAGCTGGAGAAATTGATGAAATCCGCTACCGGTGGTAAACTAGATCAGCTCACAAACTACAAGCATAAAGCGAAAACCTGGCTGAGCCTCGATGACGCGGAGTTTAATAGACTTAAATCGAATAGAGAGGCCTTCTTGGAGAGGAGTATCTCCAATTACCTTCGTGCCCTGGCCGCTTGCGATGATTACGACCATGATGCCGTCAGGTTCTGTGCTCTTTGGTTGGAGCACTCCGGCGATGTCAAGGTGAACAAAGCCGCACAGGCCCCACTCGGGCGGGTTGCGTCGAGGAAGTTCGTCCCCTTGATGAATCAGCTGTCCTCTAGACTTTTGGAGAGCCCTGAAGATATATTCCAGAGCTTATTGTCCCCGCTTATCCTCCGGATATGCATGGACCATCCACACCACGGGCACTACCAGATCCTCGCACTGACGAGGGCGAAGCCGAAAGATAACATTTCCCAGGCCCGTCAAACCTCCGCCACGAAGATCGCCACGAGGCTAAAAGCAGACCCATCGTCAAAACCGCTCTTCAGCCATATCATCCAGGCGACAACAACATACATAAAACTAGCAACGCAAAAGATCGAGAAGAAGCCCAACCTCAAACCAGTCCTCAAGAGCGTACTAGCGAGGGACACCTACTCAAAATTTACCGTCGACATCCCAAACTGGAAAATCCCCCCCCCAACAATGCAAGTCGAAGTCCGCGCGGACAGGGACTACAGCGGTCTCCCCGTGATCGTGAAGTTCCACCCGGAAATCACCATAGCCTCGGGCATCAGCGCTCCAAAGATAGTAACCTGCCTCGCCTCAGACGGGCGGGCCTTCAAGATGCTCTTCAAGGGCGGCAACGACGACCTCAGGCAGGACGCTATAATGGAGCAAGTCTTCGAGCAAGTCAGTAACCTTCTAAAAAAGTCTCGCACGACCCGCCAACGAAACCTTTCCATCCGGAACTACAAGGTTCTCCCCCTAGCCACCAACGCGGGCATAATCGAATTCGTTGCGAACACCATCCCGCTGTACGACTTCCTGATGCCGGCGCACATGTCCTACCACCCGCGCGACTGGAAACCCCAATATTGCCGCAAGGCAATCGGAGACGTACAGACGAAGTCCCGCGAAGTCCGCATCAACACGTTCCAGCGGGTGGCAGCGCAGTTCAAGCCGGTCATGCGCTACTTCTTCATGCACAAGTTCAACGGACCGGACGACTGGTTCTCCTCACGACTAGCATACTCGCGATCCACCGCTGCCATATCCATTCTTGGACACGTGCTCGGTTTGGGCGATCGGCACGGACACAACATCCTACTAGACGAGAAGAGCGGCGAGGTCGTGCACATCGACCTTGGCGTCGCCTTCGAACAAGGCCGCATACTCCCCGTACCAGAAGTAGTCCCCTTCCGCCTCACCAGGGATATCATAGACGGCTTCGGCATCACCAGGACAGAAGGCGTGTTCCGCAGATCTTGCGAGTTTACACTCACCGTGCTGCGGAACGAGGCTTACAATATCATCACAATCCTCGATGTCCTGCGCTACGACCCACTCTACAGTTGGACCATTTCTCCCCTCAGGATGAAGAAGATGCAGGACCAGGTTGAGGCTGCCGCGACCGGGATTATGGATGAGGGGATCGTTGGAGCTGGGGGCGGGAAGAAGGATGAGGAGAGCGAGGCGGACAGGGCGCTCACTGTCGTCGCGAAAAAGTTGAGTGCTACGCTGAGTGTTGGCGCTACGGTTAACGAGCTTATTCAGGTGGCGGGGGATGAGAGGAACTTGGCGGTTTTATATTCTGGTGAGCCCTTTCTAACCTTCTCTTCTTCCCCTCGATGGTGGACGGGCTTTGCTAACGCATTTCATAGGTTGGGCGGCGTATGCTTAGGACTTTGAGGCCGATTGGCTGGTCGGTTGGTGGGAGGGGTTTTACGTGCTTTAAAATTTTCATATATTCCACCTGGGTGCGGGGGCAGCGGGGACTCGCAAACTTTGTATATTACTAGAAATTTTTAAGTCAAGTTTTGATCGCCCTAGAAAGGGTATTTGGGGGTGTTGATCATGTGATATCACTCGCGCCAATTTTGCGCGGACTTGGACCGAGACGGTGCCGCAAACCGCAAAGGGTGAGTGTAAAGATATCAAAGAGCAAAGAACCAGAGGAACACATTACAGTGTTGCTGGCTAGAAGTCTAAGATGAACCCAAGTGATCGTCTCCCAACCCCCTTCCATACTAGTGCTCTAAAACGGCGCAAAAAGGCAAAATTACCCGTGAGTAGCTAGAGATAAAAGGATGAAGAGAATGCTATAAGCTAAAAAATATTCCTTTCATGCACAGCTCAACTTCCACTAGTCATGCCCCCCAAGCCTCAAATA
>Ga0307509_10003261_pt1 | contig 24979 bp, 27 predicted proteins | sample 10_EM_MG_FD_202245 | JGI IMG/M metagenome (GOLD analysis project Ga0307509, IMG submission 202245) | Populus trichocarpa ectomycorrhiza microbial communities from riparian zone in the Pacific Northwest, United States - 10_EM | ecosystem: Host-associated > Plants > Roots > Unclassified | place... | reverse complement strand
GCGCCGTGTGTTCTGTGGACCGCGAGGGTTTCTGCTGTTCTTGTACTGGAGGAAAACGACAACTGGGCATGCGAGGAGATTGAGATACACGACGACCATGGCACTGGAGTAGAGGTGAATTTACTCAGTTAGATGGTGCGACTTAAGGTGAAGTCCAGATTTATCACCTACTCGTATAAGTTTAGAGACGGGTGCTTCGAGAAACCTAGTGCGATCGTCGCCGTTGAGTACGCCATACTCGTCACTGATAATGTAATCAGTGCATCTTGTGCCCTGGTAATGTTTGTGGAGTGGCTTGCAGCACGAAGGCATTGAAGGGCTAGTTATTGTGTCAGTGTCGGTGAGAGGAGGTTTGTTCGAGGAATCGTGCGCTGCTCACCTAGCACTACCGTTTGGATGTAAAAGGAGACTCGAACGCCAATACCGCTAACATCCCCGTTGTGCTGTAGCTGGGTGCATGCCGCTGGCACGCTCATTTTTGAGAGTATGAGGACGTCGAAAACCAGCCGTAAACAGGGTTAAGGGCGCCTATTATCCGGGGTTCATTTTATTGATCGTCGTCCGTCCCAACGTGCCCTTCAACGCGTCCGACCTCATGCTTTGCGTATGGAAATTCTGCTAGGCAGTGTCATCATATTTGTAGGTGGCTATGCCTAGCCGAATGTCACCGCCCAAAGTTTACGTAAGGCTTCTGAACTTCCCTGTCACGCCGGCACTTCGGCATCATCGGCTTCGTAACCAGTTCATTTCATATACCATCTTAGCTTATTGGTAATATTGTTGCCCAGGTTGCTCCTTCTCTGGTGTTCGATTCCCAATTCCTACCTCTTTTTTTATCCATTGATGGTTCAGTTTGGCGCACTAGCTCAGTACTCACAGGTCGAGTCCATAATTTAAATCGTGGTAGGTGATTTTTCACTGAAAGAATGCCCATGACCAGCTCCTTCGAATTGAACCTGCCACTTGAACATAACTGGCAAAAGAATGAACTGGTATTTATTGACTCGCAGGGTGGGATAAACGGACCTATGAAGTTGAGCGAAGAGCATCCAAAGCCGATGTAGAGGAAAGTTTGTCCAATTCTCCTCGCCAGTGGCCCGCAACCTCTGAACAAGTTAGTGGAACAATCAGGCGGTCGTGCAAATCCCTTACGGCGACCCCCAAATTCTCCATGACGCGCAATCCATGCCACAACGAAACTGAACAAAAGCGCAGAGCCTGACTATTCCTTTTTTCCATGAATTTGATTGTTTTAAGTGCAGGGTTATGCGTGATGTATAATGGCAGCAAATCAGTGAATAATCGTTTGACGCTGGCGTCTGATATCTGTCCGTCCATTACACGGATACCAAGGATGTGGACGGTAGATGGTAGAGTCGGCGTATATGAAACGAGCAAGGACCACGAGCGAACTACAAGGACCAACTGTGTGAGGTGGGTGCATCGTGTTCGAATTTGGGCAAAGATATCGGTAAGGCGTGACTCTGTGAAGTGATCAAGGGAGCTCAGTTGAATGTTTGTAAGATTATGGCCTAATCGACTGAAGGCGTCGTCGTCGATTTCGGTACCGGAGGTAAAATCACAAAACATAGAGCGAACAGCGGGTAAATCAACCTCGGACCATGTTGTGCCGCGCTGCGCCGTCCTGATGGGATATCCATGCAGGATTTTCACGGCGTCCAGTTTAATGTGGGGTCTTAACGAGACTGCTTGCTCTCCGTCAAGAACCTCAATCTCGGGATGCTTTTGGAGGAATTCGGTCCAGTGCTGAGGCAATGGCTTGGTGATGGAATTATACCATCGAACACATTTGAGAGAACCGGAGGTAGTGATGGAATTCAGGATGTCGTTCGGCAGTAATAAAGCAAAGAAACTATGTCCAGTGATTGAAAAAGTAAGGTTGCAGAGGTTCGGCAGGTATGTAAGGATATCTGCAAGTGTGGCGAAGACGGTTTCTGGGGTTTCCGTCGTGTCCCACATCCGAACATCGAGACGCTTCGTCCACCGTCCGACTTGCCTTTTTTCCTGAGCGGTTCTAGATAACACAGCACACAAGGGTGCAAGAACTCTGTTTCTTCCGAGGATGATATACTCATAAAGGAAAGGACACGCCAGTGTATACCAAGCCTTACACACCCGCACGATATTGCGCTTCGTACCCTATTAACGGTGTAAATATGTAGTTATTGAAAGGAGAATGTAAGAGCTCACCAAGGTCTCTCGGGAGCTTAGCAGGCCCGGGTACTCTGAAGGCGTTCCGATCGATTCAAATGTAAGTTCCAATGAAAAGGGGAAATTGTAATCCCATGTTGCTTGCCGAAGGATAATAATCCAGATTTCTGGTGGAATTTCTAGGACATGGAAAGGGGGTTTGTGGTAGAATTCCTTCGCAGACATTGGTGAAACATTGAAAAACTGGATGAACTTATATATTTAGAGCAATTACGTAAATTTCCCACAAGGTCCTTCGAACAATTATTAATTACCGTTGATACCTGCACATCAATAAACCACCATCGAGTTGTGCCAACCTCGGCAGGGATACCCTCCAATTGTTCAACGACGCGCATTTTCCCTGTGGTTATCGGTCCCTCGAAGCTAGCCCTTTCCCGACGTCGTGCTGAACCCGGGCCTGTCCTGGAGAATAACAGAGTACACTCCACACAACAAGGATGCCGATCGAGTCGTTGCGAATTGTCGAGTCCGAGGTTTCTCTGCATCCGCTAGCAATCTGGAGCCATTGGCAGAAAAATGTTGTCTGGGATCCTCGAACATATTATGGTGCGTGTTTTTGCTCCAGTATTTCGTGTGCATCATGTTTATCGGTCGCTGGTTTTATTGTGAACAGGGGTGGTAGAGTTCATCGGAACCTTTATAGTTCTTCTGAGCTTTCCAGCTTTGAATCCTGAGCACGGGCTTTTCAGGGGTGTGTTCCGTCTGGTTCTATCCGCGAAATAGTACCTATGGCCCTCCTTTCAGACAGCTCATCGGTGAATTATATTATTCAGCAACTATGGACCGGCGTCTTCATAGTCTTAGCTATTTCTCCCTTGTACGTCTTTAATCCACTTCTCGCGCTTCAACCTTACAATTCCGATCTAGACACTGGTTTAGCAATCATCGTACATCTACGAGCTTTCTGACCCGTAGCCGCTCTCACGTTGCTGTCATGCTGATCCTCGTTGTCATAATTTGCGGTGGGTGTTCCGTGGTAAACAAGTTTTGTTCCTGACTCCTACCTACCCATCAGCTACTCAGGTTTTCCCCTTATCACCTCGTAATCCCTCTTCCTCAGAAAGTAAGCTTATAGATTTTTTTATCTGGCTCTCAATACCAATCCGTGCGTTCCCTCTCCTTCCTATATAAGTGTCCGCCTGACCTGTGACTACTCTTGTTTTCTTTAGTTCTTTTTACAACTTACGTGGTTTATTCACTCGCCCATAACCCTAGGAAGGACCCTATTCTTGCTGAACTTCCATCACCTATAGACTTGGAAGACGATACCTCCCGAACACCATGGTCCAATGCAGCTGTGGCTGATGGCATTGAAGACGACAATATCGAACCAGAAGGACAATTAAGACTAGAATGAGATTCTGTCGTCAGACTCTTGGTTACTCATTTAAAGTATTATCCCACTCGACACGAAATTTGGCAGAGAATGTTACCCAGGTTATCTTACTGTTGTAAATCTACAATTTATTTGCTTTGTCTCTTAATTTTCGAGCAGCTTGAAGCCTCGTCATCCCTTCATCAATCACCACTACCCATACTATGCGGGGGGCTGTGCTGTGTAATATCCGATTCAGACTGGTTCAGACTTCCAGTCGACAGCCGGATATATGATTAATGAGCTTGGGGTGAGCTTTGATCAGAAATTTTAGAGGATACGATTTAACACTCACAAATTCAGTGACTGCTGCTTTGTTGCATAAATTATGCGATTTTTGAAACTTGAAGTCTTGAGACTCAGAGTCACTGCCCCGGGCATCAGAAGGAATTGGTCCGATTCTAACGTTGTCATCAAGATGGTTGTTTTTGGACGTTGTCCTTGACTTCCACGACCAAGGCTGGACCTTTTCCCATTCCCCATAGTCATTCGGCAGCGCCTTCGACCTCCCTCTCTCTGTTGACGGAGTGGAGAAATACAAAAATTCATCAATATGTCACTTTCACGTTACGACTCAACCCAATATGTGGACACACCGATGACCGGCGGGCCCGGTCAGCAACAACGTTCACGACTAAGGAGGACGATAGATACAATCTGTAAACAGTGGCTCTATATTGGTGCGTTCTGCGCTCAGTTATGAAAGTGCGGAGTTCTGACAACGGATTCAGGAACTGCCATTTTCCTGGCCACCATCAACCTTCTACTGGGGATTGGGACGCTCTCTTATCTTCACCCGAAGAAAGATGGTAAGCTTCAACCCCTCTTAAAGCTATTAGTGATTAACAACTATTCCAGCGCTCATTTTTGGGATCTTTTGCTTTGGCATTTTGATTGCTCTCGCCCATTTCGCCTCCTTGTGTTATCTGTAGGTCCTTCCATCCTTCTATCCTACCACGCCTCAATTGACCATAATGTTTGTAGAATACAACGTGCGAAGCACGAGAGTAGTGATCCAACTCTAATCGACGCCGCCTACGCTGTTGGTGTGGTCTTACTCTTTGCCAGTTAGTGAAGTGTTGTGCTCTGCGGCCCTTCAACCATCTTAACCTTTTCGATAGTCTCTGGGATAGCTCTCACCATCGAACTTCCCACTACGTGTTATTCTGGACCGAACAAACACCTTGAAGCAATCGGCCGAGGCGCCTGCAACACCCTCACGGCAATGGCTGTTTCGTCATGGCTGTCTTGCCTATTGAGTGCGTCTACTTTCTCGTTTTGAAAGACGACGCGACTTTACTCGATATCTTTATACTCCTCAGTGATTGTTGCCACCGCCATCATTTTCGTCGCGGCTCGAAGAGCGATTGAGTTGGCGAAGCTTCCACCCCCAGTGTTCCCGTCCGGTGCAGAGGCACCCGTTATGAGGTGGTTGGATAGAAATGACCCCTTCTTGGCTGTCCACGAACGCCCCCAGCAACAGTATGTTTAACAGACCTTCACGTCTCTTCTTGTCCGAGCAGTGTCGTAATGAAATTGGTGGATTTATTTGACTTGTTGTAAGAGTGGGAGGAAAATCCTAAACCCCTTTCTTGCTCTGCACCCTCCCCTTTTCTTTCTACAGATCAACTTATCATAAAGCCAATAACGCGACCATGACTGCCGGAAGACACCCCCCACCCTGCCATCGACTGAAAACGTCCAACACCGCGAGTCGGATCGGGGATCGTCGAGGTCCTAGTGAACGTATACCATCCAACAACAGGCGTTGTACGTGGTCGTCAACGTTGTTGTGACAGAACTCGCCACCCCTCCACACAATTTCCCGAATTTCCTGTATCAGATAATGTGCAGTTTTGCTTGAGGAGATTTGAATGAGCTAGATGAATCTGGCATGCTCTGGTACACCCAATTACTTTCCTCGACGTAGACGTCTGCGGGTCAAAAAAAAAATCATTGGTAATTCGAGCAAATCTTGGACGACAAACTCACTTCTGCTTGTCGTGGCGTACTTAAAGACGGATACAAGGGAGGCTTGTAGGGCCACTACAGTCGATATCTCAGAGTAGGATACAAATTGAGAGTACATGCCGCCATCTGGTCCAACACTGATGGCAGAGGGCCGGGGAGGCTGTTCCCATTGAGAAATTTTTTGGTTTGGGTCGATTGACACCGTCATTCAATATGTTTCGCACTGATACTAGAACTCGAACCTCATGAAGTTATGATAGCAAGCCCAAACCCCATTATCAAACCCAATTTACAGGGCGCTTAGCTTGGATAAGTGGGCCCAAGGCGCTGGAAGTTCAACAAAGGTGCTGGCATAGAATAATCAAGTAAGAGACTCTGGAGCCTGCAGTAATAAACTAAGGCGACACAAGTCCGTACATAGGAAAAGCTAAAGGGTGCGGGTCAAGGGGCCTTTGAGTATAATCTATGTCCTTCTTTCGAAAAGCACTCAGTCACCTTCTGCCCACCATCTGGAGCGACAATCCATTGCAAAAACTCTTTGCAAGTGCCTTCATTAATGGGTGACGCTCTTTTACCCCGCAAAAGATGCGCTGGATTGAGTAGAGGATCGTTGGCGTCGTCACTCCCCCTTTTGAAAATCCTCAGCTTCGAAGTGATATGTTTCGGAGCGCAGAGCCAAGTTCCGAGGTCGGTCAGAGTGTATTCCGATAGGAGTGATGCCGCTTCGAGTGCCTCTCGAGGAAAGCATGGATATTGATGGTACCACTTGCAATAGTTTTGGGCCCATGGAACCTATCGATTATGAAAAACCCCGTAAGACTTGAGTTATTGAAGAACGTGTCGTACCTGACCAATCGTGCAAAATATTTGGCTTTCTTTGATATTTGTGGCGCTTTTGTCGAAACGGGAAAGAAAGCGAGTAGGAGGGCGTATTACAGGATCGGGCGGACGCTTGGCGAGATTAAGAAAACAGAAAATGTAAAGCCATGACCAATCGACTCACGACAACGTCGGCATTCCCAGTAGCAACAATTTTAGCAAACATAGCGAATACATCATCCTCGTCTTTCAAATTCGCGGGATTGGATAATGGGCCGATGAGAAGGAAGTGATCCTAGTTTATAGCTTTTGGAGTTGTACCAGAATTTAAGCAGTTAAATCACTTACTCTGTATGCGTAAATGCTTTCAATCGCGTCCCCTGCGTCAAGGACCAGCTTTTCAGCAGCAGGATTATACGTTAGAGCTACATCCACCACTCCGGATGACAATATGGCCAAGCTCTCAGTTGTATCTCCCAAAAACCAAGCGACCTAAGAACGTTCAGTAATGGCGAAATAAATTTGAACGATGGGACGCACTTCAAATGGTTCTGAGCCTTTTGCAACCATGTGTTGGATAAATGTGTCGGCCCAGGCTCGGATAAGTCCCGTCTGACCGGCGCCACCGTTTGCGATGCGCAAACATATTTCACGATCCCCAGCGCATTCATAACCTCCATTATAAATGGCGAATGGTTTTGCCGACGATATCAGAGGTATCGAATCCCGTCGAGAGGAGTCCGAAGTTTTTATGTCCTCGGATACCAAAGTTTCGGTAGGAGAAGATTGTTTGTCGAGGGTCTCGCGCACCGAGGTATGTTTGAGCGAACGGAATATGCGCGTAATAACACTGGAGAGAAACATCATTACTTCCAGGAGGGAAGGCGGGGGTGGAAACTGGATGGATTTTGGAGGCGCAGGTTATATCTCTCTCGGCTTCGAACCAGGCTTCGAAAGTGTGCGGCGTAAGGCATTGAATGTATGCAAATAAGACGTCAGGATCAATATTGCCGCAGGGATCGACGCTTGAGCAGGATCGGCTACTGGGAAATTGAAACACATGACGGAGATGGAGATGTGAACGGCGAGATGTAAGAAGAAGACCACTGGATCAACAGAAAAGGACATACCATTGGCGAAACAGCAGCAACAAACCTTGACCCTTTCCCGACATTGAAGTCCTTTTTTTTTCGTCGCACACGACCAGCAACACGAGGACAACTGAAAAAGTTCTTCAGTTTTCTTCAACCTGCATAATTGGAATTGGGACAGTCTTTATTTAGCGTTCACCGAGGTCACCTGGTTCCTGAATGGCATTAAATTCACCGGCATTGTCATGAAGGGTAGGTGGAGACGGAGAACGAACCTTTGAAGGCCTCGCCATGGTGTTGGGTCCTGAGTGTCGCTTTGCGTAGATGCGGTCAAGTGCCCCAGATTCTCGAACTTGGCTATAGGGGGTAAGCTTTTATTCCGATCAACTTATGATGAGAAGGAGACAGGAAGGAAGGGGCACTCTAGGGCACTCTGGATAAGGGAGTGACCCTTGGACAGCTTTGAACACGCGCTCAGTCCGTCTGACATTGTGAACGGAAAGAACTAACTTGCATTGGAAAATCACTCACGAGATAAGGGTAAAGATAGTTGAGTTGGAGCAGCTCGACCTACAATGTGCCTAGGTAGCAAGTGTGGAGATCAATGTCACGGAACGTGTGTCCTCGGTTTTTATTACTCGTGGTTAGCTCCCATCACTCCTTTTTAAAATACCTTCCCTTGATCATTCGTACCATCTGATAAAAGGATTTCCCCGATTCGCCAGATTAGGACTGGCAAGCCGCAGGCAACTCGTCCTCGAGGACGAAATTCTTGACAAAGAATGCCATTCTAGAAAGAACCCCATGGGGTGGGCATCGTGAAAGAGGCAGCCAATACTCTCATGAAGACTCGCCGAAAAGGTGAGCAGCATTACTGGAGTGGTTGATTATTTTTGTTCTTGGAGAAGCTCAAGGTTCTATTTATTTAATCTTACTGGGTTGTCCAGATGACTTGAACGAGTCTAAATAAAAAACAACGGCTGAGGTCAGCTAAATCTACTGGCACGTTGTTTTCGCAGCCACTAACTGTTGTTGCACCGTGGTATGTTGGTGGTATGTGGTTCGCAGGGCCAGAAGACCTAAAACTATCATCAACCAAGATACCCTCAGCTTCGGACTGGGTAGAATTCACTTAATGGCTGGGAGCGTTCTAATTTTGCTGGTGCACCAGGAGGCAGATCATGGTCCATCTCCGCTCCAAAGAAGGCCCTAACGGAATCGATCAGAATCGCAACACATTGAAGTTTCAGGATCAACAAATAGGCGCACCTGCAACCCAACGCGCAGCCAAACAAGCGGTTACCCAAACGATAGAAAGCTTCTTTCTGACCCAAAAACCTAGACGATTGAAGAGGCTTTCTCGATGTGATGTCTATAAGAACCGTCAAACATGCACATATATGTCGATCTTCACTCCTGTCGGAGCAACTCACCTCAGGGAACATAAAGGTAGAAGAGGAGGCGTTTTATGAAAAGCTATGAAGTTTCCTGAAATGTAGAAAACAAGCCCGCAGCGAGAGTACCCCCAAGAACCAATTTCCTGCACGTCATGGTTGTGCGGGGTACAGCACGAAGGCAGTCTTGATCTGTGCATCCATGCAGAGTGTTTCATGATGGAAAGATTTTTATGTCCTGCTCGAAAATGGATGGTTGGGAGTGATATCAGCTCAACAATTGTCGGCCACCTTCTCAGCCAGACTTAGAACACTACCCTGAAAATCCAATAGGAATAAATTCATTTCAGTAAATACAGTACATGTCAAGCAACGACCTCGGTACCCCCTTGGTTTTGCCTTCGCCTTTTCTTTTTTGAAGGCCCGCTGTCTTCCCGCTGACGCTTTTGAGTTTGAGGCCTATCCCCTGTGGCAACGTCCTGCATTTCGGGGGTTTCAGCGGGGTTCGAAGATTCGGTGAAGGTGGAATTCGCGGGAAACACTACTGTTGGTTCCGAGAGGACCGCCCGGTAGGTTTTACGTGTTTCTGCGATAATATCGTAAACCTAATGGCAGCTTGCAGGGTTAAAAATCTCTTACGGGCTCGAATGATGAGCGATTTTGGAGCATTGCTCGAGGCTCCTTGTGCGGCATCTCGAGCCAATCCAAGAATGGACATCCTATGGGGGTATATCAGCTTGGGAGGCCAGAACATTACAAGGGAGGTTACAAATTGGCAACATCTCTTGGTGCTCGTAAATCCGCCTCGTTGACTATTCCACCGCTTACAACGATGGCTTTCCCTTTCGTTACACGGACCAACTCCCGGGAAGAGGCCCACCAATTCCGTTTCGCATTCGGTCCGTTTTCCGCAGCATCTGCTTCAACGAGGATAGAGTCATTCTCGCCACCAAGGGCTCCGACGTAATTGATCTCGAACACGGCACCGTTTTTGATTGCAGTTCGGATGAGAGTGTGCTTCATGTGATACGGTAACCTCAGCAAAGTCAGTGGAAGCGAAATGATATGGGCGGTAAGTTGGGACGGGAGGCTGTGGGTGAGGCACGCTGAAGAAAATGTGTTGTGCGTCGTGGGGACCAGGGCAATCAGGTCGTAAGCATTGAAAAGAGAAACGCTCGCATTAACCTAGCGCAAACTTGAACAAATTCGAGTGCGAAAAGAAAGTTAAGATGCCTACCAAACCAAAGCCCTTTTCGCTATCCTGATCCAAGATGATGTTGATCCGCTTCAGATAGACGACTCCAGATCGTATCCGCAACTGTGAAATCAAGCTGTCCAAAAAGTTTACATGTGTTTTGGGGTCGACCTTTTTGTTTACTGTCTGCGAAAATGCAAGGACGGTATATCCTACTTGAAGCCGTTCAGTAGGTCAGAAGTAGATGATATTTGTACTAACAATGAATAAGAACATCAACCCTTCGCTCTATATCAGCAATCTCCGTAGTGGTCCATGTTGGTGCTGTTTCCAACTGTTTGGACTTCTTGGAGGTATTCAACCGCGCGAGCGACTTCTTGACAGGGATGTTGAGGTCAAAAAACATCAACTAGGAAATTTGCGACAGTTTTATCAGACAGAATTGACCTGCGTATTAGTTGAAGAAAATTCAAAACACACATTGCAATTTGCACACGACGTGACCATCGTGACGCGTCCTCACGTGACAACCCTCCGTTTTATCACGCGACGCGCTGGTTTACTGGAATTCCCAACCTCCCAAGAGCCCTTTAGGAACTATCTCTGGAACCTTCGCGACTGGACCGAATTGAAGAAACCAATGGGCCCTCATAATGCAACTTATTCGAGCGCTCAATTGCGAGAAAGGGATCAACGAGTAAATGACGTGTGGCAGCAAGAGATCGATTCTCTCAATGCGAAGATACAAAAGCTCAGACAGAACTATGACTCTGTTTCGAAAGAACTTTTTTCTGTTGCGAATCGTGAACGGCGGATGATAGAGGCTCTTGGGTTCGAATCTGTGTACGAAGCCCAGATTGCCATCGACTCCGCCGATCACCCTATATCCTTCCGAAATTGCATGGAGCGTGTTCAGGCTGCTGAGGCCCAGTTGGATATCGAGAAGAAGGAGGTGGAACTACTCCGGGCCAAACTACGAGACGTCGAGGGTGAATGCAAGCTGCTTAATGCCAAATATCAGTGCGTGTGTAACTATTCGTTAATGCATAGGCTGATGATGATTCAGAGACCTGGAATCGCAATTCGACAGTATAAAAGATGTGAAGGCTCGTGCTGCTGAGCTTTATAAAGCTGATTTCAAAGTCTGGAAGGGGATACACGCCTGGTTATTTTCTGGAACCAACGATGCTATTCACCAGCCAAGCGCCACTCCTGAGGCGATCAAAAAAATAGAAAAAGCTCGCCTCAAGAAAAGGCGCCAACAGTTGCTCGCGCGCGGTCCCATACCACCACCCACAGACCCGGAAGAATTCGAGGGTACGGATTTTACTTCCTGTTTTATTTACAATTGTCCTAGGCATTAAATTTCTAGCCGAATGTGAGAAAGAAAACGAAGAAACTCCAATGCCACCCAACAAGAAACGTCGGATTTCTTCGCTGTCGTCAAAGTCGTCAACACCTACATTGCCACTTCCCAACGCGCCTCTGAAGTCCGTGACCAACATGGCGCCGCCATCCTGTTCTCCTACCGTATTTCATAACCCAGATATTGTGTCTACCGCTCGCGTACCGCTTACATTCCAACCTATTCCTGGAACTATTGCCATCGATAAGGAACCTTCGTGAGTTGCAATGATTCTTGACTCTACACATGCTCACCGAAGCGCCAGATGCACGCCTAGCCCGATTAACGATGAAAACCCTAGTCGCCCCTTGTTGCATAGTTCGCCACTCTCTGGACCTCATAGATTCGCGTCCTCCGATACCGAGGACGACTCACAAGGTAATCCACCGAGAACAATGATTCATCACTGGTCCTAATTGTTGATAAACTTAGCCGTTTTCCTTCCTTCTAATAATACCCCTGCTGGACGGCTTGCGTTCTTCAAGGTCCCAGCTCCGCCGCCGCCCAAGGCCGGCCCAAGTCAGACACCTTCAAGAGTTTCTTATCCCGATTTGTCAAATCGAACCCCCATCGCCCAATCTTCACATGCACGTGGCCCACTGTGGGATCCTGCCATGTTGGAACCTCCTCACACGACGAACAAGCATCAGAAATCAGACGCCGACAGAGAGAAATCTGCCAATACCTCGAGGCCCGGTGACCGCGGACCTGCACCAGCTACGAAACCGCGAAATCAAGTTGTTAGCCTCTCATCGTCAGTCAAAGGCAAAGGACGCGAAGTAGAACGACCTCTCTCCTGTCCTTTGACAAACAGAAGCGTTGGACAGAAGCGTTTAGAGGATTATTCTGCATTCAAGGGCCGTGGAAGATATGGCAAAGCCGATGAAGCTGTTCAGTATGTTGTTCGTTTTTAATTTCCAAAAAAAATCCGACGAAAGATTTTAGACCTACCATCAACGCTCTCTATACTATTGACCCTACCCAAAATGGGGGCGTAAACTATCAGTATGATGAGGTCGTCCGGCGACGTGACGACCGGCGGAAGATGGACGCTGGAGATTGCGAGTGCTGTCGCGAGGTTTGTCATTTATCTTCCTATGCTACAACGTTATCTACATTCCTCTTCGCAGTACTACGAGAAAGTGGGCGCCCTTCCAAACAGGCTCCAACAACCCCTTTGGCGTTCTCCGCCAAATACGCCTGCGAGACCGTGCCAAAGGCGTAGTCATTCACCGGAAGGTCATCAAGGCTCGAAAGGAAAACAGTCCAACCACCGTCCGGGTTCTGCGCGACGCCAATCCGAGGTCGAAGCCCACAAAAAGGCGATCTCGCGGCATCGACATAATTGGGAACGTGCGCGTACGCCCCCTGGGTACTGGGACATTGGCTTTCCTAACACACAGGAAGTGGGCAATATCAACCAGAAGGCGAAAGAGATGCATAAACGGAAGAAGGACGATATAGATAGGGAGGCTGCTATTGAGGGCGGAAAATATCGGAGAAGGTGATTTGACATATGGGTGTGTTGGTCGCATAGTTTTTTCTGTCGGAGAGATTGATGTACTTCGAACTCTTGCCTTCCAAGCATTTTCGCGGTGTCTACCCATTCACTCAAGTCCACTTGCGGTGGCGCAGACAACGCGCTTCAGCCATATAAAGCAATTTGAGACATCTACATAGATTGGGGCCCATTTGACAAATGCACCCTCCACAGGTTGTATGTAATTCTTATCTCTTCAGAACTTTGCTCAAATTACATCTGTAGAAGACTAGAAGATAAGGTTCATCTTCCTATTTTTGGAGGGCGCTTAACTGCACCGCGGGGTCAGCAGGCCCTTCCCACCACTGTCGACGTTATCCGATTCGCACAATCTCCCTGCGCAGCAATGCTAGCGAATAAGTATCCTTATCACATAATCTCCGACGCTTCTTTTAGTGAGATACTTAAACCCCTCATCCTGGTACCATTGACCAGTCATGGCTAATCGTAAGTCTGCATCCGGTGGAAAATCCCAAGGGTCAAAGCAAGGCGCAGGGGGAGGATCTCGGCCCCCTAACCCTCAAACTGGGAACAAAGCACGATCTGCACCTGCGAGTGCAGGCAATGGTGATTATAGCAACTCTTTCATCGTCTTCCACTGTGCTAAAGTCCTCTCAGCCCAGAAAACGGGCAATGCATCATCCAAGCCCAAGCCCCCGACATCACCAGGTCAGCCTTGAGCCTCAAGTCCCCTTCTCTCCAAACATACTGATTGCATGACAGCGAGTGCGGGTGCTGCACCCAGACCCCAACCACCTAAACCGCAACCGCAACCACCGCAAGGGAATAGGTGTAAGTAAGCCTCTGCCCTCAGACTTGTCCATAACTCATATTCTTCGCTTCAGCTCAAGGGACCGGTAACAGTGCTCCCAAATTTCAAAATACCAATGGCCAACCTTCGACGTTTACTAATGGTAAGCATCAGAGAATTGGGACTTGCTCACATGAATTCTGTAGGCCTACACGGGCCTATGCTTTCGTGTAGGCAAGTCCTCAGGCCCTGATGAGCACCTTCGGCCACCCAACATCCTTCTTATCAATCGTATCTCTATTCCCAGTGGAAGCGCACAAGGTATCCCAAAATCGATTCATGAACCAGGGAGGTGCACGTAAGTTCTTAAGAGCATGTGCCATTCTTTTCCCGCACTAAACGAATCTTTCATCAGATAAACGTAACGATACCGGGCCGAACAATCACCCTCCGAAGGCGCAAGGGCACACACCTCAACGTGAGACCTAAAACATGATCATCCTTGTCTTCATTGCCGTGACTTAACTTAGCTTCATGCCATACAGCCAACGTTTCTTCGAAGCCCCCGGCACCCAAACAGAAAAATTCCCAGCCCCCCGCCGTTGGAGGTAAGCGTATCGCCTTGTCATTTTTATCCGCCCTTACACCATCCAATTCGACGGTGCGAATAGGTCACCCTTTGGTCCCGAACTCAGTGCTGTGAGTCTTGACCTCTTTTACTGTAACTAGGGCTGAAGACATTAGTACCAGTCCTTTACCACCCCGTCCGCCCCATCCTGGAGACGCTCAACATTCCCACGTGTCCAGAGGTGATACCTTTTGACATTTAAGATGGCTTCATGTGAACTGAAAATCACCGTAAACTAGCACATGGAATAACCATAACCGGGAACAAGGGTTTCCAAGAGTCATTGCCGACGGGTAACACCCCCTTACTGTCACCCACCTTATCAATAATTAATGCAATGTTGCAGGCAAACAGAATGAGCATGGCCATCCTCATGCCCAGAAAGCGCAGAACCATGCTCCGAGGCCCCCAAAAGGTGAGATTTAGTGTTTTATGTAAAGTTTATGGTTATTGAATGGATCGTACTTCTTTTTTCAGCATCACCAACCCCAGGCCATCAACAGCAATCGGGAAAGAGTGGGCCATTCTAGCCTCATTTCTGTTTCATTTGTATTGAAGGAATCTAGTTACTGCCAATACCACTTTCCCGAAGAGCCAGGTGCCACCGACGAATGCTCAACAATCTTCCCGTGGAGGTAACGTTGTGTCTACGCCTGTATTCACACCATCTAAACTCGAGGCGCTAGACCAATCGTTTGCACCATCAGCTAAAGGTTCCGACAACCCGTCGCGTAAGCACCAACAACACACGGGTAAGCCTTAGTAGTGTATGCCATGCAGATAACCGATGTTTGACCTATTGGCAGCACCTCCGCACTCACGTCTGGTGCAAGAGATATCCAATAAAGGCGAGTTTTTCTCTGTTGTAATTGCAATGTTCAAGTCGGCTGATGTAAATGTACTATCAGGCCACAAGAACGGCCCTCCGAAGCCTACGACGAATGCTTGGCTCCAGGGATGGTGGTCTACGGAGCCCGTGCCGGCGACACCGAAAGTATCTTCTTCCGCTGGAGGTGGGATTTCCCATCTTTTGAATCTTCATTTTACTTAATCAAATATATATCCCCAGCGAAAGTCAAAGGCGAGTGTTTCAATGTTGTGATCACGGTCTTCCATCGGCTGATGTAAATATACTCTAAGATCACAAGAAGGGCGCCCCAGAGCCTCCAACCAATAATGGGCTGGGATGGTGGTCATCCACCGAGCGCGTACCGGCGACCCCGAAAGAGTCTTCTTTTGTTGCATGTGAGATTTCCTATTTTCTTGGCATTTTTATTTATTTAATCGAATATTGTCCCCCAGCGAAATCCAATAAAGGCAAGTGTTTCAAGGTTGTAATTGCAATGTTCCATCAGCTGATGTAAATATACTCTACCCTAAGACCACAAGAAGAGTGCCCCAGAGCCTCCGACGCATGATGGAGCCCAGGGATGGTGGTCCACCGAGCGCGTGCCGGCCACATCGAAAGTATCTTCTCCTGTTGGAGGTGAGATTTCCCATTTTCTTGGTCTTTTATTTTACTCAATTAAATATTTATCCCCAGCGAAAGTCAATAGAGGCAAGTGTTTCAAGGTTGTGATTACAAGGTTCTATCGGCTGATGTAAATATACTCTAAGACCACAAGAGCGTCCCAGAGCCTCCGACGAATGATGGGCTGGGATGGGGGTCGTCTACCCCGCCCGTGCCGGCGAACCCGAAAGTATCTTCTTCTGTTGTCATTGGGGGTGAGTTTTCCAATGTTGTGATTGCAATGTTCCATCGACTGATGTAAATATACTCTAAGACCACAATAAGAGTGCCCCAAAGCCTCCCACGAATGATGGGCTGCGATGGTGGTCATCCAACGAGCGCGTGCCGGCGACTCCGAAAGAACCTTCTGTTGCATGTGAGATTTCAATATTATAGTCGCAATGTTCCATTTACTGATATAAATATCCTCTAAGACCACAAGAAGAGCGCCCCAGAACCTCCGATGGACAATGGTCAGGGGTGGTGGTCACCTGCCGAGCGCGTGCCAGCAACACCGAAAGTATCACCATCAATTCCTCCTGTTGCGAGTAAGATTGCCCTTCTTATTGGCCTTTTCATTCACTCAATCAAACATTTATCCCCCAGCGAAATCTAATAAAGGCAAGTGTCTCAATGTTGTAATTGCAATTCGGCTGATGCAAATGTACTAAAGGCCCCAAGGATAGCTCTCCGAAGCCTCAGGGAAATAGTTGGCTACAAGGATGGTGGTTGTCCACAGAGCCCGTGCCAGCCACACCAAAAGTACCTTCTGTTGGAAGTGAGGTTGCCCATCTTCTTGGTCCCTTTATTTACTTAATCGAATATTTATCCCCCAGCGAAATCCAATAAAGGCAAGTGTTTCAATGTTATAATTGCAATGGTCCATTGGCTGATGCAAATGTACTCTAAGACTACAAGAAGAGCGCCCCGAATCCTCCAACGAATGATGGGCTCCAGGAATTGTGGTCACCTACCGAGCGCGTGCCGGCACCACCGAAAGTATCGCCATCAATCCCTTCTGTTGCAAGTGAGATTGTCCATCTTCTTGCTATTTTATTTCCTTAATCGAATATTTTTATTCCTCAGCAAAAGTTAATGAAACCCGATCGAATCCATCGCCGAACTTGACGATGCCCTCTGAATGTATGTCGCTTCACTTTTGATGAAGATATGGTTAAACCTGCCTTTCAGCGAACCGCGACTCTTCGACTACTGGTAGTGGGCCCCTCCATTCTCGCGCTGCGAAGCAGCGAGGGCTAAATGTTAAACAAGGTAACGAGATGAGGTCACCGAGACTACATGGACTCATGCTTAGTTCAACTCCAGGCGTTGCGAGTGTTTCCAAGGCAGCAGCGGTTGAATCTCCTTTGGGCTTCGGGCGGGTGTTCAACAACATTTCGTCTTGGTTCTCCCCACCGGCCGCCTCCGTTGATGACCGTGCTCAAGCTAAAAGCAAATCGATCCCAAATTCGATGAAAGGTAATGATATTCATTTGCCTCTTGTTTCGGCTATTTAATGCTATCCATCAGCAAAAGATGCTGGTCCTGAACTGCAGGTTCCAAGGTCTGGTAAAGGTAACACATTCCCAATCTAAGAACACCAACACGGACTGAGGAAACTTATTATTCTAAGGCAATGACGACTCATCGAAGTCTCACCCTGCGCCGACCTCGCCCTTTGTTTCACCGAATGCATTACACGAGTTGCAAAATGGATCAAGCAAATTGAACACATGTAAGATCTTACCGTCACCGACACCTATTCGCATGTTTATTCCAACATTTTCAGCGACTCCGCCGAGGCAGCAGGCACCGGCCCATCATCAATACACATCGAGCGCACCAACGCAAAGTAATGACGGGCGACAAGGTTCCACAAGTGCGTCGGAGAAGCCTGGAATGTGTAAATAAGCCGCACTTTCTACTCATTATCCGGACTAACTTCAGTTGCTAGATGCATCGAGTCATACCATGGATCAGTCTCGGATTTCGAGTGAGCATCAGGCAGTTCTGGGTTCATCGACAGTCAAGCCCAACAAGTCTACTTCTGTGCCTCGCCGAAAGGAATTTACAGTCCACTCCGGTTCTAGCAAAGGTATATCTTCAACGCCGCCACATTGTGACAATGACTGACATTCCGTATTGGGGCACAAGTTTTATCTCAACGTCCAAAAAACACACCTGCTGATAAAATCCTACTTCGTCAACGTACCCCAACTCTGATCTGGGGAAAATCTGACAAGCCAACGCATAATACGTCAGCGTATTCCACCCTAACCGCCAAGCCAATCCCGTTAACTCCCAAGAATGAGCTCCAGAACGAAGTTACTCGTACGACAATTGCCCAGAATCCAGATCTTTTCAAGGTCGTCTCACCGATCAAAGCCGACGTCTTCGAAGAGTACCTCCAGGACCACCCCAATCAACCATTCGTCAAATCTGTGGTCCATTCTCTTAAGAATGGATTTTGGCCGCGCGCGGACACCAGCGATCCACGTTTTCCTACCACGCATGACGGTTCGGGTCAGCGTCATCCCAACATGAGCGAGGACCAAGCCGCATTTATTAAACAGCAACGCGAAGAAGAAGTGAAGCTCGAACGCTGGTCGAAACCGTTTGGCAAGAAATTGCTACCTGGAATGTATTCATCCCCGATCAGTGCTGTTCCGAAAGGCAAAGGCGCTCCGGGAAAATTCAGATTAGTTGTCGACCAGAGCAGAGGCCCGCACTCGCTAAACTCAACAATTCCGAGCTCGCAAGTCAAGGTTAAACTCGACACCATACATGATCTCGGTAGTAAACTCTTGGCCGTTCGCAAGAAACATCCGAAAAGAAAAATTTGCCTCTTCAAATCCGACGTTAAAAGCGCGTACCGACAGCTCCCGATGGATCCGCATTGGCAGATTAAGCAGGCCATTTCCGTCGATGGTCAGTACCATATTGACCGTTGCAATACGTTTGGAAATCGTGCCGGGGGGTGGAATTGGGATTCGTTTATGTCCCTAGTCAATTGGATTGGCGTCGAGAAAAAAGGTGTATCCGATCTCCTGGGATACGTCGACGATATATTTGGCTGGGAATTCGAGGGGAAAACACAGTACTACGAACCGTACAAGAAACATTTCCCCGCCAAGCAGGCCCAACTCCTCAAACTTTGGGATGAACTTGGGATTCCACACTCCGAAGATAAGCAGCTCTCTGGATCCACCCTTACCATTTTAGGCTATGACGTCGACGCCAATGCAATGACGGTCAAAATACCCGACGAGAAGAAGGCCTCGGTCGTGGAATTACTTCGAAGTCGTGCTCGCCCAGGGACACCCTACACCCTCAAGGAGCTTCAGTCCGCTGCTGGGTCTGTTAGCAGCGCCCTGAGCCTTTATCCACCCCTTCGTCCTCGTCTCCGTACGCTCTTCGACGAGATGAAAGGGAAGCAGGGTAACAACACCAAACTCAAGGTAACGAAGCCTGTTGCTCACAGCTTGTCGGCGCTTGCCAATTTCCTTGAGGATGCTCCGCCTGTGCGGATTCAGGAGCAGGAGGTCGGGCGTGGTAAGGCTAGGGCGAAATGATCAGCACGTCTGTAAGTTAATTTGGAAGGCGCAGGATGAGGATAGGTGACAATGGGCGCGATGTTTAACGGAACGGATTGAGGAGGAACCCCCTTTATGATCATGACCAGGACTACACACGACGAGGACTCATCACTAGCTATTTGTTTACGATTTCTTAGTAACAATCAAACGATGTAAAAGTATGCCAATGTCCTATTCACGATGTTGATTAAGTGGCGGAAGTGCGATGTGCATGGAGACTTTGGGCCGTGTTAATGCACAATAATACTACGGCAGCCGGACGCTAAAAATGCGATTCCCCACACCCACAGGTTCCTCTGGTGTCCGTGTCCGAGTCGCGGCGTCGATAACTCCTTTTCTGAGGATTGCAGGGGAGTTTCTCATCAACCTTACGACAATGGCTGATTGGCCGCAATCTTCATCCGAATGTCCCGACGCTAACGATGCTAGATTCAGTACTTGGAAAAAGTAAGGAGCGCGGTGGTAACGAACAAGATGCAGAAAGCCTTATGGTAGCTCGACCAAAGCTCGACGCCATCGTGTCGCGTCCGTTTGGAAATGTTTTCTTTCATTCATCACTAAGCACGCCCTACGAGAACATTGCTCGCTATACGACCATCATCCAGATCTTGGAAAGGGCTTCAGAAAATGGCTCATTGTAAGGCAAGTTAACCAGAACCACGATGCTATGGAGTCGGTGATGGGTAATTTACTTTAGAATAAGCGCCGGGTGTCAATCTGGGCAGGTAACCGAAAAATTGGTCGCTTCATGCATGATCAAGGGGTTTCGGAACTTTTGGGTGAAAGGTTTTCCCTCCAAAAATTCAGCCGAAATCTCTTTGGAATGGCGAAGCTGCTGGGTGAGAAAATTTGGTCACTTCAAGGGGTTCTGGAACTGTTGTGTGAAGGGTTTTCCCTCACCGAAATCTCCTTGGAATGGCGAAGCTGCCGGGTGACGTTTCTAAAATTTGGTTTACGTTGTCAATAAGGGATGGGATTACACACGACAAAATCCCGGATTCCTTATCAGTGGTGATGTGTTCTGGGTCGACCTTTTTGATTGATTATCTATTCAAAGCGTGGACAGATCAGAAGGGCCGAGATGATCTGTTCTTGTGCAGAACAACAGAGCGCCCAAAATCACCTCGTGATATAAAACACCCAATCTATAGGGAATCAACCGGTTTATCCAAATTTCTCTCATCATGTCGAAGAAGAAAAACGTTACCAAGGTCAAATCCAACGTGAAGCAAGTCGAAACCTCCAAACACATCGACACGGAGAAGGCGAAGCAAGCGACAAAACAGTTCGCAAACCAGGCAGCGAAACCAGCCCCAAAGCCTCCGCCGAAGCAAGACTTTGGATTGCTTGTCACAAAGGAACTGCAGATAGCCATTAACAAATGCAGGGAAAAGGTTGACCTCATCACGAAGGAGTGTCGGGCAAGCAACCGAAAATTCAGGTGCGTCTTGAGCTTGATCACTGATCATTGCCTCCGATTCTAATGAATGGCCTTCAGAGATATCGAGTTTGACTTGGAGAACGACAGAGGACGATGCTTATACGGACTATTCGAACCGCAGATATTTAGTCCGTCGGATGTCCATCGAGTTACCCAACTATTCGAGAAACCACAGTTCTTCGTCGATGGCGCATCCGCAAGCGACATTGTGCAAGGAGCGTTACGTGACACCTGGTTCTTGTCCGCTCTTGCCACGGCTTCCACAGCCCCAGCACTGGTTGAGAAGTTCTGCGTTGCTGTGATTATTCACGTTGTTGTATAGAATGTAAGATATACCGCTTACAGTCAATTATTTCCAACAGCGCGATGAAGCAGTAGGCGTGTATGGTTTCATATTCTTCCGGGATCATGCATGGGTCTCCGTTATAATCGACGAGTACGTTCCTCCCACATCGACTCTACAATCGCACTTCTCTGACTACTCTCCCTATTGACTTTAGCATGGTGTTCACGAGTTTCCCAAAATATGAGGAACTGAAACGGGAAGAACAGCAACTCTACCACTTTGACAAAGACACCTATAACAAGTCTGCGCGCAAAGGCGGCAAGGCGTTCTATTTTGCCGGTTCGGGCACGACTGGCGAGACCTGGGTTCCGTTGATCGAGAAAGCTTACGCAAAGTTGCACGGAAACTACTCCCATCTGCAAGGCGGACACGAGTGCGATGCGATCGCGGACATGACTGGGTTCGTCATCCTAGGGGCCTCTTCTTCCCGGTATTGCTAATGCAAAATCCGTAGTGGTGTATCTACTGTCTTGCAGACTAAGGTATGGATACCTTGCATTTTGCAGTAACCTTCTCATCGATCGTATAATCATCAGGACTTACTGAACCCCGAACGCTTCTGGCGCGAAGAGCTCACCCGCGCCAACAAGGACCGCTTATTCGGATGCTCCTTTCGCGGTCTCGACTCTACACGCAGCGGCGCCGAGGAAATCAGAGTGCAAGGTCTGATCGGAGACCACGCATACTCTGTTCTTCGCGCTATCGAGTGCAACGGGAAGAAGTTCATCATCCTTCGTAACCCATGGGGCGGTTCTGAATGGACTGGTCGATGGTCGGATGGCTCGAAAGAATGGACACACGAGTGGTTGGAGCTTTTACCCCAAATCGGGCACTCGTTCGGAGACGATGGCCAATTCATCATGGAGTGTACGCCGTTTTCTTCTAATATGCTTTTGATTTATCACCACTCAATCTGTATCGGCGTTTAGATTCGGACTGGCTCGAATGTTTCGAGCGAATTGATCGTACCATTCTCTTTGATTCAAGCTGGATTCTCTCGAGCGAGTGGCTTCGAGTCAAGGCCAAACCCCTGCCATCTGCGTGGTCCTACAGTGACGTATCTTGTAAGTCGACTTTCAAGACTTTACACAGACCTTGACTAATTTCTTGCCCTAATCAGTCAAGTTCACCCTACCCAGCGCATCCAACACTGTGGTCGTCCTATCTCAAATGGACACAAGGTATTACCGCGACCTGGCTGGAAAAACTTCTTGGTCCATGGATTTCGCGCTTGTCAAGGAAGGAGAAACGGAACCTACCGTAGAGGTTGCCCACTCCGAATTCTACACCTCGAATGTCAACGCCGAGGTCGAACTGGAGGCTGGCACCTATCTTGTATATGTTCGCTTGAATCGCCGATCGATCAACAATAGCGGACGTATGGTTTCATCTCTTCTCTCAAGGGAAGTCTCGAGAATTATGACGGAACGCGCCAAGAGTCAATCGATTGCTCAAAGTACGTTTTATGTCCTGCAAGTGTTTCACGGGACTCGACTGACGATTTCTGCTAGACTTCAATATTGAGTACGCCCCCTTTTTTTAAAAAATCATATAACATCCTGCTCACGCCGGCATATAAAGTGACCACGCCAAGTACCTCCCAGTAACCTTAGACGACTTGCTCGACGAAGACGCAGTCCGGTATGAGGCGGAGAAGAATCCGAAAGAAGAGGACCCCCTAACCAAACCCCAACGCGAAGTCGCTGAAGACCGCACTGTTACGGTCACTACTACCGAAACGATCCCAGTCCAAACGATCCTTTACAACAGCAAGAACATGCCGCCTTCAGAGAGATTTTACCGACCTCCATTGTCTGGCAGTGACGACGACGACTCTGACGAGTACAGCCATGGCAATAACGATGGTGATGTTGATAGCGATGGGGATGGCTCCTCATATGACGAGCTCGCTAAAATAAAGCTCGACTTGGACAGTCCGAATTCAGTCCATATTGGATTGAGGGTGTACACGCACAAGGATGTTCAAGTGGAGATTACGTCAACTCTTCTGGGTGACGACTGAGGCGCTGACCCGTCGTCGTAAGGAGTAGTCAATGCCCAAGTCTACTCTTTTCTGATTCAAAAAAGATACTTCGCGAGGTCGTCCATTCTTGGTCTTTTTTTGTAGTCTACCTCCTGAAAATGGTGTCTTTGAAATATTTTTTTCAGTCGATTCCCTCTGCCAATATAGTTTGATTAAAGTTGTTGAGACGGCGGACAGTCAGGTATCAAATCAGGCTGAAAGTCGTTCTCATCCGATACCACAGATATTTTGTGCGTTACAACTCTATCATTGACGCAATACATCTGTTACAGCCGTTTTCTTGATGATAGGCGGACTTGCGCCTTTAAAATTAGATTCCCCAGAGAGCAGAGCCTGGAACTATGGCATAATTGCCCCAATCTAGATTTTCCATCACATCCAATAGGGGCGTGTAGCAGCTCGCTAAGTTTTGCCCTATAGCTTTCAAATGATGACTCCACGCTGGGCGCCTATGTGTGTATTCTGGCGCATACACGCATATCGCCCGAAGACATACAATGTGGCAACGAGGTGAAGAGGAACTGCGATCCTGGCCTATCTATATCCTGACGCCTTTTACGCTCTCGTTCTCGTTCTAATGTCGCAAATCCCGTACTTTCCCTGAATCCCTGATGAACCAGGATCTTTAGTGGGTCATATGCTCATGTTATTCTGCTATATCTTTTTTTCATGGACGGTTAAATTAGGGTCTATGATTCTACGATTATGGAGAGATCGTCCAATCATTCAATTATGGATATTTAGGAAAGCATATCGGGAAGATAGTGGGGAGTCCTCCGACGTAGGCTCGACCGTCAGTGCTAATCCGAGCTGGCATACCATGGATGGATGCTCTCATCCAAGCAATCCAAAACCCCACCTTACACAGGACGGGGTGTTTTCACCATATAGGCTGTGCGCAGCCCGATTCCGGTTTTTTTTCTCGCTTTTCTTCTTCTTTCGTTTCGCCTGTCCTCTTCTTTTTTTTTTTTTTGACTTGGCATTTCGATATAGACCAAGAATTCCATAATTAGAACCTAACGCAGGGTAAGCGCTAAGTACTTCCTATGGACGAATTTTCGCCGAATGTTCAACCCAAACTCTGGTTTTAAATCAGCGGGCAGTGCTTATGGTAGGTTTCATCAATTTTCTGGACTAAATAAGGATCATAACGTAGTTGTACGACATCTGTTGCCCGAGTTTGGATTCCGTGGCGGTTAAAATGGAAATGGGGATCGGGAAGCGCTCATGGAGGGACAAGTTGTAGGTGAACTGGTCCGGAATTCCTTTGATGGGATTGGTACTTTTCTTGAAGTGTGGCCATTTCTCCTTTCTTCGGTTGGGATAGAGGCGGTTCCCAAGGTGTTTTTTGTTGTGTCAGGAGATTAGGGGTCGGTGATGGCGGCGTGGTTGTTATACTGCCACTGTGTTGTTGTCACCCTCATTACTTGAAGTTCAAGGAAACATGTGGGATAATTGAGACGGACCTTTACAGCCCTTTGCAAAAAGGTTGGCGGTCGCCGATTTGGGCAATTATGAAAACAAACAGTACACAACAGACCCTAAGCTAGGGTTTACCTTGTAAACCACCTTCATATGGCCTAATTATCTCTACTCTAAGGCATATATAGTCTCTTAGAATCATTCACTATGTAAACC
>Ga0307509_10003260_pt1 | contig 24982 bp, 32 predicted proteins | sample 10_EM_MG_FD_202245 | JGI IMG/M metagenome (GOLD analysis project Ga0307509, IMG submission 202245) | Populus trichocarpa ectomycorrhiza microbial communities from riparian zone in the Pacific Northwest, United States - 10_EM | ecosystem: Host-associated > Plants > Roots > Unclassified | place... | reverse complement strand
ATTTCGGGCATGACTCATTATGAGTCATAGGACCGCGTGACTCGAGTTATGAGTCACCAGGGTCAGGGTTGTTGCGGGAAGAGGCCTATATAAAGGATCACGACGGGCCGTAGATATAGGATCTTCATGCAACCATCTAAGTAATAAACCATTCAGATACTGGGGCACGGGCCAAGCCCATTGACAGTGACCTTCCATAGGTGCAATATGTTCGAAATACCCAATACCCTTATCTCTATTCTACCTCGCTTGTATGCGAGTACTCTATTCCTATACGATAGGACTTCCTACGATCACTACGCATACGACGAACGCAAGATGTTAGTCTATAACGATAGACGAAGCAAACTACGTAGGCTATGTCGATAGCCTATGATAGTAAGATAGTCGTTTCCCGTTACGAACACCTTCGCGGAAGGCCGGTTTGTTACACTCACTCAACTAGGCAGTGGGAAAACGAAACTTGACGACCCAGTGCGGACGGCGTGTGTGCGAGTGCATAACTTAACGGTACAAGGATAACAATCACAGCCAAACAAAATGACGAGGAAGAAGTGGCGATAGAAGAATATCAGAAGGGTGATGAAAGTGATATCATACTTCAGTTGATCAACAGAGGAAATGGAGAAAGATTTTCAGGGGCAGCATGAATTCCCCATCACCTGGTGGAGTGATAAACAAACCAAATACTGGTAGGTCCTACAAGAGTAGAAGAAAGAAAGAAAGGGGTTTTTGTGATCCCCAACCCTGTCCGCCATGACCTTTACGATATATACAGATACAAACTCCACTGGCAAAAGGCAAACCCGGATTCAATGATGAAAAAATGAATAAAAACAAAACAAAATTTTGGTATAGTAAAAAAGCATGCAGTCCCATGAGAACAACCGGTACTATCGGAATGCTCATCATGAATCACAAATGACGTACAGTCCAACCCTTCTTCCCGTACCAAAACAACACACCATCATACAATATCGCGCAGCTGCGGAAGAATCTGTCTAATCTCAAGGGACTTTACTCTCCAAGAAACAGACACAAGGTGATTGTGACAACGTTGCAGACAGTGGAATGCATAACAAAGAATTTCCCCAACCTAAAAAACTCCATTCCACGACCTGTGTGAACCCCAAAACAAAATGATAAAGAGAAAAGATACTGTTTATGAGAAGAAGACAGCTCTGGGATCTATAATTATGAAACATTAGCAAGCACAGACCGGAAAAAGGGGCGTTGAAGGCAGCGAACCCATTGGTCTCCCATCCGCAGCTATCCCATTCTTCAGCAACTTCTGCTCCATGAATATCCGTCGGGCCTCGTCGAAGTTGACCCTTTGACCCTTCATTATTCTCAAGACTTCTTTCTTCGATGCGAGATCTAGGCCGCCTCGTGAATCTCCTGCAGCAAGGTTTCCAGAGAGGTTGAAGTCATCAGAACTAGAAAATGTTAGCTTGACCGAACAGAAGATCAACCAGCTTGAAGCTGGTATAAACTAGGATGCTGTTGAGTAGGGGGCGCGTGCGATCGAGCATACCTTAATCCAGCTTCCATGTCGGATTCGAAGGAAGGGTTCAATCTGTGGTAGGTGTGTTCGGGGATCATATTGGATATAAAAGGTAACCAACGGGAGCGATAGACGTAAAGTCCTAATTTGATGGGAGTGGTGACAGTTAGATAAAGTGTAAAGTGATTGTTGTATCGATGAGATGGTGGGGTAAGAGTGAGGAGAAGAAGGGGGAATAGAGGAGTATTTACCTGTCGCGGTGAACATCAAGAATAGGGCCCAAGTCCACAGCATGTAGTTGTCGGTAAGGGCCATGATGAGCAGGCAAGTGAGCGGCAGGAAGGAAACAGCGCGGGGGGATTAAAAAAAAACAAGGAAAGGAATAGGAGAGAATGCACGAATGTACCAGTAAGGAGCTGGGGTTGCGTTGACAGCAAATGCGGTTGATGGAAAAGAGAAAGGAGCAAGCGGCTTCGCCTAAGTATAGAAAGAGAAGTGAGACGAAACGCTGACCAGGGGAGGCGAGACAGGAGGCGATCTATGGCTTGTGCCGGGGTAACGGGAATTCCGGCTCTGGGGCTGCGATATTATCCAGCGATAAATCACCGAGTGGGAGGAGAGAGGGAGGAGAGAGGGTGAGGAAAACAGGAGTAACAAGATGTGTGAGTAGGAACTCCTGGTTCTTATGATTTAAGGGGTGGAAAGAATGGGGATGTTTCTCCTTCCGGTGTGATCTGATCCTGTGATAGGCTTGGTATCGATTGGGCTCATACCGTATTATGATCTTACTCGAGTACGGTACTCAAATGTGGATTCTGTCCTCTCGATTTGTATGACGACTCGACTCAAGTTGCCACCATACAAGCCATGCCAGATGCCAGTTGGTTGACTGAGCCAGTAGCCGGGTGTGAGAGTGGGGATCCTGTAGTGGGCCGAGTGAGCAATTGCAGGTACGATATGACAGCCTGGATTCGAGAAGACAGGGCCCAGTACTATTGGGGAACCACAACTTTTGTTAGTCGGGGCTGCGATAAACATAGAAACACCCCTGCCCCACAATTTACAGAATAGCTGAGGGCGGCAATAAGCTGGTGAAGATCATGGTGTTAAAAAAGCCTTGAGGCGGCTAAGTTCTGTATCTGCTCGGCATCCGTCAAATGGATTTCTTTAGACTCCCGGACAGAGGATTTTCAGGCATAATACTGGTAGAGAAACAGAGCTCTGCTCGAGCACCTATATAGTCCAAACCGCAGGTACATACTCGGCGGTTGTTAATACAAGTAATGCACGGGTTTTATAAAATTATAAATCATAGTCTCAACTAGAGTTTAGAGAATTGGTATGATACCGGTAGCGGACAAAGGCTACGGTACCGTACTCGAGTAAAATCGAAGTGGCGAAGGGAGGAGAGAGGGAAGGTTGTGACGAGTCTGGAGGTTCTTTTCTTTTCCCCTGAAGAGAGTGTGCCAGTTGTGGCAGTGCACCATCGCCTCCACAAGCTGCGGCTCTCGTTCGGTGCCGTGCTGGTGCATGCAGAAATTCTGCAGGACGAGAGCTGCCAGTGAGCTTGGATAGTTTCAAACAGTATTCGTGTCACAGTTCGTTGGTTTTTCTAGAAGCTGTTGCTGAGATAGGGTATAGGCCTTAGGGCTACACCATCTAAAAACCCTTACCACCCGTCACATTTCACCCACAACCAAAGTTTGCCTTTCTGGGCAACAAAGCGCACTCCACAGATATATACGCCTGATCGCATCAACACCCAGCTGGCAAATACCTAAATCTCCCCGGTAAGCTTGGTACATTTTCTCCCTTTCCTTGACAGCTCTGTGCCTTTCGCCTGTAATTTTTCGTTATAGGGATTTTCGGCGAGAAATCATTGATACCCGCTGCCTCGGCGCGGAAGGCTAATTTTTGGTTTAATAGAACTCACAATCTCATCCACAATCATGTCCTCGAATATCAGCTCCGATATCCTCTGGGCCATCACCAGGAATAATTCGTCTTATATTGTCAAACGCGGACCTATCAAGGACCAGATCATCTTCACTAGGGAGCCCTTGAATCTCACTAACCAGCACACATATAAGGTATATATTGAATCCGAGAAGCAGTGTGCCGAAGGGGGGTCAGGGATTCTACGCAATTGTTTGCTGACTGGGTTATGCAACAGCACTCTGGACTCGTGAATGAAAAGGTTCGACCCAATTACGATAACACAGCTCTAATGATCTTAAATTGACTTGACGATTCTTACAGGCGGTCGGTGTCCAAGCTGGAGAGAGCGGAAATGTTGTTAGTACGTTGAGCTAAAGGAACGCCAACTTGAAGGCATTTGCTGATCGGCGGATACCATAGTAATTACCAAGAGGAATGCTGAGAAGCATGGAAACAAGCCTGCCTCCCTGTATAACAAGACTGCCTTCAGCAAGCACAAGAGCAACCGCAAGTAAGTCTCAAATGTGGTGGATAAAGCTTGGTATTGGACACTGACGAACGGCTGCGACAAGGGTCTATTCTGCTATTGCCAATGCTGTTGCCAAGAAGTCTTACAGGTAGGTTCACCTGAGATATGAAGTTACTAGTTTGTGGGGCGTTCGCTGACCTATATTCTTTTTACTCTAGACCCGACCTTCGCCAGGTACATCTTCCGTAATCCCCCTGCGACCTTTGCTGCGCTAACGGATCCATAGGCCGCTGTTGCCCGTGCTAGCGCTATCAAGAGATCGCAGAAGCCCGTTAAGCCTACTCCGGAATCGAAGCCTAGGGGCGTTAAGGCGAAGAAGGCAGCGGAGGCGAAGGCCTCGTCGGCCTAGACCCTGAATTACGGTTCGGGAGAGAAAGTCGAGGGTGGGGTTTTACGAACTAATGGGCCCGTAAATAAACTGAATTTTGAATAAATAAAGTTCTGTCCACCATTCGAGCTGGTCAAATTTTATGCTCTAGCACGTGATTTTGAGCTTCGAAGTGAGGTTGGGATGGGATTTTCGTCAACCCCCTTGAACTTACGATTTTCTCCGGCGGGGAAGGGGTGACCGGATCATTAGTTATTCCCTCGGGTCTAATAGCTACGCAACCAGGGCCGAGGTCTCACTACCTCTTAATGCCGGTACTCCGGTTGTAGCTGATACCAGGCTTTATATGGCATAGATTTACATATGGTGGATAATAACTTATGGTGAGCAGTTTTTGCTGGTTGTTTTGACGGAGCAAAATGGTATATACAGTAGGCTTCACTTTCTCTGCTTGAAGAGCGAATAACTTGAGTAATGCCGGTACATCGTATTACATATCCGTGCATTGAATAGCCGTGAAAGTGTTGTCGTTGCATATGATTGGGTGGCCGGCCGAAGGCAGTACTCCCCCCACACGAATTGTTTGTTTCTTCGGATGTTTGTCTCTATCGTAACTTAGCCAGGCCCAGCAGGATCAGAACTATTCGACCCCGCAGCCCCTCATCGCGTAATTTCAAGAACAAACCCTTGCCCTACCATAGACTATCTTTTCGCTCCTCCCTCCTCCTTCATCTCTTGACTCAAATTCCAACGTTCGATTCCCCTTTCTTCAGTCTTCATCCCATCGACCCTAAAACATCCTTTGATAATCCTCTTTTTATCTTCAATCTCAATTCCCACAAAAAGAGAAAAAAATGGTTAAGGCTGGTGGGTTCTCACTTTCTGTCTGCGCCTCTCTTGCTTTGATTCTAACTACGAACAGTTGTTCTCGGTGCTGCTGGTGGAATTGGCCAGGTGAATTGCCTTCTTCCCCATATCACGAATGTGGGAGGATGAGAACTGACAAGAGTTTGTTGATAGCCTCTCTCGCTTCTTTTGAAAGCGAGCCCATTGGTAGATGAGCTGGCCCTTTATGATGTTGTCAATTCCTACGGCGTCGCCGCGGACCTCTCGCATATCTCCTCCCCAGCCGTAGGTTTCCCAGAGGCCAGCTTAATTTCATTCATGTATTGATCCATCTTGCAGAAAGTTACTGGCTATCTCCCCAAGGATGATGGTCTCCAGAAAACTCTTGAAGGCGCAGATGTCGTTGTCATCCCTGCGGGGATACCAAGTAAGTTATATCTCCATGAGGGCCGAGGTGCCCCTCTCCCGAGACCCATACTAACAGGCCCCCCAGGAAAGCCGGGAATGACCCGTGATGATCTCTTTAAGATCAATGCTGGTATTGTCCGTGATCTTATCACTGGTGTCGCCAAGTACTGCCCTAAGGCATTCATTTTGGTTATCTCGAACCCTGTCAACTCCACAGTTCCCATAGCTGCCGAGATTCTTAAAGCACACAACGTCTTTGATCCCTCCCGCCTCTTCGGTGTCACCACATTGGATGTCGTCCGTGCCTCGACCTTTGTTGCCGAGATCGTTGGCGAGAAGGACTCGCGTAATATTGTCGTACCAGTAGTTGGTGGACATAGCGGTGATACCATTGTTCCATTGTTGAGCTTGACCAAGCCTTCGGTTTCTATCCCCGCAGACAAGCTTGACGGATTGGTAAATCGTATGAGATTGCTTTATTTACTGTTGCTAGTCTGAAGACCCCGTTAACGTCAATTGTAGGTATCCAATTCGGTGGGGATGAGGTTGTTAAAGCTAAGGATGGTGCTGGCTCGGCCACTCTTTCCATGGCATTTGCCGGATTCAGGTTTGTGCTTCTTCGACCCGGCTATGTAACCCTTATACTGAACATTTATCTTTTAGATTCGCTGAGTCTGTTATCAAGATATTACTCCCCAGCTTTATATCCCAATGCTAAATGCTAACCACCACAAACGCAGTTAGCGGAGAGAAGGGAATCGTCGAGCCTTCCTATGTTTACCTCCCTGGTGTTCCAGGAGGTGATGAGATTGCGAAGGCTGTTGGCGTAGATTTCTTTGCAGTTCCTGTCGAGCTTGGGGTATGGTTTTCCTCCAGAGCTTCAAAAATGCCTCGTCGTATGCTGACATATAAAATAGCGAGACGGAGTTGCAAAGGCTACCAATCCACTTGGATCAATCAACGAGGACGAGAAGAAACTTCTTGATGTGGCTATCAAGGGACTGAAGACAAACATTGACAAGGGTGTCGAGTTCGCCTCGGCTGAACCAGCAAAGTTGTAAACTCGTTCTTCTAAAGCCTTCAAACAAACTCATTTTATCAGAGCGCAGAACTGACGTCGTGTGACCCGACTCTATTCGAGGGTGCAATGTAGATAAAAAAATCTCGTTCGAAACACGGCCTAGAGTGGACGATGACCGTTTGGTTGGGGATTTTCTTCTGTAAAGAGATGTGGCGTGTGGCGTCGTCACCTACCATTGGTGGCACGTTTTCTGTCCTTTATCCAATAAGCTTCTGAGGACTATACACAATGATAAATTCCAAAAAAGTGCCCAAGGTTGCAACTATAAAAGCACAATTGGTGAGCTGTCGAATTAACACCGGACCCTAAAATGACCAAAGAAATATGAAAGCATCCCACATTCAGCCATTAGACCATTTCAGATACCCGGGTAATAAAGTGCAATGTCTAAATAATAATGCCACACTTGCCTCCAAACAAGAGCTCAAAAAAAATAAAAAAATAATCAGAGCAATCGAATCTAAAAATCTATCCCACTAGCGCCATAGTCGTGCTGTGATAGAAGTAAAAAGAGGGGTGGAGCGAAAAATAGAAAAATGATAGAACAGAAGCCAAGAAGACCAAATCTAGGTCACAGGTTTCGACAAAGTCTCTATCTTGAAAGTAGCAGATGGCAGCTCCGTCGTCTCCGCCTGGACACTTGCATTAACCCCCATATTCGCCAAAGCGCCCCTAACAATCCCACACGGAAACCAGAGAAACTAGGGTTCATCATCATCATCAGCGCCATTCCGAATATTTTCAAAATCCGCAAAAAGAAGAAAGAAGAAGAAAAAGGAAGAAGAAAGACTCACTGGCTGAGCCCTAGCAACAGCATTCCCCCCCGTCTCCGCGCTCATCCTGGAGAAGGGCCTGAAGGAATTATCCGTAAGTACGTAAACCCCCTACCCACCCAACCAGCCAACCAATCAATCAGTAAACCATCCCCCACCACCACCATGACACCACCACCACAACAACAACACAGGCCAACAGAGTCGAAAAGGAAGACGAACCCGATGATTAGTCTTCAAGTTATCAATCTGCTTCCTAAAGACAATGGTCCAAAGGTCCTTACACACAAACTTGATTACGTCAAGCGTATCATTCATGCGCGGCCTATCGCGCGAGAAGCGCTCCACGAGGCCGTGCCCCACCCGGTACCCCAGCATGTCCAGTCGGTAGAAGACCGCCTCGCGCACCTCGTCCTCTTCGTCGTCGACTCCTCCGCCGCGCAGCGCGTCGTGGGGCGGTGTCGTCGTCTCGGCTAGCTGTTGGGACAGTCTGTGGGCGAGCGGGACTAGCTCGATCAGGAGTAGGTCTAGGCATGTGGAGTTTAGGAATGTGGCGTGCGGGTCCGAGGCGTTGAAGGGGGGGAGGGGAGGTTCGAAGGACATTGTTGTTGCCGCTGTTGTCGTTATTGTCGGCTGTTGTTTTTGTTTCTGTGGTGCGATGGGGGGAGTGATGAAAGCGGAATTGTGGGGTAGGATAAGGTGTGATAGGACGAGGGTTGCCGATGCGGTAGCGAGAGACCTTATGGGTGAATGGACGAGCTTGAGCTTTGGTCTCCATTGCCTGACAGAACTGGTTTGAACTCCAAGGCCGGGTTACTCCCAATTGACCAATCAACAGGGGTGATCACTCTTTGAACGTCGAATCACGTGATACCAAGCATCTCTGAGCACCCGAAGACCATGTTTTTGGAATGATTCACCCACCAAGAGTATCGGACATATGAAGCCACCAATCTCTCTTACGACCTCCCCCCTCCCTGCATAACTACCACCTTTTCTTCCTACTGTGCCTCCTTCATATATGGTGCCCATCCTCTATCCCACCCATCCTATAAAGCAATCGGGAAAGAGAGCAAGAAAAAGAGTCCTTGGAGTGAAATAGCGGAGGAAAAAATAGTCGCACCGTCTTACGTACATCTGGGTCCCAAATTTCCTGCAGCCCAACCATCCAAGGACAAGTATAAGAGGGGAAAAAGTTGTCCACTAAAAGAGAAACACAAAAGCCCGTTACTCCAGATAAAAAATGGGTTTGCAAGTAAAAGGAAAAGATTAGAAAACACACAAAGTCGAAGAAGGTGGATAGATAAAAGAATCGACGGAAAGGAGGAAGATCTTTGAATGCCCCAGAAAAACACCACCCGTCCCAGTTGATAAGAGAAGAAAGGAATGGGGAGGAAAGGGATACCTAAGAGAGCTATTGTGTAATGATACTTGGTATGGAGATGAAATGGAATGAAAGGGGCGAAAAAGTATACTAAAGGGAATAGAGTGGACAGTGGAAGTTTGATAAGGCGGATATGAAAAGAAGGAAATGGGGGAAAAGGGAAAAAATGAGATGCTAACCAGCTAGGTAAGATAAATCGCCTTGGCAAAATGAAGAGAAAGAGGAAAGGAAAGGAAAGGAAAGGGAAAAAAAACAACGGTTTTCTGCGACGAATATACCTCCATCAGACAAAACGAAGCATAAGTACTTCGATGGATGCCTATCCATAGGGATCGCATTCCCTCATTCTCCCTTTCTCCCTAACCCAATTCGTGATCGTAGACTTCGATGGTAGCCGATAGAGCAAGGAGTAGCGTAGAAACATCAAATAGGCCCCCTTTCCCCCCCCCCCCATATAGGAGAAAGCATCACCACATCACCATCACTCGTACCTATCTGTAGTAAATAGGTCGGGGGTCCCTACCGGCGAGTGACCGTTCCCGTTATATACGACTGACTCGAGAGGCGGAAACACGTTCCCATTCCCATTGCTTAAGTTACTACCGCTACCGCCGCCGCGGCCATCCGAACTCATGCTGGTAGGAGTGAGGAACGAATTGATGCGTTTTGCTGGACGCGCCATATCATCATCATCGCTCAGGGTAAGGTCGATGACCTGTGAGGCTGGGCGTTTTGTGCTGACGGAACCTCTGGGGACCGAAGCGGATCCCTCACGGGAGGCTGTAGCGACGGGAGAGGGCGCAGTTGGAGTGGCCTCAACCCTCAACTTTGACAACCTGCTTCCTGAGACTTCGATGATTTCATCTCGTCCATCGTTCCCGTCCTCGCTATCAGTGTCTGGCATGGGGGTTCCGGATGATTCCGCTGCCACAGACCAAGCTCCGTCAACGGCAATGGTCACAGAATCGACTGTTTTAGGTGTATTGTTCAAAATATCACGGAAATATCTAAACAGTCAGTAATAGCATTGCAGGTATAGAAGGAAGGAGGAGGGGGCCTTGCGTACTGATCGACGACAAGCGCTTTCCAGTTGATGCTTTTATTACAAGTTGGACAAGACCAGGTCTGCTCAAATTAGTCAGAACAATCCGAAGGAGCCGTGTAAGCACATACCGGAGCCTGTTGTTGCAGCTGAAGAAAAGAAGTTGCATCGAAGCATTGCATATGGTTGCAAAAAGTAGACCTAATAGGCAGATCGATACGGAGGGTGGACAGGGGACACTTGAGGGACATAATACTAGAGGTAGCGACTAGATCCGAGTCTTCGTTCTTCCTAACCACTAAATGATATTAGTAACGATATTGACACCGCCTGGGCATCGGGGTAGATAAAACGTACTATCAGCAATCACTGTTTCTTTAGTAATGGAAGCACCCTTTTTCAGGTCCTCCACAAGCTTCTCGACAGAATCTGTCTTCACGTAATTGACCACAAACGCAAACTTCTAGAGATGCATTAGACCTGACCTGGGATCTGTATCGGGTAAAGGGAAGGCTGAACCTTTTGGGTAAGAGCATATGTGAGTGTAACCTGGTTCCTGTGCCCTGGCTTCTTGATGAGGTGTTCTGTAATATCCGCCGGTCTTGTCGAACCAGGCCTATTCTTCAGGCCACGAAGGTTCAACCCAGATATCTGGGTATCATTGACACGAAGTTCAACCTGATGTGGAAAGGCAATATCTGTATCCTTGGTATAGGCGGTAATCCCGTCGACAGCAGCGCAGTAGACCATGCAGCGATAAGACTTGTCTGTACTTAATTGCTGGATTTGCGCCGCTGACAGCATCATGGTTGCATGAACTGAGTGGCGATTCGCGGTCATGACTGTTTAGCCTGGAGTTAGGAGTAGTGACAGACCACAAAGAGAAAGTGGGGGTTCATACTAGGGCATGTCTCAAGAGGAGTTAACCCCACAAGCACTGAGTAGAACGGACTGTCCTTAAAGTGAATTCGACTTAAGGCTATGGAAAATAAGGTTAGCAGGGACCGCCAGTTAACAATTCGGGATAGGGGGACGCAACTCGTGCTTGAAGACCCATAGGCCGGAGCAGAGTATGGTGGTGTCTGGGGCATGGGAGGAGCTGGCGATACATAGCCGTTGGTTTGATTATAGTTCACGGTCGAATTCCGGGATGGCGCGGGAGACTCGGGACGATAGATGAGATTCCTGACCCGCTCAAGGCCCGATGTATCGCCGTTGGTGATCAACTGCTCGATGTCTATATAGCATAGTGAGTAGACCGGACGGTTGTGCAGTAGTTCTGGGGAATTCCATACGGGTTGTAAGGCGCTTTTGCAGTGGGGCCTTTAGTCCACTGGTCGGAAGGCCTTCTGACTTTAAGACGGATTGCAGCTGGCGGACAATCAGTTGGCTCATGACGAATCGTATGAGCGCGGAACGCTCGGGGTAATGGTAGGAAGACATGTTGTGGCCAAACAGGCGATGGGTCGCTTATATCGCAGCAATGGACTGGCAGGTTCTGGGTTGAAGGGTGAAGGCTGAAGCAACTAGAAATGTCGTTGTTGAAAGCACTGATTGTGTTGAGACAAAGGCATATGGGACGCGGGGCGAAAGATGTCTATCAGCACAGGGTAAGGGGGTGACGTGGGGGTGGAGGGGCGGGAGCGACGTCGGTGAGCGGTGTGTCGTGAGGAGGAGGAGGAGAAAAGATGGTTGACCGGATGCTGTGTGCGGTACAGGTACGGTTTAGAGGGGTATCATTGACGACTATTAGCAGGACCGCATTGCTCAGTCGTGACTGATCCGTCGAGAGGGAGGTCTGGATTTGGCTGACATAATACGATTCAACGACGCAACGAGGCGAGAAGGGGGGGGGGGCCAACGCCAACTTCAACATGAGGGAGAAAGTCTCGAATCGCTGCATACCGGTCGGTATCCGCATGAAGATCAGAACATTTTCTGATCTCTCCCACAAGGCTGTAACTTGCAGTAAGGTTACAATGTCAACAAAAGAAGTTATGGACCAGTTATTCAAGGATAACCCGCGAAATACCGGTAATCCCTGCTCGGCACGAAAAGCATTCCCTGACCTCGTACGATATCCTCGATGATACAACAACTCAAGTTACCCCCGGAGAGGGGGAAAATACCGGTACTCGTACATATCAATTATGTATGATTCATGACATTCCGACCATTACTATCAATTCAACAATATCATCCATGGCAAGGGCCTCAACTGCCACAGCAACTCTATCAAATTAGAACATTATAAGATCGTGTGACATTATTATTATTCTTATGATGATATTCTTATTACTTTTCTTCCCCTCCTATGGTACCAGTACTTTTTGATTCCGCCCCTGTGCCTTCTGGAACCTTACCCACCAAACAATTCCTGCAGACTTACCAAGCCCTGAATAAGCCGAAAAAAGACTGCACTAAGCGTGCAGCCGTATACTAACTAGAAAGGGGATTGATGAGATCCAACGAGGCTACAAAAATCCGTTAGATTAGTCTAACATATGAGCCATGATAACCCACAATCAAGACCACGGTACAAAACAAGAAAACACTGCGCTACACAAAACGACTTACTACAGAATCGTAACCGACACAGGATAAATATGTGCGGCAATAAACGACTAGGACTAACTAACTACATAATGTCAACTCTAGCTATATGAGAGCCATGAAAAGGACGCAGAGGTGAGCCCCCCCCCCCCACTAGCAAGCAGCTCCTCCACCCGGGTGAATATGGAGGGGGTAGAAATTCAACTTGATCCGCGACCAGTAGGATATAATAGAGACTTTGCGGTGGATGTATCCAGCATCCCTGTATGCCAAGAGCAGGGAATTTGCAGTTGGATGTGGTCTTGACTTTGCGGTGGATGTGGTTAAAACATCGGTAATGTCCGACCAAGGAATCAAGTAACTAAAAGTCACAGTTGTGAAATCAACATAGCCCATTCTGCAGGTACTGGGGCTTTTGGAACTAATGCTTCTTGGTATCAAGAATGAAAGCCTCTTGGGTTCTAGGAAACACAGAACTCTTTAAAAATGAAATAGTGTTGGTGGAGTTGGGATGGGTCAAAGTTGTTGAGGTCAAATTCGCTGAATTTGCTCTTGTCCCAGAGTCAAATCAAGGTCTGGATGAAAGAATGCTTGGCATATGCATGCCAAGCTACGGGAAAAGACTCTGGCTGTGTCCACCGCAAAGTCTCTAATATCATACCTAGCTCTAGGCTCCAACAGATCAGATGTATAATAAATAAATCCAGTCTTATCTCATCACACCTGACTCGATAAATCTTCTGTGGGCATTTGAGGGGGGCACCCTTCCAAAACCCTGTGGCATTTGGGGCCATTCTGCCGGGTTATATCTACTATATATCATATGTAAAAAATTCTTCCCCTAATATAAGGCTAGAAGTGCATCACGTCCTCGACCGCCGACTGTTGGAGGAGACCTGTCCTTCATACCGGTATGTTACGATATCCTACATAAATTCGTGCCACACCACGCTTCTCTCCACCCCCTCCCCAGATGGAGAAAGGCTGCAAAAACGCCAACAAGCTAACACGCTTGGTCACCAGCGGTGCGCCGCTTCAGAGTCAGATAGAGGGCTTGCGGTACATATTGTTATAGAATCAAAAACAGCCGGAAACAATTACGGCCGCTCTCAAGCTCGGGACCGTGAACGGGGAGACTCCGAGTGCACGGTATTTGGCATAGGGGGTCACCAGGTTCTAGCACGCCAGCAACACGATACCGGCATCACACAACACTATGCTATCCGTAGCCGCGAAATCAACCGATCATCATCATCCATTCTCACTCGCTCATCACTTTCTTTGGCGCTAGTGGGGAAATCCCTTAGGCAGGACTGTTTAAATCTTGTACCGCATCGGTACTGTACATGATCCATATAACTCACAGAAAATACTTTGACCCCCATTAATCTCGGCTCGCCCCCTAAGTTCCACCACTTGTATGAGAAGCTTTTACCGTTCCCCCAAATCATGATGTCCCCTGAAACAATAGAGGCGCGAAAATAGATAGAAAGAGAATGCCGCCCAAATCACAATAAACCCAAGATAGAACAATCCATCTCACTCCAGTCCACTAAAAGGCAGCCATCCGTCGTAAGGCATTTACATTCTAGAACGATTTTATAAAACAAGGTATATAAACAAAGTAGTGAATGATAAAAGCATCGGTACAAGGGGTGGATAAAGTGAGGGTGCGGTGTTGGTAGTGCCCGTTGGACTAGATAGAGGGGGCCCGGTCACAGCCCCGGTGACAAAAGGTTGCACATTACCACGATTAGTGCCAGTGCCACTCGCTAGCGCTGCTGTAACTGCACTAGCGGCCCCAGTCGCATCAGGAACAGCAGATTTCCCAGTGCCAATCTCACGGACACTACTATCCGTAACGTTGTAGAGGGTATTGGCAAGACTTATTTGTTCGTTATCGAGATCATAAACGACATAGGCGGAACGGAGAAATGTATCACCCTGAGATTGTTGAGTTCAAGTTCCCCAATAAACTTTAGGAGGGGAAATCTCACCATAACATTCGCTCCTACATCCCCAGAACCCAATATACCCCAATAGCAAAGAGGAGTCCCGTCATTGTATTTTGCAGGGTTACCTGACTTGTCCCGTGCATCAACAACTAACTCACTCAAGGGAACTGTGATAGTTGCCCCAGAAAATCCGTAGGTGACGCTTCCATTATAACCTCTGACCCCGCAGGGTACAACGGCCACACCATACTGATCTAATGTCTGAGCGCCAACTTGACTGCCGAGTTCTTTAGCAATATTGGGGTCCAAGTAAGTGTAAGTAGATCCAGTATCCAGAATCACCGGGCTGGCGTAACCCTTCGCCGTCACAGTGATGGACTTTCCAGCAGAGTTGGCCATTGTGACGGACGTTAGAGTAATAGCAAATTCGCGGGCCTGGGTCTCTCCCTGACGTTTGTCCATGGGCAGCGTAGTAAGCGACCCCGTAAACTTTGCCGTGTCCACTCCCCCAAACAATACTTGACCAGTGGCAGAATCTTCAAAATTCATTAGCAAGTGTTGGCGAGGGCGCGGTTCGGGGACAGACTCACCGAGATCATTCAACCACAGACTATAAGCCCGGGATCTTATGAGCTTCTGATCAACCATAAGGTCCACCAGATTTCTATACGGCTCCTTGCCTAATCTCTGGACCTGGACCTCATTCAGGTCGAAACCGATCCCCATAATCCCATCCGTCGACGTTGCCTCAAGGCCTACGCCAAATTGCAAACCCTTCACCTCTACGCCATCCGAGAGGGCGAACACATCCTTTCCATAGTCACCGCGTGCATATTCTCCATCAACATAAGAAATGTCGAAATCGTTGCTAATCTGCTCGTAGGTAGACGAATTGTCCGGATTGAACGTCCCAGTACTTAGGCACGGACTACGAACTTGCTGGCAAAGACGGGATTTCATCGTTTCAACCCATACATCCGAGGACCCCGTATCAAGGCTAGATCACATCAATTAGCAATTTCACAAGTGGCAGCATATATCACTCGAGCTTACTGTAACCGTAATTTTTGCGGCGGTGTTCCAATACTGACGTTAGCATAGTAGAGGTAATCCTTGCAGATGGCAACGGTATTAGCATAGGTAGGATTATGTCATTTGAAATGATAAGTAGCATACCAGGTTGTCCAAAAGTTGACGAACGGTGTTTGGAGAGGCCCTCTTCCGTAGCCGGGGAATATTATCGACGTTCCTCTTTACTTTCTCAAATTCAAACGAAAGCGTTTTCCCCCCACTCTCGGATGGTGGGTGCAGGTGTAGGGCCAAAACATTCCCACCAAATGCCAAGGCAGCGCACAACAGCGCCGTGAACTTCATTTCACACCCAAACTCGATTCCCCCGCCCGCCCTAGATTAAGGTGAAGCAACAGGATAGTAGGGTACAAGAGGTACTTGGCGAGGGAAAATTTTGGAAAGCCAATAATGACGGAAAAAGCAATACAATAGTAACGTTCAGTGGGATGTCCGAGGGTAATTGTGTGAAGAAAAGAGAAGGGGAATCGGTCAATATAAGCCAAGAAACAAAAAAGACCTAAAGGTCACTTGAGAGTCTGGAACCGGCAGACCTGAAATCTTGCAAAAGCCAAGTGGGAAAAGGGGGAAAAGGGCAGACAGGGGGTGATTGTGACGTCGGAACAGCCCGTGTATCCGTTTACCAGCGAGGCTGAGCTTTAGCCCTAGCTGCACTACGGTATAATACTAGTAGAAAGAGTGAAGAAAGAGAAGAGAAGAGGGAAAGAAAGACTGGAGAGGTAGGGGAGGCAAGAAGAGCAGGGGAAGATTGAAAAATGTGAGAGGGAAGAAGAAGAGAAAAGCGGAAAAAAAATGCAAAGCAGATGAGGGTTATTTTGCTTTTTTTTCTCCAGTCTTTTTGTCTCGCAAGCAATGATTTCTACCACGCTTACGCGGCTGGCCCACGGAAGTTGCGGGGTCTAAACTGACAGTATGCACACCAGTGCCGGCCAACGAATGAATGGGATGAATGGATTGCCCAATGAAATCGTCATCGTTCGAAGTCGAGCCCCGAAACAAATGGCGCCGAATTCCCGCTTCCACACCCAGTCATCCACCCGGACACTGAAGGAGAGGCTTTGAGAGTTAGAGACACACGGAGTAGAAGGCGATGGCGAATGGGGGAGCTTCATTATTACGCCAGCAGCCATCTCTTTTGCACTTTGCCATGAATGTCGATGGCGAACGCAGTGCTCTTGCCAGGCCATATATATGTATCACACGCACAGCCCGGTTCTTGGGTTGACCTTGACGTTTGCGGTGCTCGGGATGTAATATCGACCCCCCGCCATCATCCGGCTAGAAGCACATGGGGGAACTCCCTGGACTCCTTCACCCGTTCAAGCCAAACTGTTTCCAAGCAAGAATAGTGAAACACGGTATCTCACGGCCCATAACCAAAAGCCCAAACCTCCCTCCATTGCCTTGGTCCACTCTCTCACATGCCGACGCGTCCCCTCTCTACGGCAGCAAGAGGGTGGGAGGGCAACGACCATACCGGTACATTGATCGATACCGCACTGCCACTGCACGAGGTGAACGAGAGACCAGTCGGATGGCCCCCGTCTGTTCCTAGATTTCAGGTTTTTGCACAAAGACGAGGGTTTTAGTCGGAAATTCTAACGATGAATAAAAATACCACTGCAGGATGACCTGTTCCAAGGGTTCCTCCGGAGAGGACATTTCACGATGTTACCGTAGGTTGCAGTTCAAGAGCTCGAAGGGTGACAAAAAGGGGATAAAAGTGAAGTTTGAGGCAACGCAAGGTCACGCGGACAGTGCAGTACTCGTACAATTACTAGTTCCTAAGCGAGAATTATCCGCAATGTATGATACTGTGCCCGTCATCACTCGCTCGGTCGTCTCTCCAAGTATCGCACCGTAACAGGGATATTTTTTTCGTGCAAGACAGGGATTGTTTTACCAGTACTTACCCTTGCCCTGTACTCTAGTACGAAAAAACATCTCTCCTGGTATGTCACTCGTATACCGGTATACCAGCTTTCTCTTCTGACGGGGGGAAAAAAGGTCGTCATACCGTATCCGGGCAGCACACGGTTGACACCCTCACCAAAATCCACTCGACTGGAAGCTTACGAAGCTTCTTTCACCCTGATAGTGATGCTTGACACACACCGCGGGTAGATATCGTAATGCCCTCCCAATCGATCAATCCATCCACCTATTATATACTAGATTACTGTATTTATTGTCCCGCAAAGTCACCTTTTTCTCACTTTTTAGCCGTCTTCCTTCTCATGAGATTCGCTTAATCTAAGCCCCCCCCCTTCCGTGAAAAAGCTGCGAGTGTGATTCAGTGATTAGCAAAAACCACGGTTCGTGACATAGTTGATGTCGTGACCAGCCTGTGTGGCTGATGATTGATATGCAGGTACGGGAGATATTTCATTCGTTAGTGGTTCATTCGGATGTAGAAGACTGGCTGGAGTCGCTACTATCATTCACACGGTGTCACTCGGTTTTGGGGATCCCTAGCCCTCCCTCCCTCGCCCACGCACGTGGCTCGATATACTCGAGTACTGTGTTGGAACCAAGCGGAGGCTGAGCCTAGGGTCTTTGCCTTGGCCGCAAAGGCCGAGCTCGGGGTGCCCTCTTCAGGGATGAATGATAACGGGATTAAATCGGTAGTGGATGGACCTCTACAGTTATGATATTATATACCGTGTGCAGTGCTGATGTACTAGTACTGTACGAGGGCTTGGCATGAAAAAGCAGCTCGTATCATACAATATCACACTCATGGCAGCTCTGAATTAGGAATGAAAAAAAAAAAACTAAAAACTCTAAATTACTGCGCTCAAACACGTGGGAAATGTTGCTTGGTCTACCCCCGGAAGAAGACGTTTAGGTATAACCGCGAGCAAAAAGCCCCCCCCCCCCACCTTAAAAATTTGCCAGCGCATGCTGAGACTCCGTTAACGGCCACAAAAGCTCATAAGAGCCGAGCGCACCTGCGACTAAAAGCGCATAATAAACCACCGACCTCCACCTGGGCCCGTCAACGAGGCCAAAGTCCGGAAGCCCCATATAGTTACAGAATGAATGGGTAAAGATGGCGGCCCATACAGAGCCCGTTCGCATAAATACGAACGTAGCGAACCAGCCAAAAAGCGTGGTATACGTGAACTGGAATAACGAGCGACTAATCATCGCGGCGATTCTGTTCGGATTATTAACGTGGAACTCATATGCATGGTGGATGTGCGCTATAGTGGCAAAACGGTCAGATAATGATAACTGGGTGTCAGGCAAGTAACGACATGTTATGGGCTGGTGGCATAGAGATGGCTTGGCATGGATATCTCAGAAGCTCAAAATAAGGTTTTTTTTTAAAGTAAACGATGGGCGGTAAGATATAAAAATGAAAAAAATAATAAATAATAAAACGCCTAGAATCAAAAGAATGGGGAACATACCGATTCCGAAAAAGAGAGGGGAGATAAAAACTATTGTTCCGGGCGATCTCCCGGCAAGAAGGTGCAATGGCACCATGCAGGCCCGGAAAACAATCTCTTCAGTAAACGGTCCCTAGAACGGCGGCAAAAGCAAAAAAGTAAAAATAAAGTCAGCGGCTAAGCTTTTTTGTCGCTCTTTAGTATATTTCACTGGCAAGACCCTCGATTCGCGATAGTATCAATTCCGACACAGGACTTGAGACGACTCAGGTTTGGAAGCGAGCACATATATATATTCTCCGAGTGCAGAAAAATAAAGTGCGATAAAAATGCCTCTTTTCTGTCTCTCGGCACAGACACACTCCCCAGGGTTCGAGGTGAGATAGGACGAATGCGGGGGAATTTATAGACATGCGGGGAGATAATAATAATAATGGAGAGGGGAGTGAGGAATTTCGTGCCAGCTTACAGCGACGTAGTTCCTCCAGCCGATCCATGTGGTGAGCATTTTGCCCACGTCACCTTGTAGCTCTCGCCAACCATCCTCAAACCATAACCGCCGAACCAGAGGTCCTAGGAATAGGGTCGCTGTGAGGAGCAAACACCGTAGTATGTCGAGTGTCAGCGGCAATTTTACATAGATTCCCAGGAATGCTGCGATGTCCAAATAGGTTTTGTGCGGCGAGTAAAGGTAGGTGACCAGGGCCGAGTTAATGAGGGCTACGGTGGTCACGACTGTAACAGCGCGAATGCGTGCGCGGATCACAAAGGGAGTGTCGCGAGCAAGGCCTGGCCGGGGTCTCGTCAAGTGGCTAAGGTATAGAATACCGACATAGCTGGAGGTATAGATGACCGAGAAGAGGCTCGCGAGGAATGGTGTGAGTTCGGGGTGTTCCTTTTCCGGTACCGGTATGGAGGACATTGTTCCTATATTTTTGATGTGGAGGTGTTGCGGATGAGGGGCTTGTTCTGGCAGAGCGGCTACCGTACCTTGATGACACTTCAAGGCAGAGAGCCTTGGCGGCCCATGGGAGGTTTATAATAATAATAATATAATATTTTATTTTTATCTTATCATACACAGCAAAAACTCTGTCCTGATACGGGTATCATACCATCGAGCGGTATCAATTGTTATGTCTTTGATACAATAGCGCATAGGGGAGGTACTGGTACCGGTATACTTGGACGGTACGGGCACTTGTACGAGGAAGGATCGATGTGGGTTGTTGCAACAAGAGTGTGACATTTCAAACGGTTGGTCATGGTTTTCTTTTCTTTTCTTCTCTTTTCTTTTTCTTTTCTTTCTCACCCTCTTCTTCTCCACTGCAATGGGGAGTTTGCTCCCGGTAAAACAATAGATTTCGAGAAATTTGGCTGGTGAACCAATCGTGATTGGAGGATATTTGATAAACGAAACATTCAGCTGGTCAATGGTCGAGGGATCGTCGGCAATGGATGCCAAACTGGTGTCGTAGGTGCGGTAAGCAAAGGAAAATTCGGTGGTGGGCAGCCTAAAGCTTTGATGTGGCAGCCGGGTAACTACAAGTGCCACACCATCAACGGGTTTTTCTCCCCCAAGGAGAGCCTCGTGGCGCCAGGTGCACGGAGCAAGGGGAGGAGGAAGGGAAGAGAAAAGAAGCAGGGTTTCATAAGAGACAAGGATGCACAATTCGAATCACCATCACTGGAGCAACCATGCCAGGGACCTGAGCTAGTCTTAAATTGTATACTCTCAAGCAGAATAGGATCCAAGTTCCGCGGCTTGACGGTCAGATGGGTTTAGAGGTGAGGGCGCCATGCTGACCCTCCTGCAGGAACCAATTCAACGGAACATCAACGGCTTTCGCCATTCGTCCACGATGCATTTGGACATGGAAAAGATGCAGTTTCCCAGTGTTCCTTCTGCCTTTCCTTCCTGCGCTTGCATTCAATGCCCGAGCAAAGATGATTCGAGGGGATTGAAGGGAAGGGAAGGGATGAAAGGGTCTGTCTCTTGCTCCTGCGGCGGAAGGGTACAGTACCCACACACACTGCGCTGTATCAGCACCGGCACCGCTACTGTGCGTGAGTGCTCGAGTATAGATACAGTACTCGCATCATACTTGAACGGCACAAGTACACAATTCCTACTCTGCTCGGTACAGTACATGCTGCATGCCTTCTCGCCTAAAACGACCATAATGTATTGTAAAATAGTAAAAGTAAAATACTGTAATGGGATGAGATGAAAGCAGAAGGTAAAAAAATAAGGGGGGAAACGGATACCGAGCCCTACTCTCTCCCCCTCTCTCCCTCTCCCGCTCACTCGTTCTTTCGCTCTTCTCGCCTTCCCTCTCACCCTCTCTCACCCTCCCCACACCCTCCATCACCAAATCTTCCTTCCTGCTGTTGCTGGACGTCGCTCTTTTCTTGCGAACACACCCAACTAAACCACGCTCTCTATTCTAAATACCACACTCTTTTTTATTTTTGCATTCCTGCTTCCCACCTCCTTGGGCACTCTCTTTTCTACTTTTATCTACTCGCTGGAACCCCATCCATTCTTTGCTCGCTAATTCTAGCATTCGTCTCGACTATTTTATGATTTGATATTTTTTTCTTCCCCTTCACACCTTTCATAGTCTGTCCTTTCCCGACTCACCAATTTTATATATATTTTTTTCAGCTTCTTCAATCACCGTCAGGCATCACCACGGTCACTTTGCATTCATTTTAATTCATTTTAATTTTACCCGTATTCCTATTGCTTGGTTGGTCACCCGGTAGAACAGTTAGTGGTCCTCCCCCATTTGCCATTTATTATATGATACTACTATTGCCGCCAATACCCTTGTGCTTTATTGATCTTCTCGCAGCCTTAGGGTTTTCCATCTGTGCAGATCCAATTGGTACTCCTTCGGGCATACCTTATTTTCTCGTTTATCCTGCATTTAATTATTTCCTGCACGGTCTGTGACGAATCCGCTCCATTCACCACCACCACTTCTCTAGTCCTTCGCCTATCCATCGCCGTCCCCAATTTCGTCTTCCATGTTCTCTAGTTGAAAGAGGGTTGAGTGAAACTTGAAGGGACCGGGGTTAATGGACATGAATGACCGTCCCCGCCGTGCTGCCCTGCACCAGCGTTCCGATTCCGAAACAAATACCCTCCGTACCATTCACTCTTCCAAAAGCAACAACTCCTCGGTTTCACAAAAGGGAAATGACGTTTCAACATGGAAACCCCCAGCCGGAACCACAGTCTCCAGGAACAGCACACGCTCCAGCTCTCGAACGGCTAGTACCAACAAGAGTGCCAGACTTAGGCCGTCCACCTCCTTAGACAGTCTTCCTCCTATTGCACCCCTCAAGATACACAAGAGATTGTCCTCCTCCGTCTCTGTCGGAAAAGATCCACCTACCACTTCCACCACCACCACCACCAAAGGCAAAGAAGTTGCATCCTCGAAACCCGTAGCCACCGGGCGCGCACGCTCTCTTACCACCTCTGCAGCCGGAAGCCAGAGCTATCCGAAATCCATTCTCAAGAAACCCTCCGTCCCGGCTCTACCTCCATTCACAGCTGAAGAATACAACCACAAATCAAGTTCATGGGTGGGAAGTAATTCGAATGATCTCGTATTTCCGCGATCCCGAATGAACGCCCGCACGCTGCGAATCGTTCGTAACAGTAGCGATGATGGAGTCTCGTCGGATGATGGTCAGTATGATGGTCGTCGGAGATCAACGTCTGTAACACTGTCGTCAATATCAGCACACTTTGGGAGTGAAAGCGAATCAGGTTCGTTTGCTGCGGGTGTTGGACGTTCAATAAGCGGCCGGAGTGCTACCTTTAGCAGTCCATTGTATGGGCGTGCTGTGACTCCCCAAGAATCCCAGCCGTCTGCTTCGGCAAGGCAGTTTCCTGCGTGGGCGAGGTATGTTTACTTTTTCTCAACTCACGATATCTGATTGGTCGAGCGCATTGGCTGCTTATAAACTTGGCCAGAGAGCGGGGCTTACGAGACGTGCTTGAATCAGGTATTTCTACGGCAGGAAAGGTGGACGAGGAAGTGTTATCGTCCCCGAAAGAAGTGGAAGTGCCCATGGCAGCGAAGGTGTCGGAATAGCGATATTTGATCCGACAGTTCGAAGACAGCGAAGCGACGACTCTATGCTCATCACCGAAGTGATACCCCCGGCGCAAGCCCAACATGGCCCTAGACGCATGGCCTCATCGCAGAGTATCCCGGGCATTGATTGGATAGGGGCTCGAACAAGAGACCCCGAAGCGGCCACTATGTGGTCATTGCCGCATCTCGACCAGGCCCCCTTAACCGGCTTTGAGAGCATCAATCGTCAGCTCGTACTCTTCTGCTTGGGATTCATCCTTCCCTTTTGTTGGATCATCGCCGCCGTCCTCCCCCTTCCTCCCCACGTTGAGATTACAAAGGAGCCAAAGTCGAATCAGCAACAGCTCGAATACACTGCCGATATTGAGGGTGCGAAAGTCTTCACAACCGAAGAAGTTGAGATATATCAAAACGCCCGATGGTGGAGACGAGTGAACAGAATGTTGGCACCTGTAGGTTTGGTAGTAATCAGTGCGATTATCGCTCTCGCTGTTGTTGCAGCTACCCGCGGTGCTTAGGGTTGGGTCCGGTCGGTTGGAAAAAGAGTTATTGGTTTTCTGGAATACGGAGTTTGCTAAATGCGGGGCGGGATCTGGTTTTGTTTTTATATTTTGTTTTTGTTTTGGGGTTCTTATGGCTGGGGGGTTGTGGTGACGGTTAGCACTTTGGGCTGGTTCTTGACATATATTTTTTCTTTTTTTCTTTTTCTTTTCTTTCTCACGATTTACGTGGTTCCTTTTCCTTAAACATTTCCCTCTTTTTATGCCCTCCTCTCTCCCCCTCTTACCCGTCTCTTACCCCTTTCCCTCCTTTCCCCACTCTCTCGAGGTGATGGAGGCTACATACTCTGCATACGATTTCCTAAATAAATAAAAAACCCCCCTATCGCAGCTAATTTCCCTTGACTTTTCTTTCTTTCTTTACATTACCCGCGGATTATGCATCGCGGCTCGGCCCCTTTGGTATTGGTAATGCTGGTTTATTCCTTTTTATTACTTTCTTGTATGTAGGCTTTTCGCCCCCCTTTCTTGTCGACAACCTTCTATTACTCTGGATGCCTCTGCCTATGGGATTCAGTGTGGGGGATTCGATGACTGGTGCTGGGATTTCTTTGTTTCTGTGCATGGCTGGTTTGGCGGGCTGGTAGGATTGGTAAGGTTCGTATATTTGCCTGGATGGCCGGTGGCTGGGTGAATGGACGGGCGGCTGGGCGAATATGGGAGGGACACATGAACGGAACTGACTTTAACGCTTTCTTTTTCTTTAAAAAAACAAAGACAGGGCTGGTTGATTGACTTGACTGAGAAGTGGTCAAGATAGAGCCGGGGTTAGTTTTGGCAGGAAGTCCCGGTGGCAGGCTGTATGTATGTATGTGGGCATGGCTTTGTGGAAGCAGAGAAAGTAGAGAGAAGGAAGAATAGGAATGAATGGGAGAGCTTGATATTGAGATATTCCCCCCCTCCCCGAATCACTTTTCCCCTCCCATTTCGTGACTGCCCGTACTCCTCTGCACCCTCGGACTACCGGCAGCCTGAGTTAAGCCCCCCCCCCCATGGCGTCCAATTGCCGAACAATAGTCTTCTGCGAGTCAATGAAGCGATTAACACAATTCTCCAAGCAAGAATTCTCGCTGCGGTCAATCGTCGCGCTGGAGATTTTCCCCGTGATGCACTTTGTCCAGCACAGGTCCGTTAGGTTGTGCACATCTATGATGTAGCACCATACATAGTTAGTGGAGTGCGTGATGGCGGAGTGGGGGGAAACTGGAAGGTGAGGTGAGGTGAGGTGAAGGGGGAGGAGGGGAGAAACAGACTGGCTTGGAATTTCGACTTTTGTTGTTCGTTCTCAATGAAAGTTTGGAGTTCTTTCTTATCCTTGTCGGAAAAGTCGGAAGAGTCGAGGATTGAAGTTGAAGTGGAGTCGTCCATGTTTTTTCTTTTCTTTGGTTCCTTTCTTGTTGATTGAATGATGTTGGTCGGTGCGGTGCGGTGCGGCTGCGGTGAGGTGTGGTGGTTTTTTTTTTTTTTTTTTGGGTGGGGGGT
>Ga0307509_10003259_pt1 | contig 24989 bp, 32 predicted proteins | sample 10_EM_MG_FD_202245 | JGI IMG/M metagenome (GOLD analysis project Ga0307509, IMG submission 202245) | Populus trichocarpa ectomycorrhiza microbial communities from riparian zone in the Pacific Northwest, United States - 10_EM | ecosystem: Host-associated > Plants > Roots > Unclassified | place... | reverse complement strand
ACCTTGTTTAAGATGCCTAGTTACATGGAGTTACAAGGTTAAGTTTTCCAGACATTGTGATCCCTCGATCGTTTTGGCCCTGATTCAGCATGGGTAGTTTCCGATTTTTAAGGACACCCCCGAGTACTACCACAATACCTTCCGATGCACCAGCTGTGCGGCCATGCTCGCATTGTGCCGTACGGTACAAGCACGATGTGAACCCCCAAATCTAGTGAGCGATTTGATCTGGAACGGGGTTTGCATGCTACGGTACCGTAGCTGCCCACCCAACCAGCCCATCAAGTACCGCCGTGCTCGTCCCCAATTTCCCGCCGATACTCGTACATTACGGTGCATAAAAAGTAAATACATTTGACGTCCCAAATGTATGGGAGACTCTGTTCCAATGAGAAATCCTGTCAGGCACGACATTTATTTATTCTTGCAAATATCACACAGCTCCTGATCCCTGGCGTTCTCAAGAAGAACTCGTCTAGTATGGAGAGTGCCGGCAGGTGAAAAACGGGCGCGTTTGAGAGAGCATTACTCGTACTCGAGTAGAGGGTTATGGGATGGGACAGCAGGGTAGGGTATGGTACGAGCGTCTTGACAAGGTATGACCGTCGTCATTGAAGTCGAGCTGGAGAGTGAGAAGGAGCGAATGGCAATCCTGCGCTCGGTTGCGACCTGCGACCAACAGACCATCCGGATCATGGCAAATAGGAAAGTCGAGTCGCAAATCTATGGATCAGGTCTTCGGGGGGGCCTCCGTCTCTTGGCATTGGGCTGGTCTGGCATCCATCAAAAAAAATTAAAAATCGAATGGTGCCCAGAGATGCCAATACTGTATGCGAATCAAGGGATCCTGTGTAGCTAGGATTTAATTCAAAGGTGAAGAAGGAAAAAAGGAATGCGATGGAAGGAAAATACCGGTTTATCCCTTTCACAACACCTCTGGCTCTTGTTGTCTCATGCAAAGAACAGAATGTTGGCAGCGAATCGGGGTTCTCGTTTACCACTTCGCTGGGTGGGATTACCAGTATGAACCGCACTTGGGGTGGGGGACGTGCAGTACCGTACTACACGACTGCCACCGCATACGGGCAGAGAATCGACCAGAGCCTCAAGATTTTGCCCATATCCCATAGCAGTCGTTTTTACTTGTACAAACGCCAGGAAATTACGAGTGCATACTCGAGTACTGTACTCGGGGACGGTAATTCAGGTCCCGCCAGGACATTGGAGTTGCCTCTCCAAGTACTCGAGTCCTGGTACTGTGCGCAGGCTTACAGGTATTGTACGGTATTTTTCTTTTTGTCTGTCTCAGCCATGGGCTGAGAGGGAATCTGCTTGCTGTGTTTTTCTCCCCTCGCCGTAATCAAAAGGGGGGAATTCTGGACGTCCTAGCGAGTGTTATCACCTCAATTATTATTCCAGCTTTTACGAGAGCATGGCATTTGATTCATTTGGTTCATTTGATTCATTTGATTCATTTGATTCATTTGATTCATTTCTCCCCTGTTTTTTGTTGCAGCGTCAGGACTCATAATGCGGGGATCACCGGCCCGGGTGCTTGGTGGGTAGGCATTCCCTGGTGTTAGGGCTCAGGTTACTGTGTCGGACGGCATTACTCGAGTAGGTCCGATTGACCCTTTAAAATCTGCAGGCTCAAGCCGCCGGTATGGATAGGGTATTTTTTTTGGAGGCGGCGGTGGCGAGAGGAATGCCGTAATACCTCTTATTTGGTGGAAGGTAGTATGGTGCATGGTGGTAATACCGGTATTTGAGCACGATAGGTAGCTGCAGATACGAGTATCATACTGTCGTGGCTCTTGCACGGGAGGCGTTCTTTTGTGGGTATTGGCAATCTTGACTATGAACGGTACTGGTGAAGTTCACCAGCAAGAGGAAAGAGAAGAAACTAAAAACTGATAATTGAAAACGAAAGACGAGCACTGGCGGTTTCGATAAACCCTGATGCTCCGCTCACAGAAAGAAGACGACGATGATGGAAAACTAACTGTTGACAACGGCCCAGGAAAATCCACGATCACACTCCGTCCTCCCACAAGGTCTTTTCTACTAGCTAACCAACAAACCCTTATCCACCGTGACTGCCCTTTTGCCCAGCTATGAAACTAGCTACCCGGCCCATGACAATAACCACAAATTCCAGAAAGGCTATCCAGGCCTCCGACAATACGGTACTTGGGGGGCTTTCGTCGCCTCTTCCGTGATGTGTCGACAATTGCGTGTGGCGCATTGCGGACAAAGCCGATCCGATAAAGTCTCCGGCGGAGATACGTATATACTGGTAACAACAATAGGGCAGGGCAGTCTGGGGGCGGATTTGTGATTGTCGAGGTCCCGCCCCCAGGAAAGGTCCGAAAAACGTCATCAGAATCCCGATACAGTAAGGCCGGTATCAAGGGCACAGTTGTCTACAGCACTCGAGCACCAGCATTTACCATCATGTCGAGGTTCGGTAGCAGGCCCGCCCCAGATACTCGCGGTGTCGAAGCGTTTTTGAAAAAGACTGCTATTGCATACGGCGGAGATCCTAGCAAAAAGGCCAAATTTTGTGGTATGCAATAGCAGTCTTTTTTAAAAAACGCTTCGACACCGCGAGTATAGTCTCGTCAGGCACAGTTCAATAGTGGGCCGCTGTGCTAACCGTTGCCGGCACTTGCAGCCACAGCTTGGTAACACCAGGGGAAGGAGCGCGGGGCCCAGCAACCTAACCAAATCAACTTTCCACTTCAACCCCTTGGCTTCGACATCACCGTTTTTGCCCCAGCAACTCCACTCCACAATCGCTGCGCCAAAAGACTACGGTACAGAACGAGGGCCTCCCATCTCACTTTCGCCATACCAACTTTCTAGGGATTCCTTGGCACACGCATCATCGCCAGAAACATCATACGGGTATGATAGCAAGGGGGGACGACAGGGCAGGAATCAAATAAACAAAGAAAACACAGAAAGCCGGAGTTGACATCAGTTTACCGCCGGGATCAGTTACCGCCGTGACCAGAAAGCCACCGCCCCTTCTTCTCTTTTACCCCTTTCAGCATTATTCATCATCAGCGCCTACGCGTTATTGTGCCGTCCTCCTCTCCCCTTATTCTGCCCTTACTCAGCCTCTGCCAACAATTCCGACGGCCACACTCTCCCCTGGAATCTCGCGGCTTCTCTCCGGAAACCCGTTTGATTACCTTACCCACTACCTTACCCGCCCATTGAAACTACTCCAATCATGGTATCGGAAACTTTGGAGGGAATGCCCTCCTTCATGGGCGTGTCCATGAAACACCTTTCGCTCGTCACCGTACGCATTCTTTCCTCACGAGATCTCTAACTGAATAGCCCTGCAAGACCGCGGCTAACAATCAAATGGTGTTCACAGTTGACTTTTCAAAATTCGGCTCTCATTCTCGTATGTACCCATTTTCCCATTCTCCTGCTTCTGAAGATCTGTCCCTTGCATACATGCTCACGTGACCATCGATCCCATCACAGATAATGCATTACTCCCGAATCATGCCAAAGACGTCCGCAAGCCGATATTTTACCTCGACAGCCGTATTCCTGAATGAAGTGTTGAAGTTGTCGATATCCATATGGGTTGCTTACCTTGAACGACGGAAGATCGATGGGCCCAAGGCCCCCGTTGCAAGGTCCGTAAAGCACCTGTGCGGTGACGTTTTTCGGCCGGATAATTGGAAGTTAGCTATCCCGGCATGTCTGTACACTCTGCAGAATAGTCTGCAATACGTTGCCGTGTCGAACTTGGATGCCGCAACATTTCAGGTTACCTACCAGCTCAAGATCCTGACCACGGCGCTTTTCAGCGTTCTGATGTTGCACAGGAATCTGACTGCTAAGAAGTGGGTTTCGCTGATCATGTTGACGGTTGGTATTGCAATTGTCCAATTGCCTGCCGCAACAAAACCTATTCCGGATAATGTCTCTGAGTCGTCTTCAATGTCTTCAGCGTCCAAGCTACACCGTCGCTCAGCAACATACGAGGGGATCGACGATGATACTATGGAGCCAGAGATGAGTCGGGCAATCGGTTTGATAGCTGTAGCCGTGGCATGCACGCTTTCCGGTTTAGCGGGTGTGTACTTTGAAAAGGTTCTCAAAGGATCAAACACCACCCTCTGGGTCCGCAATGTTCAGCTGTCGTTCTACTCCCTCTTTCCGGCCTTCTTTATCGGCGTTGTAGCAAAGGATGGTAAGGAGATTCTGGAGAGGGGCTTCTTTGATGGCTACAACAACGTCGTCTGGGCTGCCATCGGCTGCCAGGCACTCGGTGGAATTGTGGTAGCACTCTGTGTAAACTACGCGGATAACATTGCAAAGAACTTTGCCACGAGTATAAGCATCCTCCTAAGTTTCATTGCCAGTATTTACTACTTTGACTTTGAAGTTACTGCGGGCGTAGGCCACTCCCAGTCCTTTAGTATGTATCCGCCATGTGCTAACTAGATCAATAGTTTATGATCGGCGCCGGTATTGTGCTGTCCGCGACGTGGCTTTATTCCTCTCCGGACGGAATAATCCCCAAGTGGAAGCAAGAGTACATCCCATTGGAACAGACCGATTCAAAGGCTGATCACGACGGCAAAGATCATGAAGGGGAAGAGGTAGTGGGGAAGAGTTCTATAGATGGGTTGAAGAGGTCTGATTGATCGATTTATTTATTAACTTGGCGCTAGTGTAGGAGAAGAGCTATGGAGAGGGCGGGGCCGGAAAACCCCCCCCTTTTTTTCATGAGTTATATGATGTGTATGTATATAGTGTGTCCCGGGCATGTGAGATGTTGTATTCTATCATATCTAGAACGGGGGGGCAGTGGAGGCGTAGAATAGGGGTAATTAATATTGTGTGGGAGAGGCGAGGTGAGTGGGGATGTGCAGTAAAAGATACCCAGGATATCTTAGACCAGCATAATATAACGAAGTTTTTTTTTAGTTTTTTAGTTTGTTTCTTGTCTTGTAAAATTTCAAACAATACGTATATCCACCTGCACTGTGGGTATCATTTCGGTGCCAAAAAAACCACAACCAAGTTCGGCCGACCACCATTAAACCACTTCCTCCCTCTCCCCCTCCCCTGCCTCCTCAAACCCCCGCCCCCGCCTCCACTCCCCAACACCTTCATCAACCAAGTCGCAATCAACCCCCGCAGCCTCAACGAGCACAAACGAAACCCCCAGCCTACAAACATCCCTATTCCTACTCTCGTCATCGAAGAACAACATATCCCGGAACTCCACGCCGCTCCCCTCATGCAGCCGGCGCATATGCCTAACCTTGCTGCCGGGGTAGATCTCGAGAAAGTCGAAGAAGGGCCGCAGGCCGTAGAAGTCGAGTGCCTGCAGCGCGAGCGCCGGCGTGGGAGTGCGGGAAGCCACGGCTAGCTTCACGCCGGCGGCGGAGAGGTGAGTGAGGAGGGGAAGCGTGGTGGGGAAGAGGGGGTATGGGGCCGCCAGAGCGTCGCGGAGGGTTGGCGGGATTGTGGAGGGCATGGGGGAGAGGGGTGGGGTTGGGTCCGTGTCTATCCAGTAGGGCCAGAGGGTGTAGTCCAAGTCGAAGATTATGAGTTTTGGCAGGGGGTTTTTGTCTGTTAGGGTTTTTGGGGCGTCCATTTTTGGGTCTAACTTAGTTGCGTTCGTGGGGGTGTGTGGTGTGGAATTGAGTGAGGTGGTTGGATTGTTTGGGCGTTATGGTTCGGGACGTTTATATGAGTATTATATCATATCATACAAGTAGTGTGCACTTACTACCGGTAAGCATTTGGAAACGGCTGAAGGGGGGGGGCACCTTGGCGTTCAGCCGCAGGTCCAATAATAAATGGTGCTTATGTTCAATTCCCGGCTGACGCAGGGTTATTTTAAAATCGTCACTTTGTTAGGGCACTTTCGTAGAAGTCTGTCCCACAAGACGTCCTTCAATTTCTCACAGGGAAGGATTACCCAAGCTTCGATAAATTGGCAAACTATGGCTTGCCTATCATTATCAACAGAAGAATATGTTTCTTTTATGCCAAGGCGTTCCGAAATCCTTGGTGAGCAATAGACATCATGAAATGTATCACGTGATTATTGCAAAGATGCGGAGTGGAAATGATTATGTTTAGGGTATGTCCACCGACGGTGTTTCCTTCGCCGGGGAGAAGCGGTGAATATAGGGTGAGATAGGCGGCATAGGTATATATCCTACGGCACTCCCCTACCCATCCCCACCCACTTTCCCGTCTTGTTCTACCCTTCTTTCCCCCTTCCACATGATATACATACCCCGAGGCAGGCCTCACCTATCACACCCTACCATACAATACCATACAAGAAATGACCTCCCCAACCCCCACCTCCGCAACCCAAAAGCCCACACACTCAACCCTCCTCCTAACAACCCTCGAATCCTCCCTAACCGCCACCCTAGCACACGCCTCCAGCCTCGAACACCTAACCCGCCAGCTCCAAGCCCTGCGGGAAACCCTCCAATCCCTCGGCGGCCTGCACCTGCTCGCGCAGACCGCGCGAAACAAATACCTGGAAACCCTCCGCCGCGATGCGGGCATTTCGCACTCCCGTCTGCTGACTAATATCGGTGGGCTGGACCAGGAGTTTAATGGCCGTAGCGTTGGCGGCGACGCTGTGGCCGATGCTTTGCTGTATCGGGATGGTGTCAGGGATGATGGGGATTTTTTTGTTCGGGTTTATGGGATTGGGTGGGGGAGGGTTCTTGAGTTTCGGCGTATGTATGCTCGTCTATCATACTATACATCCCACCCCGCCCCGCCGCCGCCGGGGAGCGGGAGGAGGGGGGAGAACTAGAGGGAGGGAGATGTTGCTAACATTTTTCCTTTTATTTTTGGGTGGATGGTAGATAGCACGGAATTAATCCAAGCAATTTCCCATCGCGCGGACGTATTCGCCCGTGGTGAGGGGTTCACGGTTGAGTTTGAAGTCATGTTCGAACAATTGATTGCTTGGGCTGCCGGTAAATCCGCCGTTGAGAACGGGAACTGCCGCGCCACGGGTGCGGTGGTGGTAGTGTCGCAGGATAATGAGGCGTTGAGTTGGTTCACACACATCATGAGCAGTTAAAGTTGGGCCGGGACATGGAACCTTCCGCTAAAGCGCAGATGATATAGGCGGGGAAATATTATTGTTATTATAATACCGTATCACATCATACTTTTACTTTTTTTTTTTTTTTTTGATACACTCCGTGACCCACCCATCAGCAACATATCTCACCGGTACCGTACGGTAGTCATTCCCGGTAACCCATAACTTCTAAGACACGGTCAGGGATGGAGGGGGTCACCTTACCATGGTTGAGAAATGTGCTTCTAGAGGAACGAAACGAAACGAAACAACAACACCATAATTAAACTTCAACCTGACAAGGTTCATCTTCCCTCATCCAACTAACTTCCAGCCAGCCCCCGTGATGCGATGCGATGCGGCTTGGGATATCATACCGGGGAGGATTCGCCCTTCCATATTTACCCTTTTTCTTCTTTCCCACGGTCATATCTGCCCCTCTCTTCTGCTCTACTCTACTCTACTGCACTATATGTTATAGTACAGTGCACCCCCTTCTCACAAAAACCCAACCAACCACAAGGCAGAACGAACGAACAAACAAACAAGCGAACAAATCAACGGACGGGAGCAACACTTAACTATTCCCCCACGCGCTTGTGCTCTTCCCTCCCCCCCCCGCTGGCTTCTCGTATGTTGGGAATGCACTACTATTACTGTGCTCTTCCTCCATACTTGCATGATATTATATGGATGGATGGGTAGGTGGGTGGGTGAATGGCCAAAAGTGCAAGTACACACCCACTCACCCACTAAACCCTTTCCAGCATACATACATACATACTCGAGTAAATACAACGCACTGCCAGTACCACCGGCGCACCAGCACGAGCTGATATAATACCAATCGGTGGTGAGTGCCATGCCATCGTTGGATCTTCCTTCCTTCCTTCCCATTTCATACTGACGGCTGTTTGTCATCTACTAAGGTACGGGTCCAATACCTCCAATACCACACAAATAATAACAACACAACACAATAACAGTGATGGCAATATTGTGGTGTTTTTGTGGACAACTCTAGGCGGTTTTCCTTTTTTTTTCTTTCTTTCCCACCCATTGTCCGCAGGATGTGTTCGAGTGAGTGTTTGTGATTTGGCACTTTGCACTTTGTTTCGATGCGTGTGAAACCGACGAACTTTGAGGGAAAAACTAAAGTGTGTGTGTGTGTGGGGGGGGGGGATGGTGTGTACCCCCTCACCTCCTCCCCATTCCTCCCCTATCCGTCCATCCTTTATAGTAGCGGTATAATGGTGGGCGATGTGATGCCATACGCACCCCTGCTCGCCCCAAGCTGCTCTCCGAATAGATGGGAGTGGAAAGAAACCAAATTGCAACAGATAGATAAATGAGTGAACAGGTAGTAGATGGTATACACCCCTCACCCACTCCACTTCTGTACTTCATTCATCCATCTAGTAAAATACAAAAGTTTCGCTACCACAAAATCGGATCCGATATAAACGGAATTCTATCACGAGAGTGCGCTACCACTACTACAACCGCTACCACTGCTACCGCTACCACTGCTATCTGCACTACTACTACTACTACTACTACTACTACTACTACTACTACTACTCTCCCATTTGTCCAGTTCAGTCTGCACCTGCGACAGGGACACGGGTTTTGTCAAAAAGACGTTGATCCCGCACGCGATGGCTTTCTTTCGGTCTTCGCGGGCGTCCAGACCAGTTAGGGCTATTATGGTTGCGGGGGCGCGGTTCTCTTCGAATTCCAGCTTGCGGATTGCCGTTGTTGAATCAAAGCCGTTCATTGTGGGCATTTGCAGGTCTAGGGTGATATGTTAGCCGCGCATTTTTGCGAGTTGGAGAGATCCATTAGAGGGGACTGACCCATGAGGATTATGTCGTAGGGTTTGGTACTGGCTTTGACAGCGTTGAATGCTACGAGGCCGTTTTCGGCTTTGCTGAAGAAATAGCTGCGCTTTTTCAGGTAGCGAACTAGGACCTAGGAGGTGTTAGTGTCATACTTGGACTTGTAGACATGGAGTCTAATTTGACATACCATCTGATTAATTGGGTTATCATCCACCACCAGGATTCTGGGACCTTCAGCTTTGGCTTCGCCAATCGAAGGGGCTAGAGATGGCTGGATTGGCTTATCGACCTGCGTTTTGTGAGTATAATTGTCGCCTCGCGGGGGTGGTGCTATACATACAGGCGGTGCAATGGTCAACGCATTCATCTCGGTATTAAGTGCCGAGGAATGCGGTCGGAACGTAGCTTCCGCAACGGTTTGACCATCCGACCCCCCGATCTCCGTTTCTTCCAACGGAACCTTCGCAATATATCCGGTCTCACTAAACTTCCGCGTGGGCCCATCCTGAAGAAGTACGTCAAACATCTTTGCTAGGCTATTAGGACCGCACCTGGGTAAAACTTAGCACGTTCCTACGTTTTCTAAAAGCAGACGGACATGAAAGCCCTTACGGCGTTGACAAAGACTTGACCCAGGCTGAAGTTGAACTGATTATCTTTGAAGAATCAGCATGAAGCACAAGAACAGGATTATTTCCTGCTAATGTTTGAACGATCGTGCTGGTTTCCGCAGAATATCTAACGACCAATAAGTCCGACTCTGTGCGCCATTTGTTTGAGTACGGAACTATAGTCATGCCAAACCAGTTCTCCAGATACCCCTGCAAGGATTTACTCATGACCTCTAGTTTTCTTAATTGTAGCTTATCTCCGCTCGGCGGATGGAATCCCAACATTGATACCCGCTTTCCTATTGTCTTGGCTCTGGTTTCGTCGAATGTTGAAATCTTCGGCGTGATAACCAACCCTGGTGTCGAACGGACTTCTTCCAAATTACCACATTGAAGTGGTAAGGTTACTGTGAACTTTGTTCCTTCTCCCAGACGACTCTGCACAGTGATAGTACCGCCAAGTGATTTAACAAGTAGATTGACGATTGCCATCCCTAACCCAGTGCCGGGGGAGAGATGGTCCTCCTGGGAAAACGCTGCGAACAAGCCCTCAGAGAGGAACTCAGGCTTCATCCCTTTCCCAGTATCTTCAACGGTCAGGCTGACCAGATCCACCCCCTCATTTCCTTGGTCAAGCGGTGTAAGTTGGTTCGGCTGCTGAATCGAGAGTTTTACATGCACAAAACCGTGGTTGGTATACTTCAGAGCATTTCCTAACAGGTTCATCAAGATTCGCCGGAATGCTGCAGACTGCGTTCGGTAAAGCCAGCTGCCTCTTTCCTCAATATCAAGGACTATAGGGACAATGTCTTTATTGAGCGTTAACGTTCTCTTGAGACTACCGTTGGGCGGATCCCTTGATAACGTTTTCCAGTGGACCTCGTTCGCTTCTTTGTTCAGTGTCTCAAAGTTGGTCGGCTTAAACCCATAACCTGCCACTACCACTTGTATTACTTCTTCCACTAATCCGGTTAGGTCGATCACAACCTTTTCGCCCTTAGCAATCCCTTCTGAATTTTGATCAAAATTAGAGACGCCAGGCTCTTGGCTGGTTTCCATGGGTTTCGAGTGAGGGGTTGATGACTGTCGGGGAAATTCTCGCACGGCCGCAATGTCTAATGTTGAAAACTCTAATACATGATTCAGCGTATCTAATAGAGTGCGCCCACAGTTTTCTATCGTCCCAAGAAGTTCACGTTGCTGTGCATTGACAATAGTATCGAAAAGAAGTTCAGTCCCGGCAAGGATCCCATGCAGAGGAGACCTTAGCTCATGAGATATCGATGATATGAACCGACTCTTGGCGTTATCCGCTAGAGGTAATCAGTCCGGTTAATAATAAGGCAAACTTTAAATTTAATTGGATCCAAGTCACTAACCCGAAATTGTATTCAATAGTTTCACTTCCGCCATGACAGCATTGCCAAAAATCCTCAAGTACCCTAGCTCTGCGCTATTAAATACTCGGGAAGGGTTGTTTATAAAAACGAAACCCAGAGAGCTAACCTTTCCAGCAGTATCATAAAGTGGGAAGAATATGCTCGATGTACTGCGTGGGGCAAGCTTCAAAAAACTAGAGACGGCACGCTCTTCAATTGAGGGTTCCACTTCTCGCCATCCATCCGTGCCATCCATTTTTTGGGGGAATTGGGGCTGCTTTGGGTATGATATTGTGTGGTTGAATATTGCTCCGTAGGGATATTTCGTTAAGAGTTGTTGAAGGAAAACCTCCTCGAGTATTCCGGCTACTGAGGGTGCTTGACTCTGACCAATACAAGGAGTAAGGCGGGATTCTTCATCTGACCAGAGAGATGAGCCTAGTGAAATCGGTGGTTTCCTAGAACTAGTCGTGTGGGTAAAGTATCCACTTGGGCAGTCAAGTAAGCTGCTATTTAGCCCTAAGTGAGGCTTGACGAACACGACTTCGTCGACACCCATGGCCTCCTTTATAAGGCTGGATGCTCTGGCATAGGTATCGAGCGAGTTCCTTGACAAGAAACTCTCGTCAAGCGCTGGCGTCGAACCGGAGGAGACATCTTCGGATTCAGAGGTGGAATCCGTTTGTGGTCCGGAGTGCTTAAGTAAAGGGCTAGGCTTGGTCGGGCTAAATACATCCACTTCTTGAGACCTGGGTGAAAGAGGAACATTTGGTTCGACCGGTCCGCATTTACCCGTACGGCATTTGGCAGCTAGGGGAGGCGGAGGTCGGTCATCGAAAGGTTTCTTTTCACTAGTCCTCACAGATCCTTCGTTCCCATCCTTCCGCCCAGGCGCCTGTCTTGCTATCACACCACCAGCCACAAATTTTCCCAGATTGTTTTGCATTCTAACACCAACACTCCTCTTTCTCTCCCTACGGATCGTCTCCAGATGTGACATAACGACATCGGCCATCATGGCGAGAGTCTCCTTCTCCTCTCCAGATAGTTTCCGGGGACGGTCATCTAAGAGGCAGATTGTACCAATGTTCATCCCCTTTGACGTTCTGATAGGCGCGCCAGCGTAGAACCGCATGTAGGGCGAACTTTTGACAAAATCGATTTCTTGATAGAGGGGGTCAGCAGCCAAATCCTCTATCTCAAGCGTATTAAACTGTCCCGGCAACACATCCTCAAAGAGATCCAACGTCTTCTCGCATAAGCGACCAAACCGTGGGTGGGACTGAACCTCATAGGTGTCTTGGGTTAATGAATCCGGTGCATCCTTTGATTTTGATCTTGAAAGGTGAGGAATAAGTTTCTGTGAAGATTCGGCAACGATGTATTGCGTGGTCGAGTCGATAAGCGATATTAGGGCCTGCTTGACGTCGAGCCTCAGAGCTGTGAGCTGGGCAAAAGCAAAGAGCACCGTATCCGTTGCACGACTCCCGAGTTGCTCATCGAAGTTACTCGGCGGGGAATAATATCTGCAAAGTCAAGAAAGCGAAAGTGTCAGCGGTCAAACCAAGCATAAATATATGTTTTCCGGGATTGCAGTGGTGAGCTGGCTGTAGGCAAGCGAAAAGCACGCACCGATAGAGTTCACGGGATCGTGTGTCCTCAGAGGGTCGTCGAGACCTCTCCTCTAGCATAGGTACGGGATATTCTGAGTGCTTCAGCATCTCCAACGACTTGGGGTGGCTAGCGATAAGATTGCAATGACCCTTCAAAGAGAGCGAAACGGCTTTCTCGCGAGTCTATGTGCCAGCTGACGAGGGAGCCCTAGGTGGAACTGCAGATACCGTCCGCTGTAGTAGCTATTCTGCTGTAATAATTGCCTAGTGAAAATACGGTTAACGGGGAAGTTGGGGTCTCCACAGAGCTCAGAACTAACTCGAGATTGGAAGTAGCGATATTGGTACCGTAATAATGACAAACTTTGACAGTGGGAATGACAGACGGGGCAGCAAGAGGTATATGATGGATGGCGAAGTTATTCCTGTGGCATGGGATATCTGACAGAGCGGAAGAAGCCGAAATTCCTTCTGTTAACGATAACCCGGATGGTAGGGTGAAGTAGCAGAATTGAATATCGCAGGGGATAGCGGGGTGAAGGCTCTTTGATAGCAAATAAACTCTCAAGTGTCCCTGATTGTCATGCGGGTTGGTTGGAATATAGCACTCCAATCGGCGGTCAAGCACCGCCTCTTGTAGAAATGATTTGCAGACAATAAGCCAGTGTGTTTGTCACTTGGAGAGGGTGGGGGAGGGTGGAGGTTGGCCTCGCTATGATATCCTATTCCAACTACAAGCACGGTACTCTCAAGTCCAACATTTGGCTGGCTGGCTGACAAGCACTTGGCCGCCCACCACTAGAGGGGGTTAGAGCGGGGGGGCAGGCACAGGAGGCCACCCGGGCGCGATGCGAAGGAGGCATGTGGAGAGTGGATACGGGCGTACCGTAGTATCGGTAAGGCGGAAACAATGGAAATCAGGCCCAACCGTGGGCCGTCATGGAACCAGGCCAATCTACTGTGAAGGCAAGCCTATTCAAGGACATTTCAAGACTAGCCCAATGATCTGGGAGTCTGGGACAGGCTTTAGAAGACTGGTTGGGCGGAATTCGTAAGTGTTAGACAAAATTATAAGGAATGATTGGCTGAATTGGGGCTACATTTTTTGCGAGTGATGGTTGCTCAATTCTGGCTGTGAGAAGTCTACCAACCCGGCTTCCACTAGTGACAGTTGCAGAAATGCGGTCATCTCATACGCTAACATCGCTTCCCTAAGCTACCGGGCACAGGGGTAGGAACCCCTCAACCCGAACAGACGGTGAGATATTATGATAATAATATTTTATAATAATAATATTATTATTATAATATCATACACGGGCGACAAACCTGGAATAACTGTTCCATAACTTTCTTACTGGGCCCTGTACTCGAGGGTTGTTTTAGTAAAACCTTCCGCACTCCAGATCCAAAAATCCAATCAGAGGGAGCAGCGCTTGTCTATCACATTTTGAGACGGCTCGGGTGCCCTATGTTACGACGTTAGGGTAAATTTCATCCCGGCTAACGGCTCATGTCAATTCTGACCAAGGCTGGAAGCAAGTCTCCCTCAGTCAGCCACATATCCAAATTTTACTAATCAAGAAACTCTTGTCTCAAGCCACAATAATACACCCTTCGCACAGCCATACCTATGCGGGACATCAACCATAACCGGAATCTCCCCACTATCTTTCCCCAGGCTGCGGGCCTCCCCCGTCTCAACTTCTCCCCTCAATCTTCTCAGTTGAGATTCCGTACCGAAAGCAATGGCTTCAACCTTCGCCCGTCTAGCCGCTAGGGGTTTAACCTTCACCAGGCCTTTGGCTGTCTCCACGCCAAGTCGCGCCACTCATGCTCTCCGGTCTTTTACATCAACCCGGATATCCAGAGCAGAGGCAGTGCCATATCAAAGAACCACTTTGACCGAGTTGACACCAAAAAATGAGACCACGGATGATTGTAGGTATTCCGGGAACCTTGCAGATGGATGGGTAGAGCTAATCCAAGCAGACCTGACGGAAGACCCTAATCATCTCGATCCGGTGCATGGTAGGAAAATGAGGCACTATACCGTCAATTTCGTATGCTCGCCACTTTTTGGGGGTCAGATATTCTGGAGGTGGCGGGGGTCCGGGCTAACAGATTTCGGATAGGGTCCTCAACATCCGGCTGCCCACGGTGTGCTACGACTGATTCTTGAACTGAATGGAGAGGAGATCGTTCGTGCAGATCCTCATGTTGGGCTTCTCCATAGAGGTACAGAAAAGTTGATTGAGTACAAGACGTATCTTCAGGTACTGGAGGTTCTTGTGCATTGGATAGGACTTTGGGCGGCTGACAATGGGTTCACAGGCTTTGCCATACTTTGATCGTTTGGATTATGTTTCCATGTGAGTCAGGGGCAGATTGTTTCGTCTGGATACACGATTCTAACTATTTCGCAGGATGACGAACGGTACCCAATTCCTGCAGCCTTGGCGCATAGGAATCAGTGTTGACGTGTTTTGATTATAGAACAATGCTTTTCCCTTGCTGTTGAGAAACTCCTCAATATCGAGATTCCGGATCGTGCCAAATGGATCCGGACATTGTTTGGAGAAATCACTCGTATCCTTAACCACTTGATGTCCGTATTGTCGCATGCAATGGGTGGGCCCCGGGAATACTTTTATTTGTGTTAACGACTCTCACTAACTGTACATCTATAGACGTCGGCGCCTTGACACCCTTCCTCTGGGGCTTCGAAGAGCGTGAAAAACTCATGGTATCACTACTGCCCATCAGCGTCAAACCCCGACTAACCCCGCCAGGAATTCTATGAACGTGTCTCCGGGGCTCGTCTCCACGCAGCCTACGTCCGCCCCGGTGGTGTTCACCAAGATCTGCCCATCGGTCTCCTAGATGACATCTACCAATGGGCCACCCAATTCGGAGATCGCATCGACGAGACCGAAGAACTTCTGACAGACAATCGCATCTGGATAGCCCGCACAAAAGGAGTCGGCGTCGTGTCCGCAGCAGACGCATTAAACTACTCCTTCACCGGCGTCATGCTCCGCGGCTCCGGCGTCCCCTGGGACATCCGCAAGTCCGCCCCATACGATGCCTACGACCAGGTTGATTTCGATGTACCGGTCGGCCAAGCGGGCGATTGCTACGATCGGTACCTCTGCCGAATGGAAGAATTCCGCCAAAGCCTGCGCATCATCCACCAGTGCCTCAACAAGATGCCCCCAGGCCCCATCCGTGTGGAAGACTACAAAATCTCCCCGCCACCGAGGGCAGCAATGAAGGAGAACATGGAGGCGCTCATCCATCACTTTTTACTCTACACTAAGGGATATGCAGTCCCGCCCGGCGAGACCTACAGCGCCATTGAAGCCCCCAAGGGCGAGATGGGTGTGTTCGTCGTCTCGGACGGAAGCGAGCGTCCGTACAGGTGTAAGATTCGTGCTCCAGGGTTCGCACACTTGGGTTCGTTTGACCAGATTTCGAGAGGCCATTTACTCGCTGACGCGGTGGCGATTATCGGGACCATGGACTTGGTGTTTGGGGAGGTGGACAGATAGATTGATGTAGGAATAAACCCAAGGTAGAGTTTGCTTTGAGGGGGGAGGGGGGAAAGGGGATGTACATTTTACCATTGGCGGTATTACATAAAAACTTGGTCGCAAAACTGGGCAACAACCCTATACCACCGAATGAATGTGTGAATTCTGGTCAAAGGGGAAGGAAGGTATCATAATTGAATGATTAATGATTCTGGTATCCCAACTTTGTGGTTAACTATAGTATATACACGTAAAGAAAGAGCAGAAAAAAAGAGAGATTGCTTTCGGCCTTTGGCCTAGCCCGGCACAGTGTCCCAATTTGATACTTCGTGGTGATGGTTATACAACGAGCAACCATATAAGTTGGGCAAGAAAACCGGGGGGTTAGGAAAGAGGGAAGAAAATCACAAAACAAGGAAACGTCGATAAGAGGAGGTAGATTAAGTTAAATTCAAAAAAGGAAGGAAGGAAGGAAAGCGAGGGTTAAAAAGTAAAAAAAGTAAATGATTAACTTGACAGCTATAAAGATAAAAAAACAGCTTGAACCCCCTTTTTCCCCGCCCACCAGCATTTACTGGCAAACCAAGGGTGGGAAAGTCCCACAAGAAAGCAAGCGGGCAGGCAAGAATGAAGAGTTATATAGGAAAGAGGGAAGGAAAAGACCCTAGATTGAGACTAGACGAGACGAGAAGTATCATGTTTTTGTTTTTTTGTTTTCGTTTTTTCTTCTTTTCCGTATGAATGTGAAAAATACACCTTTCGACTCGACTCAATGAGCTTCATTCGCGGCTTAAGATGGTGGTAGCAAAATAGCCAAATGACTAGACAATTTGGTTCGCTTTCCCTCTTATCCCCTCCCCCCTCTTCCCTGCGGGTGTAAACGCGCAATAAGTCTCGTGAAAGTGTGTAATAAAAACTTTAACATTGACCTTCCTCCAGATTATACTTTGATCCCCTACTTTGATTCCCTTTTTTTGTATCTTCGTTTTTTCATTCCTTTCGCCCCTTTTTGTAAGGTACTGTCTGTGTACTCCATTGCACTTTTCCTGTTCATATAGGTTATTTATTTACCCCCATTTTCGTTGTAATTTCTGTGAAAGTTTGCGCTGTCGTCGATAAGCCGACAGAGAGCAGCACCGCATTCCGGGTCGATTTCTTGCCCGTCACGGCCGATGAGGACTGGCTGGTCTTCGTTGAGACGGTTAGTCAGATGTGCCACGCGATGGAAGTTGATGTCATTAATTGTGATCCATCGGATTCTGAAGGGGCCCGAAGACTCCCAGAGAAGGTTCTTGGCCCATGTTGGCATCGGCGCTGTGCCGGGGGCAGATTCCATACGAGCCTGCTGCGATATTAGACTGACATACATATTTACGGGACCCCCCATGTTGTGATCGCTCTGTAACGAATAAAACTCACATAGCCCTGGAATTTCCCGCTCTTATTAACTGAGAAAACGAGGATAACGTCGCGAGAAGTCTTGAATGCCTCCTCGAACATCTCCGAGTTTTTCTTCTGGGTCGCCCATAGTTCCTATTGCCCACAAATGACCCTAGTTAGAATTTTGATAGCATCAGTTTAAGTATCAAGATCCCTCACATCTTTTTGGGCCATTTTCACATTGTCGTGGTTGAAACTCTTAACCACAAAGTACCTGGTACCTGCACCTCTTGTGTCTAGAGGCAAACCCGCGTAAGCAACAATGATAGTTCCACGGACTAGAGAACTAAACGTCATCCTCACCAATTGCTGGCCCAACCCTCTTCTCAAGGTCCATGGGATCTCCATAATCCGGTTTCCCATTGTGGCGTGTTGAGGGATGAAACTCTTTAGTGTATCCACGACCACGGCCACGGCCGAACGGCTTCTTCTTATGCTCGTCTGGAGAGTTGCGACGCAAAGTATTTCCTGGTGAACGATAATCATCGGATGAACTGCGTCTACCTGGGAATGGTTTCCTAAAGTCTTCTCTCGGAGTAAATTTACCTGAGGCCGATCGGCCCGGTTTTTGGAAGTCCTTCTCATATCTAGGCCCGGATGGCTCCGGCGTCCTACGCCCCTTCTCGAATCCTTTGCGCTGGGGGTGGACAAAGCCAGGGTCATCATCCCCACCACGGTGAGGCTTGTTCGGCGGCCCCTGTTTATGGCCTTCCTTGCGGTCATTATTATCATAGCCATGGCGAGGGCTCAAACTACGCTCTCGCACTCTTGCCTCTAGGGGAAGTGGAGCGGGCGATTGCTCCCGCCCACGACTTGTGGCTATTCTCTTGGATAAACCTTGGCGTACAGCACTAGCCGCGTCATCTTCCGGGTCTTCAAACCGGTCTTTAATAACACGCCTTGATGGATGCCTATGGTCAACGGGGTCTCCATGTCCTGAATGATGCTTCATATGTGTGCCAAATTGTTCAGCATTGACATAATTGTCCGATTTTAGAGTAGCTGTAGAACGGTGCTGGCTCTCGTAATTGACACGTGCTGACTTCCCAACAGGGCCTGCGTCATCGTATTCATCACGGAATGGAGCTCGCCTCTTGAGACTCCCAGCCTCCCCCGGAGGCGAAGCAACACGAAAGTCACCCTGATAGCGAGTCCTGTCATCAAGTCTTGGGAGTGGCGGATACAACGCAGCCCTAGATGATGAGCGGTGAGCAGTGCCCTCCGGAACGCGACTAGAGGGATCCCTATCATCCCGGGGTGGCATTTCAGAGGGCAACAATGGGTATGAAGGTAGTCCACGAGCCCTCCTTGGATCTCTAGGGTCGATGTCTTCACGAAGTGGCACCCCCGGATACCCTCTAGGGCCGTCCCTGTCATCCTCTAAAACTATTCTCCTATCTTCCATTGCACGTATATCACGTTGATGCCTCAAAACCATTTGGCGATATGAATAGTCGTGATAGCCCGTAAGCTCAAGCCACTCAGTCAGATCTTTATAGTAAAGAGCAGCATAGTCCGTCTCCGGAGGACGAGTTATAGGAGGAAGGCGATGGTCATCCCGAGGAGGAAGATATCGACCAGCTGGGTATGGAGGAGCATCTGGGCCCTGATCCTGCCAATTGGGATCCACCATGCGACGAGAATGCCTCGGATAAGGATCTCTTGGATTATCCTCCCTGGCTACATCAATGGACCTATACGATGAAGGCTCTTCCCTGGTACGGAGTTTTTCCTCTTCCAAGTACTTCCCACGGTGGTCACCATCGCCCCTGCGGCTTGCACCTGGTTTCTCCGGCGGATGCCTAAATTCTTTAGCGGAGGGTGGGGGATCCTCGAATCTATCAGTTCGATGGCGTGTATCCTGTCGAGCATCATTTCTGTCCCTTTCCTCATGTTCATAAGTACGCTGCGCCCGAGGGAACTCCTGTCTAGAGGCAGATGCTGGTGATATTTTTGGGCGAGAAGAGTGGCTGTAATCTTCCTTGTATGCTCCTTCCCGCCTCGGTAAATCCTCTGGGGATCTCTTTGGGCGGGATTGTTTGTCATTGCGTGGGTATGAATGGTGCCCAGCAAAACTGCTTCGGCGTGAGGCCTCAGTATCGTCGTAAATCGGCGATGTATTTTCACGAAACTCGCCTGAAGGTCCTCTGATCATCCCACTAGCCTTCAGCTCTTCAGGGTAAGGTTTCCTGCGGCGAGTCTGATCAAAGGACTCCTCCGTGGGTGACTTGACCGAGTTTTTAGCTGTGGTCGATGCACTTGTATTCGGAACCTTCTCCCCCTTGCCAGGGGCTGTCTTGGATGACCCCATTGCTTCAGCCAACAGCGCGTTAACAGCTGCCTCGCGTTCAGGATTAGACGCCGACGCCTTTGTTGGAGATTTGTCATTACCACTCCCAATTTCAGTAGTGTTCATTCCTATGGGCCCTATTCTGGATTCCGGCGATGGCTCTTTTCTGCTTGTTCCTTCACTTTCTTGAGTGATAAAGACAGCTGCTTTTTTCTTTTTCTCTGCCAATGATTCCAATACCTTTTGACGAAGTTCGCTTGGGTCCCTTGAAGATAAGGTATCTTTAGGATTAACCATTTTTCCAGCCTCTTTATCAGTAGAGCCGTGGTGATTTGAATTGAGCCCTTTCCCAGGTTGCTGTGTTTCACTCGTCAGATCATTGGTTAGGCTTGGCTCGGACTCATCCTGAAAGGAATTCAGCTGTGAGCGTGAAGTCAAGGCATTAAAACGCACCTTCGATATATTTTGTGTCGCATCTCCCATACTAGCAGCCCCGGGATTATTTGGGGTATCTAAATCTAAACCCTGGGATGTATCTCCATTAGACTTGGATCTGTGACCCTGATTGATGCCCTCATCCATTATTCCGCCCTCTGATTTGTCACCTTCTGAACGACCATAAGCGCCCTCTGTGGCGGTGTTGTCCTCAGGAACCCTGGGCTTTTCATCGTACGAGATTTCCACTTCTTGTTGGTAGGAGCGGAGGTTTGCGCGGCCATCCATCGGCCTAGAATCCGGGTGGGACCGACCGCCCTCATTATAGTGGCCATAGCTCCGCAGTTGTCGGGGATGGTGAGAATCCATCCTCTGTTCTGGACTCCGGGGATTGCCGATTCTACCTTCGAGTGACATGAGGGAAAACAGTGATTGTGATTACTTGCCGACTCCGAATCCTGTGGCACAATGTTAGGACGAAACAACTCAAAGATGGCCTCCAAGATCATCAAAAGACTACGAATGGGGGTGAATTCGAGCTCGAAACCTACTTGCTTAATTTCGGAATTCGATCTGTTTAATCGCTCAGCAAGGGGAAGTGACAGGGCGAATCAATGTAGCATAGGGTTTTAGCGATAAACCACGACACTGCAAACAACGAGAGATGAAGGAGTTAATTCCTGCCGATGAGGCTCCAAGCTTATCGTAAAATGTGATTGGGCTGCAGCCCGGCACAGCCCCTGGGAACTTATAATTCTTCAATAACCCAGCCGATAAAGGTGGATTAGGATAGATACTCGAGCAGCTGGTTGCTGAAGGGTTAACCCAAAAGAGCGAGTCGGACGATGTTGAGACCACAGGGCACCGGTTAAGTATTGAACGAGCGAGGTGATGTTAGAGAAGGTTTGGAGATAGGTAAAGAGATAGAGAGAGAGGGGGGGTTTGAGGAGAAGGGCAGACAAGCACAGAATGCCGTCAAGGTTGGAATGTCGATGGGGAAGGACAAGGAAACAAGGAGGGAGGAGAGTCACACAAATAAAAGTGGTGGTGTGGAGGAGGGGATCAAGTTATGCGGCCCAGGTACTGCAGTCCTACCGTACTCGAGAAGCCCGACGCCGGCGCGGAATATGTAGGGGAGGGAAGAAAGCGAGAGCTCACAACAAGGAAAGGGAGAGCAAGGACGCAAAGGGGCAGGACGCATCCAGCCAGCGGAATTGGCAGTTTTTCTTTTGCCGCAAATTGGATCTCGTCGTCACCGCTCACAATTAGGGTGCCTACTGTAAGTAAATTACCACAACCGACAACCGCCAACACCCCAAATCTTCTCCCCTACACGTCAAACTTCTCCATATGACACCAGAGCCAGCCCGATAGCTCTTATCATGATAGAGATCCCAAGCTTCAGGCCACCTTATTCACCACCTTCCCAAGGCACCCCATTCATTTTCAACTCAAGCGAAATACATCCGAGTAGGAATCATTCATTGCTCCCCTAGGACCACCAACCGAACGCAGCCGGATTTCATATTGTTTCTCATTCGCGGTCTCTGCGCAGCGCACAAGCCCCCCTGTTGGGCCTCATGTCCCCAGAACCGGGTTACGAGCCCATAAGACAAAAAAATATCCCCTGATAAATCATGCCGTGAAGGAGGGAGAGGGTGACCGACCTTGGAGTCACGCTCCATGAATCTTCCCCTTCGATCCATCCCGGCACCAGTATCCAAACATTCCAAGAGCAACTGCTCGAACCTCGTACGGGAGACCGCCACGAGTTTACATTTAAGTTACTGGAATCCCATCTGCCAACATTTCCCATCCATTGACGAGCTCCGAAACTCCTATACTGGCCAATTGAGGACATCCCACCAGCTCGGTCTTTTTTCCCCGGCCATTGTTCGAGTGAGCTTTATTCAGCTGCTTCACTCGAGTCCACCAGCTAAACTTCGCAATTCACCAATCCCTTCAGCTCAAAATAAATAAAATAAAATAGAAACGTTGCTCCCTGTAACACATGCCAGGAGCTGGATTCCGATTGGGCCCCCGGATGCCGGGGTGGGGGCAGCTATCGGCCTCCAAGACAAATGAATAAGAGCAACGTCATTTCCATCTTATCTGAATTGAATGTTACACCGCATAGAGCTTCATGGACGATCACCAAACACCATCAATCCGCGGTGACGAGCGTTGACGAGACAACTCTGGACTGAGTAATCTTGCCGTAAAATGGGCTAACCCTGGGACAAGTGCATTCTTCACACAGATTGTTAAATCTCTTGCAACGCAAGATTACGACCTTATTATAATTTCGAGGGAGGGTAGCCGGGAATCTCACGCCTCCAGCATGTGTCCGAGGCATGATATAGTAGTGCAGTCTTTCTATTAGAGGCTATCATACTGACATTGGCCCATCAGATAATGCCTTGCGATAGTGCCCTAATGTTTCTCGAAGAGTAGTCTAGGGCTTTCGTATATGGTGTTCCAGATATAATATGTATGATACGCCTTGGACTGACCTTCGAAACCCTCCATACTCTCACATGCCGGCGTTGTGTTTTACATCATTTTGCCTTCTTCGAACTAACAAGCTTTCTTTTCACATGCTTTTTCATCTTCGTCTTCCTCTGCTCTCGCTTATCCTCCTTAACCTTCTTTTTATGTTCCTACAAACAGTCAGCAGTGCACCCGTCGGCCGTAATTCAGAGGGAGAGTACCTTCTTCTCGTCTTTATCTTCATGTTTCTTTCCCCTAGGTTTGATGTCTCTATCCTTCTTGTGGGTGTGCTCTGCTCCTTCACTTTCTCTATCCTCACCGCTATCGTCAGTTTGATCCCCGGAATCTTCATCCTCGCTATCCGTGTCCTCATCTCCCCCGGCAAGAAGTTCGCGGTATACTAAGCTAGAGCCCTCGCCACGGCCAAACTTCTCAGCATCTCGCTCAACATCGTAAACCTCCTCTAGGGTTCTAGGCACGTAGGCTTCTCTAAAAAACCGTTCCTCGACCTCCTCCCCAGTCCCTCTGGGAAGCTCCCGGAGGAATCTTGAAGTAGCTGCATCTTCGGTTTCTCCGTCAGCTCGAGACCCTAGATTAGGCTTGGTGATGAACTCGAAGACCGATATCTCATTGATAGTATCGACACCCTTCCTCTTGAAGAAATCGCTGATGTTTTTGATATCCATTTTCAAAAATTCCAAACTTCTAGGGTGATCGTGTTCCACGCTCTGGCTAACATCGATAATATAGAGCTTCTCCTCGAAGTAGAGGATGTTGTACTCGCTCAAATCAGCGTGTACTAGCTTACATCGTTGGTATATTGCCCTCATAAGGCAGACAAGTTCCTGATAGAGTAGGTCCCAGGTTTCTTCACCATTGATATCAGCATCTCTCAGTCTGGGCGCTGGTCGTCCATGCTTATCCCCGATAAAACCCATCGCAAGGACGTGGAGCTTGAGATAAACGGGCTTGGGGCAAGGAATGCCAGCCATATATAACCTCTTAAGATTCCGCATTTCCTTTTCTGCCCACATTTTTACCATTGCGCGGTTGTTTCCTTTGTTGTACCCATTACGGAAACGATGCTCGCCACTGACATAACGATCTCTGTCCTTGAACACTAGTATAGCAGTCTTATAAACTTTGATAGCGCGATGTTGTAGCCTAGAGGATCCAGAGTCCGCATCGGGATCGGAAACCGCATAGTATACATTTGCCTCTTTTCCAGTAGAAATCACTCCGTGGATGGTATTGATAATACCTCGATTGAGGAATTGCATAAGAATCGTACGAGTTCTGGGATCAAGAACCTGCTCGCTTGTAGCACGATCCGATTTGTCATTGGACCTGGCATTAAGCAATTAGCCCCCCATACTCTAGAGCCTTACTTCCTGTCAGATCGGCATACTTATCACCTCTCCCCCCGCCTGTTGCGTCCTCCAAATCTCCCAACTTGATGCGTGAAGCAAACTTCGCAAGACTAGAAATCTGGTCATCAACCCTCGCAGTAATGTTCGCCCTCGGCTTCTGAGCGTTTGGCTTCGCTGCTGCAGGTGCAGCTCCCTTCTCTACGCTGGCCCGCTGTTTGTTGTAGGATTTGGTAATGTCACCACCTCCGCCGACCCAATCTTGATCATTCAACTCGTCGTCGAATAAATCGTCGTCATCACTGTAGTCATCACCACTGCCATCGTCGGATCCTTCAAGCTCCCCCTGTGCTGCGGGCTCGCGAAAATGACTAGTTTGGGAGTTGTCTATGTTGCTCCGGTTTTGAACAGAAGCCTCTTGCCGGTCCCCTGTGGCGGGACTCCCGGGAGCGATGGAATTGGCTGTTACAGGGGCTGGTGAAGCCATACTGAGTGGATCTTAGGCTATCTAGGTAGTGGAAGTTCAGCAATGTGTTGTCCCAATAACGAGAGGGGATTGAAGAATTGGTAGTATCTAAGTTAATACGAGGGAGGATGAGCTCACTAGGCGCGAGGTAGGCTAATAATGGACCTCTCGAGGAGCTTTGGTAACCTGCCGTTTGTGGTGGGGCCTTTTTTTTTTAATTCTTTTTGGCGGGGTTTAAAATTAAATGAGCCAAGCCCTTGGCAGCTTGACTTATCGCTACTCCTACGGTACTGCACTAGTGTTCGAAAAATACGGTACGTTACCGTACCTTACACGGTTGATACCATACGGTAAATTACGTAAATTACACTAGGCAGATAAAATACCGGAAAACGGCCTCTCCCACCTTAGATTCTGATGTT
>Ga0307509_10003258_pt1 | contig 25001 bp, 30 predicted proteins | sample 10_EM_MG_FD_202245 | JGI IMG/M metagenome (GOLD analysis project Ga0307509, IMG submission 202245) | Populus trichocarpa ectomycorrhiza microbial communities from riparian zone in the Pacific Northwest, United States - 10_EM | ecosystem: Host-associated > Plants > Roots > Unclassified | place... | reverse complement strand
TGTCGTTAACACTTCTGGTAGACATCAAGACATCAGCGCTCCAACCTGGGAAGGTTAGCTGTACGTACTGCATAGCCCATTCCAGAACACCTTGGTTTCTGGCAAAGAATGTTTGGCACCACATCAATCGCCCTTCTCATACGAAAGCCGCTGCCGAGGCGAAGGTGAAACAAGAAACGAAGGTGATCGTCGATCGCCTCCGCGGAGAGAGCGTTCAGCGACTCCAAGAATCAGGACGCCGCTATGCACAAATTTCATCCTCGCAACAGCTCGAGATCCCAGCCTTAACAGTACCTGCACCCAAGGTCGACGAGCAGCAGATGTGGGATGAGTTTGAGTCGGATCAATCGAAAGCATCACTCCTCAATACGAATGCGGCAAGTCAATTCAACCCCGCACAACAGCGCGAGGTTGATTTCAATAGAGCACTTGATAGAGCCGAAGTAAACGGCTCAACTGAATGGGGTTTTGATGATTTTGGGATGGAATGCGATGTCGATGAGACGCTGACTAATGTCATGCAGAACCTTGGTAAGTCAGGCGAAATATCTTGTTCCAGAATCCAACGAACTTACAACCTGATCAGACCTCAATGACTTACTCACGGAGGACACTGCCCTAGCTGACATTGGACTCAGCAACCCTGGAGATATGCCAAATTCTAGTGAATGGTTTCCATATCCGAACAAAATAGCAAGTGCCTCGCAGTGGTTCAGCAAGTAACCAGTGAACGTTTGAATGCTAACATTTCCTCCCATAGGCATTTCTCCTCGACGCTGTTGACAACCTTCCACGGCTCAGGATATCGGACTCTCTGATGAAGGTTTTTCTCTGGGTGCTACGCGAGGCTGGAGTGCACGGCACGCCGTCATTTGCCTCGCTCCGTGAGATCCAATCCCACCTACGTGCCAAATGCGGGATCCCCACCCACCAGTATAAATCACCGCAGGGGAATATCTACTTTATGAATGACATGCAGAAGATCATTGCGAAGGTTCGTTGACCATCTCAAATGAATGTGTCTGAACTGACAGTGGACTGCTAGGATTATGCAAATCCCCTTGTCCGTCCACACCTCCACTTCTACCCTGAGATTCCAGAAGGGCCGATAACGGAAGTTTGGGAGGCTGAGAAATGGAGGAAGTATGTTGACCCGCGAATTCTGACCCCCATGGTTATCGTCGGATCAAAGCATTTCTACGTCTTTGAGTTTGCCCGTCTCGTCACTGGAGAATATGTAGTTCCTAAGAGATGGGTCAGATACAAGTCTGAAATGCACGGAGAGGTGTTCAAGGTAACCTTTGATAACAGCGGAATCGCCTCCATAGACGATTCAACCACTGTTCGGGTAAAAATCACTGACCTTCACGACACTTTTCTCGACTTGGTTGCCAATGGCACAGTCCCACGGTGCAACGGTGGGACGTCCAACCTCACTCGAGATATTCCCTGTACTAATCACCACCTCAGAGACGTCGGCCACGAGATACGTAAATGTGATGCCAAACCCCGATCGAATCCTCGCGGATGGTGAGCCGCTGTACACAAGCTTCATTGATTACTTCGGGGACGATGTCTCGGGAAACCGGTCTAAATCGTGGAACAAACATTGGAATATATATTTCTCACACCGGAACCTCCCTCGGAAAATACTCCAACAAGAGTTCCACGTTCATTTCCTCTCCACGTCACCCGTTGCATCAGTCTCCGAACAGTATTCAGCGCTGAAGAAACAAGTAGAGTGCGTTCCTCTGTTTTGGGTTTGAAAGAAATTACTCATTCCTGTCACCCAGGTCAACGCACACAAATCCTATTTCAGTTTATGACTCTAGCACTGGGCATGGCGCAAAAGTCCGTGTCTTCCTGGATGCCGATCGTTCTGATAACCCGATGCAGAGTGAGGCGGCGTGCCACGTTGGTGCGAAGGGCAACCACAACTGCCGTAAGTGCGACAATGGTGGCACCAGCAGCGAGAAGGAATCAGACACAGGGTATCATAAACTTTTCTTCGTTCGTTTCTGTTCATTTCACACCGTGAAGTGGCATCTACTAAAAACATTTATAGATCGGAAAACCCCGGTCCTCGTCTGAAAGTCTCCAGATTTTACGAGAACAAGTTTCGCTCGCCTGTCACGGCGTGCGTGCACCAATTGAAGCACTGCAAACGTCTACTGGGATTAAGGACGCCATCACCCAATATTGGATCGAGGATATCTTAACCCGACATCGGAGTATGAAGGTAGAAGGACTCCCGCTACCGGAGATCCGGGGGGTCCTCGAATGTTGGGTCATGGAAAACGAATCGCGCATTTATAACGACCACTTGACAACTCGAGGTATGGTAATTTGTGCACTACGATGAGCTCACGCTCACTCCCTTTTACCAGGATTCGATCCAACGCAGGACTCACCTATTGAGTTGCTTCACACGATCCTCCTGGGTGTTGTCAAGTACGCGTGGCACATGTCGCACTCCTCGTGGAATTCCGAGCAGAAGTTGACTTTTGCCATACGATTGCAAGCCACGGACGCTCACGGTATTAATACTCCGTCAATCCGTGCGGGATACATCATGCAGTATGCCAATTCTCTGATCGGCCGCCAACTGAAGATCATCGTTCAAACGATGGTCTTCCATTGTTTTGACATTTTGTCTCCTGACATGTTCGCATTGTGGAAGGCGATCGGAGAGCTCACTGCCTTGTTGTGGCTGCCGGCAATCGATGAGCTGGGGATATATCTTGTAAGTCCTCGCATTCCATCTGCCCTTCGATCATCTCTGCTAAATTTGGCCGTTACTAGGATAACGTGAGAGTTGCGACCGACAATGTCCTTGATCTATTCTCGAGGATCGAACCGTCGAAGATCGTCACAAAACCAAAGCTCCACCTCCTCACCCACCTCCCCGACGACATCAAGCGATATGGGCCGTTGGTTGGCGAAGCGACCGAAACCTTCGAGTGTTTCAACGCCGTCTTTCGGTTCTGCTCGGTTCTTTCAAATCACCAGGCACCCAGTCGTGACATTGCAATACAATTGGCAGACCAAGAGGGGTTCAAGCAACGTGTCACCGGTGGTTGGTGGTTTGATGGTTCTGGAGACTTGCAACGTTCCGGTACGGGGGTACGCAGTTCACTCGGGCGGTACGCAACACTAAGAAACAACCTCGGTTGGGCTGAAGATACTGTTACACCACCTGGTTTGTTTCCCCTTGGTGTTTGCCGCACACTTCTGACTTCTCTCATCCAGGTGTATTACAACTTACTTCATTCATGGTGTCACAAACTGCGAAACGGTCTCGACCGTCGCGCGTGTGGAGATCTTTACACGCTGCTGCGGCTGTCAACTCGGCTGATTTCTGTCGGGACCCGAGACAGATGTGGTTCACTGGGAAGCATGCAATCGCGCGAAGCTCAGACAAGTACTCCGTTGGATCCTGGGTGTTCGGTGTTACCCCAACAAATGTACGTCAAATCACGTTAGCCTGCCTACCATCTCCGACATTCCCCCAACAGGAGACTGTCATGGGCAGGGTTTCTGAACTGCTGGCACGACGTGATACCGACGGGTTTGGTATCGCGGTGATTGATATATTCGGGGTTGCCGCCAGCCGCCACGACAGGTTTGGAATGCCATACCTTATTCGGCATCAAGAAGAACCCTCGTTCGTGATCGTCCACACAAAGGTGCGTGCATTATCACTATTTAGCCACCTATGCCTCTGTTCCAAGTTGATTCTGTTATCCAGGATATAGAATTTGATTTCAACGTCCAACACGATTGCCCATTCGCTGGATGCACCTCAACCGGTAGGCGTCCTCGTGTGCAAGAGCGGATCAAGTCCACCGATGCCACCGAGAGTTTCATCGAACACCGTGATGTCTCCCGGTGGATTATCAACACTCACAGCCTCCACAACGGACACCTCCTGCGCCGTCGACTCCCTCAAGACCTTCTCATGCCAATCCCCGTTGTAGACCCCGGAAAACGCATGGAGGAACACCACACTTTCGCTGCCGCCTACAGACCAAAACAGAGCGCAAGACGTACGGAAATTGCCCGGAAACGGGCAGAAAAGCGTCCGAAGACAGAACCAGCCCACAATGGCACGGTTCTCGGCAAGCGACCAGCGAGGGTCGACCAGGGTGGTATTGAAGCGGACATTGTGATGACCGACGAGAGGTACCGTTTCCCCTGTCCGTTTCTCCCGTTCACTCCACTGACTGTCATCGCTTCGGTTTCCATCAGGGGTCCTTCTACATGATCACAAACACCCTGAGTGGGTAGAGATCAGCGTTTATATCGGTTAACTTGATTACAATCTTTGTAGACAGTATACAAGTGGAAGAAATACATAATGATTTCGAGTGTGGCTTGTCTTGTAAATGCCATGGTATCGTGGGAAACAGATTCAGCTGTGTCCCAGCAAGGATGACTCGCTGAACACAGCATGAGTGAGCAGGTGGACATTCGATGCCCTTACAAATGAATTCCGGCTTATTTACGCCTACCGAACAGATGGAAAAATTCCGCAGTGACCACCTGGCCCACTTGTGGTACTCACCCGGGAACCAGTATACCCGTTCACCCGGCGGACCGATGATCCGTGCACACAGATCCCGCCTGCCGCCGAATTGGGTGTGTAGCTGACTCATTGTGGATGACGACCTGATGACAAATCGATCAGGCTAATGCATGCTGATACAATCCCGCGGAGCAACAAGAGTCGGCGCTCACCTGTTCGCAATTCGGGGTTGGCTCGCGAGCCGTTCAATGGTCGTATTGTCCGTTGCATGTGGTACCTGTTGCTCTTACGGGCCCTTTGCATCACCCTTTTCTACCCAACCCGTCAACGGGCCTACTGGGGCCCAGCACCAACCCTCTCCTCGTGTGCGGGTTGGCGTTATCCCTGATCGGAGAGTCCGGCCGAGGAGCGGTGTGACAATTCGTCACCAACTCTTCTTTTCATCAGAGCCTCACGACTGTACTGTATACCATCCCGGAAAATTCTCCACCCGTGGTGCTGACCTTGGACGACTCCCGTGATTGCTCCTGTACGGACGCTTGGCACCCGGAGTCGAGCGTACGGGACGCTGGGATTTTCGCAGAGATCAAGCAAGAGCGGTGGGTAGATAAACCATCGCCCGTGCGCTGATGAACGCTCTTGCATTTTCTGCCCCTCCATCTCGAGGAACCCGGTCTGCACGCAGCAGCGATGGGACGATTTCCATGGGCAGAGTACCTTGTCTTCGAGGTCCTGTTCGTCATCTTTTTCTACCCAACACATCAACGTGCCTATCGAATGGTCATCCTCGTCCCCATGATCTACCTCGTAGCACAACTCTACCTAACACGGGAGGTCACCGACTTAATCGTGTTTCAATACACCGCGGCTTTTACGGCTGTGGGCCACTTCACATACATGGCGTATATTATGCTCGCAGAAGGTTCCTTTCCTGACCACTGGAGGCGCGTTCGTGACGAGGTCGACGTGAAGGCTGACGCAGGTGGCTTGGATAAACTACCATCAAATTTTCCGTTGACGAAGAAGCTCTGGTGGATGATCGACATTTCTTGGAGTATGCGCATGGTTGGTTGGGTCCAGGAACCACGAAGCGGCATCCCACCACGTCCGCCACCTTCCCGCCGAACGTTCCTCCAGAAGACCTTCTTGAAATTCATCATGAACGTCATCGTTGCCGATCTTACAAACGCCGCGCTCGACTACCTTCTACACTATCCCACCGATAATCCAAAAACCTACCTCGCCGCAGTCCCGCCCTCACACCGCATACCTCACGTCCTGGTATGGTCTATAACTGAGAGGGCCTCGATTTCCCTCGTGCACGATGCCGTGGCTTTAGTGTGTGTTGGCCTCGGTCACTCGAGCCCCACACTGTGGCCGGACATCTGGGGCAGCTGGGGAGACGGATACACCGTGCGCAGACTTTGGGGGTACGTATGTTCGTGATCTCTTCACTCCCTCCGTCAAATGACCAGACGTGTTTCAGGCAAACGTGGCACCAGCATCTGCGAGTGGTATGAGAACACGTCCTCTTTTCTCCTCATGTGTTATTCTGATGATCTTGTGTTGACCAGATGCTCGGGGGATTGGGAAGGCTCGTTGCGAACAAGCTCAAGTTCCGCCGCGGTACCAAGCTATCGTCCTACACCCAACTCTACGTCGCCTTCTTCCTCTCAGCAATTCTCCACTCCTTCGCTGACCTCGCGCTCGTGGAACGGAACGCGTTTCGCCCGTTTAAATTCTTCTTTTTACAAGTCGCCGCCATCACCTTCGAAGACCTCGTCATCAACTTCGCAAACAGCTTCCTTCGTCGAAGGGGAATCGAACTCAAACCTGGAAAAGCTGATGAATCTTGGGCGGAGGCGGGCGTGAGGGTTATTGGTTATTGCTGGGTGTTTATGTGTCTTTGTTTGACGTTGCCCGCATGGGTAGACGAACCCAACGCCATCGGATTCAACGTCTCTGATAGAAGGCCTATCACTGAGTTTTTGTTGAGCAAATGGAATCAGTGGGCTTGACATACATACAATGTTCTCCAATAGCTCTACGCATAGGCACATGATGACGAATCGTTTGTTTCGAACTGAAAGATCCCCTCCGTTCAACACTGTAAGTGGGAAGGTACCCTCCATCACGTCGCAGAAAGCCTCGTAAAGGACCGTATAAGTGAGGAAATTATACACAGATGCATTAACATCCTAGGAAGTGCTGGAGATAGGGACGGGAATAAAAGGCATTGTTATGTTACAAGGGTGCGAACGAATGTCAGAGAGGGGCGTCAGCATATTATGACGATTGTCCCCATTGGGTACCCATCCGAAGGGTCCACACAGACCCCACCCAACGCGAGACTGGTTGGAGGAAACGAGAAGAATGTCAGGACGGATCGGATGGATGATATTGGGGCGGAGGTACTAATAAAGCAGGGAGTGGGAGTGCCGAACGTCGTTCCAGCAGCGAAACTATAGGCATTGGAGGGGGAGCGCGCACATGAATGTCGTGTGTGATCGTGCAACACGTCCGATCACTTCAGCCTCGGCGTCCACACGCAACAGCGTCTCTCTGAGCGTGTAATATATGTACTGCATTCTCCACAGATGCTGTTCACCAAACTCCGGGTTGTATTGTCTGAGGTACCCCAGCCCGTAATCCAACCTCTCGAGAATGTGGTCCAACCGTCGGATGAGATCCACCCGGTGATGTCCCATCTCAATCCCACCGAAGTCCTCCTGGATCGAGATCTGCATCTCGTCGAGACCGGTGGAAAGGAAAAGCGGGGTACCGAGCAGATAGGGATTCTGCATCTGGTATGGGGGGTAGGATGGGCCAGGCCTGTTTGGGTTGTAGGGGGGGTCGCGGAATGATATCCTGTCGGAAATGTAGTTGACGAGGCGGGGCAGCATCCCGGTTGGGGGGTCATAGGGTAAGTGGGGGCTCGGCGTCGAGCGAGGCGGGTGGCGACTTGAGGTATTATCCGAACCGTTGGGCGAGTAATAACTTGAGGTATAATCCGAAGTGGTGGGCGAGTGGTAACTTTGTTCGTGGTCGTGGATGTTGGGGCTCGGTGTTCTGCTAGCGATATGAGGTGGGCGGGGACTCGGTGTCCTGCTGGAGATATAGGGAGGGTGAGGACTCGGCGTCCTGCTGGGAATATAGGGTCGGTGGGGGCTCGGTGTCCTGCGGGAGGTGGAGTGCGGGTGACGACTCGGTATACTACCAGGGCTTCTGGGCAAGTGGGGACGTGACACGCTGTCAGGGGTGAGGATTTCGGCACTGTTTTGGAATGTAGGGTGAGTTGTGGCTCACCTAGCATCACGGCTGGGGCGTGGGCTCTGGCCGGACCTACGGTCAGAACTGCTAGCCAAGGAGGGACCCGGCCAAACGCTTGAGACGCGGGGTCCGTGTCGGGCAGCCACACGCAGAATGTGCTTGTCCTCAGAGGCGATGGACGAGAAATGACTCCACTCTGACCAGACGAGAACGAAGTAGGACTTGAGTGCCTCGATGTCCTTGAGCGCCCGGACAGCACGGACAACATGGGCACGAGTTCCGACGTCACGCCCCCGGCAGATGGGAGGAAGAGAAGGCCGCTTGGCCAACCACGACCAAGCATCGGCGGGGATGTGCGATATCAGTTCCCTCTGAGATGCGATTTGCAATAGTGTGTTGACCACACTTTGAGCGACCTCCTCAGTATACGAAACCGAAAAAGCCGCCGCCGCCCACCGTTGGATCAAATCTTCCCTGGCTGTCAGGCAACACCAGCGAATGTGGGGTAAAACGAACACGATAGCGCGAGGGCTGGTTTCGTGAGGTATCCCACTGGCATATTGTGTGATGGGATACCACATGAAATCCCGGTCCTTTGATGCTCCGACAGCACGCATGAATGTGTCAAACATCTCAGGTTCCCCATCCCGCTCCTTCCGCAGTGCGTACGGGAGGAGTGCTGTGATCGCCTTGCGCTTGGATTCGATTGGCCGCCAATCTTCGCCTTCAACCATCGTATTGAGTTTCTGAATTATTGAACTCGCAACCTGCCCAACTCGTGCACTGGTTCAGAGTTAGAGTGATGTTTATCTCACAGATATGAACGCACCGCTCATCCAACATCGTGAATCCTGTGTTTGAGACTTCGCATCCAAGGTCAATCGCGATGATCGACAGGCAATCGGCAATGGCGGAAGTCGGAGGAATGGGGTCCAGGGACAGGGAGTGGAGCGCGAAGCGGAGGATCCAACGGGGTATCTTCTGACGTCGTGTCCGCCGATATAATACCTGGGCAACCTCAGCCACACTCCGTGTGAACGAAATACATTCCTGAGTGGATGGCGTGCAGTTGTCCCACCGGATATAGCGAGGGTTCCACAACCGATTGGCCAAGGCATGGATTTTGGTAATTGTGTAATAGAATGGGAGTCCCTCGAAATCGGTCTCGAGGGGGAAAATCCTGTTGTAACGCTTGCGGACGTCTTTGAGGACACTTGAACCTGGGTCCGCGACCGAGAGCTGATGAAAGGTCCGGAGAAAACACATGGCGGACACCGCCGCAAGCTGCTCCAATCCCCGTACGATCGCCACCTTGTGGTTGCTGATGTCTACTTTGATGCAACCGACGAAGACATTAAAACAGCCCGAGACGAGGGCAGGGTCAAAGTCAGCAAGCGTCATCATTGTCGCAAGGTGTTTCATGGTCGAGAGGTGGACGGCCTTGTCCAAGGACGTCTGGAGCATCCACGAAACACACTGTACGTCCAACGCGATTATTTTCCGGTCAAAACCGTGCATTTTGGGAGAGGTGGTGATAAACCAACGATACCCCGCCCTGACGACAACGGTTACTAAGCGGCGCACCATCCAGCCGAAAGTAATCAACAACATCCCTGGCCCAAGGAAACAAAAATCCATGATCAGCGAACCGGGCAGCGAAATAAGAAAAACAAAGGGGATGCCAATCCACATTGGGGACCAGGGTTGCCTGAGCGATGACCACAATTCGACGAGCAGGCGACAGCAGAAGGAGTTTTGAGCGAGATAATGCAGTTTTGGGGAAACAAAAATGAAGAGTCTGTGGATTGCAGAGCGAGCCGGACGAAAGGCGGATGGGAGGATGGTGAGGAAAATGTGGCGGAAGAAACGGGCACCGGGAGTTTGATACGGGCAGCTCTCGGAAACCGTGCCGGCAACGATGATGAAAGCGTAGAACGTTATGCCGAGCAAGGTGACACTAAGCACCACGGACGCGACGGTGATGTCGATCCCCCAAAGATAGCGGGAGAGGGCACAGCCAAGGAGCAGCAGCGCAATTTGCAGCATCAACGGCAACGCGTCCATCACATGGTCAAAGTACCAGGTGACAACCCCGTCGAGCTTGCGCTGTCGGTTCTGGCTACGTTCGATGGCGGTCCCTCGCATGTCGGTAGAAACATACTGGTTCAACCATTGTTTGCCAAGCATCGCGAGGAAGGCGGAGAGGAGGGAAGCAGCGAGACTTGCCAGCAGGATGGCTTGAACTTGAACAATCGTTTGGGGAGGACCGGTCCATTGTGGTATCGTGGGAGGGTCGTTTCCGAAGGTAGTATTGTCGACCTTGTGAATGAGGACGCGGAGGAGGGCGGCAGTTTCGTCATTCGGGTCCGGTTGGAGGTGGGAGTGAACCTCGATGATAAATGCGGAGGTCACGGCGGAGAACAGACCAGCCTGCGACTGAGTGAGCACACGCACACCTGAACGCCGCGCGGAACTCACGAAGATCAGTGCCGTGTTCAAATCTTCATCATGCTTCTTCATGAACTCTCTGTCGTATTCCTCGGCCTCATTGCCGTAGTCTTCAAAGAATCGGGCCCGAGGATCCTCTTGAGTGGACGGTGGGTCCTGTTTCCTACTGCGCGGGGACCTCAGCAAAACCCTGGTACAGGGGAGGAAACTCACCCATCTGCCCGTTGGCCGACGCTCTGTTTCAATCCCGCAATCCCCCTCCATCCTCCCTCAAGGTCCCGGCTGTGTTGCGGGACGAATAAATCGTACCCCGATGGAAAACTCTGGACGGAGCCTTCCGATTCACTGGGGTTCCGACGCCTCCTTGACCTGGGGATCAAATACTCAGTGGATCGAATGACATTGGGAGAATGCAACACACCTCCTTCGATTTGCGCCCTTTCGGCGAGCTGAGTCTCTCCCAGCCTCGAGTTCCGAATCTTCGCTTCCGCTTCCTCGGCTATATAAGCGAACAGCATTTTGTTAGAACACACCGAGGCGTGATCAGAGGGCTCACGGGTTCTCTATAATCTCTTCCAGATCTGCCATGACGGTGCTGTCGACGCCGCCCACCAAAGAGAGGAATCGATCTCAGCGCCGAGCTGTCATGACGTAGGCACATTTCCGGATACTGTACCATTCCGACCAACCCGGTTGGTCATTGTCATCGGAGGGTCCGCCCGCCGGTTTTTTGGCCAGTGTCACCGGTCATCGGGGGTCTGCCGCCAACTCAGATCGGTCATAGTTTTTTCGGAGTTTGGATCATGTGGAGGGGAACCTGTCACCGTGTGGCACAGGCGAAGTTTGGCTCAGTGGTACTACGGCGGGGTGTCATCACCATCAGGGCCGCCGCCCGGCGAGCATCTGTCATCGTCATCGGGCCTCCCGCCGCTCTCGCCGGTTCTGATTTTTTTAATTTTTTTTGTCATCGACCAACCCCCCGCCGGGTTGGTCGGAATGGTACAGTATCTTGGAGTTTGCTGTCAAGAATCGGCAAGAGCCGGATCCAACCAACGTTCTCGGAATCGGGGAACCTCTCCCCTTCAATCCCGTTCCATCGTGAGAGTGGTAGCAAGGCTTGGCATGCGGGCTCCTGTGTATTCTTCCTGTCGGCCTTCCGAACGGGCTGGTGAAAGTTGGGGTGGCCGCGCGTTCTTTTTTCGACTTCTTTGGTTTTGCCGGTGCTGCGGCCTTCCTAGGCGTCGTGGGAGCAGTCTTAGCACGTACCATTACAGTTGTGAGGAGGAGGACGAGTGCGGGCAGAATAAGATATGTTTTATATTTATTTTACTTATTTTCTAAACAAGGCCCGTGGACGAGAATCGAGTCGAGAATCGGGTGAGTTTCGACTCAGAACTCGAAACTCCGATGGTGGTCGATTCTCGAGTTCCCACGATTCTGGGAACAAGAATCAGGTTCGGGAATCGGGTGCCAGAATCGGGTCGATTCCCCAATTTTGACCTCCCCTAATGGATGACTTTCCGTAAGGATCTAGGGAACTAGAAATGGGTTTATAATAGACCAAACTCCGGCGAGTTACCTAAATTGGGTATCTCGCCGACATCCCGCTCCGCGACTCCGTCAAAAGCGACCGCGAAGGACACTCCCATCCTATGGAATACCTCCTAGAGTTAGTATAGGCTGAGGGTGTACTCGCAGATGCCCCCCACAGAATTTGAGTGTCGCTCGCGGTCGCGTTTTACAGAGTCGCGGAGCGGGATGTCGGCGAGATACCCAATTTAGGTAACTCGCCGGAGTTTGGTCCATTCCAAACCCATTTCTAGTTTCCTAGATCCTTACGGAAAGTTATCCAGTGTCCTTCGCGGTCGCTTTTGACGGAGTCGCGGAGTGGGATGTCGGCGAGATACCCAATTTAGGTAACTCGCCGGAGTTTGGTCTATTATAAACCTATTTCTAGTTTCCTAAATCATTACGGAAAGTCACCCAATACAAAGACAAAGCCAGCCTAGGATGGGGGTGAAAACGAAAAACCCGTAACGCTCTGAGTCTGATGACCCACCCACCCGCAATTCGGGATAGAGCTTCCAAAGTGCTACCACTATCTGTCTGATGCATGACTTTCCGCCATACTCAACCTTGTATTATCCATGAGATAGTCCAGTAATGAAACGAGTCCGTCCGTAGATACGAAAGAAAGTCCGGGGTACGATGCATCATACCGCAGACTTTGCAGATAGGTACAGGAATAAAACACGTTATTATGCTACAGGGGCGCGAACGAATGTCCGAGGGAGGGGGGCAGTGGCCACTATACGTGACAGTTGGCCCTCTGTATACTCATTCGAAGAGGTCCATGCAGAACCCACTCAAACAGCATGTGGGCCGACTTGAAGGAGACGGCGAAAAGAATGTCAGGACGGATCGGATGGATGACATCGAAGCGGAAGTACTGACAAAGTAGGGAGCGAGAGTGCCGAGCGTCGTTCCAGCAGCGAAATCATGGACATGGGAGGGGGAGTGCACACATGAATGTTGTGTGGGATCCTGTGATACGTCTGACCACTTCCGCCTCCGCCTCCACCAGCGCTTTCGCCTCGGCATCCACACGCAACAACGTCTCTCTGAGGCTTTGGTATATGTTCTTCATTCTCCACAGATGGTGTTCGCGCCCCGGGTTATGTTGTCCGAGGTATCGCGGCCCGCGATCTAAGGTCTCGATAACGTGGTCCAGTCGTCGGATGAGATCCACCCGGTGATGTTCCATCTCAATCCCACCGAAGTCCTCCTGGATCGAGATCCGCATCTCGTCGAAACCGTTAGAAACGAAGGGCTGAGCACCCTTGGGGCTGCCGAACGGGTGACGGCGTTGCGCCCGGTATGAGGTGTAGGACGGGCCGGGCCTGTTTGAATTGTAGGGCGGGTGGGGGATCGCTGTACTTTCGGAAACGTAGTTCGGGCGGGGGAGCACCACCACGGTTGCGCCAGGTGGGGGAAGGCTCGGCGTCGCGTAGGACAGGCCGGGTCTGTTTGAGTTGTCGGGAAGGGGGTGGATTGGTGTACTGGGGAAAATGTGGTTTGGGGCGGCGACCCGCACCACAGTCGTGGGAGGTGGGGGGATGAGGCTCAGCGTCGAGGATGGGATGGGCCTGTTTAAGTTGTATGGCGGGTGGTGGATCGCTGTGCTTTCGGAAACGTGGTTTGGGCGGGGGAGCACCACGGTTGTGGCAGGTGGGGAAAGGCTCAGCGTTGAGCGGGATGGGCTGGGCCTGTTTGAGTTGTATGGCGGGTGGGGGACCGATGTACTTTCGGAAACATGGCCCATGTGGGGGAGCAACATCACGGTTGGGAGGATCAGACTCGACGTCGAGTAGGCCGCCGGGTGGTGGCTTGACGTATTATCCGAACTGTTGGGTGAGTAACGACTTGATGCATCATCCGAAGTGGTGGGCAAGTAGTAACCCGGGCCGTGGCCGGGGATGTTAGGCATGTAGGGGCTCTGTGTCCTACTGGAGATATAGGGTGGGCGGGGACTTGGTGTCCTGGTGAAGATATAGGGAGGGTGAGGACTCGGCGTCCTGCTGGGAATGTAGGGTGGGTGGGGGCTCGGTGTCCTGCTGGGGATGGAGCGTGGGTGAGGACTTGGTATACTACCTAAGGTTTTGGGCGAGTGGGGAAGCGACGTGCTATCAGGGGTGCGGATCTGAGCACCCTTTCGGAATGTAGGGTGAGCTGTGGCTTACCTAGTATCACGGCTGGGGCGTGGGCCGTGACCCGACCCACGGTCTGAACTGTTCGACGAGGAGGAACGCGTCCTACAGACTGGGATGTAGGATGACTGCGGGGCCATCACATTTACGATGGTTGTATGGCCTGGAACGTAGGGTCGCTGCGGGGCCGTCACATTCGTGATTGTCATGTGGTCTGGGATGTAGGGTTGGTGTGGGGCCGGCACGGTTAAAACTGTCGTATGGACCGGGGTGTAGGGTTGCCACGGGGCCGTCACACCCACGATCATCCCAGGGCCTGGGAAGCGGAGTTGTTGCGAGTCCGGCACAGTTAGGGTTGTCTGATCGTGAAAGACTCTGGCCGAGAAATGATTCCACTCTGACCAGACGAGAAGGAAGTAAGACTTGAGTGCCTCGATGTCCTTGAGTGCCCGGACAGCCCTGACGACATGAGCACGAGTTCCGACGTCACGGCCCCGGCAGACGGGAGGGAGAGAAGGCCGCTTGGCTAACCACAACCAAGCGTCGGCGGGGATGTGCGATATAAGTTCCTTCTGAGATGCGATTTGCAATAGTGTGTTGACCACACTTTGAGCGACCTCCTCAGTACATGGGACTGCAGAAGCCGCCGCCGCCCACCGTTGGATCAGATCTTCCCTGGTTGTGAGCCAACGCCAGCGAATGTGAGGAAAAACGAGCACAATAGCCCGAGGACTGGTTTCGTGAGGAATCCTACTGGCATATTGTCTGATGCGACGCCACGTGAAATCCCGGTCCTTTGATGCTCTGACAGCACGCATAAATGCGTCGAACATCTCAGGTTCTCCATCTCGCTCCTTCCGCAATGCGTATGGGAGGAGCGCTGTGATTGCCTTGCGCTTGGCTTCGATTGGCCGCCAATTTTCACCTTCAACCATCCCTTCGAGCTTCTGAATTATTGACCTCGCAACCTGCCCCACTCGTGCACTGGTTCAAGGTTAGAGGATGTTTATCTATCAGATGTGAACGCACCGCTCGTCTAACATCGTGAATCCCGTGCTTGAAACTTCGCATCCAAGGTCAATCGCGATGATCGACAGGCAATCGGCAATGGCGGATGTTGGTGGAATAGGATCCATGGAAAGGGAGTGGAGCGCAAAGCGGAGGGTCCAACGGGGTATCTTCCGATGTCGTGTCCGCCGATATAAAACCTGGGCAACCTCAACCACACTCCGCGTGAACGAAATATGTTCCTGAGTGGATGGCGTGCAGTCGTCCCACCGGATATGGCGAGGGTTCCAAAGCGTATTGGCCAAGGCGTGAATTTTGGTAATTGTGTAATAGAACGGGAGTCCCTCGAAATCGGTGTCGAGATGGAAAATCCGGTTGTAACGCTTGCGTACGTCTTTGAGAACACTCGAACCCGGGTTCGCGACCGAGAGTTGATGGAAAGTACGGAGAAAACACATAGCGGACACTACTGCGAGCTGCTCCAACCCCTGCATAATTGCCACCTTGTGATTGCTGACGTCCACTTTGATGCAACCGACGAAGACATTAAAACAGCCCGAGACGAGGGCGGGGTCAAAGTCAGCAAGCGTCATCATTGTCGCAAGGTGTTTCATGGTCGAGAGGTGGACGGCCTTGTCCAAGGACGTCTGGAGCATCCACGAAATACACTGCACGTCCAACGCGATTGTTTTCCGGTCCAATACGTCCATTTTTGGGGAGGTGGCGATAAACCAATGATACCCCGTCCTGGCGAGAGTGGTTACTATGTAATTCACCACCTGGCCAAAGGTAACCAACAACATCCATGGCCCAAGGAAACAAAAATCCATGATCAGTGAACCGGGCACCTGGAGAACAAAACCAAAGAGGATGGCAATATTGCTTGGGGAGTACCAGGGTCGTCTGAATGACGACCACGAGTGAACAACTAGGCGACCGCAGAAGGTGGCTTTGGCGAGATAATGCAGTCTGGTGGAAACAAAAATGGAGAGTTTGTGGCTGGCGGAGTGAGCCTGATGAAAAGCGGATGGGAGGATGGTGAGGAAAATGTGACGTAAGAACCGGGCACCGGGGGTTTGATACGGGCAGCTCTCAGAAAACGTGCCCGCGACGATGATGAAAGCGTAAAAGGTTATGCCGAGCAAGGTGACACTAAGCACCACGGACGCGACGGTGATGTCGATCCCCCAAAGATAGCGGGAGAGGGCACAGCCGAGGAGCAGCAGCGCAATTTGCAGCATCAACGGCAACGCGTCCATCACATGGTCGAAATACCAGGTGACAACCCCATCAAGCTTGCGTTGTCGGTTCTGGCTGCGTTCGATGGCGGTCCCGCGCATGTCGGTAGAAACATACCGGTTCAACCATTGTTTGCCGAGCATCGCAAGGAAGGCGGACAGGAGGGAAGCAGCGAGACTTGCCAGTAGGATGGCTTGGACGTGAACGATTGTTTGGGGAGGACCAGCCCATTGTGGTAACGCGGGAGGGTTGTTTCCGAAGGTAGTATTATCGACCTTGTGAATGAGGACCCGGAGGAGGGCGGCGGTCTCGTCGTTGGGGTCCTGCTGGAGGTGGGAGTGGACCTCGATGATGAACGCGGAGGTGACAGCGGAGAACAGACCAGCCTGTGACCGAATTAACGCGTGCACACCCAAGCACCATGCAAAACTCACGAAGATCAGTGTCGTGTTCAAATCTTCATCATACTTCTTCATGAACTCTCTGTCGTACTCCTCGGCCTCATTGCGGTAGTCTTCAAAGAATCGGGCTCGAGGGTCCTCTTGAGTGGATGGTAAGTCCTGTTTCCTCCTGCGCGGGAATCTTAGCGAAACCCTTATTTGACAGGGGAGGAAATTCACCGATCTGCCCATTGACCGCTGCTCTGTCTCAACCCCCCAGTCCCCCTCCGTCCCCGTTCGAGGTCCCGGCTGTGTTGTGTGGCGAATAAATCGCGCCCCGATGGAAAAATCTGGATGGGGCCCTCCGATTCACTGGAGTTCCGACGCTTCCCTGACCTGGTTATCAAATACTCAGTGGATCGAATGACGTTGGGACAATGCAACGCACCTCCTTCGTTTCGCGTCCTTTCTGCGAGTCGAATCTCTCACAGCCTCGAGTTCCGAATCTTCACTCCCACTTCCTCGGCTATATGCGCAAACAGCATTTGGTTAGAAAACACCACGGGGTGATCTGAGCGCTCACGGATTCTCTACGATCTCTCGTAGATCTGCCATGAAGGGTGGAGTCGATGCAGCCCACCAGAAGAGGGGAATCAGTATGGTCGACGCCTGACCTGCCACGACGCAGGCACATCACATTTCCGGATATCTTCGAGCTTGCTGTCAAGAATCGGCAAGAGCCGGATCCAACGAACACCCTTGGAATCGGAGGGAGGAACCAGCACCGAAAGTCAACCAGATCCGTCAAGAGAGGCGTAACGGGGCTCGGTTTGTGGGCTCCCGTGGGCTCCTCCCGCCGACCTTCCGAAAAAGTACTGCCCCCGATCGCCAAGCCAAGGAGCGAACGAAAACGAAGAATCCATAACGCTCTGATAGCCTATTACCTGCAATTCGAGGCATAGGATTTCCAAAGTGCTACCAGTACCACTACCTATTTAAACAATTCCGACCGTGCTCCACCGCGTATTACCCATGATATATAGTCCAATAATGAAACCAAGTCCGTCCGTATATACGAAAAAAGTCCGCGGTATGATATACTGACATGACGATTATAAAGAAGCATAAAGTGATACACAGGAGGCGAGAGAAAACGCACAGAAAACGCGGTTTAAGTCCTTCACCTAGTACTCGAACTCTTCCGTAACACACGAAATGTAACCCCTCATATCTCCCTCCTTGATCTTCTGAGGGTCGATCTGAGCGGCGACGATCTTCCTAATCGAAGCGCTCAATGATGTCGGGCCGCAACCTATGAGAAACGGACGGGTGAGTCCGAGTCAGAACTACAAGGAAAGGAGAACGAGGGGCAAAAGAGAGTCACTCACAGGCAACGATGATCGCTCCTTTGGCCATATCCACTTCCTCCTGGAGCAATTTATCCAACATCGGACGTCCAGGCCAAGCATACTCAGCCATCGCCAACACGTCCTCCAGCTCCTCTTCACTGAACTGAATCTCCGCCTCCTCACCTCGGGCACCCTTCCCAGTTTTTGGCATCATCGACTGGACCGTCGACAGATCCACAACCGAATCTCGTATCGAGGACACCGAAGCCCGATCCGCTTTCTTATCCCTGGGCTTGTTGGGATCTCTTTGACCAAACTCGTACTGCTGGAGATACGCGGGGATGGACACCCGTCGAGCTTGCTTCTTCGTCAAAGCCGGCTCGCCGGGGCCCAGAGCCAGGAATTGCGAATAGTCGTCCTCTTGCTCACCCCCGTGGCCGTGGAGGGAGGATAAAGGTGAAAACCCGGGGTCAGTCTCCGACGTCGGAGACGCGACCTGTTGTGCCAGATCTACCCACGAGTCGTTCTGATATCCCATTGCCAGTCTTCTCGTCTTTCTCCTCCTGAGCGCACCCTCCTTCCTCAGCCTCCTACTCAACAATTCCTCCGCGGGAGCGACCTCCACATCCAAGTCGCCGTTAAAATGCGTGTAGTCGAGCACGTCATACGTGCTATCTTCCAGGTAGTGGCCGCCCGCTCCCAGACCCATCTCGTATTCGTAACTAGTCCCCGTCAGCCCTCCGTCACCATACGATCCGCCTGAAGATCCAGGTTTGGGGCTATACACGAGTAACTTGTTGTAATCGTCGCTGAGGGATACTCGGGACGCGCGGCGACGGCCCTTCTCTTCAACCGGTGCGAGGTAAATCGGAGCGGGATGCAAGGTACCCAGGGGTACGTCTTCCATGCTCGTGGAAGGCTGTGACATCTGAGGAGCGTGTAGCGTTGCGGGGTGTTTCCCCGGTGTCCAAGAATGTCGTTGCGGTTTCAGTTTGGGCCGAGGGGTCGTTTGCTGCTCTGGGTCGGTTCCGGCGGGAGGTATCGGTTTAGGGTCTTTGGGGATGTTTGTGACGAAGATGTCGACCTGGAGAGATCCGGGGACGAGGGCCATGCATCTCCTCAAAATTGACGCACACCATTGGAGATGCGCTAAGAGGAGACAAAAATCAGTACGCGAGAACGAACGAAGATTTGGTTGGCTTACAGAATTCCCGGGCTAACCAAACGAAGCGGACCCTCGATACTCTCGAGAAGGGTTTCGCCGGCCCTCCCAGGTATCTTGAATCTCGCCCGCTCATGCACAAACATAGGTAAACCAACACGGACAACCCAAAACTCACCCCCGAGCCACCAGCCACGATCAACACACTCGAGTGTTCGATCCAATCGGTCCTCGCGGTTGACCCGAACGGCCCTTCAACGAATGTACGGAGCAGAACACCGCGATTCGGGGGATACGTCCCTTCCGGGGGCTCTTCGCCGTCACAGTGGAACTTATCTCTCACGGAGAGGGCGACGACGGTATCCCAAAGCGTTTTGGTCCATCCGGCTTTCGCGCGGACGAAAAAGACCAATGTCCTGCCCGCAGGGTTCGAAGTCTGTTGATCGCAGACAGATGCTACGGTGAACGGGTGGGATGTGAACTTGTTTATCGACGGGATGGAGAGGAGGAAGTGCTGTCCCGGGGCCCATGTTCGACATTCCGGGGTAAGAACCGAGAGGCGGATTGTCTTCCCAGGCATAATTTCCGCGTGAGCGTATCCGGGAGGAGGGATATAAGTTGAAGGCGGTGACATTAGAGTTTCCACCCTTGTGGGCACTCGAGAATGCTTTGGTACCAGCGGGACATCGTCATCGATTTCTTGGTATTCCGAGCGGGTTTCCAACAGGAGACTACCAGTTTTGAGACTAATCGGAGTCAACGACGACCTTGTAGATTGCGGCGTAAACAGGGACTTCTCCCGCGGAGGGGTGTTCGGGATTTTCTTCTTGAAGACGCCGTTTATGTAGAACCACCATGTACCGCGCCAGGCTCTTTCTGCGATCCAGATGATCAAGGCGCTGTATGCCCACCATCCGACGGAGGGGTGGTGCATCGCTGCTGTGAGCAACATCACCGGAACGAGAAGGACATGGAGTGCGTAGAAGGTTTCGTAGTAGTTGTACCGGAAGGGGCGGACGGAGAGGACGATCAAGAGTGTGAGCGAGGCGAATGCCTGAGGGAGCGATTAGTTTTGTTTCCCGACACGGACGGCGAAGCTGAAACTTACAACGCAACCCCAAAGGAACGGGGGGTAATGCCACGCGTGGGCGTAAGCACTCTTGCCAGTGACGGGGCTCTTGCTCACGGAGAGTTGAACGGTCCAAGTCAAAACGTGGATGGAGGTGATAAACCATATGAGTCGACCAACCCAACGGTGCATGGTAGATAGCTTGTCGAACGAGAACTGGGTGGTATATGGGAGGGCGAAGATCGCGAATGGCGCGGCTTTCAACGCGAAGAGGATGCATAGCGGGAAAAGAGAGAAGGCCATGAGTCCCGTTCTCCCGGCCACGGTCCACCAGGCCTTGTGGATGGTATAGTGGGGGACATATCGTTGGATTTCTTCGTGGTCCACCTCTCGTTTCGGGTTCGGGGCTTGGGCAAGATGAGTAGTGCTGCCGGCCGGGGAGATTGCCGTGGGGGGAGTGATGTAGTCAGGACCGGCGAAAGAGAGGATCATGACGAGGGTAAAGATGAATCCGAGGGAGAGGAGTTGAGAGTTCGAAGGTAAAGGGACCGGTTGTCGATGAGGCTTCCCCGTCCTCTCTGCTTCCTTCCTTCCCCGATTTTTCCGCCATGTCCTCCTCCGCAAAGCCCATTTTGACCAATGGGCGAAGTAGTAGGGTCGACGTGTTCCGGTCAGGTGGAGCAAGGCTCCGATTAAGAAGAAAACGGCGATGATAATCCAGAGGGCGTAGGTCACCCGGTAACTCGACGTACTCATGGAATGAACGGTCAGATAGGCCGTGATCCAGTCAAGGCTATCTTCATAGTCGGGTGTACTTGGGTTGGACGAGTTTGAGGCCATCCTCGCGGTTGTTTGGAATCGTTGCTCTTCGGGGAGGATATATGGAAAAGGGGATATGACCAGAGCGGACGGCGAGGAGAGGGTAGAGCGGGGGAAACTTTCGTAGACGGCATGACAAACTGCCCCTGATATAGGGCCTGAGGTCTGAGGTTGCCCCTTCACTGTTAGGCGTTAGGCTGCCGATTGTGTGTGCGAATACCGGGATCGGCATTTCCCTGACGGATCCTCATGACCGCATTTGGGCAGCCGATCTGCAGCCTCCTTTCCAGATGGCAGTGCTCACTCAGGGGGGTATCACCCGCAACTGTCAAACAACGGATGCGAGGCTTTCGTATGCGAACGGGAATGAGAAAGCTCCCTCATCCTCTCCTCCTCGACACTCTCGAGGTCAGTTCAACGCGAGCCAACAGACGACATTTCTCATCGTTCCAGACGGAGGACGTCCTTCGGAAGTGGTTGAATCGGAATTACATTTGCGTCGGGTGATCACTCTGGTGTTACGCGGTCAGCATGCCCACCTTGAGGACAACCCTACAAAACCGGTCTAGCCCTCACGAAACGTCCCGCATCATCAGTTTTCATTCCCAAAACCCACCCAGGAACTGAAGATCCGAATCCGGACCCATTACGATGGTTTTGTTTCCCGGTCTGTCAAACGGAAAGAAAAGCATAGCCCTACGGGGCCCGCCTGCCAGGCACAACAACGCCGACTCAGATAGGTAAGGCCCTATCGAGTATCATTGCAGACATCGCGACTGAAACCGACGACCCGGCCACGTGCTCGACTCGATGAAGGCACGGGTGTAAACACACGAGATCAAAGGGGATGACGTTCGGGTGATATCCGTGTATTCCATTGCAAAGCCCTCCGGCAGGGATCTACGTTTGCGGATGACGGTGATCGCCAAGCTGCAGATCCCGGGCGGTAACCCACACCACCCACAGGAACCCCTTCACCAAAAGCAAGGGGGCCGGAAGGGGGGGCAGCTAGCGCTGAGACGGCGCAGACGCCAGGATGCCCAGCCGCGTGTACTAAATGAGAAACACCCGAGTGGGTTTCGCGATCGTTCGTCCTCCGTCTTTTTGTTCGGTGTAGCACGAAGCTCAGTCGATTTCCAGCGCCGGATAGCCCCCTGAGACAGCGGGAAGGATACTCTTACGCACTGGCCTTTGTGACTCTGTGTGGGACATGCACCGGATGGTACTCGAATTGCTCTCTGCCACTTCTTGGCCAGTTTCGTCCACGGCTTCACCCCTATGCAACCTAAACTCACCCCCTCCCTGATTTGAGATCTTGGTCCTCCTGGCCCCGTGCCTTGCTGGATGCCACCGGTCACGAGTTGGAGGCTGCCCCCAAGTTATGGGGACAAAGTAGATCGAGAAGGCTATCGACCTCGACAACGTCTGGTTGAGGATGGGTGAGTGGTTTGGTACCTAATCCCTTAGCAGACTGACTCACGTGGAGTTCACCGGTTATGTAGAACCTATTTCGAGACTGTCCATCTCCGCCCCCATAGTGTGGTTGGATACTGTCCGTGATGACATGCCCCTAAACGTCGTAGGAAGATGATGGTAGCCGCGGTTCGTTCTGCCCACGGCCCGACGGAGCGGTCGGAGTCTTTCCATAAGCCTGGATGTCCGTCCAACCCTACGGACCCTCCATTATCGAACCCCCGAACAGTTACAATTATCCCGTAACCGATAACCCTACCAAGGACACAATAAGAGAATCCGAGATGAGACTCCGGGCCACCATCTACGATCTAGTGAACGTGTCTAGCGGGATCTCATCTTCCCTCCCTCTCGTGCTCCTCTGCGGATGGAAAAACCTCATGCTTACTGACGTTTCGCCAAGTGACCAACCCGTTTGTTGCACATCTGCCGCTTTCTTCAACGAAAGCATCAACCGAGATATCATCACAGGAAGGTACCTGGAACGACCGTCAGTCGGTCCTCCGTGTTCAAAGAACATAAAGCCAAAAGCGTGGTGGACTTACACGACATTCCCGCTGATCGTGGTGACGAAAACGGATCATGAAGGTGGGTCACAGTTAGGGTCAGTGATGGGCTTACCTCGCTGGAAGTAGTTGAATAGATTCCTACACACACACGGATTGGGTATCATTGGTGGCAGTACAGAGAGGAGGAACGGTCGCACTTACCCGTCCAAGGAGTAGAGTCATCTCGAGCACGAAATGGGAGGTGAATATAACCAGGAAGTACCACACTGCATCCTCCGCAACGGTTCCCATAATAGTTGGGATTCTAAGTCTCCCCGCCCCCCATCTTAACGCCAAGAACATCATCAACGAGAACGCGAGGAAATCTGGAATATATATCACCGGCAGGGTCAGTCGAGATGAACGGCATCTGGCCCGAGCCCCATGTGATGTTCCGCGCACCATAGAATAGGGATATGCTCGTATACACAACCTCTAGTGTTCTGTGCCGGACGAATATACATAAGCGGTACGCGTCGTAGGGTACCGGTGGGAGCGGTTGGCCTACACACGATGAAGCACCCGAGTGCCCCGAATGAGAATAACTCTTCCGATTCCAAGACTCGGTCTTACTTTTCCCCGCCGCAAGGGCAACCAACCACATCCCAAGCGCAAGTTGGGAAGTAGTGATGACCCCAAACCCAATCACGACGAAAATATTCCTCCTGGTCACAGCATATACCCTATAAAGAATCCCTCAGGGATCAGCCCGGAGTCTCCGAGAGGCTGCCGAGGAACTCCACCTAAGGGTCAACACCACTTGTGCAAAGAGGGTGCAAACGATAAACGTGAAGATGGAGACGAACGCCGTTTTATTGCATCTGTTTTACGGGAGCGTGAGAACGGTGACGACATCGAGCGCTCGTCAATGTATTTCGCACATCTGAGACGCAGTGGGCACCGTACCCTCGTTATCAGTGAAAGCTCGACGTGGCCTTGGGATGCTCACCTTTGTCGAGAATTGCGGACTATAAGACACTGATTTGTAAACGGTCAATATCCTCCCAGAGGCCAGGCGAAGAGACCAAGGACTAACATCCTAGCAGCCAAAGCTGATACCCCATCGGAAAATACCTATTCTGCGCGCTCCTGTCAGTGGAGGGAACGACTCAGGGGTGTAGAGAAGACGCACAACTATAAAAAGCCAAAACGCTATCTGATAATCAGCAGAAATCAAGGGTTCGTTCGAGAGCGCGCACTCCACGATTTCCTTCCGGACCAGGCATATTTGATCTTCGACAGAACGCGGTCTTAGTGGGGGGCGGGAAGATGAGAGGTAAGTGAGTTGACCGACCTCATCCGCCAGCGTCAAGAGATGATCATAGAAAAGGATCGTGCAAGTTGCCAACGCGTAATACTGAGAAAAAAACCGCGTGAGCTTCGTCGATTCGGCAACTATCGGGGCGGCGACCTTGATTGAAGTACTTATACGCGCGCTCGCATCAGTACTCGACCAAGACGAGATAAGGGTAGGATTGAGCTTACATATCGTGCCCGACGGTAATGATAAGGTCCAACTCGGAGGACATGGGAGACCGGCGCCGCGAAAGTGAAGGGAGAACGGGGGCAACGTGGCGGTCGTTGGCTACATTTTAACCACAACCGCGATAGTTTCGTAAGCTCGGGCGTTCGAACGGTCGTCAATCTGAGGTCACAGGGTCCAGGGAGTAAGGTCGTCGGACGAGGCTAGAGCCCAGGCTGTGGTGCAGAAAAGAGTCCGAGCGATCGTTCCGATGCTTTGGCCAAAGTCTAGGCGCCCACAAGACCACCTCCAGTTACGACTCGTAATACGAGGCCTGGGGAATGGGTTCAGTCGCGGCGACTCAAGTACTCATTGAGCGGGCTCACCGGAGCTCAAGCGCTCAAAACTCAAACCCCCTCGCTTGTGGTTTTGTGGTTTACCCGCAGCTACCAAACCGGACGGATCACTAACCGCTCATATCCCGTTCCAGGACTCCCTGGCGCGCAAACATCCAACAAGCCATGTCATCTAAAAGAAAAAGG
>Ga0307509_10003257_pt1 | contig 25009 bp, 21 predicted proteins | sample 10_EM_MG_FD_202245 | JGI IMG/M metagenome (GOLD analysis project Ga0307509, IMG submission 202245) | Populus trichocarpa ectomycorrhiza microbial communities from riparian zone in the Pacific Northwest, United States - 10_EM | ecosystem: Host-associated > Plants > Roots > Unclassified | place... | reverse complement strand
CCAACAAATATTACCTAAGTGATCATGCCTACGCACACCATCACTGAAAAATACTGAGGTGACCTTAGTCATCATCTATTTTTGGGTCGGCATCACATTTTCCATCGTTACACCAGTCAAGGAGATACCGGTACGATATGAATGGCAACTACCGTATAGCCCAAATGACCTCTCACAATGCAGAAAGCTACCGGTATTCTCCTCATTTCTACCTTCATAATAATATTATGTCCTCTTATTCTGCCCCACCAACCTGCACCGCCGCATGCCTCACCAGCTAACCGCTACTTCAACCAAACTACTCGTACAGTTTTAATCTACCTCTATCCTCCTCCTCACCACCGCCACTCCACTGCCCTCCCTCATCGCGACTAACACCACTAGCCCGAGTCAACGGTTGAAGAAGCTGGAGCCAAGTGTAGACGCCAAAACCGGGAACTCTAGTGCAACAGCGATCCAACTACTTTCTCTAAGAGGATTGCTACCTAGACCTTGTATGGAGCTCTCACCCAATGCAGCACTATTCCTATAAACGTTGCTACTACCGAGGCCCTTCCCGCAAACTCCAGTTTTACGAATGATCCCCAAGCTTAACTTTAGCGATTGATGTGGTCACCGTGGTTCCCGTTTCCTCAGTCCTCCGCACCTGCTGCATGCTATCCTAGCGAGACTGAGCAAGTTTGTTTTTCACTCCCGGGCGTTAGAGAGAGGGGTGGACTCGGCATGGGGCCGCGAATGTTACGTTTCCTTGTGGCTTTATCGCTTAATTTGGCATCAGGACTGACAGTTGGCAGTCCCACGGATGGATAAATGTAGTTAGCGGTTGGAGGGTACTCGAGCAGAGACACAACATAATTTAACTCCTAACATCCATCGACTACTGTTGGTCAACCGGACTGAGCTACGCGTTTGTTTGCGAAAATACAGTGTGCGGTAGTAGCAGCAATTGATTGAGTTATTATACATCACGATTCTCCCAAGTGGTAATGCGTTATATTCCACGACCGCAACCGGCAGTGATCCGCTGGTAGGTAGGGACGCTCGATACCGGCCCACGCTTATACCAATTTTCGCCACAGGCCGGCTCGTGGACTTATCCCTAGAGCCAGTTCCAGCTCCAGGACAGTCAGGTATTCAGATTAACTAAACCCCCTGGTAGCAGAATCTGTCGAATGGGTATGAGATGAGAGGGATGACAATGGAGTCGCTTAATTGGTGATTGAGGAGATAGCCGATATGGTAAACACAAAGAATAAAGAAACGTGAAGACCCCAAACATTGAATGCCTCCAAATACAACCAGAGTGGTTCGTAGCCGCGCATCGTACTCTAAGTTAAGACTCATCCTTCCAACTCGATCTCGGATGAATCCGATTCTAGGGGGCTCTCCCACTCGAGCTCTAACAGAAAATCGTATTCGATGTTCTCCTCTAATTACCATAAGAGCCAACCAACGGACCAGATGCTAGGTAGTAGCCCAAATTCTCCTCCCTTGGGACAGGGGAGATAACCCCCCACCCAAAAAAAACTGCCCTCCGATAGAGTATTCCACAATGTTGCAACGAAGGGGGGGGGGGGTTCGATGAAAAATGATCGAAGGACTAGGAACGTGCTTTTTCAAGCCGGGGGGTTATAAGTTAGAATCCCTTCTAACAAATCGGTAAACAACGATATCTGAAGGCAGTGAAAAGCAAAGAAACAAATGAAATGATAGGGAAAGGAAGCAAAATGTAGCAGAAAAAACAAATAAACTAGCACCGGCACTCCACTTCCCTCTTCTGAACAATAAATACTCGCACAGCTGGAGGGAAAGTAGAAATTCTCTACTATTTTTGCTTACTAAGGTATTAAAGAACCCCCCCTTCAATCCACACTTTCAGAAGCCCCGATTCAAACCCCCCCTTTCTAACCTCCCGAGTTCAATTATCGAAGGCCCTCTTTGCGACACTGGACTACTATTCCATGGCAAAGTGAGTCCACACCATAACAAGAATGCCCTACAAATAGTCCCTGTCCTATAAAAGTTTTATGGGCATTCTCGCCTCGCCATGGGTCAATGTCCAAACGGAAAAAGAAAAGAGGCCGGACCTTATGATACTGCCTGTACGAGAAGTAATTTCAACCTCCTACGAGTAGCACGAGGTTTATCTTACGTGAATACATACCTATCATATGGCAGTTAAAGTTACCAGTGTAACGAAAGAGGTGAAACATACTAGCGCACATACAAGAGATTACTAGATAATACGGTAGACAACTAATAGATACGAGGGGTAGGGGTGAAGTATTGGGACAAACAGGGATAGCAGAGCCTGTGCATATACGGTACCTTGGAAGGGGTATCAAATAACCAAAAAGTAGGATAACTACTAATTCGAGTGATTCCACTGCCCCCTGCTTGTCCCAATACTTTCCTCCTCATCCGAGGAAAGCACGCATTCGAAAATGACAATTAGCCCAGAACAAACGCACAAGGGCTCTCCACTCTATCTTCCAAAATCTGGATGAATGTTCCTCAGCTAGTTTCCGATTATTATGAGATCCAGCAGACCGTCGGCATTCACATGAAAGGAAAGTGGAGCCCTGAGGGCCTAGGCCACCGATAGACACCGTCCTACCCTCATGTCGATTAGTTCCTGCTGTAGTTTCCCTTGGCTCAAATTTGCGCCGGACTGGCAATCTCCTTGGCTACTAGTTTACGACAGAACCTTGTTGACAATACATCCGCGCTCCTCCTTTTTCAAAAAACCCCCGGACCGAATGATACTTGTGTTGCACAGGTACTAACTCTCTGGCCAATCTGGTATTCAAAATTCGAACGCTGTTAAACCTCGCCATCCGAGAGATACTGCCGGTACTCGAGTACTCGAGTACTGTACAAATACTGCAGTCCCTACCGAGATGCCTTAGCAAATGTACCGGCCGCCACTGGCGGAATGGGTAAAAGGATAAAGCTTTGTCTCTGAGGGGGGTTCCAACCTTCAAAACCAATGGCCGACCCTAAGAACCAACAATTATTCCAGCGATCATCGCTTAATCTAGGCGTAATGGCGCGAGAAGACGTCTGAGACATAAGGCAAGATTTTTTCCCCAATTTTCCCCTGTTCCCCGTGCGCCTCTACCGGCGGAGCCGCAACAACATTGGTTCAAAAACATGGTACCGGCAGCCGGCAGCGTGAGTGCCGCACTTGGACATCAGGGAAATGTGCTAGCTCGTGAGAATTCCCCATCTGGGATAGGGGTGGAGAGATCGCCGCAAACCTAGAATTTGGTCGGGACAAGAGAAGAAAACAGACAGCATCTTGCTGCGGGAGGGGATTACGGCGTCCTGGCGCATCTTTCTTGTACGAGAATTCGAGGACAGTCTTGAACAGAGGCACAATGAAAATTGCCGAGTGACGAAAAGGGGTATTGGCGGGCGAAAGGGTGATTTCATCAAGGTAGGGTAACAGGGAGAAAAGCCTGCTCCAGTTGGAGAATGCCCCTATGGCGGTTGTCCTGCGATCAACATTTTCGCTCAGCCCCCGCTCTTCTCTTATGTCATTCCATCAGGGCATTATAACCCTTCAATCTCATCCCTCCTCCCCCCTCCTCCCCCGCTTCACTTCTAAAATCGGTGTCGCCGTATCGCTACAATGTGAGAATCCTCTGGGGGACCGCTCTACCAGCCAGGTTTTCCCGGAGTACGCAAACCCCGGGCACGCTCAGGGCCGGAAACCCGGGACTACTGCTCACACCCTACAACTCTCTGAGCACTCATTATCACGATCCTTCACCCCCTAGCAAAAAACTCGTATTCAATCTAACAACCCCACCCCACCATTCCGCGAACAGCCATCCAGCATCATTTGTACCACCACTCCTGCTTCTCGCTGCCATTTTCGTCCTCTCGAACTACGTCAGAACATGCCCGGCTCCTCTACTCGAGTACGAGTACACAACAGGACACACTACACTACTTCCGGTTTCTCTTGAGGGGGGTTTTCGTTTCTTGTGCGGCGAACTCTCCGGGGTTATTGCAATGAAGGATACCGTAGCTGATTTTCCGCAATGTCGATTGAAGGGGGTGGATACGAGACCAGATTGGGGTGGGGTGGGGTGTGCTCTTGTGAGGTCTTGCTCCTTCGAGCAGGGGATTGCTGGGCACTGTGCTAGGTGCTGGTGGGATTGGTGAGAGTTTAAAGAGCTCGGGAAATCCTCCTGAATCGAGTTTCGGTAGCTTCTCGCAACTTGCCTTAAAACATTACGTTCATTATGCTCTGCCAATCTCTCCTACAGTCTTTACTCTTCTCCCCCTTCCTCCCCCTCCTCCTCCTATCATCCCCCGCCGCAACAACCGCCCAAAAACTCGATGAGACCAACTTCAAGCTCAAAGAATCTGGATACAACCCCCACATCGCCACCCTCTCCCAGCTCCTGCCTAAGGCCAGCGTTCTCGATGTTCTCGCCGCAACAAACCACGACATGGTCGCCGAGGACGTGCGCGCAGTCGGCATGAACTACAAAGCCACGCGTTGGGAGAACTCCCCCTCCTTCAATGACTTCGGCACGACCTCCTGGTACCCACAAGGTGTCAGTACCTCTGCCGACGCGTACGACGCCGGCACGTACGAGGGCAAGCACGTAACACTGGTCAGCTGGTACGATCATCGTGACGTCCCCAATGCAGAGAATAAGGGTGTTAGGATCGCCTTCGTGGATAGGGATAAGAGTCCTGATGCCTATCGCTATGTCTTGCTTGTGGAGCCGTATTCAAATGCCGGGACAGCGGATTTTAGGGCTGTCGTTGTGCATTCAGGGGGCATTGTCTGGTATGGGAATTCGCTATATATAGTGGATACGGATAATGGGTTTAGGGTGTTTGATCTTACGCAGATTTGGAAGGTTGAGACGGGAGATGGGATTGGGAGGAAGGCTGGCGGGGGGTTCTCAGCGGCGAATTATGCTTATGTTTTGCCGCAGAGCCGGTACAATTCCCTTTCTTAATAATCTTCTCACAGGAATTCGTGCTAACAATTTAAATAGAACGTACACCCCGACCAACCCCCCCTCCCCAGGCATTCGCTTCTCCTTCGTTTCCCTGGACCGCACCACGACACCGGACAGCCTCCTCGTGGGTGAGTATCAACCCGCCTCGTTCACCGGACCACGTCGTTTCGTTCGCTGGAGCATCGACTACACGAATCGCCAATTGACCACCAACTCCGCCAATGTCGCCACCGCCACTTGGGCGTACCAAGTCAACATCGACCGCATGCAGGGCGTCAACTCTGTCAATGGGAAGTTCTACATCTCCAGGAGCAATGGCGGATCGAACGGTGATCTTATTTCCTGGGTTCCTGGCAGTCTTGCTAAAATTGCCGGTGGTGCGTTGCCGGAGGGACCGGAGGATCTAAGTTATGATAAAACTACTGGGTTAATGTATACCGTCACCGAGGCTGTTAATGGGAGGTATATTTTGCCGTTTGATCCCACAGTTTTGCCATAGTGGGATACGCGCGGTGGGTCTATGAGGTGGTAGATGGATTGGGGTGCATCTTGTGTAAGATTGATCATACGAGAATTGAGATCTGTGATGGTAGCTCTGACCTGGAAGCATTTATATAAGTGGCTTGTGGATGGGGAATCGCTGTTGATTCAGAACGATAACATCAGAGTCCGTCAGGTGGAGCGATTATTTGCGAGTGATTTACTATGACTCCTTTGACAACTCTTCCCTCCAGAAGCCTGAAGTTTGAAGCAGTAGTTGGGGTGAACACCATGTCATTGCCCCGTCGTTTAAGTCTCATCATAAAAACCTTCCTCACCATTTTCACTAACAACCAAGCCCCGCCGGCCTCCCCGGCTCAAAAAGAAACTTGACGTGCCGTCTCAGCAAATAGCACCCCCGCAGTGTTATACCGCTGCTTAATCTACTATAACATCGGATAATTTTCCCGCCCAGAACGCCTTTCGGTGATTCCTGTCATTGCCGCCGGGCCGGGCAATTCAATCACTCGCTGGGCGTTGACATCCTCCGACCTACCCTCTCTGCTGAATGGCCCCCTGTCCCCGGCGGCGTACCGGCCTCCCACCACTTCTATAACCGGATATAGAGCGCTCGCTTCCGCCATCCCCGCAGAGGGCCCGATACAAACCCGGGCGATTGTCTTTTCTGGCTGCGGTGAAGCGGCTGAGATGAAACTTACAATTGCGTCAAAATGTGAGAGAGCCTTGAAAGGCTTAGTCCTGGCTCTAAAGAATTACAAGTACGAGTACAAGTACTAGTACTCGCACGTGGCCTGTCCTTGCTAGTTTATGCGGTACGGTACGACCCCAAGTTTACCGAAACCTTCTTTTTGAAAAGTCTCGCATAAGTTAATGGCAAGCCTCCACTTTTTCTCCCATACTCGAGTATACTTTCCCCCCTTATTTCTTCATCGATTTTCTATTTTCTACTGCTTTTCTTTCTAGTAGGTGTTTTTCTTTTTTCTTTTAACTCTAGGAATGGTTCTCCCCTTTCTTAATTGGTATCCTTCTATCCGGTCTAACTTGACCCCGAACCGATCTAGTGTCTGCTTTTTTCCCCTCTTCTCGCTTGGTGAGCCCTGCCTCTTAGTGCTGTCCGTTTTCACTGGCGAGCGTGCTCTCACAAAGGTCTATGTGGGGTGTTACTCAGCTTGAGTTGATTGGACACTTTTTTCCATGAGCACTCGGCGTGCATCGCTCACGAACTGGGCTCTGATCTCCCTAAACATCCCATCTTTCCTATGTCGCCATAATCGCCTGAGCATACCTACCTTCGGCCAACACTTTGGACAAGTCTCCATGGACCACACAGCACATGCATTCTCGAACACCGGTAATATCAACTCCTTCAATGTAACGAATAATTATAACACCATCATAGCCGATGACCCAGAAATTATGCGGTGGCTCTCACCACTTGACTCCGGGGGAAGGCATCGCGATGTGCGTACCGACAGGCACGATGGCGTGGGAAATTGGCTTTTAGAAACAGGCCAGTTACGGGAGTGGAGGAGTAACCAAGGCGGGGCAGACAAGGCTGTGCTATTTTGCTACGGGAGTCCGGGAGTGGGGAAGACATATTTAAGGCAAGCGTCGCGCTCATTTGGAAGAAATAGGAATTATTGCTGACTGCTAGCAATCCTAGTTCACTGGTGATCGATGACTTGTGTGACCACCGCACGGATGATACTGCTATCGCAATGTTCTATTGCGACTTCCGCGACCGGCAGGAGCTGACAGCTACCAACATCATGGGAGCCATCCTTAAGCAGTTGTTTCGAGGGAATGTCCCGGCGCACGTGCGATCGGCGTTTCGGAGGGCGGAAAGAGACGTCGGTGGTCGGGGTCTGCGACTTCCGGATATGGTGCAGATGCTGAAGCAGGCTGTCTCCACATTTCCCCAGGTTTTCATCTGTATCGATGCCTTAGATGAGTGCCCCTCTAAGCATCTACCTATGCTCCTTAAGTCGATACAGGATGTCCTTGAGGAGTCACCAAGGACGCGAATATTTGTCACCGGCAGACCTCATGTTGAGGCCGAAATCACAAAATGTTTCGCCACTAGGCTTATGGTACCAATCAGTCCGAAAGCACCCGACATAAAAATATACCTTGAGAAGAAGCTTGAGATGGACCCCGAGCCTGAGGTTATGACCGATACCTTACGGGCGGATATCTTAAGAATTATTCCAGAAAGGTTTTCTGAAATGTATGTACAGGCACAGTCCCCATTCCATGCATGATCTTATGTTGACTCATCATCTGTAGATTCCTCCTCGTTTCATTAACCATCGACGCTATCCTGGGAGGGGTCACCATCTCTGAGAGGAAGCGAAAGTTAAATGAGATGATCGAGGGCAATCATCTGAGCGATGTGTACGCAACAACCCTAGCTCGAATGATGGCACAGGATGGGGGTAGATCGAGACTCGGTATGGCCGCCTTGATGTGGGTATCAAACTCGGAGCGCCCATTACAGAGTCGCGAGCTGTGCCATGCCTTAGGAGTCAAGAAAGGTTCCGCAGGTCTAGATCTTGAAGATATTCCTGAAATTGGAACTATCTTGAGATGTTCTTTGGGTCTTATCACGGAATCTTCCTCCACCGTCTGGCTTGTCCACTCCACTTTGAAAGATTATCTATCCAGTAATCAAAGTCTATTCCAAAGTCCACACTCCATGATGGCGGAAGTTTGCTTGACATATCTCAATTTTCGATGCGTTCGGGAACTTTCGCCGACCGATACTTCGGCCCCATTGACATTCCCGCTTCTCGGGTATGCTTCTTGTTATTGGGGAAAGCACATAAGAAGGGAAGAGACCGCGAGTCTGACTCCGCTTGCCCTCAGCCTTCTAGTCGGATTCGAAAAGCATATATCTTCTCGACTGCTCTTGCTGCATTACTGTAAGATCATGCCTTGGTGGGAGCTGGGCCTTTATAGGGGAAATTCCCCCAGGGGCTTCACCGGGCTCCATGGAGCGGCATCTCTCGGGATTGCGGAGGTGGTCGCTGCTTTGTTGGCGATGCAAGAATGGGATATTAACGCTGTAGATACCAATGGTCGGACGGCTCTTTCATGGGCGGCCCTTGGGGGCCATGGTGACGTCGTTGAAATACTGTTACAGCAGAATGATGTTAACCCCGACGCCGCAGACACCGGATATCGGCGAACGCCTCTCTGGTGGGCTGCGAAGGGCGGGCACGAAGAAGTACTAATGTTGATATTGGGGCGTGAGGATATCAATCGCAGCCCTGCAAACACCGAATATGGTCGAGCCCCCCTCGGGTGGGGTGCAAGGGGTGGTCATGAGGGAGTGGTAAAGTTGCTATTAGAGCGAGAGGATATCGACCCTAATACTGCAGACACCTTCTCTGAACGAACACCACTCTCCTGGGCTGCGGAAAACGGGCACGAGGGAGTAGTGAAGTTGCTGCTAGGACGAAGAGACACCAATCCGAACACTACAGACACCATATATGATCGGACACCACTCTCATGGGCGGCAGAGAGCGGGCACGAGGGGGTAGTAAAATTGCTATTAGAGCGAGACGATGTCAACCTCAATATTCCAGACTCTACCGAAAAAACACCCATTGAATTAGCTGTGTCCTGGGGACACGCTGGTGTTGTAGAGCTACTCTCTAAACCTAGACTCTCCCTCCCGGTTCCAGGAGATGCCGGCGCAGTCCCGGAGCACCCCTGGACCGGCCTACTACCGACCACGCCCCTCTGCGGAATAGAGATTTCTTCATTGATGATTACTGCCCTTTTAATTTTTCTCCACCTTTTACTACTTCCCTGTAGATAACCGCAATATTGTGCCGGCAGAGTAGGTGTCTGCAAAACTGTTACGTATCTACGCTAGATATATGGTACATGTACAGCGACGACACGAAAGTGAGTCGAGTTATAAGGATGATATTACTTGTACCGTTCTAATCACACAATAGCCTTCATCCTTTGCGTCAGATCTAATTCAGACAATGTCCGGTAACTTTCATGTTGCCACTCCACGCACTGATTCACGAGCACTGATAAATGCCGAGGGTGAGAGTGTGGAAGGGTGGAGCATGGAAGGAAGAGGAGAGTAGGAAGGGTGGGAGATTGGTGGTTAAGTTGGCGGGTTATGGTAGGAAATTGGCATGAGTGGGGAGGAGAGGGAGGAGTTTTATAAGGAAGGAGAGGAATAGGGGAAGGGAGAGGAGAAAGAGGCTTGCCCATGAGGCCTCACCCATTATAAGTGTGGCACCGGGGGTGAGAAGAATCTCGAGGAACATGCGGGAGGAAGGGTGGAAGTGGGAGTGACAAGGAAAAGGGTTTGCCGAGAGTGGATGGGGAGGGTAGGGTGGTAGAGAGGGAGGAATAAAGTTATCAAAATTACTATGATAATATTATTATTATGATATAATTTGTTTTTACAGCAATGCCTGGTTTAGAGGCTGTAGGCTTAGTTTAGATAGGGCAGACGAGTTTGATGGACCGACAGAAAGTCCGAAGAGAATGTACATTAAAAAATAATAAATAATAATAATAAATAAAAAGAATGCCGAGGATTCTGTGGCGGTCTGTGGCGCTTCGTGATATATGATATCATACCAGCAAAAAATGATCCCAGATCTGATCGGTCAGTGTTCACATCTTATGCATCCTGGGTTGCCAAGCAGCCTCCCTGTCCACTATCAGGCCTGTCCCCGCGAAAAGCCTGACGCGACTGGCCGGTTGCGAAACATTGTGGCTTGGTAACTTTGTTTATTTATCTGCTATCATGGTTCCTCGTTCATTCCCATTATTTTTATTATGATACAAGTACTACCTGTACCATGCGGTCCCGGGAAGTTGTGTTGGGAAACTTTCACTCATTGCCATCATCATCAACGAACACTCGTTCTTGACTTGCTGCTCACTCAGCTGTTGTGAGGACCAGTCAAGCTTCCCAACAACCCACACAGTTGGATTGGGGGGATGAGTGGAATTGTATGAATAATCGTGCCACGGCTCACAACCGGGGGCACTCTTTAGAGTGCCTGACAGCTCAACGTTACTGGACAGCTCAAAATGCGTATCATAGAAGACCTATATTATCAATAATATTATTATTTAGTAAATTACTCATAACTCTATTGAGACTCAAGTACTTGTAAAGCTTTTAGACGCCATGTTGCTATGGTAACAGTAACGTTGAGCTGTCCAGTAGCGTTGAGCTGTCAGGCACTTCTGAAGAGTGCCCCCCCCCCCGGTTGTTAGCCGGCGAACATGCGGGGGTTGCGGCCGCTCGCCGCAGCCTTGGCACGATTAGACTTCAATGTCTGAAATAGTGACTGGTGAGAAGGTTGGGAATGCTTATTATATAGAATAGCAGTCTACCCGCAACCTTGAGATTAAGAAAGAATTCAAGGAACGGGTAACTTATTCTCACGCTTGCGGAACTGTGTCTTTTTTTCTTTATTTTCTACTTATCGACGGGGTCAAAATTACGCGACCGTGAGCCCGGTACCGGTAGTCAGCATTGCCACCCATGGGAGGTACTGTTGAGGGAACTGTTGGGAAACACCTAGTGTGCTTTGATATTTTTAAACTTGCACAGTTGTTTTTGTCATAGCTGGTCATCATGTTTGGTAGTTAAAAGGGCAGCTCTGGGGACATGGACAAGCGGGAGATGACGAGGTCTGGAATTGTCCTGAAGGTGGGACTTGATCGGACAGTTCTTTTTATCTTTGTTTTCCTTTGATCTTCGGCCTATTGTGAGATCGACAAAGCCTTCTGCCAAATACCCACAAAAGAACGCCCGTAACCGGAGGATATCCGTCAGTACCTCGACTTAGGATTGTAGACTATATGGGGTGGTAGTAGCGGTATTGATAAATAATAATAATAATAATAATAATAATAGGATCACTTGCCAGCGTTTACCACCCCAGGCATGCTCCTAGCTAAAACCATTGAAGAAATCAAAGTCCAATAACCTAGACTATTAATGCAGTGAGAGTTTTTGGCAGTAATGAACTGGTAATGTAGAGTCGAGCAGGGGGCACAATCTCTTCCACGATTGCGAGATTCTTGTACTGCGAGTATCCGCACAGAAAATAGGCATTACAAACAAACCTCGACCAATCAAACTACAAAGACAGGGGTTATTCTCGCGAACGCTGGAAGAGACTGTACGAGTACTGTACCAGCCGGGTAACAAAAGTCCTGGCACCCCGGATTGAGTGATGGGACAAGAATGCCTCTAAATTTACCACTTTGTCATGTCCTCTCTCAGCCTGAATTAATGATGAAGAATAGAAATCACAAGGTTCTATTTCTCGTGATATCATTTCTGCTTTGAACACGGGGTATGTGGGTGGCTGAGGTGAAGCAAGCCGAATAATAAATTTTTGTCAGGGTGCCAAGACTTTTGTTACATGACTGTACAAGTACTCGAGTACATGAGTTGCAGCCCTGGCTACCGGGCTCACGGTCGCGTAATTCCGACCTCCGCCGATATCCTACAAGGGGAGGGTTAGAAGATACGGTAGAACTCCTTGGAACAAAGATGGTAAACAAGGTAAACAATGACATTTGGGGGCAGTTGCGAGCAAAGGAACAAATATAGTGATAGGAAAAGGAGGTAAAATGTAAACATAGCCTCACGGTCTGATGGCGATACGGTCTGATGACGATTTTGATAAGATATACTGGATTAAATACAGTAAGGATTTACATTCAAAAGAAAAAAGGACACGACAACCCATTCAGAAAAGGAGAAACACAAGGAGGAGGAGTAAATATCATGCCCTCTTTTATTGCCCGCCCCCTAGCCAGTTTTCCTCTATTTTCCTTCTTCTAGACTTTGTACTTTGAATTTCTCGCTTTCCCCAGCAGTTTTTTCTTTCTCTTTTAAGTGAAAATCCTTACTGTATTTAGTATATCTTATCAAGATCGCCACCAGACCGTCAGGCACTTTAGCAGAAGAAACAAACAAACCAGCACCAGTGCCGATACTCCTCTTTCCCTGCATCTGAGCAATAAATACCGGTACTCGCACATACCGTAGAAACTTGAATCAATAGAACCGTGTGCTATGTGTCGTTGGACTTTCCTCTCTCAGTAAGGTCGAGAAAAGGTTTTTTTTTTTTTCTGTCTCGGAAGGGGGAAAGGGGCTGTGTTTTTGCTGTTTTTGGCCCCGTTCCGGAGAAGGAAATTCTGGACTCCATAGCACACGGTTCAATTATTCGAGTTTTTACGGTACGGGTTGAAGGTAGAAATTCTGATAAAAAGTTCCAGCTATTTTGGCTTACTAAGGTATTAAGGAACCCCCCCTCCCTTCGAACCCCATTTTTTCAGAAGACCCAATTCAAACCACCCCCTCTAACCCCCCGGGTTCGATTACCGAAGGCCTTCTTTGCAACGCTACCCCCCAGAGCCTTTGTTGGCAAAGTGAGTTTCTTGTCGCGTATCAAGGGTCTCGACGATTGTGCTTTTAGACGTGGATCGACGGCGACAACGAAACGAAACGAAACGAGGGCTGCGAAACACCAAGAGAGTTCTCTCTCACAACTAACTAATGGCAAAGACAGAAGTATATACCCACCACAAAAACCTTCTACCCATCCATGAGCCATCATGCTATCCCATGCAAGTCTCCCCTTTCCCCTCCATTTGCCTCACTCCCGGGCTAACAAAGGAATGACAAACTCCCACTGCCCATAGCCTCCGGGCATATGGCATTCATGTATCCGGCTCTTTCACACTTTCCTCATGGCGTTCCCGCTTTTCTCATAGCGCTCGCGGCGGCTGCACAGCTCCCAAAACTCTCGCGCATTCCTGCATCCGAAATGCTTTCCCGAAACCCCATACACATGCCCGAAGCCAAAACGCGATCCTAAGCGAGGCAAACGATAACCCCACTATCCGAACAACAAGGGAACTATCATGAGAGCGTGCCGAACAGCATGCCATGGTTTCCAATATGTGTGCAGGCCCATCATCACTGATCTGTCTAGAGATGCTATGAGCGAAAAGTGTGATATTGCTGAATTACTATCGAGGGCATCATCCGTGATATCATATATTGTAAGGGACAGACCCCAGCGGGCAAGGCACGGTATGATCCTAAGATCGAGTACCGTAGGAACTCGAGTAATCGGACCATGTGCTAGGACGTTGGAGTTGCCTCTCTTAGTATGGTCCGGTGTTTTTTTCTTTTTTCTTCTCTCTCAGGGGGCAGATTTTTGGTGTGTTTTTCGCCCCTTTTCCGGAGGAGGAAATTTCGGACTACATAGCACATGGTCCGATTATTCGAGTTCTTACGGTAGTCTAGAAAAAATATTCTACAGAATAGAAGAAAATGAGGGTCCAAAACAAGAGAGATAAACAGTATTGCTAGCGTTTTCGGCATTTTGGTTGCGAGAGAGTTTGTGCCATGGCACAACCCTCTAAATCGATGTGCTCGGCACGGCACTATCGTGCCCAGGCAATACATGTACAAATAAAATGACTTTATTATAAGAAAAAGTGGAGAAACTATCTACGCGCCCAATTCCCACCGCGTCGAAGAACCCGAATATTTGCTTCCTCAGTAACAGAAACCAGCCCACGGAAATTGAATTGTATCAGGTTGTGCCATCAGCTAATTTCACCACACTCTGGCATTTCGTAGTGCCGTGCCGGGCACATTGGCATAGAACAGGGCACTTCAAGTGCCAACAACGCTAGGTATTGCACAGCTAAGTGAGAGGGGAGAGGGAGAGAAATAATGGAAGAGAAAGTGAAGGGGTGTGAAGGGGAAAAGTAGGGATCGTGCCTATATTCTGCTATAGGGCTCCCTGGGCTAATTCGGATTCACACTCATACATGAGCCCACCCTTACGTACCGAGCGCAGAGCAGTAACGTTTTTGTCCCTACCCACCCCACATGTAGAATATAGCATTCATCTAGAAAGTGATAATGGGTAGAAAGTGATGGCAGTGAAACGGGCAGTAAGGGAAGGGCTAATGAGAGCGAGAACATAGAGGAGAAAAGCGAAGAAGGAGATAATGACGAAGGGGAGAACCGCTCTTAAGAGGAGGAGTCGGGTATCAGGGGGAAATGGGCGCAGTAGTGAAAGGCAGGCCCACGTCTCAGGTGAGTGGTGCTCTGGGACCTTTTTGGAATTTATCGGGAGGGGAAGGCGGGGTTTAGGTTTGGAGAGCAATTGAACAACTCCTGCATGCCCTCGGGACGCAGCTAGCCCAAGAGCTGTTTCACCACCGAGGTTGGGTGTGTCTGGACTGAGATCTTCTCGTTCCAATAGCAACTTTACTATTCCCTCATGTCCACCCATCGCAGCCCACAAGAGAGGCGTTCGACCGTATCTGGTGTCTGCAGTGTTGGGACTGACACCCTTTCGTTCCAATAGTAGCCCCACTACTCCCTCATGCCCACCCGCCACAGCCCACCAGAGAGGTGTCAGGCCATATTCGGTGTCTTCGGCGTTAGGATTGATATCCTCACGTTCTAATAGCAACTTTACTATTCCCTCGCGCCCACCCATCGCAGACCACGTGAGTGGTGTTCGACCATATTCAGTGTCTGCGGCGCTGGGATCGATATCCTCTCGTTTCAATAGCAAATTTACAACTCCTGCATTCCCACCCCTCGCAGCCCATCCGAGTGGTGTCCGGCCATATTTGCTGTCCGCAGCGTTGGGATTGATATCCTCTCGTCCCAATAGCAACTTTACTACTCCCTCGTGCCCACCCCTCGAAGCCCACCAGAGTGGTGTTCGGCTATATTCGATATCCGCAGCGTTGGGATTGATATCCTCTCGTTCTAATAGCAACTTTACTATTCTCTCATGTCCACCCATCACAGCCCACAAGAGCGGTGTTCGGCCAGATCCAGTGTCTACAGTGTTGGGATTGATATCCTCTCGCTCCAATAGCAACTTTACTACCCTCTCATGTCCACTCCTCGAAGCCCATGAGAGTGGCGCTCGACCATATCCGATATCCGCCGCGTTGGGATTAATGTCCTCCCGTTCCAATAACAACTTTACGATTCGCTCGTGTCCACCCATCACAGCCCACAAGAGCGGTGTTCGGCCAGATGCGGTGTCTGCAGTGTTGGGGCTGATATCCTCTCGTCCCAATAGCAACTTTACTACTTCCTCATGGCCACCCCTCGCACTCCACCAGAGCGGTGTTCCGCCATATTTGAGATCTGCAGCATTCGGATCGATATCCTCCCGTTCCAATAGCAACTTTACTATTCTCTCATGTCTGCCCATCACAGCCCACAAGAGGGGTGTTCGACCAGATCCAGGGTCCGCAGCCCCAGGATTAATATCTTCTCGCCCCAATAACAACTTCACTACATCCTCATGCCCGCGCTCCGCGGCCCACAAGAGTGGCGTCCGGCCATATTCGGTGTCTGCAGTGTTGGGATCGATATCCCTTCGTTCCAATAGCAGCCTTACTATTCGCTCATGTCTACCCATCGCAGCCCACAAGAGTGGTGTCCGGCCATACTCGGCGTCTGCAGTGTTGGGATTGACATCTCCCCGTTGTAATAGCATCTTTACCACATCCCCATGGCCTCTCACAGTTGCCCATACGAGCACCGTTCTACCCACAGTGTCTATTGCGTTAATATCCCATTCCTTCATCACCAGAAGGGCAGCAAATATCTCCACAATCCCAAGAAATGCCGCTCCATGGAGCCCTGTAAAACCATTAGAGCCGCCCCTCTTGTAAACATGCCGGTCCCACCAAGGGCCACTGTTAAAATAATGTAGCAAGAGCAGCTGAGAGGACATATGCTGCTCAAATCCAACCAACAGCTCCAGTGCAAGCGGACTCACAATCCGGGGCTCAAGCTTATCGTTATGTGAGATTGTTTCTAACTTCTTCCCTCTTCTCACGTGCTCTCCCCAGTAGCAAGAAGCATATTCAACAAGGGGAACTGCGGACGGGGCCGAACGGAGAGCTGACGAAAGCTGTCGGACACACCGGAAGTTGAGGTACGTTAAGCAAACCTCCGCTATCGTCGAGTGTGGGCTCCGAAACAGGCTTAGATTATTGGATAAATACTCCTGCAAAGTGAAGTGCACAAGCCTGAAGGTGGAGGATGGTTTCTCAACAGTGACAAGCCCCAAACAAGACGCCAGGATAGTTCGGATCTGAGGAACATTCTCATAATCCAGATCTGCGGATCCTACCTGCACTCCCAAGGCATGGCATAGCTCGCTAGTGTGTAGCGGCCGCTCCGAATTCGATACCCACATCAGGGCTTCCATTCCGAGTCGAGACCTACTCCCCCTGTGTGCCCTAATTCGTGCTAGGGTTGTCGCGTATGCATCCCTCAGATGATCGCCCTTGGTCACCTCGTTCAACTTTTGCCTTCTCGCAGAGGTGGTAACCTCTCCTAGGATAGCGTCGATAGCTAAAGAAACAAGAAGAAATCTACGGACAATAATGAGTCAATATAAAGTCACAGCGGAGTGGGGACTGTAGCTGCTCCCACGCACATTTTAGAGACCCGTTCTGGAATAATTCTGATAATATCCGTTCGTAAGCTATCGGACATGGCCGCAGGCTCGGAATCCATCTCCAACTTCTTCTCCAAATATCTTTTTATGTCATGCGTATTTGGGCCGATCGGTAGTATCACCGCTGTGGTGAAATATCTTGTTACATCGGCTTCAACCTGAGGCCTCCCAGTGACAAATATCCGCATCCCCGGTGACTCCCGAAGAATATCCCTCAATGACCCAAGAAGCTCCAGTAGATGCTTAGGAAGACACTCATCTAAAGCATCAATACAGATGAAAACCTGGGACAGGGTGGCAACCACCTGCTTCAGCATCTGCGCTATATCCGGAAGTCGCAGACCCCGACCCCCGATCTCCATCCCTGCCTTTTGAAACGCCGACCGCACGTGCTCCAACATTTCCCCTCTAACCACTAGTTGCTTAAGGATGGCTCCTATGATATTGGTAGACGTCTGTTCATGCTGGTCGCGGAAGTCACAGTAAAACATGGCGATTGCAATCCCCTCCTTGCAAGGTCCATCGCACAGGTCATCGATCACTAATGAACTAGTATTGCTGACCATCAGCGGTGATTCCTGCTCGCTCTAGATAGGAACTTACCTTAGATATGTCTTCCCCACTCCCGGATCCCCGTGGCAAAATAAGACAGCCCCACCCGCTCCACCTTCACTCCTCCACTCCCGGAACTCATTTGTTTCCAAAACCCAATCCCCCACACCATCGACCCTGTTAGTACGCACATCCTGATGTCTTCCCCCAGGGTCCAGTGGCGAGAGCCACTCCATAATTTCTAGGTTCTCATCGGCTATGACTTTGTTTGTATTGACGATTATTCTATGACTATTCGCTATGGTGTGGTCGGTATTGCCGGCATTAATCGAATAGGGATATGCTTTGTGGTCCATGGTATGGCCAGGGTGTTGGTCGAAAGTATATATGCGATAACGATACTCGTGGTGGTGATTGTTCAGGGCTGATGGAATTTGCAAGACAAGGGCTGAGAAAAAGGGGGGGTGCGGCTCCCGTTGCGTGCCGGTGGTTTCACGCTGAGTAACCACCAGCGCTTCTATGACTGAGATAAGGCCAGGGGACACCACACTACCACTCTCGTAACATCAGAAATACCGGTACTTGAACGGTGTGCTATGTGGTTGGAGTTACTTCCGTTGGCAAGGTCTGATGTGTGCTCGTGTTTTTTATCTTAGGCTGGAAGAGCAATCCTTTCCTAGAGGTCTTATGGCATCTGCGACAGTCCCGGCCGATGATATGTGAGGCTCCCACTATCCATATTGGGCAGGAGGGAAAAAGCGGATGGACACGAACAATTTTACACCAAAAATGGGCTACACTTTTGGACTTCGACTGACAACGAACGAGTGACACGCTGTGAAACGAAACGGAACGCCAAGCAACCCACACCTAAAACGATAGCACTCAGGCGCGGAGAAACCTCTTCACTAACTTAACAACAACCACGGTCTCTCGCTCAACGATACCGCTATCGACTGACTCGATGCTCTCTCTCTAACTAAGGGCGATCGCAGGAGTATATATTAATCACAAAGACATCATATCCATCCATAAGGCACCACGCTATGTGAATCTCTCCTTCCCCCGTGAGCACCCCCGGGCTAACTAAAAGGAAAACAAACACTTTCTCACCTCCTGGTTTCCAGCTCTCTCACGCTGGCTTTACAGTGCTTCCGCCTTTCTCCCGGCTTTTCTCCCGGCTTTCCCGAGAGCTGCACGATCCCAAAACTATCGCGTATTCCTGCATTCGCGATGCTTTCCCGAACGCACAAACCAAACGCCCAAAGCCAACCGCATATCCGAAGTCAAAGCGAGTCTCCGAAGACAAACCCATGCCCGATGCCGGAGCCATATGCCCGGATCCTCAGTGCATATCCGAAGCCACAAACAAGCGCGCTCCCGGAAGCTATCTAAACAAAGGAAGTGTCGTGAGAGTATGGCGAGTAGCACCATTTTCAACATATACTTAATTCCCATACGAATACCGCATCAACCCGAAAAACCCAGCCCCCCCAGGCAAGAGCGTAACCTGCAGAGGTAGTAACTGCCCAGCGGCCTAGCGTTCGAATAATACGGTACGTTACCGTACCCCACACGATTGATACCCTAGCTCCCCCGGCACCCCTCCACCGAGGGAGTGAGGGACCGTGAAGCCTGCTTCAAAAAAAAAGAAAAAGTGATATATCACATTTCTATTTACCCGCCTCGGCAACACCTTATCATTAAATACTTCTCAGGAGACAACAAATAATCCGATGGTAATTTAGGTATCTCAAGTGGAATATAAAGCCAACAACCTAGGCTATTTACTGAAGTAGATTTAGCAAAAAAAAGTATGAGATTTTAATAAAATTGAAAGGGAGAAAGAGAAGACGAAAGGCCCCATTAGGAGACTAGTTGAGACCAGTGCGATTGTCGTGATTTGGGTTGTAACAACCCTTTGTAAAGTACGAGTACTAGTAGTTCGATCATGAGTGAGGAAAATCATAATATCGGTCATAACTCAAATGACCCAGATGGGCCATGGTTGCTAAATTTGCCTGGAGTATGCTGGGGCACCATTCCACTTTTGTCAATGGCGGCTCTCTTGCCGAACTAGCTAAATCCCCTTAATCATGGGTCATCGTTTGATGGATCCCAGGAGCTTTTGGCGTTGCGCAGTGTTGCGATCAGCAATGGCTAGTCGGCAGAGCAAAGTAAAAGTCGGGTGACGAAAAGCTCGGGCCGTTAGCTACCGTAAAAACTTGAATAATTGAACCGTGTGCTATGAAGTTCAGAATTTCCTTCTTGAAAACCTAAAGTGGAGCTCCCGGATTCATTGGGGGTGATAAATGGATGGTAAAAAGTGCTTGGTTTTGGTGTATCATAAAATGGCCGTCGGCTCGAGTTTTTTGTCCCCTGGCTTTATACCCTAAACCGCCATGATGTTTAGGCTCATTCACATTGTTGAGAACTAGTCCATTTTGCCTAATCATGATATAGAAACCTTCCCGCTTGAGAAGCAGTGTAGTGCTCAGAAAGGAGCAAAGTCGGTTACACTCAGAATGCCCATGATGAACACAAGATTGTCTGCGTATATTTGCTCCTGATCGCTCAAATGGCTGGGGTCCGCCGTTTTGAACCTGGGTGGGTGCCAGAAGCCAAGAGGATAATTTCAGCCGCATAGCCAACAATACTCTGATTGGAATTGCGCTCATCCAAGTGTGTTGCCACACTACTAGGGGCAAGTAGCGAAATTAAACGAAGGGATGTTAGCAAAGTGAGTGCCTCGTCGTGCATCGCGAACGCAGAAGATTGCAAATAGTCCCCATCGACGCTAAAGTTACTACTTTGTCCATGAAAGTTACGAGAAGCAGAGCTTCTCCCAAGTTGTCCCATCATATTACCGGAGAGTCAGCACCTCCGATATCACACTTTGAGAATGGCGGACCACTAAAGAACCCAGAGGGAAAGCCGCGTAGTGCATTCATATAGTTATCTAAGAGAAAATCTAGAGAGGGGGACAAAGAAACGGTGTCCTCGCTAAGAGAGTACCGTATTATAAGGCACAACCCGCAGCCGGAAATTTTTTTGACCATAAGAAGGGAAGAAAAAGAAGAAAAAGAGTGAGGTATAGATCATGTGCCATAGACCACCACAAGACTCCCGACATTAATTTCCATTCATGCTCGTAGATGAGCTCCAGTTTATATATCTAACCTAGACCGGTTAATGATTCGCCCTCCCACCCCGCATGTGTAATACCGCGGCCACCCAAAACGATAGGCACGATGATAAGGAGACAATATAGGAGAAAAATCAAAGAGTAAATAGCCGTTAAAGAATAAATCGCTACCCCGAAGAGGGGTCGGATATGGGGTTTCGGCAGAGGGGGGCAGGGTGACGGGATAGGCTGAGAGGAGCTTTGAGGTAAGTCAGATGGCTCAGGCGAGGAGTGCTCTGGAACTTCATCAACATCTGCTAGGACGGGAGGGGAGGATTTGCGTTTGTGTTTGGAGAGTAACTCCACAATACCTGCATGTCCCCTGGACATAGCTAAGTCAAGGGCTGTTTCGCAGATGAGGTCGGGGATGTCGGGATTGACATCGTCTCGTTCCGATAGCAACCTTACTACTCCCTCATACCCTCTCTGCGCCGCCCACCCGAGTGGCGTTCGACCATATTTAGCGTCCGCGGTGTTGGCATCAATATCTCCCCGTGCCAGTAACAAATTCACAACTCCTTCGTGTCCACCCATTGCGGCCCACCCGAGTGGCGTTCGACCACATTTGGCGTCCGCAGTGTTGGGATCAATGTCCTCTCGCGCCAGTAGCAAATTTATTACTCCTTCATGTCCACCTTTCGCCGCCCACCCGAGGGGTGTTTGGCCGTGTATAGTGTCTGCGGTGTTGGGATTGACGTCATTTCGTCCCAACAGTAACTTTACAACTCCTTGATGTCCGCCCTCTGCAGCCAACGAGAGTGGCGTTTGACCGTAATCGGTGTCTGCAGCGCTAGTATTAGTATCCTCTCGTTCCAATAGCAATTTTACTGCTCCCTCATGCCCGCTCTCCGCAGCCCACGAGAGTGGTGTCCGACCATGGAAGGTATCTGCAGTGTTGGGATTGATATCCCCTCGTTCCAATAGCAATCCCACCACTCCGTCATGTCCGTGCTCCGCAGCCCACGAGAGCGGTGTTCGACCATATTTGATGTCGGTAGTGTTAGGATTGATATCCTCCCGTTTCAATAACATCTCTACTACTCCCTGATGCCCGCACCCCGCAGCCAATGAGAGTGGTGTCTGATCATCCACGATACCCGTAGTGCTAGGATTGATATCCCCTCGTTCCAATAGCAATTTTACTACTCCCTCATGACCGCCCCTCGCAGCCCACAAGAACGGTGTCCGGCCATATTCGGTGTCCGCAGCATTGGGATTGATATCCTCTCGCTCCAATAGCAACCTTACTACTCCCTCATACCCACCCCTCGCAGCCCACCCAAGTGGCACTCGACCACATTCGACGTCCGCAGCGTTGGGGCTGGTATCCTGCCGCTCCAATAGTAGCTTTACTACACCCTCATGTCCACCCTTCGCGGCCCACCCGAGTGGCGCTCGACCATATTCGGCATCCGCAGCGTTGGGGTTGATGTCCTCTCGCTCCAATAGCAACTTTACAACTCCCTCGTGTCCACCCCCTGCAGCCCACCAGAGTGGTGTTCGACGATACTTGGTGTCCGCGGCGTCGGGATTGAGATCCTTTCGTTGTAGTAGCATATTGACAACATCCTCATGGCCTCCGACGGCTGCCCATGCGAGCGCAGTTCTGCCTCTGGCATCTGTTGCATTAATATCCCATTTCTTCATCGCCAATAAAGCAGCAACTATCTCCGTGATCCCAAGAAACGCCGCTCCGTGAAGCCCTGTAAAGCCCTTAGGGGAACTATTGCCATCATAACCCGGGCCCCACCAATGTATATCTTCATGGTAACGCAGCAAGAGCAGCCGAGAGGATATATGCTCTTCGAATCTAACTAGAAGCTCTAGTGCAAGCGGATTCACACTCCGGGTCCCCCCCCTCCTCATGTGCTCTCCCCAGTAGCAAGAAGCATATCCAACAAGGGGAACTGTCGGCGGGGCCAAACTAAGAGTTGGCGAAAGCTTCCGGACGCATCGGAAATTGAGGTACGTCAAACAAACCTCCGCTATCATCGAGTGCGGGCTTTGGAACAGGCCTGGATTATCGGATAAATACTCCTGCAAAGTGAAGTGAACAAGCCGGAGAGTGGAGGTGGATGGCTCAACGGTGATAAGCCCCAAAGAGCACCGCAGGATAGTTCGAATTGTAGGAATATTCTGAAGATCCAAATCTGTGGATTCCTCCTTTGCTCCTAGGGCATGGCACAACTCGCTAGTGTATAATGGCCGCTCCGAATTCGATACCCACATCAAGGCTGCCATTCCGAGTCTAGATTTACCCCCCTTCAGAGCCTTAATTCGTCCTAGGGTTTTCGTGTACGCATCCCCCAAACGATCGCCCTCGGTCATTTCGGTCAAATTCTGCCTTCTCTCAGAGACGGTAACCTCTCCCAGGACAGCGTCGATGGTTAATGAAACAAGGAGGAATCTAGAGACCACTATTAGTCAATATGAGCTCCTGGATGGAACGGGGAATATGCATGCTCCTACACACGTTTTCGAGACTCTTTCTAGAATAACCCTTACGATATCCGCCCGTAAGGTACCAGACATTGCCTCAGGCTCGGGGTCCATCTCTAACTTCTTCTCCAAATATCTTTCTACGTCATGCGGCTTAGGGCTGATGGGTACAATAACCGCAGTGGGGAAATATCTTATAATTTCGGCCTCAACCTCAGGTCTCCCAGTGACAAATATTCGCATCCTCGGCGACTCCCGGAGGACATCCTCCAGTGACTCAAGAAGCTCCGGTAGATGCCCAGGAAGGCACTCGTTTAAAGCGTCGATACAAATGAAAACCTGGGGTAATGTGGTAACCGCCCGCTTCAGCATCTGCACCATATCCGGGAGTCGCAGACCTTGGCCTCCCCGCTCCTTTTTCACATGCCCCAGCACTTCCCGTCTAACCAACAACTGCTTGAGGATGGCTCCCATGATGTTAGTAGCCGTCTGCCCCCGTTGGTCCCGGAGGTCACAGTATAGCCCCGCGATCGCATGCCCTTCCTCGCCAGCTTTATCGCGCAGGCCATCGATCACTAACGAGCTAAGATTTTCGGCCATTAGCGATAATAATTCCTACCTCTTTTAGATGAACTAAGCACTTACCTTAGATATGTCTTCCCCACCCCCGGATCCCCATAGCAAAATAAGACGGCCCCACCCGCTCCACCTTCATTCTTTCTCCACTCTTGAAACTCGTTTGTTTCCAAAAGCCAATTCCCCACGCCATCGAGTCTGTCGGTGCGCACCTCCTGATGCCTTTTCCTGGGGTCCAGTGGCGAGAGCCATTGCATAATTTCTGGGTTCTCATCGACTCCGACTCTGTTCATATTGATGATCTTGTTATAACTATTCGTTACCCCGTAGTTCCTGGTATTGATCGAGTGCCCATATGCTGTGTGGTCCGAGATGGTTCGTTCAAAGCGTGGGTGGGAGGCAGCGACGCTATGGCGATAACTATGGCAGGGATTAGGAAGGTTTTCGGGAAATTGCAGGTGCCGAGCGATGAGGCTCTTACTATTTTTAAGGTAGTTAAATATTTGGAAGTAGTACTAGCATAAAAAACGGCTCTAAAGATACTAGAAAAAGGACAATATAGCTCTTGGCGGAGGAGGGCCAAATACACCTACCGTAGTCGAAAGGCTCCTGCCAGCCCAGCCGCAGGTGGCCTGTTCCGGATACTCAATTATCTCTCAGTCAAAATGTGCCATCCCCCCCCCAACCTCAGAACAGTCGGCTGGAATAATTCAGTTTCTTTCTTCATCTTTTTATTCGAGTGCTGGTTGATGCTGAAGCTGATTTTGTGATCAGTCATAAATATTCGATGTAAAGAACACGGTCGAGGTGCATGCCAGGGGTTGATGCCGATGCAGATTTTGTGATCAGTCATAAGCCCTCGATGAAAAGAATGTCATAGTGGTGCATGCCAGGATTGAGTGCAGGTTTGATGCCGATGCAGATTTTGTGATCAGTCACAATCTTCCATAGAGAATACCGGTACTCCAGTGGTAAAAACTGGAATACAGTCTCCACCGACCACGGCGAAACTGGACCGGTGGCGAACAGGGGTATTTTCGTGGGCAAAAAGTGAATCATTGAGGTTAGGGTTACCAAAAATTACTGGTAATTAATCCCTGTTCGCCACCAGTCCAGTTTCGCCGTGGGTACCTGTACCGGGTATCAAGGGTAAGTCTGTCGAACCCCTCTGGTTGGCCCAGATTCCTCTCGACCACTCAGTGAGTGGGATCCCCTCTAGCCACTCGGCGAGAGTTCGACAG
>Ga0307509_10003256_pt1 | contig 25022 bp, 30 predicted proteins | sample 10_EM_MG_FD_202245 | JGI IMG/M metagenome (GOLD analysis project Ga0307509, IMG submission 202245) | Populus trichocarpa ectomycorrhiza microbial communities from riparian zone in the Pacific Northwest, United States - 10_EM | ecosystem: Host-associated > Plants > Roots > Unclassified | place... | reverse complement strand
AGGTCGGAGTAGTGGTGAATGTCAAAAGGCTTAAATCTGATATCTACTTAAGTTTAAGCGTTTGGCATTCTACTTCGATAACCAACTTTCCTCAAGAGAACTTATTGAGTGAAGCTTTCAGCTTAACGATATTAAGTTTAACCGTTTTTGATTCTTCGTGAATTATTTGCTCTATCTTTATCTTCTACTTTGAGTTTTGGTGCGGTCGCAACCTTAGAGTTCACCTCTCTATAGGGTGCCCCCGTTACAGCAAGAGGAGAATCAAGAGGAAATGACAGATACCTGATCCCCTTAATTTTTATGATTATGGGTTCATGTAAGCCCTTTTTCTTTGGTTTACAAATCTCACTGGTTATTTTGAAGGAATGGTGCGGTGGATTTTCTTTTGTTACTGGGTTTTTAGACCATACCTCAGGGTGCATGCCATAGATTTTCCTGTACTTAGTTACAAATAAACTGTGGATTTAAAAAAAAAAATCAAAAAATCAAAGGCCAAACTTCATGCCCCAAGAAGGAGGAACCTCAGTAGTAATTATAGTTGGAGTCATGATTGCCATCAGTGCAGTTGTTGGATTGATTTTGTTTACACCAGTTGTCTGAGGTCTTATTCTTGCTATAAGTACTCATGGAGAATAAGTCTTGAGAAAACGCACCCAATCCAGAATTCCCCATAAAACCCAACCATCACAATGCCACAAGAACTTACTCACGGCGAGAATGAGCTCTGAGACAATGGATGCCACCACAATTCCCCACAGCCCCCTACTATCGCAATACCCCAATCACTTAGGCTAATACAACAGCCAAAATGAAAGATTCTACCAAATATATAGCTCCTAAAGAGAGGGAAGGACTCCAATATAAAGGCATTTGGTAATATAGATAGTATAGTTGTAGTTGCTATTGTAATGGTTATCATCATGGTTGAATTGGGGGAGGGGGGTTGTTGTTCCACCTGTTGTCTCAGGACTTATTCTCATGGCGAGTAAGTCAATGCTAGTTAAAATCAAATGTCCCATTACTGGATCCTATGCGCTTAAAGAGAAAAAGGGATACATATATACAGGGCTTAGTATTAATAGTAATTATAGGTGTGATTGTAATTGTAATCTCTAACAGTATTGTAGTTATCCAGGTTTGAATTTTTGGGAGGATAGTAGTTGCAACTGTTGTCTCAGAACTTATTCTACCGTATTACCTGGTTTCTTTCGCCTGCCGCTAGTACATTGAAATAAAGGTTTCCTTTGTAATCTGTCTCAAATTCGCAATAAAAAGCCTTCACTTAACCCTTTATGGCCAAAACTAGGCTTATTTTGGACTCTTTCTGACTGTGTTGAATGTTTTGCTTTAGCCCCTACTTTATTTCAACGTACTAGCGGCAGGCGAAAAAACCCAGGTAATACGGTAACTGCGAGTATTCTCACTGTGCGTATTTTCACCACATGTAAAGCTTCTTTCTTTTATGGGCCTCTCAATTATGCTACTCAGTTTCTCTTAATACTATTGGCTAATTCTGCAAAGTATGGTGCCGGCAGTTCAAAAAGGGAACCTCAAATTTCCTTTTTTCAAATCCTTAAGGCTCAACAACCACAACCATAATATCTAAAAGAAACCCTATTTCTAAAAGAGAAGATAAAGAAGAATATAAAATAGGCTGTTTCTCTGCAATTAAGTTGGTAGTTGTAGAGCCTTAAGGATTTAAAAAGTTGTATTTTTGGTGAGAAAGAAGAAAAAGTGTTACAACAGCCACACTTGATTAGTTTAGTAAGCATACCTGGATTTTATAAAAGCTTAGTTTTATTGCATTTGATTAGTTATTTGTACCCAATATGTATGAAAAGCACTCTTTTTATTAAACCTTAGTTCTCAGTTGACTTATTATGATATAATATTCTATTATTTATATTTTTTTGCCTACATAAACTCCAATTATAAATATCTGTTATGGGGGTGATTAAACCCTCAAACCTCAGACTATGTTTTTCATAAATTTTCTATTGACAAAAGAGTATCTTACTAATCAAATTTTGCAAAGCCACATATAACATCCATTGCACAGCCAGGTTCCCTTTTTGAGCTGCCGGCACCATACTAAGGCCTGAACAATTTTTCTGCAAAGTATTAAGGGATCACTTGAATTCAACTGCTCCAGGTTTTAACCTCCTAGTCCCCCCCTTTTTCTTCTAATTCCTAATCTGTGAGATTCCCGAGATTCAGGTCCTTCCTTGATATGCTCGATTTTTACTTCCACCTCCGAGTACAGTATCGTACGGTAGTCCTTATGCAGGGACAATCTACCGGTATTTCCGCGGGGTCAGTCTCCGCGGGCTTGTGATATCGGTATCATAATGCTATCATACCAACCAAAACCTATCGGGATGGGGGAAAAGGGCAAAAGACAAGCAAGCCTTACCCTCAGACCCTACACACATGAAGTGCAGTACTCGTACAGTATCATACCAGCACAGTTCCGGAGTACGGTGCTCCATTGGTCTACCTAGCACTATTGTACTCGAGTGCAAAAGGCGGGGACTCGAGCATGAATATCTAACGATAAATGCCGGAGACTACAAATCTTGATTATGACCTGGCCAATAACTCCCTGAAGAGGATCTGTCAAGATATTAGGGGATTTTGAGCTTGGTTCGCCACTTATTCTCTGCGCCGAGTAATTATCATATCACAATTCAAGTGCTCGAAAAAACGGACGAAGGGATCCGGACCCTGAAAGAGCCTCATGTCGCCATTTTTTTTCACCCCTCCAATCGACCGATTGAACCCCACGCTACTATACCAAATCCCAATATTCCCGCCCCATTCCCGTACCGCGGACTTTCTCCACCAGCAAAATTAGTATAAAAGGTCACTTATACCACTTGACGGGATGCCCTGTAAACGCCCAGAATCGAAAAGCTCAGACCCTAGGATGCCGGGATTAATTACTTCACCTGGTCTTTTGACCTCATTTGACTGCTTAGGGCAGGTTCACTTAATCGTCGGATCGAACCCCCTTGCTGGAGCACGCTGTGCCAAGAGTTTGGAAGTCGGGGCGAAGGTTAAACTTATTGCGCCCGACTCTGAAACCTTACATTACGGGCTGCGGCAGCGGATCGAAACTGGAGAGGTTCAGTGGATTCAGCGGGAGTTCCGATCAGAAGACTTGACAACCTTAGGGAGGACGGAGGTTGATCAGGTTGTTGACTTGGTGTTTGTTACAATACCAGTTGAGTGTGCACAATGTATGCGGTCCTGGGCCCGAGGGCAAGAGTGGATAACTAAAAGTTATGGATAGCCACCTACATATCTAACCAATGCCGGCGACTGAGAATCCCCGTTAATGTCGCCGATGCCCCCCACCTCTGCAGCTTCACACTATTGTCAACCTATTCCGACGGGCCCCTACAGATCGGAGTAACCACCTCCGGCAATGGATGCAAACTCTCTAATAGGATTAAGAGAGAGATCACAAATGCACTACCACCAGGTATGGGTACGGCTTGCACCCGTCTAGGCCAGCTCAGACGAAGACTGTGGGAAGAGGATCGCGGAGAGACGGACATTTTCGACGAAGATGTAGATGGCACGGATCAGAAGAGTAACTTCAACGCATTGGTTCTGCCAGAAGACGCAGACGCAGCTAAAACTCGGCGGACACGTTGGCTCTCGCAAATTTGCGAGTACTGGCCATTAGAAAAGTTGGCAGGGCTCACAGATGACGACATTGGGCCTATACTAGAATCATACATCAACGCCAACAGTTTCAGAGACATCCCACCACCCTTAGACACTCTCCCGCATAGAGGCAGAATCCAACTTGTCGGCTCCGGTCCTGGTCACCCAGACCTCCTAACGACTGCCTCCGTGAACGCCATATCTTCCGCCGACCTAGTCCTAGCAGACAAACTCGTCCCCCAGCCCGTCCTCGCCCTAGTCCCACGACGCGCAGCAGTCCATATAGCCCGTAAGTTCCCCGGCAACGCCGACAAAGCTCAAGAAGAGTTCCTAAAGCTTGGTCTTGAGGGTCTCCAAAAAGGCTTAAACGTCGTCCGACTGAAGCAAGGAGACCCATACATCTATGGCCGGGGCGCCGAAGAGTTTGAATTCTTCAAGGGCCATGGATACACCCCCACTGTTCTCCCGGGAATAACTTCCTCCCTTTCGGCGCCGTTGTTCGCTTGCATACCGCCTACCCATCGCGGGGTCGCAGATCAGGTACTCATCTGCACAGGCACAGGCCGGAAGGGCGCTGCACCGGACATGCCGGAGTACGTTAATACGAGAACGGCGGTGTTTCTTATGGCTTTGCATAGACTTGGTGACATGGTGCGCGACTTGAAGAAGAAGGGTTGGCCGATGGAGTTGCCCTGCGCGGTCATCGAAAGGGCAAGCTGCACGGATCAGAGGATCGTAAGATCCACTCTTGAGAATGTGTGTTTTGCGGTTGAGGAAGTAGGATCTCGGCCGCCGGGATTGATTGTTGTAGGGTGGGCGTGTGAGGTTGTGAAAAAGCTGGATGGGAAGAAATGGGTTGTTGAGGAGGAGGGGTTCAGGCTTTAGGACCTGCCCCCCCACGTTCAAAGAGTTGTGTGTTGCTTGGACCCCTTTTGTTTATTGGATTTCCGGATCGATTTAGTTGTTCCCTGTATATATTGCCTGTGCTAGACCGTATTTTTTGACAGCTTTGTGCCCAAGGTATAAGGCATCGTATCAGTAGGAGTTATTGTTTTTGTCACATTAATAGTGCCGTAGGCCTATGCTAGCCATGCCAGTGTATCGTACTTGACACCCACCATTTCCAGTATGCCCACAGCAATATAACGAACCTGGAGAGTCTCACCCTCAACTCCAATCCCACAGAAATCGATATTTAACACAAAACGGGTGTACTCCCCTCCCCCTCAATCGTAACTCTCACAAGCGAGTGAGAATTAATGCCCCAACGCTACCAACCGCAAGTCAAATACCCCGCTCGCCCCCCCCCCCCCCCACACACAATCGTGGCCACTTTGTGCGCCGGTGGAACGAGGCATACTCTCACTGATGAGCCGCTGCTACAATACAGAGTTTCATAACTTATGTACTACGAGCGCATCCCCTCAGCAGCACCCCAAAAGAAAAATACACACCAACAATCCGTCAATCCTCTTGCAAGATTCGCACTTCCCTCAAGGGGGAACGAAACCATCAAAGGTTACTCTCAGCCGCAGAGCAAGAGGGCTTGCCGAGCGACGGCAGATGACGCTTGTGGCCCGGACCTCACGAAATTGGAAGCGGGGAAAGTGGGACATAGCGAGAGAGCTAGAGGTAACTCGGATTAAATGATGCCAGCGAGTGAGCGTGAGGCATAAACAGTCACGTACAGCCCGACTAAATGAGGAAATACGGTAATAATAACGGATGATACTAAAGAGGATGCGAGGGCAGGAACGGGGGAGCCAAGCAGAATAAGACATAAATACCAAAAAGTGACATCTCGGTAGAAGAAATTCACCCAAGGAAATCACAAGTATTGCGGTGAGCGAAGGTAAATGCCCTATGCCGAACAGCAGAAGCGGTGAAAGACTTAAGAAAAAGACTATGAACCCTGAATACCCGCACGCCCGGCCGCCCAAAGGGACCTCTGGATTACATTATCTACTGATCCTCTCGAGGCCCGCTTCAACAGGCTTCATCAAACTCTGCACAAGAGATTCCTCAGGAGACCATGTGAACTCCCAAAAGTCACAATAGGTCAATCCTTAACCCCGACAACGACAATGGGCTACCGGGAGCGTAAGGAAGTCATACCAGACCAAGTGATATAGTGCGAAGTGAAATGGGTCCTGTGTAGCTTTCATCATCATATTATAGTACCTTCATGCAGCCCCGGCTGCCATATCGAATTTCACAAGCAATGCAATCTCGAGAGTGCAAACCCCATCCCCCTCAATGGAGTCTCTCGGAAAAGTGTGTGTTCTGGGCTGAGCGCGTGATCCGAGGATATCGGGTGTAAATGATGCGGTGAAGTGTAGCTAAGTTGGTACTCTACCGTACTCCACTTGAGCATGATGCCATAAATTTACCCCCTATAAGATTTGGGCTTGAGGTACGGGTGTGCATGAGGCTATACATATTCACATCCCTTTACTCGAGTATACGATTTTTTCGAAGCTTTCCGATACTAATGAAGGAGAGATTTTCACACCTGCAAGCCTTTCCTTGCATATTTTGCAGGTTCACACCAGCTTAAACCGCTTCTGTGGCTTTCTCTTTCGCAAGCTCCCGACCCAATGTTCTTCATCACAGGCAGTTTTACGCTATATGCCCGCCTAAAAGTAGCGCAAGCAGCGCGCAAGCATCGAACCACAAAGCAAAGGATCCCCAATTCCACAGCCACATAATTCCCCTGCCGCCAGCTGCTAACTGCAGAAACCCACCGCCAACATAACAATTCCTGAGAGCTAACTCCTCGCGAGCCGGAATCGAGTGATCACTCATGATCACTCACTTTGCTAACCTATGAGCTCCTTTATCCAAGATGAGCAGCATCATCAATATCCATAACCAAACTTGAGCTCAAATTGATAAACCCACTGTGCCTTCCCCCCCTCCATCTACCAATCTCCTTTGTCGATACGCAAGCACTAACAGAAACCCCCCTCTCCCTATTAGTCATGACTTATCAGAACATCAACACCCACTCTTCTACCCCAGACAAGCCATATCATCTTGTATGCCATCCCCGCCGTCCAGGATGCCCAGCTTTGCAAATCAGGAAAAATAGTCCAGACGGAAGCGCCCACACGCTGACTTAAAATAACAATTCCCCCCTGTCCGCAAAATTCTCCGAGCTCCACCACGCGATTCGAGAGTGATTAGTGTTTGTCCCCCGAATTTGGTGCGATTAACTCCGGGGAGTGGGGGACTCCGGAGGTGTCAGCAGCCCACTTGGGGCCTCGAGGTGATGACAGGAACTGCCTGTTGGATAGAGGAGAGAGCCGTTTTACAGGGGATATTGTTTGGGGCGAAAGAGGATTCTCGGCAAGGAAGGGATTGGTTTATTGATTGATCGACTGATAGATTGATTACCCGACTAGGTAAGTGAGAGAAAAAGAAGTAGTACGGTATCGCGCTCCTGTGGGAGTACTCGTACAAAGATGTCGGAGATTCAAACCGTGAACTACGCTCCAGGGCACCTTTTTTTCAGAAACATGGGGACAGAATCGAAGTTGGGACCATAGTTTGCTACAGTAAACATCTCAACTCTACCCCCACCAGTCGTCCAAGAGAAATAACTCAGTAATCGTCGAAGGTTTACTCACCTCCCCGCCAGACTGATCACTGAGTGGAAGGGTAATAAATAACAGAACAGAACGAGGGAGGGGGAGTGGGTGACCCCCCCCACGCGCCCGCAATTATCATCCCCACCGAAGTCGCGGTTCAAAACACGTCGGCAAGCAAAAATTCTTCGTAATTACTTGTGCTCGAGTCCCTCTAATCCATACACATACGCAGGGGGGCTCACCTCACCTCACCTCCCCCCCAGGATCCCATCGAACCGGTAACCCCAACCCCTCCCGAATCACCGAACATTAAAACGGTGAGGAAAAAAGAAACAATAAACATCAGACACCAAAAGGCGAGTGATATACCATGACCACAACCCAATCCACCCATCCCGGTCCCCAAACCCCAAAACGGAAACAACAACACCGGAGCAGACAGGAGCCGAACCGTTTGTACAGACATGTGAAAGGCAAAGCACGCTTGCGGAGATGCGCAATGTGAGGTCAGGAAAGGGAATTGGATAAAGTACAGTGGAGTATGGATGAATCGATGGGAATTTACTACTTTTTGAGGTTATAAGGAAAGCACGAGTAGAGCAGGGGTGAGGAGTTGGGGTGTCGGCGGTTATGATCGCGGACATGTGTTATCCCTCGGAAGCTATGTAACGGTAGTTACTGACTTATTAGCCATATTAGAGTGGAGTGTCCGAGTATGATGATGATGATGATGGTCGTGGTCGTGGAAAATTGAATTGGAGGAATCGGGATGGCTTGGGGTGAGGGAGGGAGGGAGGGCAGGAGGCTCTCTGAAATGGATGTCGGGTAATACTGGTACGGATACATCAACAGCTGCATCCATATTCCCTCCGTCCACGGTACTATACGTCTAGTCCAATTCTCCCGCGTGGTAAAGCCAATCGACGGCTGGTGCTATACGAGTACTGGTACAGTGCTAGTACAGTACTCGGGGGGTACCTAAAGTCGGGCGCACATCCTCCATGGTGCTTACAACCCCAGCGTTTGAAATTGAACCTTCGGGTGACGTGTCATTTTTGGGTGTTCAGCCATTCAGGGTCCATGGATTTGTCTCGCGATGGCTTCATGTCTTTGACTCCATTACGATGGTTTCAATTTTTCGTCTGGAACGGTGTTTATTCATCACTTCCTTTCGAACTTTATCCCTAGAAAGCCTTCGGGACTTCTTTGGATTCTTGTTGAGTTCTTTTCCCCTGATTTTGATCCCGAGAGAGGCTGTAGAGGTGGAGGGAAGTCTGGGGCTTCGAGATGGCTGATCGGTGTTGAGGCAGAAATTAAGGCTCGACGTTTTTCATTGGTCCACGGATCAGTGAGGGGGTGGCTGGTGGCTTTGTGGCGCATCAGTGGTGGGTTGGTAGTGGCTGTGCATGAAGGCGTTGGCATCCATTGCAAGTGTCATCTCCGGATTCTCAGTTGGTAGGCGGAAGGGAGATTATAGGCGTCCGGACTTGACCCGAGACCGATAAAATGCCTTCGGGGCTGGGACTTCGGTTCTGGTTTGGGCTAATTTTCTTTTGTACTTTCCTTTGTTAATGGTATGGGTAGGCCAGAAAGGTTGGCGGTTCACCCGAAGTGTGTTCGATGCGTGGAAATGACGACCATGATAAGGGCATGTGGGGATGGTGCAATCGTTGGCTGGATATGCGGATGTTTCTTTTGTTTTGTACGTCTGCCATTGTATTTACGGCCTAGGAGGAGTGGGAGGTAGGGTGGGGTTGGAGGAATTGTGGGTTGGTTGAGGATATGTGGGCCTGTTTAGTTTGGGTTTTTTGTTTCGGGGAAGTCGGAGCATGGCGGCTTCTGGTGCAGCATGTTGGCTCGGATGGCTGGCGCCAAAGACCAGCGCGGGGAGGTCATTCCGGCAATGATGGAACTGGGATGGGGAACTTGGGCGAGATGGGCATTTGGGCTTTAGGCCCGGGAGATTGATTTGGCCTTGCTTTATTGTAGCTGAGTGCCTGAAATGGAAAAAGTTTATAAAAAAATTAAAATAAAAAATAAAAAAAAAGTCGGGCGCACCCCATATACAGTAATTTGGGTTTTCCCCCATACAAACCCGTTCTGTGGCTTTTTTTGTTACATAGGGGGAAAAAAGTCGGGCGCACTTCTAGAATAGGAAATAAACCTCGACATTTCGTGGCACCGCGCCAGACTTACCCTTGTACCCTAGTACTCGTAATGTCCTGACGTTTGTGAACACGACCACTATTGCATGATGCCAAGATCCGGGCAAAAAAGCTGAATTTTGGGTGTATGCAATAGCAGTTGTGTTCACAAACGTCAGGACATTACGAGTACAGCAGGCGGACAAAAAAGACTTGGTGATTGAGCCGTTTCCACACCAAAAGTGAGCGAAGGCCTCATTTTTTCGATAATTGATGGTAGCCCATCGGAGACTGGATCTCCAAATTCCTGATTTAAAAGTCATTTACCTGTGCAATATCCCATGATTAATTTGAAGCATACCCATTACCAATTCAAGGTCCCGAGAGCTTGTAAAAAGTGCTGCCATCGCTTAAAAAGTCATAATCATTATCAATCCAAATTTACCAAGATAATTGCCCCGGCAACGCCTCATAACAATGGCCCAATCCTTGACGAATTGTGGCGCACCGGAGGAGGATATTATTATATATAGTTTTTACACGCATACCGATGATGACCAGTAATTGGATTGGCGCAGGAGCCTGGCTTAAAAGCCCCTTCGGGACAGCGGATTTCGGCGTAAATTTGGCCAAAACCTTTTGCCCGCGCGGCACCGCACTCATTTTACCAAGTGTCCTTAAATCCAAAGCACAAACTTCACTCCTTCACCCCCATGCGCAGTACGCGGAATACTGGCAAGCGTTGGATGAACCATCAGCACCTCCAATAACTTTGTCTCCTTGAATAAATTATAGTAACAGTAACTCAACTTTTCCTCCCCGACCTCTCGTTTCTTTTTGCAACTCATTTCTGATAATCCTTACCGTTACTATTATTATTATTATTATTACCATTATTACCAGTACTCGAGTATTATCGTTGCGGAGAAGAAAAAAAACGTGGACTTGGGGATCGGGGACGTTGGCTCACTATCGGGAAGTTGCTTGCTTGCCTGGAGGTGGAGCACGAGTCCGTTACGGAATGGCGCGTGCAATAGCAGGGTTCTTATTAATGGATGGATACGTATCATGGACTACATACATACATGGTGAACGAGGCTGCAGAGCCCTTTTTTTTTTTTCAAGAGAAAAAAAAGAAAGAAAGAAAGGAAAAGAGGGGAGAAATACAGATTAATCTAGGCTTGTTCTGTGAATTGTTATCATTAGCGTGGCCAACGTATAATACATGGCGCAAGGTGAGTCGAGATGCTTGCTTTGTCGGTTGTGTTGTACGAGTACGGTAGTAGAAGTACAAGAGACTCCTCGTACAAGTATCGATCCTGATCCCGGACAGTGCATGGCGTTTTTTTCTCCCATTTCTTTTTCACTCGTACTTCCTACCGCTTGCTGAGTGTCATGGACCACTGCACTACCCTATCACCCCGCTCTTTAAGAGCAAAGTACCGTACGCGACAGTAGTAAGGACTGCACCATCGCATGCTGTGAAGACTGGACAGGTTGAGACTGGGTCAAGTCCAGTGTTGTGCGTTACGGCATGATGAAGGGGGGTGATTTTTTTTGATTTTTTTCTTCTTCTTCTCCCTCTTTCCTGCGCACCATGATGATACGGTAACTTTCTGTCATTCTCCCCTTGTTCCGTCTAACTGTGGAGTCGTGCCCCTTACGAGTAGTAGAGAATCAGGGTGGATGCTCAAGCACGTACGGTTGCAGCGAGATGGCTTACCGTTACCGTCGGTTGGTTGCTTGTGCTGTGCTCCTCTGTGCTTTACTCGTAGACTGCGATAGACTACTGAAGAAGGATATTGAAGGCCCAAGTTCGCTGAGACTGATTGGAGGATTTAGGGCATGCACTGCGTCGGCCTGCCGTAGACGTAAACTACGAGTGGTGCCCAATTGGAAACCATTTCCACAGAGCAAGTATGGAGCCGTACGGTGAGAGTACCGGTACCGTACTCGTCTCGTATAATACCGGCAGTCTAGTAAATTTAGGTTTCTGTGTTCCTAGCTGGATTGAAGACTTTTGGGCCATGCATCTTCCCAGATCACTCATGCCATTTCTGTGCAGTACTCGAGTAATCCAATTTCAATCCCTCCACATAAAAACTTGGATTCATTTCTCCCCCCTCATACATTTCCTCCTAACCCCCACTCGGCCCGTGTCCCCTCCGCCCTTCCGTCCCTCCATTTCTGCCCTTCTTCCTCCCCTTCGGCGGGCCAGGATTCTCCTGCAATGGCCCGGGTGCGTGTGAAACAAATGGCGTAAGTTATTCCGCCCCACCGGGAGGCAACAGCAAGGGTTAGGGTAGGGTAGGGGGAAGGGGGCAAGGGTCTGCTCTACGTGTACCACTCACTCTACTCGGTGCAGCCTGGTGGATAAGGGAGCGTGGCGGGTATTAAAAAGAAAGTATCTTCAGGCACCCCGCCCATAATCCTCACACTCCTCCAGAGCGCCGGGTCAGTCGCGCGGGCGAACGAGCGACGGTAAACTAAACATAGCCGGTGCTTGAGTTTTTATTTTATTTAATCATCTATTTTCCCTTCTGTATTGATGGTTCCTTCTTTGTGGCATCGTACTGGTATCATGCTTTCGGCAGATGGGAGTGGTAGAAGTCGGCTGTTGAGTTTAGGGGATAGGGGGAGGTTCGCATTTTTATTTTTATTTTAAAGAGAAAAAATCAAAAATCAAAAATCAAAATCCTTTTGATCAACAGTTCTCGGGATGGGATGGGTGAAGGTGATGGTGATCCTGTTGTCATCTAATTTATTTTATTGATTACCGGTAACTTATCGTACTGTACTCGAGTATTTCATTGTTGGGCGAAGGAGGTTGGAGAATTTGCAGGTTGAAGGAAAGAAAGGAAGATGTGATAGCATTAATTTACACAAGTACTTGGTTTTCTTAGGTTTCATTAATGTGCGATCAAGACTTCGTACTAGCTATTGCAGGAGGGGGAAAAGGGCCCCCTCCACACACCGGGGCTGTGATGTTGGCGGATAGGCTGGCGCCTCAAGCTTGCATGCTCTATCATGCTTGGGTTTCTCGTCGATCGGAAAATAGTGATAGTGGAGCTGCTCGTAATGTCCTGACGTTTGTGGACACTGCTACCGGTATTGCATAGGACAAAAAATCAGTCGGCCTCGGGATTTTGGTAGCATGCAATAGCAGCTGCGTTCACAAGCGTCAGGACATTACAAGGAGAGATGGATGAGAGAGAGAGAGAGGGCGCAAATTAAGTGATACCGCGTGCGTGCCGAACACGACAACTATCATATCATACTTGTAAGGGGGGGGGGGGGGAGGGAGGGAGGAGGTGGGGCAAGAAAATTCTTCTCCTTAGCGTTATTGCATTTAATACGGAAAGATAACTTGACCGTTTTCAGATGGTCATCGCAGGCCGCGCTTTAATACTTGTACTATTTTTTTAACCTTCACTACCGTACTCGAGTGCCGTACACCTCTTTCACAGCAGTTATCGCGAAGGAAGAGCAATGCCGGAAATCTAGCCACTAGTATGATACTCGAGTACGGTAGCTGGCCATCCGGGAGGCTAGCCGACCTGTTTGCTGACCAAACCGACCAACCAGTTTCCGCCGACCGCCCAACTAAAAAGAAGAGACAAGACAAAAAACATCAAAAAAGCAATTCACAGCATTTATCATTCCCATTTCAATTGAACCGCGAATCCTAAAACAAAGCCCTCGTGCACCCCATCACACAGGGGAGCACCATACGGTAACACTACCGTACTCGAGGAGTGAGAAGCGTGAAACTCTTTTTTCATTTTACTCTTTTGCAACAAACCCCCGCCTCTTCCCCTTCCCCCCTCGGGCCGTGCCGTGGCTGGGGATCGCACAATAGACAAAACGCTCATCGCAGATTTAGGGCGTTGGTTTGGTGTACCCTGAGGCCGTTTTTCACTCACTCACAAAACCTTTTTCCCTTCCCTCTGCCTCCCTACCCCCTCTTTGGTTGGATCCTACGTTAAGTGATTATCCGAGTATGTACCTGAGCACCTGCCAGCGAAGGCGGAAAAGGGAAAGAAGGAAAGAAAGACAAAAAATCCCCCCTCCCGAAGGACTGGAAAAGTGATCTTGGCCGCCGTGATTGTGAAAGGATTATTTTCCCATTATTCGCTCTCATGTCTATCAAATATACCGGAGATTACGGGGTTTCCTGATTTGGGGGGACCTGGGTTTATTTCCCTCCGTCTCTCACTATTTACTTGCCTTTGCTGGAGCCGAATGCTGCTGGAAGCAAAGGCCAATATCATAGATCTCTACTAGTACTCGAGTACAGGGTAAGGTAAAGCTTGAGGGTTTCTCTTTTTCTTGATTCCTAAGGAAGGGAGGATACAACCTAAAGACTTCGATGCTCGTCTGTTTTATCTTCAATGAATAGTCGGTTCATGAGGCCCCTGCGTTCTCAGCTCCTCTCTTACTGTGGGATTATAATTCAACACTCATCCCCAGACTCTTCACCTGCATTGCCTTGGTCTGCCGGCAATGATGGTACAAGTGCAGATACAAGCATGGGTGCTGTCGGGGTAGTCTTGTATTATGCATGCGATATTCCTACGATACCAGTATTGCATGATCCGCGTTACTCGAGTATAGCCCACTGTGGGGTAACGGGGGAAGGGAGAAGGGGGGGAAAAACGAAATAAGAGAAAACTTCCTGTAGGCTCGCAGCTTGCGTTCTGCTGTGCTATGATTTGAGGCAATGCAGTGGTGTGGTGTAAGTCCAAAAAGGAAAAAAGGAAAATGAAGTAAAAGTCAGTAAAGTAGCTGCATCTTCGATTTGCTACTCCCGGAGGGCCACCGGGGAAGCTGCAGCGAGCGGGTTGGAGTGCCGTACTCGTACTCGAGGACTCGAGTACCCTATGGTGGCGTCAGAAATCGACCCTCCCCAGAACGAAAATCAAGGGCGACCAGCAACAGCAACTCCATAGGGCTGCTTAGAATAAGCTTCTCTTCAATTCTGTCGACTCTACTCGAGTAGCCATTTGTTGGGTGGGTATTGGTTGAACTGCTGCAAGCAGGGCATTTTGGGCCAGGGGAACCAGGTTTATACCAAGGCACTAGTTTTGCATGTATTACTAAGCAATGAGAGGGCAACAAGAGAGCTACGAGTAGTTTTAGGTGTCTGGTACCGGTACTGCAGCCCTTTGCATTCTCCCATCTACCCGTATATACTTGTATAATACTGGTGCTCGAGCACTCTAGCATCATCGCTCCTCATCATAATAGAACTCTGCGGCTGGCGGCTGGAAGAATGGTTATTATGCCGGATACTTAAAACCGGCGCTCGTTGTTTCCCTTGAGTTGCTTAACAATGGGGGGGCAAGGTGCCTAAAGGGGATCCTCGGTGAAACGCCGAATGGGTGGTGGGTGGTGAGTGGGTTCTCTGTCAACCAACCCAAAGTTTCACACCAGATATCAGGCCAATTTTCCTAGTATCCCACATTGCGAATATTTGAGCACATGTTTCTCTCTCACTGAAACTTCTCCTGTAAATTTCTCCAGCCGGGTATGTCTAGTTGAGGATACCGTAGGCTCATCTATTCTCCTGGGGAAAGACTGCATCATGTAGGTTTTATTTCTTAAAGTTCGTTGTTGCGATTCTCCTATTAGAGATCGGGTTCTGGCATTTTCTGGGACCCGGTTTGAGACAGTCGCACTGTGCTTGTGTCCGGCGATAAGTACAGTACCGGTACTCGAGTACCGTACAAGTATTTGAAAATATGGCAATTGTTACACAACCACTCAGGTGTGTTCACTTGTCGTTGGACACTTTGTATGGGGATCGTCCCCTAAAGTGGCCGGGGTCAACTTGGCCACATGAGCACTCACTCGATCGAAATTTGAAGTCCGTAGAACTGAGGAAAAGCTAATTCTGAGTAGTTTCATAGAGTTCGTTTCTCAATAAGCTTGGTCGTTGTTGTGAAGTGTTTGTTGGCTTCCGGGAAGGGGAGGGTCGGTTTCTGATGCCGGCGCCCATATCACGAGCCAATGGCTTGCCAGCTCGAATGTCCCAAACAAATTCCCCACGGTAAAATATCATATCTAGAGGAGAACTCTCCATAGCGAATTTGAGAATAATTTTAGGTTGTGATCCCCTGTCCTCATATAAATTCAACCCTATAATGGAAAGTGCTTTACCTGTCAGGGAAAATGTGGCAAAGCGCGATATGTCAAGCCGAAATTTTGACTACATTTTGTTCTGAAATACCCCCATTGTCCTATTCTGGGCTTGAGTGAGATATATATCTGGCCTTCTTGACTCTTGGTTACCTTTTCTCAAATCGGGTGATGATATGATATAGTGGTCCTGCAACTGAAACTGTATTCGAGGGCTCAGGAAATGTGCCTCTTGGGTAACTAGCTATCTCCTGTTTCTACCTGCACGGCGCTGTATGTGAATGAAGAGGCTCTGGGTGACAATCATGACTAAATACTGGTGCTCGAAATAAACCTTAATAATTAGATCCCCATTACTTTATTGCCAATTCGTAACTGGCTATATTGAACACCCGCTATAACGAAGGGGAAAACCTGGGCCCTTAGTTCTCGTTATAACAAGATGTGACTGTATGTAAACAGGTTGGCTGCGCGGCGAATGAAGTGTGAGTTGGTGTCGTTTTTTCTTTCTTGCTTGATTGAGGGAGAAGGACCTCTTACTCGAGCACTGACCGACAGACCACCTTGCCACTGCATTCCTACTGCACACACCAAGCTCAGATAAGGTTGGAATTTCCACTTTTCTGTTTGGTTAGTTCTGCAGCGTATGAGGAAGGGAGGTTGAAGAGCACTCGTGCATAGGATATACCGGCATTCCTTCTGTCCATGTTTTTATTGTTACTGTACTTGGATTGCACCGGTACTGTACATACAAGTACGAGTGCAGTGGAATGCCCGAGTGCTCCCACAGCCCTCTATGGCAGGCTTGCTCACGGGGGGGCAAGAGATTAAAGCATAGATACCCCTTGCCTACATGTTTCTACCCATATCATGACCATCATCAATGACGGGAACCGGCAGGTACAGTATCGCAACATTGTCCTCGCTGGCTGCCTTATGCCCAACCTGCTTGCCTGCCTGCCGTACCTTAACAGTGCTCTTATCATAACAAGGGAGTGGAGAACACGGGGGGTAAGGGATCACAAGATTGATCGCAATTCTAAGGAAGAGAGGGCAAGAAAGGTCGGGACCATAAGCGCACGGATTTCCTGTCTATTTGCGTAGTGCGAGTACCGGTATTTGTTTTCGGCCGAATTTTGCTTTTTGAGATCGGTGGGCCTTTTGGGATTGGGATTGGTTCGCTTGGCTTTGGGATACGAGCTCCCTAGCCATTTATCGCGCTTGAGGGAGGTTAAGCGCATGTGTGGCGCGGACAGGTTGAGGAGAGTTTACTATAATTTATTATGGAGAGTGGCGACGCCGACCGGAGGGGGGGGGGGAAACTGCCAGCACTCGAGTACTCACCTCGCCGGAATTAGTCACCGGTCACGTGAACTATGAAGAAGTACCAGTACATTACTTGGAGGATGAGAACGGGTGCTTGAGGTTGGGAATCTCAGCTCCTCTGACTGAAATTGGAGTATCCATTGTGAAAATGAACAACAGATCCAAAGCACTTGAAACCGGGGTTCTTGAATGCAACTCAGATGTTGATGATGATTGCATCGCACCAAGCTTCATGTTTAGTGACTTCACTACAGCTCACGTGACCGGTGACTAATTCCGGCGAGGTGAGTACTCGAGTAGATGCTGGCTGGCTGCATGGTGACCGTGGGCTGTCTTTTTGTATGGGGGAGCAGGTACTCGAATATGAGATGGAGCAGCCTTTTTTTTTTTTTTTTTTTTGGGTCAGTTGAGTACTTGTATCATACCGGTATCATAGCCTTTTCTCTTATTTTCCCTTCTGGTATAGACTAGGGCAAAAAAAAAACCCCGGTTCCGCTAAATTTGGTCAGCAGAGCCAATTATGGGTTCTCCAATGCATACAAGTGCTTTACGGAGGAGGGAGTCAAGCGAATTACTCGTACTGCAGAGTATGAAGTGTGAGTTTCTGTATCGTGCATCGCACAGCACATTTCGCACCTGAGAAAAAGAAGGGCTGCAGAATCCCTCCCTCCCTCCCTCCCTAACTTGTCCATTTTTCCCGCCGGCTGTAACTATTTACACATCCATATGATATTGTGCGTGGACGAAATTAACCGATCAACCAACGCTCATAATTTTCGCCCGGATGTTGTTAACCCCCCTTGATACAACCACCTCAACCCAACCAAGAAAAATAAGTAAAAAATAATTGAAATACATGGCAGTGATCAGTACTTAGTATACCATGAATCAGGCTTGATAAAAAAAAAAGAGAGAAGGCATTATGAGGTGCCTGTTGAGTGGTAATGATTTTTGTGGGAGCCCGTAAGCGATTGGTTGCCACACTCACCTGGGTGTTTAGTTAATTTTGTCCACCCAGAATACCGGTAATCTGTTGCCTCCAGTACTCGCACTGGTTGCCTCTCCTTGCCTTTCTCTTCTGCCCACCCACCCGACATTCCTGTGAACTAACATTTCACTATCCCATCATAGGTTGGGTTACCGTACCCGTTTCGCATCGTGCCTAATACTATCCGTAAACTACTAGTAGGTGCGTCGCGCCCGGCCCGCGAGGTAACGGGAGCTACCGGTAGCTAAGGAGAAGAAAAAAGGCCGTCTCCAGCTCTCTTTCCACCCTTCCCTTGCCCGCTGCCCCCGACACCACCACCGCCAAATCCACCTTTACCCTATTATCATTTACCACTCACCCTACTCACTCACACCCAACCATCTCTCTCTCTCCCGCCCGCCCGCCGTCACGAGAACCACGAGCTGAACGACCCTTCGACGACAAAAAGCCGCTTACCGTGCTGAATAAATCTGAGAGAAGTGGGGATATATGGTTTTATTGCAATTAATCGTTTCCCTCTCGCTTTAACTCCCTTCTGCCATTGAATTGTTGCCTCTTCTTATAAGAGCGACAGAGTCAATCGAAGCTCCGAGTGGGGAAGGAAGGGGTCTCATTGCGAAGGAGCGAGTGTGTGTTGCACATTGTTTCTTCTTGTTTTTTTTTTGGACCACAGTCAGAAGTTTCTCTCCTTCGTCCTTAGAACTTTTTTCGCCTCTTCAACAAACTTTTACCTTACAGTGTCATACTCTGAACCCGCCTCGGCTTGATTCCTTTGCGGGCGGGCGTATGGTGTGTGTTCTTTTTCGCGCTCATCCTCTCGTTCCTCGGTGTCTGTCAACTCCTCCCCCCCTCCGGGGCCAGTTGTCTTCTGTCCCGCTCGCTTGGTCCAATTCTTAATCTTTTCACACCGCAGCAAAGCAATCAGCAACCAGTTGCCCATTGCAGGCAAGTATTTCCCCTTCTCTGTTTCTGCCCTTCATTTCCATCCATTTCTTCCCCCAAACAATCCATCCACCACCACCACCCCTTCTGCGTCTGCCCTCGCTCTACGCTCCGCCCTACATCACACCTCAACCGCTTTTGCTCTCTCCGTTGTCTCCGCCATCTTTCCTTTATTCTCGCTCAACCCACCCCTTGCTCTTCACTTTACCCCCCCCCCCCAATCTGCCATCTCCCTCTCTCTCCCCTTTTTTCACTTGTAAAAACTCCATCACTCTCGTTTCTTTATGCCATCATGTCCCTTCTGACTCTTCGCCTATCCTGATCAGACAGCACTCGTTTTCCACTGGACGAACGGCAACCCTTCCAGCCGCTGTCCACTGCGTCTACTCATCGAGACGCCAATCTTCAGCCATCCACCACGCCTAAACCTTTCCATACACCTAAATGGACAAAAACCTGGTATTCGAGGAACTCCTCACCATCCTGCCAGACTGGTCCACCCGGCTCCGAGCCGTCTCGGATAAACACACTCAGGCGCTTGACGAACAAGCCCAATCATCTTCACCCACACAGCCGCCTCCACAAAACTCTCGAAAACGCGCTGCATCTGGTCCTGAGAATGATGTCCCTATTCTTTCAACAACGCCGGTAGCCGCGGCTGCAACCACGGTTGTAGGCCCTCACCCCTTACGGACAGATTCCCCTACTGTCGAGAAGAAGTTGGAGTGCTTGCCCGCTGGAAAGCCAAGAATGGCAACCAAACCGACTGCCACAAAACAAAAGTTCTCCTCAATAAACGGCCCCCATATTTACTACGACGGTGAGGCTCAACAAACATTTTACGACTGCTGGGCCACCCTTAATTCTAAACGAGGGCTGCTAAGGAAGGAGATGATGGCTATTAAGAGGAAAAAAATCATGACACTACCGACACATAACTACGGTTATGATGATGACTCTGAGGAGGAGGGATCCGATAAGGAGTCGGACCAGGGGCCTAAGGAGACTGAGGAGGAAAGGCTGAAGAGGGAGGAGGAGGAGCGGAAGAAGGCCGAGGAAGAGCGATTGAAAGCGGAACTGGAAAAGAAGGCGGCGGAGGTTCTGGAATACATTGACTCGTGTCTGGACAAGGCGTCGAAGGGGTGTGAGAATGCTGCTTTCTTATGGCTGAAAGGGGATATCTGCCCGGGCCACATTACCTTCATCAATTCGAGGATGCGGGAAGCAGTAGATCGGATCAACCTGGAGATAGATAAAATGAAGCCGGTCGAGCCTTCCGTCGTCGAGGATGAGGGTATCGGTGCAGAGATGGATATTGATGTTGATGATACATCAACAACCAATGCTCTACCATCTCGGAAGATGGATATTGCGATGCGTGACTCCAAGGTAATCGGAGTCAGCTAACACTTCCTTGGTCTCATACGAAGTTTCCCTTTTCTTTCCTTCTTTTCCCCACCCGCCCTCAGCCAATTCTTGAGCACTAAAATCACCGTTCATGCTCGCATTCTGGGCCGTATATATTGTTGCCCTCTTTCTTTCCAGTCAAGCCATCAATCATGCATTCAAAAAGGCATTTCTGATATACCCTTGTTTATTACCTCACTTTGCTTCATACCCTGAATTGGAATTTTGGTTCCTCCATTCTTCCATTCTTTTGCGCAGCATGAAATCTTTCGAGTTTTTCTGTTAATGTAAAACTTTTTTCGTCCTTGGGTTTTCAATTTCTCGTTCGTTTTCTTTTGCCTTTACATCGGGACTTAACGAATTCATACGACAGGGTTTTTTTTTTTTATATATATATTTTTTATTCCCGGCTTTGCTTTGGTTCTTTATCAAGGGGCTGCTGTTCGCATTTCGCATCTTCGGGGGGTTGTTTCTCTCGTGTTCTATTTCCTTCTCGCAAAAACAAAACAAAACAAAGTTTTAACCGAACCGGAGTGAATCAATTCTATCTTGGAACAAGAGAAAGAAAGCAGAACCGCTTATTTTATTAAAAGCTCCTTTGCTTTAGCTTAATATATGGTGAATATAGTATCATAGTTGAGAATAATTTTCAGAAAATAGACCGAGGTTTAGTCACTCTTATGCGTTGCTTTACCCTCACTATCTTATCTTTTTTTCTTGCCCCATACTCGTTCTTTCGCCCGTTTTTCTATTTTTATTATTTATTGATCGCTCACGCCGGAGGGATGAAAATGAATGTATGGACGAGTCTCTGGTCTGTCTGTTTTAGCATGGAATTAGGGTTTTGGTTTTCGCGTCTTGCATCTATACGCGCATACATAAAGTACAGGACGGTCTCATTAATTGTCCCTTTCTATCATTCCTATCTTACCACCATAGTCATTTTAATCCAAATACAATGCAATAGGACACGCGCACTCACACATAGGCGGACATTTTCGCCATGCCTTCTTATTCAATTTCCTTTACGTAGGTGGCGCGCTGCTGCGATTCACCCGGTCGTTGAGACGTGCTTTCATTGTTTTGTTTTGCCTTGTTTTGTTTGAATAGATGGGGGGGGTTCTTGATAGTCGGTTAGTTGTCTGGGGGAGGGGGGGACAGAATGTGCTGAGTATGGATAAGGTTTCGGGAGAAGAGTTCCAGGGAGATGACGGTAGAGGTTGTCTAGCGTAGGATCATGGAGCGTCACTCGGATGCCCTCGGATTGTGAGGTCATTGTGTGATTCGGGAAGAAGGGGGGGTGGTAACTGTGTGCGTTTGTGCGTGTGGTAGTCTACTCGAGTATAGGGGTTGGCGCTTGGTCGTAGAGTGTCGTATCATAGATTGTGTGGTTCAACTTGGCTTACTCTACTCGTACTGGCTGGTTGCTGGACAGCCAACCAGTAGAATTTCGTGCCCTTTATTGCCCGCGGTCGGGATATTTTCCAATAGTAGGTTGGCGGGTGGGGGTCGTGTTAGTTATTGGTTGCTTTTCTGTGTTATGGGGGTTAGGTATATCATAATTAGGTGCTGAGGATGATTTTTCCGTACAGCCACCCTAAGGAATTCTATTAGGGTAGGGTAGCTGCGGGCACCCAACACGGGGAGGAAGAGTATGTCCTCGTAGGGATATATCATATGATAGATTGTCCACCCCCCCGCCCCCATCCGCCCGCTGTAGGGTTATCCTTGAGAGTTATCGCGTCTGCGGGATTCGGTTGAGGCCTTTGATAATTAATAGGTGATTAATGTGCTTCATGCTCTCGTCGGCCTGGGGGAACCCTTTGCTCGGACCGTAGAATCCATGGATGTCTGGCTCAGCTCCAGCGGGTGCGGCGATTGTACGATACGATATCGGTATCACACAATTCACTGTTATAGATCAGGTTGGGCTGAGGGCTCATCATAACGGCTACTAGTTGGATAAAAACCCATGATACTCAAATTTATAGGCATTGTGCTAGCCCTCTTCCCGCCTCTATGTGCATCCTCTCTCTTTATGCAGTTCTCTTGAGCCTCTGCCTGTAGGGTTCATATTTCCAATATCATTTACCATCCACTCGGCAATATCACTCGGCGTCTATGATATAGCTATGTTAACCCATTGGTATTTCTCCTGGGAGAAGGTGCTGATGTTACCTGGAAACCTGGAACTTGAGGCATTGCTAAAATGGGGCTTCTTTCTTCCCTTCTGTGGGGGAGAGGAGAGGGGGGGTATTGGTCAGTAAAGATGCAGTGCTTGTCCCAGGCAAGAAGGGTTTTGGGGCGGGGGTTGAGGGTTGGCACTCTACGAGTCTGGGCGCTCGGGTACGCACTGATCTTTTGCAATACACTTTGTGAATCCCTGTTTTCGGATACTTCTTGCTTGGGACTAGTTGTTGATATGTTGCTTGGTGAGACTGTCGCACGGCTTAGATGTCTTCTAACGTAATCCGCTATCTCCGTCCAACCTCTAATCTCCGGACTCAGACAAATCCTCCTGAGAAGGGATAGTGCTTGCTTAACATGGTACTGTCAGTCACGTGGATGGCCGGGTGGGAAATTACGCTGGAGCACGGTAAACATCGTGGATCTTTCATACTGTTACTTTTGTGGTTTAGCGTAGTTGAAATTTGTATACCTCAGAGAGAAAAACCGGAGGAGGGAAGACAACGACAACAACATCCTGGAAGTCATCGAATTCAATCATTTTTTCATCGACAATTTTCTCTTCCTGGCTCTTCATTTCGAGTGTGTCTTTTTGAATTGCCACATCCCACAAAAGAACACCTTGCACGAGAGAGAGTCCGTCAGTACTGTACAAGCCCGAGGCCCGTGGGCGTGTTGGATCTCATTAATTAGTATTAGTAAATTCTGTTGATCTGCCAGACTAAGCCCATCGTGGGCCGATAGATACACTGATAATTCGATAGTGGATTAGATGAGTAGATACGGTACTTCCGGATGAATTGCAAGGTTAGCATGCTGCCTGACCTTCAACCCTTTTCCTTACCTACTCAGGCCCTTGGATGTTTGAAAGGTAGGGGGAATAGTTAGACAATGCAATGGGGAAAACTCTAGTTTTTTTTATGGTTTTTCTTTATGGTTTTTTTCTTCTTTTCCATTCGACTGATCCATCACGTGCCCCGCTCACTCTCCCACCCCCATTCCTATCATAGGATAGGAAAACTTCACCCAACCCAAACAATTGTTTAACCCCACCGGCCGATAGCTAAACTAGATATGGTACTAGACAGGAGTCCTTGGTGGAACTGAATTTCGTTTTACCGGAGATTACGGTGCTCTTAGACAAAGAAGTGCTTATGGTATACCCCAAAACGGTGAGGATATAGTCTAGCTGTTCTATACCAGCGCTCAGATACACATAGATTATTTTTTACTATATACACTCACACCCCGCTATCCCTTTTACCTACTTTTTCAAAATCCTCCGGTATACCCGAGCGAAAAATTTTTCACTCACAGAGATTTAGCGCTGCAACTGATCACATCTCACATTTCGTCTGACAACACACCATTTCCCTCCGGTATATCCAGGATTTTCCTGTTTTTTATCACTCCGGGTCTTTCTCACCACTTTCCTCCCTTGGGTGGAGCAGCCAATCAGGCTCGCTTTTCCTAAGGCTTCAAAACATCAGGGAAACAGATTGCAAACCAAGTAACTGACCTGTTCCTCCCCCACCATGTCTATTTCTCCCATCAAACGCATTCTACAACGCCCTGAGAACCCCCTTTCTTCTCCTCCCCACAGTCCCAGCAGATTTTCTCCCCTTTTGGGCCAGAAATCAGGCTTTGGCCTTGCCTTGGGATCCACCCTCCCCCCCAACACCAGCATCCTCCACGCCCCAGCCTGCCCCAACACAAAAGTCGACGTCCTCAAACGCATGGTTATGCCGGGGACAACCTTTCCACAAATCCGCCTCGAACTAGGGTGCAAAGAGCAGTGCTGTGTGAACATCGGTGCCCCCTCAGGCTTCAACCCTCCCCTCCAAACACCTACACCTAGGCCCATGGGTTTCCAAACAGCCCTAGCAAAGGTCTTCGGCGACGACTCCGTCAATGCCATCGATGCACAGGCCCTCGCCCAACTTGCCGCCATGGCCTCCTCCTACGAACCCACACCACGCTCCAACATCCAAGTCCCGGACTCTCAACCCCTCGACCTCGATTCCTCACCCCCTGTCCCAACCTCCCCGAAATCAAGTTCCTCGGCCTTGATCCCATATGTTCCAGATTCATCCATTCCCGTGCTTCCTATGGATATGGGAAATGGAAAGAACACTGAGGGAACAGGCATGGGAGATAGCCAACATGCTACGGACCCCTCGAGCTCCTTCAGCAACCCGAGCCTCCCGCCACCCACCTCCTCCTCCTCCAGTACCAAACACCCGTCAGGCTGGTCCTCCTCACGAGACGGGGGAAAAAAGGAGCGACCCACCTCACAGGCAACCCAGCCCAAGAAACAAACCGCTAGGTCTGTCCGCTTCTCCTCGCCGCTGGCTGCTTTTGCGCCGGCCTACCCCGCCCACCACAGCACAATCCCTGGCACAAGCTCGGGAAACGCAACGGTATCGGAGACCCCCCCTCCCGTCAACTTGGGCCAACTCCTGGAAAATGAAGGAGCAACCCCTGAGAACTCTGGCCTCTCACAGGAAGACCTCGACAGACCCATAGTCGTAAAGGACCTCATAAACCTCATGGCGGTCCTTGAAGACGGCATGGAAACGAAGATGAGGGAAATGGAAGAAAGAATCCTGGCTGCCATAAGGGTCAGGA
>Ga0307509_10003255_pt1 | contig 25023 bp, 22 predicted proteins | sample 10_EM_MG_FD_202245 | JGI IMG/M metagenome (GOLD analysis project Ga0307509, IMG submission 202245) | Populus trichocarpa ectomycorrhiza microbial communities from riparian zone in the Pacific Northwest, United States - 10_EM | ecosystem: Host-associated > Plants > Roots > Unclassified | place... | reverse complement strand
CCAGTACTTCACCTCCTAGTGCGTGGTGTGATGTTTGATCACCGTCTGAACCCTTGAGAATAGTGATTAGAAGACACTCAGCCGCATTGTTGAAGACACCTAAAACCCACACTTCGGCTACTATGTTGACTGGGGGCATTGAAGGGACCCATTTCAGACTCCGGGCACCATCCAACCTTAAGCAACGCCCGGTCTTGGCAAAAAAATGTATAACTTGAGATAATACGGTAATATATTAAATCAGAAAAGGAAAGATCTCCATTGATATAAACCTAGTTGCAAATTTAGGGAAATTCACTTACATAATATTATGGTTCGGGCGCTCCAAAATGTGCATCGGGCTAAAGCAAAAAAAAAATTACAAACAAATGTTGCTAATTGTGCCCCGCTGGCCTCGTATGATACGTTAAAAGGATTTATAAAATACAGGATAATTTGCATATCGAATCGAAAAAGGCCCGTCCAACACCCAGGAATCGACAATTAGCACAACGGTAAAAGTGTAGCTAATGTACTGTCCATTTAATACATTCCAAACTTTATAAACGAAATGACTGTCTTGAAACTTTGATAACTATATCAGCAAGTATGATACCTTTATAGCTGGAAAAGAAAAGAAAGGGCGTCTGCATTATCCTGCTTCACTTGGTCTATCTAGAGGAGGCTTTTTCTTCTTCATATTTTCTCAACCTTTCCAACTCGAGTTATTATCGATTTAATTCTACCTAGAAATTTGGTACACATTTTAAAGTTGTATAAACTATATCCGTATTTCCTATACCGACAGCAAGTAATATCAATAGTACCACGTATCAAAAGACCCACGTGCAGAATAGTCAGGTCAACTCCTGAGAGGCCGGTCGAGCTCGTAAGTGCTAACAAAGGAACGGAGTCCCCCTCAACCCAGGCGGACTGAAATATACGATAGAGCTTTTGGGTAAGAATTACATGCATACCTCGCACGTATGCATATCCTAGCACAAGCTAGTAGTGAACACAGAAACCCCGGATTTCTCCCATTCATTAACACCGTCTATTTCCTTTCCATCTCTAATAATCGAAATTCACTTACAGCCGCTAGACAAAAAGTGTGCTGGTGAATGGAATTTCACTTTCCCGGAGATTAGGGTGATACCATAAGCCGGGGTATAATATTGCGCAATTGATGGTCCATGTTGGGTGGGGGCTGGCGCAATGGCCAAGAGAGGCGCCATTTCACTACCGATAAGACATTTATCTGTTGACTATGACTACCGTAACTTGCTCTAATGATTGATTATTCTGTTCTCTCTCTTCTGTACGAGTTAAGTGTATCATGAAAGTTTATCTTGACGGATTTACGTACGGCAGTCGGGTTACCATAAGGCCTGTCTCACCACAGCCGCAATCTTGGTAGTGGTTTCCAACCTTGGTTTTTTCTTCCGCTCTTTCCCTTTTGTTCCCATTTCTCCTCTGGATTTCCAATATCTGTATACCTCAATTGACGCCCGCTCCTCCTTTTATTAGCTAGTCACCCAGACTCTCGGGGGCTCTTTCTGCTAGTATCATACTACGATACGGTAGCAGCGTTAGGAAAGGTAACCAAGTGCGCCAAGCACACTGTAGCATCATGAGCAATTACTCGGCCTCAACTAACTTGTCAGCGAATTTTAGTTGACCAGCGCCATCCATACAAACTGATCCGCTCAGGCGCCTGAACAGTTTCCCACTCCAATGCGTTATCTGTATGTTTCTCTCCTTTCTCCGTAGTTTTTACCAGTACACCCTCCAATGTTGTGCACCAACAACAAACTCCTAGCAAGTTGGCATCTCAGGTAGCATCTCACGCTGATCATCACTATAAATAACAATCCAGCTGAATAAAGTACAAAGTTCCATGACAATCCTTTTGTGTACGAGTACTGTACCCTGGCCTGTGCTCCCACCCCCTTCACCCTCCGACCGTATACTCGGGAGGTCCCCCCTTCCAGAAATAACCCTCTCAGGGACGTACAAGTACTTGTACTCCAGTGTCGGTACAGTGTGCCTTGGAAGAGGGAGTCAGATATACAAGTAAGTAATCCAGGGGGCGCGACACGAAGCGACTAACCCGGGAAAAAGCAGTACTGTACGAGTAAATCCTTCCTGCGAATAGAGTGCCATCTAACAAGCACGTACCGAAACGGGCTATTCCGAAAAGCCCTTATTACAATACCGTTCAAGTAGGAGCAACAATTACAACAAAACAGTAGCGCGAGCATTCCTTCCTTCTTTCCTTCCTACTGCTTCAAAAATACTATTTCGAAATGTTTGCTCGGATCGACGAACTGGACTCGAATCTCCGCGGCCAAGTGTCAAGGAGGAAGGATATTAAAGTGAAGGATGATTATTCCGCGACAATCGTGGAACGAGCTACCGTAAGCCAAAGCGTGTCTGTCATACCTACAGCAGCCTACAATACTTGTACCTGTACAGGTACCACTACTGCTATGAAGGAGTCTACGGTAGGGGGAAAAAAAAGGAGGGGTGGAAGATCTTTGCGAAATACTGGTCATTTGCACTGTACTTGTATTAGTACAGACATTTTTCCCATATAAGTGAGGGAAAGCATTGAATTGTGCAAGGTTATCGTTGATTGGGCAGAGACGCGTATGTATGTTTTGTCGTCATGAGCACTGTACAAGTATTACTGTAGTTTTTGAACAAATAAATTAATGATTTGTGAGATGGTTATTGGGAGCTTCTGGGATTTGGGTTGTTGTGATGGATCGGTGAGGGCAGATGTTCATCGTTCGTGGAACCGATAGGGAAGGGGGGGGGATAAGGAGGCGGTGGACGGTGGGGGGTTTGCTTGGGCGTTTCGAGCTCTGGAAATCGGAAGATTCTAAACTGGTTCGGATTATCTGGTGGTGTGGGATTCGGTAATTAGGTTGCTTAAAGCAAAGCCCTTTTCACTTTGGAAGGGATGATTAGTTGTTGGCGTAGCGCTTGTACTTCTCGCTGTTCCGATGGTTAAAACATACGGTAGACAACCGAGTCGATTAATACTCCAGAGTGCGCTGTAGAAACATGGTTCTGCACTCTTCAATGTCGTGAGGGGCCGCTGGCATTGCTATCGCTTATTTTACATTTGTGGTGCGGTGTGGTGCCGGCATCGCATAGATCGTGATCTTCAAAGTCTGACACTCTTTTGATAGCGGTAGGAGGGTGTACTCGAGTATAACACACTTCCATACCATGGATGCAAACCATTCCAAAGCAAGCAATCAGTCATGTTGGAGACAACAATAACCGTTGCACTTTCCCGTGGCCTCTGCGTGCTGTGGATGGGTATGGGGTAAAGTAAAAGGCATCAAAAGTGGGGGAGGAAATAGCACAGAGAAGGATGGCAATGGTGGGCCCTGGGTGCGCTCGAGCAGCCTGTGGAGGCGAGATCTGCAGGGTGAAGGCTCCAAGTAGTGAAAGCGTTGGTTGGCTGGCCACTCCAACGACAACGAGACGGGGTGTGGAGGAGAGGGAGAAAAAAAAGGAAAAATGTCCAATCGCCATGAAGCGAATGGATGAGAAACAAAATGGCTTGCAGAGATGGGGAGATCATTCAATCCCTGTCCTTCCACACTCGCACACTCCCACGCTTCGACACTTTTGCACTTCCACCCTTCACTTTCCCTCGCCCACCTCTCTCAACCAATAGGTTTGCACCGGTAGATGATGTGAATTTCGAGCTGAGCCCTATTCTCAATAGTTGGGCGGTTTTATTTCTCATGGGTTCTTGGTGATTATGATGATGAGAGGGGGAGGCGATGTGGTAGAAATGGCAATTATTGGATATGGCGGAGGGAAGAGGGAGGGGGTTTGCTGACTCCAGTACTAGTACTAGTACAGGAGATTTCTTCCATCCGGTGCCTGCATCTGTGCGCAGCAGATGGGGAAGGTGGGTGGGTTGTTCAGTGTCTCAGGACAGGGGTTCGCTAGTGTCAGGTACCAAACACGGAATCAAGCAACCAACCAGCCACCAGCGACAAGAGACATGGAGAGACACAACGAAAGGGAAAAAGAAGGCTTCTATTTGACAGGAATGGCCCTGCTTGCCTTGATTGAAAGTGATGTGATATGATGATGATGGTGGTGATAGTGATGGGCGGTGATAGGCTGGGAAGCGCACTACTCAATTACGGGTACCGGTACTACTTGCGGTATACGGGAGAAGGGGAAGAGGGGGGTTTTTGTTTGTGCCAGATTCGACAAGGAGGGCACTTGTCTTTCTTCATTTTTTTGTTAGCCCATCTGTCCGGTGTTCACCCCTTTTAACCTTTTTGCTACTTGCACTTGCTATCTGTGCCTGGGCACCTGTACTAGCCCATCATGGGCGCATCTCGTCTCGATTCTTGTGAGAGAGGGCTCGCTTGCTCGGCGGTGTTGTACTCGTACAAGTACTGGTAACGGTTATCATGCTGCATCCTGCAGCTTCGCTCTTCGTTCATAGGCGAGTGCCTTGCCCGCCTGTCCTGCCTCTTGTTGTCCGCTTTCGTTCTCGCACTTTGATAGATTGCCCATGTTGCTGGACTCATGCCCGTACCACGCTGTCCCTGCTGCCGAATCATATCGCTGTTAGCTCGGGTCGACCGAGCAAACTTGGGCTTGCCACGAATGGATAAAAGCTGTGCTCGAGCACAGTACGGTACAATACAGCAAGCACTCTGCACAAGTATGATACTTGCCCCGGGCAAGAAAGCACCCGAGAGCAGGGATTTGCGTGTGTTTGAGCGCCAATACCTGGACAAAATATACCCCTATTTTCGGCTACTTCTCGCCTGGGGCAAGCATCACCACGAGGACTTGTCCTCAGTGCTTGCATAAGCTGCCTCTGCTTGCCTTTGCCTTGCGGTTCCCTGCTCTGTCTTTCTTTTCCTTTCTTCTCCTCCCCTCCCCTTCCCTCCCCCTTGTCTTTCCTCCTCTGTCTCTTGGGTTTGCCCCGTGTCTCCTTTGTGATTGCTGCTGCTGTGCTTCGCTTTGCTTTTTTTTTGTCGGTATCTTCCTCTTCCTCCCATTTTCTTCCCCATTCCATTCTTTCTGGGGCCGGCCGTTTGAGCATACATTTCATCACGCAGGGCAGCAAACAATACCGCCACGGGCAAAGCTGTACAGTAATTGTGTGATTGCGTGTGAAAAGAAAAGAAAAGAAAAAAGTTGTGGATCCGCTTTTCTACGAATCCTCATATCATACCCCCTTCTCACTTGCTTCCCTCGCCCTGGTTGGGCTGTCAGCACCCACCACCCATTTGTGTGTCGTACCTCTCACTCGCATCTGTCCTGCCCTGTCGCTCCTGTTACTCCTGCAACTGCCGCCGTGTCCCCCCAATCCCACACACCCACTCACTCCCTTTCAACCCCCCCGCCATTTCTTGCATTGCGCTCTTTTCCCATCGAGGCTGGACCCTAACTTCTTCTCCTGTTGCCTGCCTCTTTCCCTTCTCCCCTCAAAGCGGGCTCTTGATCGCTGCAAAAGTACACCATTGTCCTCCATAGGCGTAGTGAGCCATCAGAGGAGAGCGTGATTCAACTATTCTCTGGTTTGCAAATACTTTTCCTGAAGATTCCATCCTAACTACTGTTTTAACATTTTTGGAAGCTAATGAGGCCATAGACCAATGGGGCGATCGTAAAGATCCAACATTTGTCAGTCGCTCGTGAACATACTCTCGGCCTCGAGTCGATCATTAGCTGGCTACCTGGAGTTGGGACTTAGCAGTACAAATTTATTCCGAGGAGAGCACATGCCATCGAGAGAGGCAGGCCCCTCTACTATTTCCCTTCGCTGGCGCTTCTTCCGTCGGTCCTTCTCGATAACTTAGTTCAGGGCGACAGTCAACAAGACAAAAAACAAGGACTAGATCATTTGGATTGATTTGAAATTTTCACATTGTTAGCGAACGACCTATAACGAACGGAATCATTCACTTTATTTTTTACTCTTTTTGCGCGGTGCGCTGATTTTTGAAAAGAAAGAAAAAAAGGCCTGAAATCGGTTGGATCATGTCGGTCCCTATACCCGAGAAGCCTTTAGGCAATCATTGCTCTGTGATTTTCAACGGAACTTTGTACACTTACTCTGCCACGGCGTTTCAATCATTGCGCTTGGCAAAGGGTGAAAAATGGCAGGTGTTGCCTTCAGGCATTGGCACTTCTGGAGCGGAATGTGTTCATGCTCACCGTAATACCCCTCAAGAAGCCTTGTATGTCGTTGGTGGTACGACGTCCGATCCATCAAATGTTCCCGAGACTGGCTTTGGCGGGGTGCAACGTTGGTCGTTCATCGATAAGAAGTGGGAGAACATTGCTTTGCCAACGCCCGTAGCTTTCAACCTGACCAACCATGGCGCCACTTATCTGGAAACTAGTCAGCAACTTATCATCTTCTCTGGGACAAAATGGCCGGATACTTCTACACCCTCGGCGAACACTTACCTAATCAAGACTTCGGCACCCTTTGAGATAACCTCCATCCCGGCTGCGGATCCGTTACTGGCGCCTCTGGTTCTGCCGTGGGAGAAGAGTGGGGCTTTGGTAGTTGGTGGAGATTTGGCGAACAAAAACTTGAAGGTGTTTGATATTGATGGGGGGTGGAAGAATCTGGGTGTGAGGTTGAAGGAGGGATTGCCTGCAAAAGGGAAGGCTGCTGTGAGTTTGATGGACGGGGACGATGGAAGTAGGATGCTGCTAGTTTTTGATTTGACGACTACTCCGACAACTGTTACTCTCACAAAGGTAAAGGAGCCAACCGGCAGTTCTGGCAATAAGCACAGGAGGCAAGAATCACCAACTCAGACCCAAACCTCTTCGGCTCCGGCCCCTTCAACAACATCTCTAACCCAGGAAAATTGGCCTGCATATAATGGATCATTCGCCCCGGGATCAACAAGAGACGGATTTTCTTTGGCTTACGAAGGGGACATGGTGGTCATAAGTGGAGGAGGGGACGCCGGAGACCCGGTGGCTGTGTTCAACGCGAGATCAAATACCTGGGTGAATACGACGGAATTATTCACTGGTCAGTCGTCCATCCCGGGGTCGAGTGCTACCTCGTCACAAACCGTCACGCGTCTTGATCAACCAACACCGCAAGTATCACCAATTGTCACTCCAACATCCACAGGATCAGCAGCAGCAGCAACCTCATCGGACAGCGGTGGTTCTAAAATATCCACCATCCAACTCCTATTCGTAGTCCTCGGCTCCATCCTAGGCGCAGTCCTAATTCTCGCCATCGCCCTCATCTTTTTGAAACGGCGAAAGAGACAAGAGGCCCATCGTCAAGCTGGCCACGAACGTCGTGCCAGTGGTGCGACACTCATGTCCTTCCAAGACCGCGGCACCTCGTTCATTCGGGAGGCCGACGGCCCACTCCCTTCACCCCGGCGCGGGATCCTAGGGCGTAGTAACTCCAATAGCTGGGCGCACGTAGAAAAGCAAGCCCTCAGCACCTCGCCATCATCCAGCACACGAGCCCTGACCAGGGATGCGGGACCATCAGTTCATGCAGTAGGCGGCATTGGAATAGTCATCAGCGGACAAAACACCCCCCAGCTGCCCCCTGCTAAGCATAGCAAAACAACGGACCGAACCCCAAGCTTAAACTACGACAAAGGGCGCGGCTCGGGCTGGAGCGAGTGGTTTTCCGGCACGAACCCTACAACAAACTTAGTCACGCTCCCGCAAAGAACATACTCCACCGCCCGCTCATCCGCCTACACTGATGCTACAACAACAGGTTACCCACCCCCGCAAGGCCTACACACAAACCCGTACCTGCACAATGCAGGATCTGGCGTTGTAGCCGGTGGCATCGGCGTCGCAGCAGCATTCGCCCCCCCATCTCGTTCACAAGCCAACCTGCAACGCACTCCGTCCAAAGGTCTCGTTCTGCAGGATCCAGGCGTGGGCGTCGGCTTTGCCCGGCACGGGAATCAACAATTACACCCCGACAACGCGAGTGTTTCTTCGGGAGCTAGTAGCTTTTCGAGTGGTATTCCGGATAGTATTAATGACGAGAGGGTAGTGAACTCGGGATGGACGCCAATGGATGGTGACAGGAGGGATGAGTGGGAGTATGATGGTGGAGGAAGTCGGGGGCCACAGAGGCAGACTGTCAGCAGTAGCGTCTACCCGGAGAGTTTTTTGATAGGCGACGAATCTAGGAGTAGTGCGGGGGCAGATTTGAAGTCCGGTGGAAGAGTGGATAATCTTAGTTGGTTGAATTTGAGGCAGAATTGAGAACTTTTTTCAACTTCTGTTTTTATGGGGCTCCCGGAGTGTGGGTTTACTGCTGTGGATTGTGTCATATTTATATTCGTGTGTATGTATCTAAACCTTATCATTTCTTTCCATTTTTCCCACCTTTTCAACGCCTTTTGCTTGTCTTTTCTTCACCCCTTTGGTTGGAATTAGGATTGGCCTCGCTGCCGCTCACGATACGACACCGGAAGTATTGGTACCCCCCAGTTTTATTGTCTTTGTTCTCCGCGTTTTTGCTATTGATATTGGGTATTAGAGTTGGGTTCCTGTCTGTCTATCATTTTTTTTTCTGTGTTCATTTACCTTCCTTCCTTCTTTGATTATGGTTTGCCTTTTCTTCTTCTTGTTGGATTGTCGCTCTTTCTTTCTTGCTTGCTTAGGATAATCATGCTTTTTCGTTCATTTCGTTAGTGGGGGATCGATTAGGGTTGGGGTTGTTTGAATCGCATTGCGGGGTAGGGGTTTTTTTTTCTTTTTCTTTTCTGTTTCTTCTAGGTTTGGGTTTCTTATGAGCGACAGAGGGGATTTGAATCGGGAGGGAGAGGGGAGGAGGAGGAGGGGATTATAGTTACATAGTTGGGAATTATGGCACTTCTAAGCCGGAGTGGTATGATATATACCATTCTTTATTTCTTCTTCCTTCTTTCGAATCGTGGTTTGATGTGATCTGCTATGATGGTAAAATTAGTATCATAGCATGAATTATTATTACTCCTTGGGCGCTATTACTCGAGTACTGTAACTAAGTTAGTACTGTACGAGTAGTTAGAAGCCGAGGATACGGGAAACTCTCCAACTACGGAATAAACCTCCTCCGCGCTTGGCAAATGATGAGGTTAAAGGTCTATTAGCTAAACAAGTTTGTCAAACTTTTGACTGATTAGTCAAGTAATACCTGCTTGCACCCCCTTATTCTAGCCCGCTGAAATCCAAAGAATCTATCCGGTATTATACAGTGGGGAAATAAGTCAGGCTCCCGTGAGGGCCTAGGACTCACAAAGAAGTTGGTAAGTGGTGCGGTGAGATATCCGGACTTTCTCTCAGGATCCGGGACTCTAGGTTGTCTCCCTCCTGGTGGTGACTCGGAACTCGGAATCGGTTCGCGTTGTCGAGAGTTGCGAACCATGATCTATTTGTGCGCTGTGGGCCCTGGTATCATAGGTATGATACAGTAGTGTCAATGGCTCCATCGTGCTATGCATTGCCTGCCTGCATGCCTGCCTAGTCGGAGTACTAGAACTTGAAGGGGAAAAAGACGATCAAAAAAAAAAACGCCCGAATTTTTTCTCAATGATAATATTCCGGATTCCGATTACCTTTTAAGTTAAATCTTGATCTCTGATTGTGTATCTTGTCCCGGTGGACCCCCCCACCCCCCCCAACACCCGGTCGTGGCTGTGGTGGTGGTGACGGTGGGGAAGGAAACGGCGGGGTACCGCACTGTACTGGCACTTGACTTGATCCTTTACACATATCATGAAACTGATTCTTTCTCTCCCCCTCCCCCGGGCATTGTCGTTGGAGTTGGCGAATGGGCGATATACTATAGTGCTACTGGTCTACAGCATGGTATGCTCACCTTTCACCATTTTACTAGGGCATTGTGCAACAATCGGGAGAAGAGGGGCTTTTTTTTCGCATGGAAGTGTCGGGGGGAAGACTGTGTGGGCATTTTTATACTTTTCGGTTTGATCGGCTCGGGTATGTGTGTGTACGGGTATCGGCGGTTGAGCCATTGGAAAGGGGGGGGGGTTTCGGAATGTGAAAGTTATGGGGAGTCATGGATCGTCACTCGACCAGCTCTTGGGCCCACCCCCCTTTTTTTCTATGAGAGCGGGGAGAGGAAGATGAAGGCATGTGTTGGAGTGCGGTGTGCGCTGATCATATCACGTGGTGTTCCCAGAGGGAGAGATGGTGCAGCTTTAGTAGATTTGAGGGCCTGTTTTTAAGCCGAAGAGTTGATATACGTGTGGGGTGATTAGTGTATGCTCAGCTTACACTGTCGGCAGCGTCGGTCCATGGGTATTTGGAGAGACGGCTTTCTATCTATCTATCCTTCTCTCCCTCTTGGACGGGACCCATCGAGAAGGCTAGTTAAGGTTGATGCTTCCTATCATATACCTGAGAAGGAAGAACCTTTGTGGGCAACAAAGGGACTTGACTCACCAGCCCAATGAGCTGAGGAGAATGTCTAGCAGCCTCAAGAGGCGGCCGTCGGTTGTGTCCTAGAATGACAACCAATCAATACAACTCACCCTTCTTTTTGTTTGAAACGGAATGGCAGGCCTGTTGCTTTGGTCATTGGTATTGCGAGTGCTCTGGTTTGCCCTCATGATTGGCTTCCGCTATTATCATCATCTGAAGACATGGCAATGACTGCCTGATGTTCGGTTAAGATGCAGGTATGTAACCTGCTACCGGCAGTTCGGCAGCGCTGAGCTCTTGGCTGTGTTAGTGGGTCTTTTATAGTTCCTAGGGAGAACCCCCCCCCCTCCTCCCTTAATTCAGTTATGGATGAAAGATTGATTGGGGGTTTTCGGGGGAGCTCTCGTCGGTGGTCCTGCTGATCGAACTGTACTTTTCGCGTGAAGTCATTTGTTAAAGGGCCTTCTTTGGACTTCGAGAGTTATCTGTGAGGTCCTGGTGAATTTGGACTTACTGCTATGGCTGGGCATCCCTTGATATTGGCTTCTTGTCCTCTTCCGCTCGAACTAGGTTTTTCTGCTGAGTAGAACTATTTTGTAGTGTAGGTTACTGGGGAGGTGGGAAAGGTTGGAGCGCAGGTGTGCAATGGGTTTTGAAGGTCGCTCATCTTGAGGTGTTTATTAGTGGTGCTCTTGGTCTATGGCAGGGTTCCCGGGGAAAAAAAAATTTATATCAATGCCATGTATTCAGGCATAATTTTAGGAATCATAGCCTCTCTTAGATATGGCTAACCATGTAAATCAGCATCTCTGCGCTTAACCGCCAAGTCAGCCCCCTAAACTGGGGAGGTCAGTCATTCATCCCCATCCAGAATATGTCTGCATCCGCTTGTGCATTTGGTTCTTATTATCTCACAATAGAACAGCGGGTATATTACAGAATTCAGCTACTTATATTACCAAGTATTAATACCACCTCCCTATACTGTCTAAAAGAATAAATCATCCAACAGCGGCGCTGAAAACCTGTCCTTCAAATCCTGCACCGTCCAGCCCTGCGCCTCGCCAATCCTTGCCAACACAGCCTTAAACGCCGGGATTTCTCCCTTGTATGAAGTCTCCTTAAGGTACTGCTTCCAGGGAGTACCACGGACATTCATTCCCTCCCTATCCCCACCATTAGCATTTCCCACCTCTCCCCTCCCAGGCTAGAGGGGAAAAAAAGGAAGAGAATCACGTACCACTCCTTCGCCCAATGCGGCCTAGTATTCAAACGAGCCCCATCAGGCCCCGTATAATTCATCCACCTGTCCGCAACTTTCTGGGCGAATGGCTCCCAAACCCCTTCCGCCGCTGCCGCCATTGTCGTCAAGACTTCAATACTTACCGTTCCAAAGGTATTATTAGTCTGCGCTGCCATAATGAGGTCGCTGTCTCCCATGATGCGCATTTCCAACGCCATGCGCATGGGCGCTTTGGGGTCATCGTAGACGGCCTCGATGGCATCCCACCAGGCGCGTTGGACGATGGCCCAGTCCGGCTTCGTGGGGTCCGATGCCAAGGGCGGAATTGGTATCTGCAATTCCATGTCTCGGACCCTGAAGTTTTGAATGCCGCGGCGGAAGTGGAGGGCGTTGATTAGATGGGTTTTTACCTGTGAGTTTAGAGGTCCGTAGGGTGGGAAGGAAAGCATCGCGAGTGATGCTTTGTGATAGTTAGTTATTTCATTATCGTATACTGTTAAGGGGGGGAAGAGGCATACAGAGGATGACAGCCTGCCAGCGGCCAGGGAATGATCTGAAGAGGGGATCGTCGTTAATCACGCCACCTAGCCACCCTTCCACCCATTGCAGGAATAGATCTGGGTATGTTGGGTAGTCGATCACCCCACTCGGGTCTCCCGTATTGTCCCAGCAGTTGACAAAGGCTTGGGGTTGGTACGCGAACCAGAACCACTCTGAATAGTAATTGTTTTCTGCTTTGCGGATGAAGTCTTGTCGCGCAGATTCGAGTTCCGCTGAAGTGTAGGACCCGCGGATCGCAGCTGGGACCCTGAAGCCTGGGGGTGGAGGGATGGCGAGATCGATGTTCTGCTTGAGAGGCCGAAGTTCCGCGTAGGTCATAGCGTCTAGTTCGATGGTGATGTGGGTGACAATACCTGGGGATTGTTAGTGGGAAGGAATGCATGGGAGGGATCATAGTAAGCACCAAGAAGGCCGAATGAACCAGCTGCAGCCTTGAGTTGAGTCGGATCTGTGATATTTTGGTGTTTGCCATTAGCATCGACATATTCGATTCCGCGGACTAGGTCACTGATGGTCTTGTGCCTGATTCCTCCGCCATGGCACATGAGAGCGTTTGAGCCACCAAAGGTGATTCTAAGCATGTCAGCGCTGTTCCTGAAAATCCACCGGTGGGCGGGTAAAAAGACATACTCGACCATGACAACGTTCAGAGCAATAGTCCAAGCATTATTCGCGATTGCCCATCTCCTGAAATCTTCATTGACGACAGCAGCCCCAATTCTCGCTAACCTCTTCTTCCCGCCACTGCCTGGGAGGTCCTGGGTCTCGAGCTCAATAACCTTGAACTCGTTCCCTGTGTAATCCCTACTCGGTAGGAGGGAGGTAGGATCTGGAACCGCCGTTGCCGTCTTTAAGTCTAACATTGAGACAAAGATCTCACCGTCCTGGGAATACATACTCGCCCAAGTGTGTCTGTAACCCGCAGCGCGAACACGCTTGCCTTTGGCCTTGGCCCATTTAATAAGGTTCTTGACGCCCTCAACAGTAGTGGGGACAAATGTATAAGAGGGCGTATGCTGGACAGTCAGACCCCAGTTTTCAAATTCGGCGCCAATATATACCTATTCATTCTTGGTTAACTGGTTCCTTCCTTCCCAGTACTTGAAGAGGCGGGAATTTACTGTCATAGGCTTAGTATTCGCGCCATCCTCGTAGATTACCGGGCTCGTCTCCCGCTTACTATTCAACCACCCTCGTGAACTTGGGGTAACCCCAGATTCCTCCATCCTCTTAAAATGCTCCTTCGCCGCTGGGCTAGGAGGAATTGAGAACCCACGTTTTTTAACAATGCTCTCCGCGGAGGCCCCACCCATGAACGCTGTTACCTTATCCTGTAGATCTTTGTCCAGCGCTCCAAACTCCTGCGTGAATTTCGGGTGCGCCCGAATGCTCTTCAGGAGTGCCCGGCTATAGCCCTCCCGGTCGATCTCCCCGTTCTTGACCAATTTCAATACCTGCCGAAGGCCCGGGAACCTTTTGTCATCCTCGGGGTGCGCGAGGAGATATGTGACTATCTCGCCCAATATCTTCCCGCTCAGAAGGTTTCCCGGGATCGGGATTATCTCGTCGATGGAGATGTCTCGTGGCTGGAGAGAGCCGAAATTCGCATCGCTTTGAGAGGAGGGGAGGGAGCATACGAGTGGTGCTAGAGGCAGCACGCGGAGAAGGGCCGAAAGTAGGCGCATCTTAGATACTTTTCCTCTGGCTGGTACTGTTCGCTGAACAGAAACATTTGGGATGTGTGATTTATGGACTTATATGTCGCTTTTTTTCCTCCCTTTCTTTTGTCCCTATTTTATTTACCCCCTGGAAACGTTATCCCATTGTGGGAAGGATTGGCCCGTGGGTGACATTGATAAATGTCTAGGACAGGGAGGAGCCGGTACAAGAAGTGTACGAGTAGAGTACCGGTACTAGTACAAATGGGAGGGACCAAAGCCTGGGACGGGAGGTGACAGCGAAGATCATCAGTTGGCTCAAGCGAGGGCTTGGATCATTGGAATAGGGGAATCACTAGCTCTTAATCATGCTTTCATTATCATCACTTGGGCAGTTTGGGAGTGCAAAGTTCGTAGCTAGCACACTAATCCCGTTTTGGGGACGCCCGAGTTACTCAAAGATTAAAAAGCCGATACGGTCCGGTATTCATCACCCAAAATAGCTAGCTACTGACTGATCTGCAGTACAACCTTTCCCTACGCTACAGAGGGGCAACCAGCAGACCTAGCACTGGCTTACAGAATCCTTCAAACTGCTGCTCAAAACCACACAATCCAGCACAGGCGGGTCAATAAATGGTGGGTGCTTGCTATGCCGGGGTCTTGCTGTGCAGGGAAACATTATAAGCGCACCTAGCTACTACTTGGAATTCCACCACTTTAGACCGCCAAGGGATAACTACTATGTGATAAAGTGCCCCCCCCCCAGCAAGAAGCACCAGCACTGTACCCAAACACAGGGATTAGAAACTACTGTAAACTCGCAAATAAACAGATCATGTTCCGGTAGTTCTGTTTCCTAGTCTAGACGTCTAGAAAAGGGGCGAAAAACACCAGAAATCTCCCTCCCAAGACAAAAAAAGAAGAGAAAAAACATCAGACCTTACTAACTTGCTAAGGGAGACACAAGACCCGTTTATTCGGGTTCTTGCGGGTATATAGCCAATCATCCGCTGGATCCCTACCCGCAAACAAAATTATACACTCAATGTTCGGGAACCTCTTGCCAAGAGGGAGCACATATAGGAATGTTGCATGAAGTCACTAACTTAAAATTGTAGACTGTATTGTAGCGGTTAAGCCTCTGATACCCTCGGGAGTCGCAGTAGCAGTTCCGAAGACTTTCCCCCCCTTTCCTTTTGGGGTCCATTAAATAGCGCGAGGGTGGTGAAAGCGGGTTCAATCCAAACCTTGCGGGGAGGAAGGTCGTCATTTCGGTTATCCTGTCCGGTATTCTGTTCGGGGGGGCAATGGGAATCGGAAACTGGAGGGTGTTAGTGTGAGAGTTGTTTTTATCGAACGATCGTGATGCATGGAAACACAAATCGAAAATCCAGACCTGTTACCTTGAAGTTACACCAATTGAACAATTGAGAATCAAGTTTAGGGGCAATTCCATTCCAATTTGTGTAAAATTGTGCTCTTTCTAATTTTGACCTACGCCTCCTATTTGCTATAGTCATGTTCTCTGGATATCACACTTTGTAGCTACTCTTAGCATCTGCTGCCCAGGGGACCTTCGGTTTCAATTTTCCAATTTTTGATGCGGGCCCTCCCTCAGTAGAGAATCTGGACTACCAAGTTTTCTGGTTTTTAACGACCCCACCCCTGAGTACTAGCCACCAGGCAAAAAATAAGCGAGAGGGAGTGGGGGCATATTTTGTGCGGGCCCCAGATATGCATACCTTCCACCCCCCCCATTTCCTCGTTCCTCAACACTCCCGCAATAAGAAAGGAAAGACATGCCAGGAAAACATCCCCCACAAACCACAACTCTGGGGCAATCCGGGACACTCTCAAAACACTCACAATAGTCCCCAGCACACGAGATCACTTCAGCAACTCCAACGCATTATATCTCCCCACCTATTAAGCCGTGAATGAACATGGATTAAGTCGCCAAGAGCCAGTCCAAGTGGAGGGAATCGGTATCATATTTTTGCCCCCAGACTATGCTCTAGTGAGAGCTAGAATAATTGAACCTCCCCCTAAGGCATCCGGAATTCTCCTCTTTGGGTAAATTCGGGAATCGCCCAGGAAAACAGTTGGTTTTCAGACAGCTTCTTACACAAATACGACACCGAAGGAGCGGAATCAACGAGTGATCTTATGACCTGCCGGCGGATTTTAAGACATCCGGGTGCCCCCCGAAAACCTCAACAGATGGCATTTTCCTGTTAAACACAAGGATCCTCAATCACAAGATACTTCTCCGCTGGTCCTCGTCATATTTCGACTTACAGGTCTAGGTCTTGATCACCGACTCAATGTACCATTTAAACTACAATACGCATAGCGAATCTTTGCACGAGGGGTTTATCACCCTTTTTCTTTATCTAAATATCTATCTATTAAGGGATCTCATGTCTCCCTTATTCCTAGCTTATCTTTTGAGATTCTTACCTCATTCGGTCACTGGCACAATATCTTGCATTCTCCTCAGTCATCTTGTGTTCCCTATGACTAGAACATTGTGGTACTAATACTGTAAATATTCAAAGCACTAGATATTGTAGTGATTCTATCCATCGCAAGCCTTCACTTGGCTACCGTTGGTGGTGTTTCCTGAGGAGCTCAGATCTGTCCTAGTGGTAGGTAAGAAATATTCGAAAGTGGATCGTAAATTTGTATAGGCTTTCAGATATAATACTCTCGGACTTTTTATGATATTTACCATAAACTTTGTAAACCCTAGCTCGGCCACTTTCCTGCTACGAGACCCCGCTGCGAACGAGTGTCAGGTAATAAAACTCGCCCAACAAAGCATTCATCAGCAGTGCCACCACAGCACACTGTTTGAGAGATTCCGAGAATAATCCACACATCGGCCATATTTAGCCAAACGCCTAACACTTGTCGATTGAACCATTAAAGAAACTAACTACTGTTAACTTTTACGGAAGTTTTTGAGGACCCAACCCCTAGCCTAGCCAGAAGGTGGGTATGCTAAAAATTAATGTCTCCCGCTAAGTCTTCTAAACCAGGAGTTCGTAGAATACCCTCGAGGGGGCTGTTTCTGAGAATGCTTTACAACCACTGTAAGATTCGGCCTATGATGCCCTTTTTTTCAAGAAGGAGGATAGAGTTTCTATTCAGGCGAAATTTGGGTAGTTCGGGTGAAGAAAACGTATTTTGTATTCAACAATAATCAAAGAGGTAGAAAAGAGGAACTCAGGCGTATTAACTATGCTATGACCCATCACTCGAGTTCCTTTCTCATTCCTAGCAAAGGCACCCCCGTCCACATCATGTTCTGTAGAAAACCCAGCCTCCCACAAAAGATACCCAGTTTTCAATCAAGCACAATAAGCCCTTTGCGTGTATCACCACCCTAAAAAGTCCTCCATAGTTTTTTCCATTCTGAGAGCCAACCTATCCCAACATCCCTTTCATCCACCCTCCTCTCTTCGTAGGCTGTGTATCCGGCTACCCACACCCAGCTTATATAATGTTCTTAGCAAGGATGTGGTCTTCCAGAAGCTTTGCAACCCCCGGTATGTACTCTGATATTAACGCACTAACTGGTATACTCTCGTTGACTGCTATGTCGACATCGATCCCCTCCGTTGCCAGTAACAACCGCACTACGTCTTCGTGTCCCTCTTCCGCTGCCCGGTGGAGCGGCGTTTCGCCCTCGTTATCCACGATATTGACATTAATCCTCGAGTCTGCCACCATTAGCTCCACCAGCTCTGCGTGACCCTGCCTTGCAGCCCAATGCAACGCCGTCCAGTAAAGTGCATCCTCTCGCTGGATGTGAGTTCTTGGATCGGTCATAAGAAGCGCCAAAGCCTCGAGGTGTCCCTTCTGGGCCGCCCAATGTATGGGGGTCTCAAGGTCTTCTTCGTTGATATTCGGGTCGACGTTGTCGTGCTCTAGCAGGAGCCTTACCATCTCGTTGTTCTCTTTCTCAACGGCCCTATGCAAGGGTGTACAGCCCTCCATGTCCTGGATATTAGGATCTATTCTAGGATCTTGGAGCAATAGCTGTGCTGCCGCCCTGTAGTCTTTCAGTGCAGCTAGCATTAGGGGCGTGCGTCCGTTATGGTCTCCCCTGTTGATGTCCACCCGTGGATCAGCCAGCAGCATTGACACGGCCTCTAAACGACCCGTCAGAATAGCAAACATCAGTGGTTGACGGCCAAGCGCTCTCTCACAGGCCGCCGGGTCGGCTCCGCATTCCAGCATAGCTTTGAAGGCGCTGTCGCTCACACACCCCACCATCTCGCAGAGCACTGAGCCGTTGCCCACAAACTCAAAGATTCTACGATCAATGAGGTTTTTGATGGTGTCTCTATCATCATTCCTGCAGGAATGATAGAGAACCCTTTTGCCGTATTCCGTGGATTGGTGGAGGAATACGTTATCAATGAGGGAAGCTGACAAGAGACAGAAAAGACGGCGGTTTGTCTTTGAGAAGGAGAGCATGTCAGCTGGTCGTAAAAATTTCGAGATTTCGAGGATAATCTCATTTGGAATAGTTCGAATCGACATCTTAATATTTTGGCACGGAGGTAGTCAATGAACTGTGTCAGGAGCCGGTGGTAGGAAAGGGGGTTGGCTTGCTCGTCCGGTATCTAAAGCCGATCGGCCCCCATACCGTATGTTCGACCACTCTACTCTCTACTTGATTCGAGAAGTAAGGGTCTCCTGTATCAGTGTTTCACTTGCAGCAGCTGCCGTACTGGCTAAAATTCTTGATATAGGGTTCTCATGAGCCCCGCTTCGATGCCCACTGCCTTTGCCTTGCCTTGTTTTTCACAGCCCCCTGAGGGAACCAGATTAAGCTCGAGCCTCAAAAAAAAAGATCTGAGCGATCCTGTACTCGAGTACAGTACAAGTACAGTACTAACATGCTTGAAAAAGTCACAAGGGAGAGTATCCTCACAAGAAGACCGAAGAAGAAAGGATAATATAACCACAAGTTCTACTATCACCGATACCAGCTGTATATGCTACTTGTACTCGAGTATAGTACTAGTACATTATGACGCTTTATTTCCTTCTCGATACGATCAGGAGCGGCACCAGTGGTAAATAGCCCGCAGATTTCCCTAGATCGCACCACTAATACAGTCGCACCTCGCTATAACGAAACGCTTTATACGGGAACCTCGCTGTTACGAATGAACCTTCTGAAAAATTACACCCCTGCTCCCATACAAACAGACCTCGCTATAAGGAATTTCTTCTGAAACCTCGCTATAACGAATGAAGGAACCTGAATTCTTGGCATTCGTTATAATGAGGTGCTACTGTATCCCAAGAGAAATAGATGCATCCGCGCATGCAGCCACGGTACAGGAACACTTCTCTGGTACTCGAGTACTAGGGTCTGAGCACTGGTGTGTTGAACTTTGGTTGGTCGAAATTAAGTGTGTGTAACGCGAGTTATGCGGCCCGAAACAACTCGCAGTTGGCGCATTGACGCAACCTGGTGGTGGGGGAGGAAAGTCTGTATAAATCTTGGCGCAGCAGCTGGAGTCAAGACTGTTCTGGGTGGTCGGGAAGGCCCCCCAGCCAAGGAGAGGAAGGTCAACATACCCTTGATGCAGTACTCGGTATATCAATGTTATCTACGATAGTGCAATATTTTAATAATCAAACTCAGCTAACAGTAACGGTATCGCCAGATTAGATTCCGAATGACCTCCAGCAGAAATCCGAGACATCGGCTGCAGACCATGGCGGATTTTTTGGGACAAGGCCGAGCCCAAAACGCTGACTACTCGAGTACAGCCCACGATCCTCTCAGCAGACGCTAATCTAATGATTAGGACTAAAGTTAGCCCACGGGAGGGGCTACCGTAACGGGACCCCGCATACCAAAGAGCTACTCAGTATTCAACTCAAGAGTGGGGAACTAGCAACCCATATATTTAGTCTAGCTAGGTTTAAAATTATATCATCTTGGGGGGCTTCTCAAGTCCTAGGTTAGTAGGATGCGCCAAATGAAGCGGAACAAAAGCTACCTTAACGGAAAGACAGATTAGTCCAACCAGGACCATGATCTGCAATGTGGATGCCGTGAGACTGCGTTCAGGACATTCTACTGCTTCATATCTGAATGCGACGATATAACTGCTTAGAAGCTGCATGAGGATCTTGAACCGCTCAACATAAATGCATATTCAAGCTTATGGAAGAACAAAAGAGGAAGGGAGCTACCCATAGTTAGAAAGTTTTCTTCTAGAATCGCAAAAAAAAACATAGTGAATTTCCCAATTAGGTTGGAGATTTTCCCTTTTGCAAGAGGGTCCAATTTTTAGGGTCATAAATGGTTCTTCCATTTACAATTATGATTGGTGATATTGATAACTTCGTCATTGTTATTTGTTTATTTAAGAGGGTGTTTTTTAACTTCTTTTGCTATTTTGGGCTTTCTAGAATTCTTGCAGGGACTTTCCCGTATTGGTTGGAATAAATCAAAGAAAAAAAGAAAAAAAAGAAAAAAAGGGGAGAAGGGGCGAACAAAAGAAGCCTTCCTCCCTCCTAGTATAGAGATACAATATAGGGTATAAAATTCTAATCATTTTAGCACATCAGACGTTATCTATCATCATGGGTGCTGAAATCATTTCAGGTCACTCTGGCAATGCTGGCCCGCCAGCAAATACTCCTTCTAAACAAGAGTGAGAAAGGGCTATATTTTATATATCCCCAAGAGAGCAGTCGGCGCCAGGAATCACTAGTATTAAAAGCTGTAATAACTCCCACAAGTTCGCCTTAGTGCCTATTCCTACACCCCTGGCTTATTGTGGCAATTGCACACTTTAGTGCTTGGGGGCTACGGGGAAATCCGACTAGGAGAAGAAAGGGCTGGTATATATGAAATGATTCCGCTAAACAGTGGTGTACTCGAGTAGAATGATCGAGGATTGGGTTCAATCGCTAAGCACCCTACTGTTATCAGCTGAGCGGCAATCCCGATGCAACCTCAACGCCGGCAGGTAAGAAAATGTCTCGGTTCTAGTATTGTCTCGCAATGTCGAAGCGTATGTAAAAAGGACAGCTATTGCGTGCTGCCAAATTTGGCACTTTTTCTCGAATCAGGGTGGTGTGTACTACCGTAGCTATTCTTCCGTTAAAAAAAACGCTTCGACACTGCGAGTACAGTTCACCGACATCGCTGACTGATCCCCCGACTTTTAGCCTTAGAGTTACTGACCAACAAGAAGCGGAAGATAGGAAAAGAAAAGAAAAGACACGTATTGCAATGGCCAAGGAGAGTTTTTATACAAAGGGTCTGATGTCCTTATGTCCACTGTCGGCCACATGAACTTCAACTCTCAATACCAACACTCACATTCACTCAGACACAACATTGCAGCTCTCTGTGTACTGTATGACTAGGTTTATTTCCACTATATAGTGCAAGAAAATTCACTCATGAGTGCTCCAAATGGGTTTCCCAGCTGCCAAGCCCTCGTAAGTACTCGAGTAAGCCAACATCTAGCTTCATCTCTTAGGTCCGGCGTTAAACATCATAAAGACATCTGATAGGTAAGATTCAACTACTCCTTAGGTCGAAGCCTTTAACTAGGGCTAGGTTGTGAGCAAACTAAGAAATCCCTCGGAGGATTCGAATACAGAAGAGATCGACACATATACATTTTACGAACCTCTAGAGCATTGTGCTATAATATGTCCAGGGCCCCCATTAAAGTGCATTCTCAAATTATATGAGGTGGGCAGGAAATCTCTTGCCGAAGCAGCGAAATTTGCTTGATTGTTAGTACGGAGAAGCCAGTGAAAATGGCTGGAACTTTGCTCCATGGGTGCTGTGTCGTTGATTTTCCCGTATGGTTTGAGTCTGGTTTCTAGATTTAGCCTCCAAAGGTCGATAGCTATACGAGTACAAGTAGACTATAGAGATACCGCTGCGATCCCAAGGCTGGTAGAAGCTGAATGTCAAGTTCTTCCATGTTGGCGCTTGTTCCTATGGAGGTCATCTTGCTGATCCACCAATTCAGCGCCATCAAGAATTGTTGTGTTCACCCCAAGGATTTTATAGTGGGCAACACGTGGAAAGCTCATAGCATGGCTATTGAGAAAGGAACCACCAGCCAGTATACTATTGAAGGTTAGGCAACCTGGTTGCAGAGGGAACATATACTACTAGTGATCTTATATCGGTATGCGACAACGAGGGAGAACATATGGTGCTTACGGTCTTGTATAGCATGCACGCTGTACTGGCAGGAATCTGCCGTGCTTGCTGGGGGGGGCTCTAGGAGACGTGTTGGGGTTTTATGCTTTAGCAGCCATACTTTGAATTGGCCGCTTCTATCACACATACCGGTAGTCGGAATGTAGGGATAGGCCACTTTTCTTTTGCCGCTGAGAAGAGTTTAGCTTACTACAATAGCATAATTATTATATCCATTTTGTAAATACTTGTACTGGTGAGCCTAGTTAAAGGTGCATTGCTCTTTCTAGTATTGTCAGCTGATAGTTTTGGTACTTAGAGGCAATAAAGTTACTCGTACGTACCGTATAGGAAAAGATAGCAGATAGTACAGTATACCAGTGCTGGTGGTAGGAATTCTTTTCTCGGTATTGGAAGTTGGGCAAATTATCTGCTACTTGAAGCACGCGCTCCATGCATAGGAGTTCGGAGTCGATCTCACGAATTAACCGAAGATGTCCTCGGGAGGAAGCTGACAACTTAGGGTTATTTAATCGGACAATAAAGGTGTTGGGAATGTTACAGAAGTCAAACCCCCAGACCAGTTGCTTTGGAGCTATCCCCAATTAAATAAGTGAGGGCAAAAGGTTTTGAGAGAATTTTCATTACTGTAGTAACCCCATCAGATTCTAAGGTTGAGATATTTCTAATTCTAACTTATGCCTTGTATTTGTTATTATCACTTTGTTCTTGGGAATATCGTGCTCGGTAGCTGCTCCCGCTGCCCTGGCTCCAAAAAAACCTTAGCCTCCAATTTTTGATGAGGCCTTATCGTAAAGTAGTCAATCTGATCTATCACTTTTTATGACACCCGAGGACAATAATCCGGATCTCAGATGCTTGACTCTGCTGTTCAAGATCTTCATTTCAGATTCGGGGAATTCTTTTTCGTCAATCACTATTGGTTGACGACTGGGCCTCGCGTTTCCAGCCCGTTTTCCCCAACCGCCCAGTTCTACCGTAGACTACTCGTACCAATGTTGCAAAGAAGCCCTTCAGTGATCGAACCCGGGGGGTTAGAAGGGGGAGGGATTGAATCGGGGTTTCTGAAAAAATGGGGATAGAAGGGGGGGTTCTTTACAACACATCTTTCGCTACATCTTGTGACGTGTCACATTCGGTTTCGGGCCAATCCGCCCCTTGAAGTCAATCTCGCGATAGCTTGAAGTCTTTAATTTCAGAGATCTTTCCTCTGACTTTAATCTTTGTTTGAGAGGTCATTTTACCTCTTTCATCAACTTTTTGAGTTCCCTCATCACCACCCGTTCTTCCTCTTTTCGGTCGATATGGTTAAGCGAGGTTCCTCAACTTTTTCCGCCGCCTCTGTCACTAAGGGGTCGGTAATTTTGTCACGCGCGATCGAGAAAAATTTTGCCCTCGAGGCAGAAATTTCACGGTTGCGTCATCACGTTTCGGTTCTCTCTCTAAGGTTACATCTTGTTACCTTAGAGAGGGACGGTTTGGTTGACAAGGTCGCTCCGACCATGTTCGTGGAAGAGGAGTGGGGAGAGACGCCACTGACGGATGAGGAGGTGGCTGGTGAGGATGAGGAGAACGAGGCTACACCGGGTGTGGCGGAAAGTAAGTGCCCGAGTGTGGCAATGGTGGAGGAGTCGGAGGATGAGGCTGGTGAGGAGGCGGGGAATGAGGCTGCACCAAGTGTGGCTGGTGAGGGGTTTGGAGAGAAGGCTGCACCAAGTGTGGCTGGTGAGGAGGTGGAAGAGGAGGCTGAGTCGGTGGCTAGGGCGGAGGTCCCCAGTGAACTCGTTTGGCTGGAGGAAGATCCCAACGGCTTCGATGCTTGGCTGAGGAGGAAGGTGGCAGAGATGGCCATGGCGGAGGAAAGGAGGCGGGAAGAAAATACCGCGATGGAGATGGTGGAGTCTGCACCAGAAATGGCGGAGAATTGCAACAGGTTCAAGTTGGACCTGGTTGGAGAGGTGGATTCGGTTCCGGATCCATTAATTCCATCATGTGTTGATGGTTTGGTGAGGATGAGAGGGGCAGAGTTGGAGGCGGAAGGAGGTTGGCCTGCTTTAAGTGGCTGAGGTGTTGATAAATTTGGTGAGGGAATGGTGAGGGAGTTGGGATCTTCGGGTGACGAGGATGCCATTGTGGGTGGGGTGATTGTGGCCGGTGGTGCCTCGCAAAAGGCAAAGAACGCGGCGCGGAAGAAGAAGAGAAAAATCCGCCGGGGTGAGGCTTCCGGTAGGGGCGGTGGTGGGTAAATTGATTTTGTTTGGGCATGCGTGACCGGTTTGCCGGAATACAGACTTCGAATGTCGGTGGGCATGTTGTATGTGGTAGTGTTTGAAGGATGTTAGGGAGGTGGATTTCTTTTGTTGTGCCCTAGTGGGGTGGTTTATTTTGAAGATTGCTGTATGGTTAGTTGGATGCTCGGGGTTTCCTATGCGTTGCGCGGGTGGTACTTTCCAGATGTACTACGGACTAGGCAGGGAGAGCTGGCGTACTGTCACAAATCGTGACTAAGCAAAGCAGATTTCACATGACTAATAGTTATTAGTCATAAGGTATGTTTATGTTTCTATGACTCACGATCGTGAGCCATAATTATGTTTCACGCTATGCAGTCTGTTGACTCATAGTTCTCACATGACACGCACTTGCGTGTCATCGTTATGTTATGATTGGTTGATGTTTCTATGACTCACGATTGTGAGTCATAATGATGTAATGACTTTCGCGCGTGACTCACATTATGAGTCACGAGTTCCACGCAGGTGACGCGTTTTGCGCACCTGACATTTTTTATGTTTTATGATTGGTTTACGGTATGTTGCGCAGTGACTCATAGGAGTCATCTGATGGATTTCGGGTATGACTCATTATGAGTCATAAGACCGCGTGACTCGAGTTATGAGTCACCAGGGTCA
>Ga0307509_10003254_pt1 | contig 25025 bp, 34 predicted proteins | sample 10_EM_MG_FD_202245 | JGI IMG/M metagenome (GOLD analysis project Ga0307509, IMG submission 202245) | Populus trichocarpa ectomycorrhiza microbial communities from riparian zone in the Pacific Northwest, United States - 10_EM | ecosystem: Host-associated > Plants > Roots > Unclassified | place... | reverse complement strand
TGAACACGTACCAGGATCAGCGGGTCGGCACCCGGGTTCGTCTGGGTGTACTGGGTGATGTTCCCGTCTGGCATCCACGGAGACATGATGCACAACGGAAACAGTGTTTCGGAAACCCCAATGACGGGGAGCACATTCGGATGAGGATCGCGTCCGACCATACGACGAAATGTCTGCATGAAGCGCACTGAGCGCGCCCCTAGTGAAGTGAAAGAGCCACCCACGCTTGTAATTTCCCGCAGGTTGACCGGATGCCGTGTCCGAATCGTCTTAATGCACACTAGCTCCCCATAACGATCTCCCTTCCAAATGTCCGTGAGACCAGTGGGCGCGTAGTCTGGGGATTCATCACACAGTTCCACGTTGGGGAAGATCCGCGATTCACGGAGGAGGGCGTGAGCATAGAGTCTGATCCATAGGTCCGACGAGAGATGGTGTTGCGTGGGGGGAGGTGAGACCAGCACGGCCTGATCACCAGAGACGTCAGAGATTAAGGAAGATTTGGCGGGGAAAAGGCACCTTATGAAACGTTTCTGCCAATGCTGCCGCTTCCGATGGGGGCAAATTCGTCGGAGTGCTTCCATCCCTTGATATCAGGCCAGAGATCAACGACATATATTCGCTGCCTTCTTCGGTGTCGTGTAATGTGGTGTAGAGATATTGGTACTGGTAGATATTGGAGGTTCCGTGTTGACGGGAAGCAGAGAATGCGCGCAATAAATCTTCTCCCAGTCGGATGAGGTTCTTAGGGGCAACCGGGGGGAACTCAACTAAATCGCGCGCTAGTTAGATACCAAAGCTTGAGCTCAGTTAGGTTGGCGACTCACTCGCGAGAGGGTACGCGTCGTACATGGCTGCTTGTTCAACGGAAAGGAGGATCTTATTAGGGTTGCGGGAGAATGCCCGCCCAACTCCGCAGAAACGGCCCCAAGTGTACCTGAATTGGTTACGAGCCATCAACGAATTTCACATCCTGACGCTGTCAATACCGCGATCACCCCCGGAGCTCGTCGCCTCCCCTCTCCCTTGCGAGGTCCCCGTGGCTTTTGACTTGCGGGCTTGCTTTCCGTCCGGGGTTTTGCACGAATGACAGTAGGATTCCGTGTACTGCCCAGTGAACCGTCGTATGGACGGAGATGACAGGTGCAATCACTCCTGATGTATGATGCGCCGGCGATAGTGCGCGCCAGTGCCATGAGCAGGAATCCATTGGTAGATGCAAATCCATGGGGGACAGAATCAGCCCAATACAGATGGCGGATGGGATGGAGGGGGGTGGTGCGTGAAAAGGCCCATGGACACTTTGCTCTCGTCGTAACCCAAGGTGACGTGGTAAAGAACCTGGTACCTCTAGTGGGTCTTCAATACAGTTTCAAAGGTCACGGAGTCGTACTGGACGAGTTCTGAAGCGAGGAGTAGGCGGGGGAGCAGCGAGTGTCAGGCGCGGGTCGGTGGTGGCCGGGAATCAACCAGGAAATCCCGAACTGTTACCTGGCGAACTCCCAGCACCAAGTTCGAATTATCCGCTCTACTTGCTGGGTTTTCCGGGCTCTCAAACGTGAAACGCATTCACATGCTGACATGGGCTTCCCACCTATCCACACTCCAGGTACCCGTGACCTCTGAAAGCTTCGCTTCCACCCTTCGTAGGGTCTACGCCGTCCACCCCGTCTCCACCATCCAGGTCAAATGTTCGCCTTCCATCGAGGATAAGGTCACCGGTCCATTGAAGACTCCGAAAGACCTTGGGGGCCATAGTCTCCCCTCCCGGGGGGATCCATCACTGGCTACGACGCCGGTCAATCGTCGCTGGGTAGCACAAGAATGTCGAGCTGAATTATCTGCAGCAATGTCTCGGTGACTCTGAGCGCGGGGACTTTTACAAACACGCCGTAGGAGGCTCGAAGGACGAATTTCCTGACATCATGGAACTCGCAGATGGCGGGAAGGGCGCACGACTGCCAGTTGGGTCACTTTGGTGTGGATGGTGGCCCAGCGGGAGAGAACTATCCCGACCCACGAAACCACCAGGTTTCTGGCGGGGGTGGCATATACAGCCAACGTTGTTCGGGTGGGTCGGAGGTCGACGGGATGTATTTACGGCCTTCTGTGACTGCGAAGCCCCGTCCGTCTAAAATAAAGCTGGAGAATACGTGTGGTATATCCTCCCCCGGTCAAAAGAGGCTCTCAGGATGACCTGGGGGAATTCAGCCAAATCGTCTGATTCTCAACCACCGCTGCTCGGGTTCAATCAGTTTGGGATCCACCCTGAAAGGGACCGCGTTGGACATGGCTGATCATCCAGGAGAGGGGATCGCGGGGACGGAAAGTTGCAGAGAGGGAACTCCAGGACGACCCGTTCAGCACGCGGGCGACGTTGAAATAGAACGGCGTTGAACGCAAACTTCTGAAAGTTCACAAGATGAAGCAAGGGCCGCCGCCACCTCATTTTGCCATTTTTCCACTTCAGCAGTCGGGGTTTTTTCCTGTTTTGCTGATGTCGCACACACAACTTGTAATTTTCGGAGAGGACCCTTCTTCAGAATATTAAACAAGCGTCAGCTCGGCCTTCGAACGCTGGATCAACGATGCAGAGTCCGCGGAAAACGCTTGGCACTGGCTTCTCCCCAGTTATCCACGAGCTCAAGCGCTCACCTCGCGGATCCATGGTCTACGAAGTCTCGTTTGTACCTGAGCCATGCGTGCCGACCGTGAGACGATGGCGCTCGCCCCGCGACACCGAATAATCACGGTGTGGGCCTTTCCATCCCACAGTTTTCGGCATCGCCCCTTCGGACGCTTCGACCCAACAAATGATACGACCGTTGCCGAGGCACCTATATTGGATACAATGGGGTAGGCATAGGGGGGACAATGAGTGATAACGGGACCGTCAACGTCTCAGCGAGCGGATCATCCAGCTCCCCGCCACAAGTCAGAACCCCTTCATATAGTACCAGAGCGCTGCGGCGTCGTTCAAGCAGGAGCGAATATCCTCGACGCCGGGCCGTGCGTTGCGATCCTCCAGCCAACATAGTTCAACAATCCTCCACAGTTCGTTGCTGAATCCCAGTTGTTTCGCCGCCTCCGGTTTCTTCGGCCGAGTCCCTTCCGTGATGGCATGGACAGCTAGAATATCTGACGGTATCTCGAGGTAGGGGTGGTGTCCGCACAAGACCTGGGAATATCGGTGATTGACTACTCATGATAACAAGTTCACGCACACAAACACCCACCTCATAGATGACCATCCCGAGTGCATAGCAATCAGATTGCCTGGTCGGTCGATTGCCTTCAGATTCCGGCATCCCGAACCGTTGCGGATCTAGAAGTTCAGGACTCATCCACCGACGGGTTCCCCCACTGGTAAATGACATGAGGGTGTCATTTGAGAATAACGATGCTCGTGAAGTCCCAGCGCCGGCATGAATCGCAACGCCAGTGACAGTTGAAAGACCGAAGTCGGCGATGCAGGCTCGCCGGTCCCCGTTGATCAATATGTTCGCCTTCATGGATGAGTGGCATGTGAGTGTGGAGACGTTTCGTGATAAAAAGGCCATACCCCTTTCAGATCTCCGTGGACAACGTAGAGGTCATGCATGTACCTCAGGCCACTCGCAACGCCAGACAACTGAACAGTGGACCAGCATTAGTGAGGCTCCTGCGGTCAAGTGATAACGTACAAGCTCAGCGCGGTTAACGTGTCGATGCCTCTGATGAACTCATTGATGTTTCCACTCTCCATCCACTCCGAAACCAAAGCAAACCGGTGTTCACCTATTGTCACTCCAAGGAGCGGCAAGATATTGGGATGCCGCAGATGTTTCCAAGCAACAGCTTCACGACAGAATCGCTGCGATTCATTGAAACAGACGGATGTGATGGCACAGGTAGGGGACTCACGCTGAGGATGACATCCAGGTCACTGGTGACATATACACGCACAGCCTTTACGCCCACCAGACGCCCTTCGTATGCGCTCCTCGATACGTTCGCAAAACCCCCGCATTCGACTTCAACGGAACCTTCCGAACAGTCTGGAATGTGCATGGATTTTGGAATAACGCGGTTCCGGCTGCACGTTTTGCAGAGCTTATTCAACAACTTGAGCCGATCGCGATCCGGCATGGCGTGATCCTCTAGACGCTGCGGCCCAATTAGCCTTGGGATAGGAGGAAAGGAAGAACGATATGCCTTATCCATTTCATTAACGCGTCTCTGGAGTTCTGACTCCGAACCTCGCAGGAACTGGAAGAAAGAGGTGATTCGTGGGAGAAATTTTCCGCGTTGCTGCACCCCCGTTTTGGTGTCTGGGACCTGCCAATCATCGTGAGGTTCCTGTCATTCTGAGCACTTTGTTCACCTACTTTGGCGTTCTGGGCCTGTTGGCTGGTCTTCAAAAATCCTTGGTGCATGGTAGGGAGCCCATGCCGCTGGTCTCTCTTATGACTCCAACCGGTTGTGATCGTATCCCAAACGGGGTACCGCAACCATTGATTTTGGCTTGGGTTCCCCGGACGGGATGGTCGCTCACCCTGCCCAACACGCCTGGCGATTGTGTCATAGTCACCGTCATCATATGGTAGTATCCCCGTGAGGACCTGATCGTGGGATAATAGCGTTGAGTAGTGAGGCTGTTCACAACGGAGGAACATACCGAGAAGGAAGTCATGGCGAGGGAGTAAATGTCGCTTTCCGTGAAGTATTTTCCCAAAAACCATTCCGGGGCCATATACCGAACGGTTCCTAACTTGTGGTTGTACCCCGGATCTGTGAACCTTTCCACGAACCCAAAGTCTCCGAGGGCTGCCTGGCCATCCGGAGTAATAAGGATGTTGTTCTAGAGGGATCAAGGATCAACGCGCTGGTTCGCACGCGCTCTCGCTTCACCTACTGGAGTGATGCTACCATGTAAAATACCCAATCCATGAAGCCACATGAGGCCCTGGCAAGCTTGTCCAAGCTAATGTGGGGATGATCAGCGTGCTATCCCCGCCGATCTTCAGGTCGATGGACACGTACTAGCACCAGTCGATCGGTGTGCGGGTTTATCTGGATGTACTGGACGACGTTCCCATCCGGCATCCATGGCGTCATTACACAAAGCGGAAAAAGCGTTGCCGAAACCTTGACGACGAAGAGGACGTTTGGATGAGGATTCGGCCTACTCTCTTTGATCACACGACGGAATGTCTGATACGAGGGGCGCTGAGCACGCCTCTGATAAAATAAAAGAGTCACGCACACTTTGAATCCCCTCCAGGTTGTATATATCCTGCGTCCGAACCGTCCTGATGCACACCGGTTCCCCATGACGATCTCCCTTCCAGATATCCGTGAGACCAGTGGGGGCGTAGTTCGTGGACTCATCACACAGTTCCACGTCAGGGAAGATTCGCAATTCGCGGAGGAGGGCGTGGGCGTAAAGTCTGACCCACAAGTCTGACCAGAGATCTCGCTGCGCGGGGAAAGGCAGGACCAGCTCGGCCTAACCATGATAAACGTCTGGGATTTGGGGAAGATTTGGTAGGGAAAAGGCACCTTCAAGTGAAACAATTCCGCCAACTCTGCCTCTTCCCTTGAGGACAGACTCGTCAGAGTGTTTCCATCCTTTGGTATCAGGCCGGAGATCAACGATATATATTTGCTGCCTTGTTCTAACCTGGTGGAGAGCGATCGGTGCTGGTGGATACGAGGGATTCCGTGCAGGCGGGCAGTGGAGAATGCATGCAGCAAATCTTCTCCCAATCGAATGAGGTTCTTGGGACGAACGGGGGGGAACTCAACTAAATCGACCACCAGTCAGCTACCATTATTCGAGCACATTTAGGTTGGCGACTCACCCTCGAGAGGGTACATCTCGTACATGGCTGCCCGTCCAAGCGTGCGGCAGGAAGGGGGATAGTAGTCAACAGCGGAATGCACATCGAATTCCGCAGAACGCCGCCGCGCTCTCGTTGCGGTCACGGTGATTACCTGAATTGGTTAAACCATATGGGGCCATCAACGTCCCGACGCTGTCACCCTGATCCCCGGAGCGTTTCCCCCTGCGGACGTTCCAAGGTCCACAACGGCTTTCAACTCGCGGGTTTGTTTTCTGTCGGGGTTTCGCACGAACGGCAGAGTGGGATGTTGCGTACTCCTCCAGTGAACTGTCGTGTGGATGGGGGTGACAGGTTCAATCATCCCCGATGCGTGATGCCCCGTTGATCGCGTGCGCCAGTGTCACGAACAGGGACCTGATTCGCAGATGCGAATCCACGGCAGTTAGCCCAGGACAGATGGCAGATAGAGGGGTGGAGTGTAAGAGGACCCGTTGACACTTTGCTCTCTCACACATCGTGTGTCTGTCGGATTTCGTCGTGCCCCGAGACGAAGTGGCAAAGAGCCTGCTAATGTTGACCTCCAGCGGATCTTCAACACAGTTTCAAATAACGCAGTCGTGCCGAACGAGTTCTGAAGGGAGGCCAGCGGGGAGGGAGAGAGGGTGGTGGCCGGGAATCAACCGGGAAATGCCGAACTAAGCCGTTGATGGCTTCAGTCGCTTCAGTGCGTTGCTACAGGTCGCTGCGGTGTCACGAAGAACTCCGCCCACGACCCCCAGCAGCAAACTCGAATTTCTACTCGTCTAGCCCCCTAGCCCCTAGGCCCCCCAAACACGAAACGCATTACACACTGGTATGAGCTTCTTCCCCATTCACACTTCAGATACCCACGCCCGCTGAGAGCCTTGCTTCCAGCCTTCGTAGGGTCCACGCCGTTACGGCCTCCTTCATCAGGTCAAATGCTCGACTTTTATCAGGGATAAGGCCATGGTTCATTGAAGCTACCGAATGAATTTTGGGGTCACCGCATACTCTTCCCTCTCGAAGGGACCCATCAGTGGCGTCGCTGAGTAAACTAACACAAGAATGTATGTCCAGCTGAATTCTCCACAGCAACCTCTTGGTAACTCTGAGCTCGGGGAGCTCTACAAACACGCCGCAGGGTGCCCGAAGGATGATTTTCCTGGGATACTTGGACTCGTTGACGGGAGGGAGCATGCGCGACTGCCGGCTGGGTAACTTTGGTGCGAATGTTGGCTCAGGGATGGAGTGCTATCCAGACCTCTGACATTACGGTAATACCAGGATTCTGGCGGAGGTCGCAGATGCAGCCAACGCTGTCCGAGCAACCGTCATATAGGCAGGGGCTTATTTAAGTCGTCGGTCACGGATATCTCTCTCCCTCGGGCTCCGAATCGGGTTTCAGTGATACTTGAGCGTGTATGATTCTGTTATGGACCAAATGAATGAGAGTACGACAAGGAATGTACCCTACCCTGCAATATCATGCCGAGGTCGAAGGCGCGTATTTATGGTCTTGCGAAGTCCTATTCGCCCAAAGGTAGGCTGGAATCCAACCGAGAATACCTACGACAAATCTTCCCCCAACCGAATGAGATTCTCAGGATGAATTGGGGGGAGTTCAGCTAAGTCGTCCGATCGGGTCCAGCGGCCACTCTTGAAAGGGACCTCACCTCAACCTGTTCAACACGTCGGCGACGTTGAGATAGAACAGCATCGAACGCCGGCTTCAGGAAGCACGTGAAGTTCACGCGATGAAGCAAGAGACGCCGCCACCTCATTTGGCGTTTTCCACTTCAACACCAGGGAAATTTTCTTCCTTTGCTAATGTCGCAAACCCAACCCGGAATCCACGGAGATCACCTTTCTTCAGAATCTCTAACGCTCGTCGGCTCTGGGATTGAACGTTTCACGAACGATGAAGAGTCTGTATGGGAACAGTTTGACCATGTTGACCCCGGTCTAAGGCTGGAATATCTACGAGAGCAGATGGCCAAAAATGACCTTGACTACTAGTGCGTCATTCCCCCCCCCCAAGGTGGGATCATTCACGGGTCTTCAGCGTCGTCCCCGGTGGAGATGCACATGGATCGGAGTATGTGGCGGCATGTGATAGGCAAATGGAGTGGATTTCAGGGCAAGCTTCACATCTGTGACCGTCAAATCTGTTGGGCGTTGATTTTACTCCTCGCTTCAGATTTACTGGTACCGCTGGTCAGGCGGTCGTCTCAAAGATCGCGGCCTACCTCATTACCGACTCGAGATACTGGACACAAGCCGCAAACCAGATCCACCCAAATTGGCATCTCATCCAAGCCGGTCATGCGGATGCCGCCAAAGACTGGGTCGAATGGCTTCTCGACAATGTTAAGGACTCTCGTATCGGCATTGATGCTCGCATACTTTGCTGTGCCGAAGCCATCGAACTCAGTAACTGGCTTCCTCCCATAGGTTCTAGGCTCGTCTACCCCCCTCATAACTTGGTCGACCTCATATGGAAAGACAGGCCGGCGAGGCCAAGAGAGCCGATTTACATCCACACCATGCAATTCTCCGGGAAGTCTACCCTGGACAAGTTGGCCGACATCAGATCCTGGATTCGGCAGACACCACCCGTCATTCCGCCCTACTCAAAATCTACCCCCACCGCAGACCAGTACAATGTCGCGACTCTCATCGCCGCCCTGGATTCCGTTTGTGAGCAATCCCATGATTCTACCATTTAGGGAAAAACTCACTGCCCGGCAGCCTATATCCTTAACCTTCGTGGCCAAGACATCCCCTTCAATCCCCTGTTCCACTCGTACCTCCTGATCACCCTCGATAAGGCGGTCCTATTCATAGACCCTGCTCAACTCACCGATGACATTGACGATTACCTCAAAGCCCTCAGTGTCGATACGAGGGGGTACAACGATCTCTGGAGTTATCTGAGGAAGCGGGAATGGGGTGATGGCAAAGTGAGTTTTCTGCTCCACGTTCCCGTATCACGACTTCTCAGTGCCTGGTTTTGAAGATCATCATTACCCCAGAGTCGTCATACGCAATTGCTCTCATACTTACCAATATCCGATACACCGTGATGCCTTCCTTCGCCAACCCCATGAAGGCCATCAAAAATGATACCGAGATTGACGGAATGCGAAGGGCCTACCCCAGGGATAGCGCTTCATTCGTCAGATTCCTTGCCTGGCTCGAGGACAAATTTTCCGAGGGTTATGAGATCTCCGAGTACGAGGCAGCCTTCCGCCTCACTGAATACAGGAGGACGAATAAGAACTTCATAGGCCTGGCTCGCGAGATCATCTCCGCGTCCGGGCCTAACGCCGCTCTTCCTTACTATTCTCTCGACAAATCAACCGCTGTTACGATCGATCGCAACGCACCATACTTCAATGACTCTGGAGGGCGGTATGATGACGGGGCTTGTGCTATCGCCAGGACCTGGATTTTTGGGCGACCCACCACGGATCACTGCGGCGCGTATACCCGGGCTCTCCAGAGACACATTGCGATCGACCGTGCGATCTTCACCGAGGGCACGACCGGCCACCAGTTGGACGCCCATTATGGATACGGCCCTGAAGACGGGCGCGGTGTTGGATCCTTGAACATGCACGAGGGTCCGAACTCGTTCTCCAATGATGTCGTCCTCGTGTCCGGGCATGTCATCGTGAACGAATCAGCTTCCTGTAAGGCCCCTCTCGCCTATATTGAAGGCAGTCGCTGATCTTCATTCCTAGACCTTCCCGGAAAGTTCGGTATCCGTATCAAATCCGCCCTCGCCGTGCGACAAGTCGAGGACAAACCCGGGTCCGACGACAAACGTTGGCTCTGCTTTGAGCGACTCACCTGTGTACCGATCCAGACCAAGATGATCAAGGGTAGTATGCTTTTCAAGGACGAGAAGCAGTGGGTAAAGGATCATAATCGCCGGTGCTTCGAGCATCTCAAACCCTATTTACGAGATGACAAGAGGGCGTTGAAATGGCTCAAGCGTGAGGCTGAACCTGGTCTTGGTATCTCGTTCACCAGTCCCGTGGGTATTAGCATCGGCCGTGGTTAGATTAGTCCGATCTTTCACGGCACGATCACCCTCTCTCGTCTGTCCGCATGTTGCCTTGCAATCGCTCCCGTACCTCACGAACGCCCTCCACCTCACTGTGCCCTTCTTGTCACCTGTGTCATTGCCTGGCCCTCCCTCACGCGTCCCGGGCCGCATCAGGTAGACTGCTCACGACACGTGGACTGGGAAGGCGTTCTTTGTAACCCACTTGTTCTTGTTTTCCGGTCTTATTCTCAGACAGCTATCGGTGTGTACATCCTTGACCTCTTTGTATGCGTTCTCCGCTCTCTTCTGTCAGTGTTGGTCGAAGGGGTGACGAGGGGGGTCAGCAGGACGCGCAGTAACCTTTCACTCTTGTTACCCTAGATCAGACTCCCATCCTCTATGATCCATTCCTCTCCCTCGGCTACCCCTTCCCCTCTCGCTGTGTCACCTATAATGCGTTCTGTTGAACTTGGTTGTCGGTAATTTGCCCGTCCGATCGGCCTCTGCCGCTCACCCCCATTCTCACCGGCCCCCTCGTTTGTTACGATCCTGGCTGATGCGGTCACAAACTTTTCGGATACTTATTGTATGATTGCGCGATATATGTATATACCCGTACATCCCCCGTTGTGTGATACGACCCACGGATGGTACGGGGCAGTTTTGCGAAATGGATTAAAGAACCCCATGGCCAGTGAAAAATCAGATCGCGCGCGTTCCACAGTGTCGATGGCCGCGTCCAACGACGGGGGATGTCGTCCCTAAGATGCACTTGACGCGTCAGTATGCAGGTCGGCCCGATCAGGCTGATTCAAATCACCGCAAGTTTCCCGCCACGTCGATGACGAAGTCTGCAGCGACCGGGAATGCAGGCGGTTCAAGAGGACCTACGCCTTTGGCAACTCGTATGACCGCTCACTTCCACACGTAAATGGCTCTAACTCTTGTGCTGTTTGCGCCACAGGGATAGACATCTCGACTCGTGTGGTGACCGTTTGGCATCAGAGCAAAGCCAGCATCAAGCGCCTCCTCAACGACGAACCTCCAGAAACACGTACCGCGCACGAATCTACCTGCCGCGTTCCCCATGACATCGTGGAAATTATCCTCACCCACCTCACCCACGACCTCGGCACTCTCAAGGCGTGTTCTTTGACTTGCCGCTCATGGTACACCGCCGCCCTCCCACACCTTTTCTACACCCTTACTCTCCGGAGGGACAAATCCAGTTTTATCGGTGACAAGCTGGGGGTGACGTCTTCTCGCGACAGGTTGAAACCGCTATCCAGGGTGCACGAACGAGGCCTAACGCCCCTCGTAAAAGAAATCCGATTGTTACAATTATACCCTTGGTTCACGCCTCAGGCGTTCAGTCACCGCGACCTATGCTACTTTTCCGCTTTCACCAACGTTCAGACCCTTGCGCTTCATAAATTGCGGATCGGTCCCTTTATACCAGACGTTGAACGTTATTTCAAGCACTTCTCGCCAACGTTACGATCCATCGCATTGTACCGCCCCCGTTGTACCCCCCGACAGCTATCGCACTTCTTCTCTCTTTTCCCAAACCTGGACGACATTGTTATCTTCGGTATCCCCATTGAAGCACGCATCGCGATGGCCCCCGACACAGAACTCGTTCCATTTTCCAAACCAAAGCTGCGGGGGCAGCTCCTGCTCCGTGGCTTCCGTCAGGTCGACGTTTGGACACACCTCATCGCATCGTGCGGCGGCTTACGGTTTCGTTACATGCACCTAACCGCGGTTGGAGATTCCTTGCCCGTCCTGTTCGAAGCATGTGCTGAGACCCTAGAGACACTGCGAATCTCTGTGGCGGATCACATATTTGGTGTGTGGTCCTACAATGGCTTATCTGCGGATTCAAGCTGATCGCAAACAGGGTCACTCCAAAAACCAATCCTATCACCGCTCAAAGTCCTCCAGTGTCTGCAGGTTGAAGCATGGGCTGGCATGCTGGGGGACGACCGTCATGCAAGGGTCATGAGACTGTTCTCAACTATCACATCGCCTGTGTTCTCCGAGCTCATTGTCGTCATCGCCGGTGTTTATTGCTCTCGGTTACCTTACGATGTCTCATTGTTCCAGACATTGCGCAGGATGAACGAGACTACACCCTTCAAATTGGTATTCTTGCTCGAGGGTCTTAACCCGCTCCGGAGTGGAACTCGACAGCAGTTGGCGTTAACCTTGCAAATTGCGACCGCAGATGGTCTCCTCGATTTTCTCGACTCCCCACCTACCATCCGTACCGCGCGACCACACGAGTTCCCCCTGCTTTGATAGCACTCTTTGTGTATGCCTCATGTTGTCGTTCCGAACCTTGTAGAATTCCCGCGGCCGTGTGTATCGTAGGCTCCACCTCGGCACAATCAGTGACTAGCATCGGAACAAAGTCCGTAACATGGATTCCCCAGAGAGAGGGAACAAGTGCTGAGGTCGCTAGTGCTGTGACCGAGGCCGGCCATTATGTGAGCACTTTCGTCGCACCCACTGAAAACGCAGACGCGGTCCTCCAGAGTCGTTGAGGTATGGCGTGTCGCGATTGATCACAGCAACGGTCGATTTGGTGGGTGAATAATGAGGGAGAGCGGCGTTGGGACCGGATGGGGAGATGGCTTCGTGAGTTAGACCCATGAAGTGTTTGTTCGGGCTCCTGTATTCGGTGAGGCGGAAGGCGGCCTCATACTCGGTGATATCGTACCCCTCGGAAAGTGGGGGAATATGCGACGGGGCCCAACGTCCAATGGGTACACATGTGTGTGTGGAGGCAAGGTACCGGAAGAAGCAGAAAGGAAACGGTGACGGGGGTACACCGACGATAGGAACGAGAAAGGAGTAACCAGAGTGAACTCTTAATCTCAGATGGGAGCATCCTGCCGTCCTGACCTTAATGACCCTCCCGCTCTCTTGCTTCGGCACGTTTGTTTCGCTCCCTCCGTCTGAGGATCCGCAGTTCGAGTCCTGGGATTGATTCCACAAACCATTCGTCCCCTCCTCCACGGAGCGTGCTTGTCCGTGCAGTGACGGTGGTTCAGGTGTCGTTCCTCCTCAGGCTCTTATGGTGGTGACCCTCCATCGTCTCCTTCCCGATCCACGTCAATTTCACCACCACCATCCCCACACCATCCCTCTTGACATCGTTTCCAGCCTGTAAGCCAACAACGCGTCACACGCCCCGGCCTTCGGCTCTGTGACACACCCCTCGGTATGACACCAGAACTGGGTGGATGCCTATGGCCCGGAGTACCACATCGTGCTCATGGGGAGGTTCCCCCCACCACCCCTTGTATTTTCCGAACTCATCATGGCCCACATGGACTATGTGGTGATTGATTTTTCCCAGGAAGTCACGCCGTTCGAGGCATGGCAGCTCCTTAAAATCGATGTTTTCGCTCGATGTATCGGGTTTCACCCAGGAAAATGTCCAGCGGGAGTTGGCGAAAGCTTCAGACTCTCTGACTGCAAGCGCCTTCAAAGAAAAAAAAGGAGATGCATGCGTATAGGTAAAACAACAAGTGAAGCTGGGATCGTCAGTGTGCATAATGTTCGGTTCCCTTACCACGAGTTAGAACAGTTAGAACTCCCTCTTGTACCAGAAAGCCACAGTGTCGTTCAGGCAGGAGAGGATATCCTCAACCGCCGGCCGCGCGTTGCGATCCTCCAGCCAGGATAGCTCGACAATCCTCCACAGTTGATCACCAAATCCGAGGTGTCTTGCCCCTTCCGGCTTCCGCGGTCGAGCCCCTTCCGTGATCGCATGAACGACCAGAATGTCCGACTGGATCTCCAGGTATGGGTGGTACCCGCACAAAACCTAGGGTATCACAGGTTAACCGTCTACAAAAGCGAATCGGTTGATCACCCACTTCGTAGATAACCATCCCGAGGGCGTAGCAATCGGACTGTCTTGTGGGTCTGTTGTTTTCCGATTCCAGCATCCCGAACCGTTCCGGATGAAGAAGTTCAGGACTCATCCACCGATGGGTTCCTCCGCCAGTGAATGACATGAGCGTGTCGTCTGAGATTAGCGACGACCGGGGGGGCCCGGCAGCGGCGCGGGTTGCAACACCGGTGACGGTCGAAAGACCGAAGTCGGCGACGCGAGCTCGCCGGGCGTCGTCGATCAGGATGTTCGCCTTCATAGGTGAGGGGGAGGTGAGAGTGGAGACATTTCATTTGGGAAAGATTTGTACCCCTTTCAGATCCCCGTGGACTATGCGAAGGTTGTGCATGTACTTTAAGCCATTTGCAACCCCAACGAGCTGAACAGTGCATCGGTAAGGCTCCAGCCATGATTAGGTGACAACGTACGAGTTCAGCGCGATTTGCTTGCCGATCCCGCTTGATGAAATCGTTGATGTTCCCGTTTTCCATCCACTCAGAAACCATCGCAAACCGGTGTTCGCCCACTGTCACCCCAAGCAGTGGTAAGATGTTTGGATGCCGGAGATGATTCCAGGCAACTGCTTCTCGACAGAATCTCTGCAAACCGTTCAGCTACGCAGGCATGACGGTAGTGGCGGAACACTCACTCTGCGGATGACATCCAGGTCGTCAGTGACATACGCACGCACAACTTTGATGGCTATCTGACGCCCATCGTACATGCCCCGTGATATGTCGGCGAACCCCCCACATTGGACTTCCACGGAGTCTTTGGAACAGTCGGGGATGTGCATAGACTTGGGGATCACGCAACCTCGACTGCACGTTTTGCAAAGTTTATTGAACAACAGCAGTCGCTCCCTATCCGATATATTGTGGTTCTTCAGACGCTGAAACGAGCGTCAACCATGGGGGAGAGTGGGGGATGTGAGGGAACCCACCTCATCCATTTCGTCGACACTCCTCTGAATTTCTGGCTCGGGATTTCGCAGAAACTGGAAGAAAGAGGCAATCCGTGGAAGCACCCCCCCAAATTGCTGGAGTCCTATCTCTATATTTGGGACCCTTCAGCGACCGTGTGATCCCTGCAATCTTGACTATTTAAATCACCTGGTTTAACGTCCTGGACCTCCTGTCGATTTGTCGTCGAAAATACGTGGTGCAGAGCAGAGAGTTCACATCGCCGTTCTGGTTTGTCGTTCCAACCGGCCGTAATCGCGTCCCAAACAGGGACAGGCAGCCACTGACTCTGGCTCGGGTTCTTCGGACGGGATGGTCGCTCACCACGTGTAATACTCCGAATGGTCGCAGAATGGTCTGAATCGTCACTGTATGGCAATACCCCCGAAAGGACCTGATTGTAGCGGGGCGATTGGGTCAAGTAGTAAGATAGCCTACAAAAAGGGAACATACCGAGAAGGAAGTCATGGCAACGGAATAAACATCTTTCTCTTTTGAAGGGCCAAGTATCCAGAACGAAAGGACGCCTGGGAAAAAACATTCTGGGGCCATATACCGAATGGTTCCTAGTTTAAGGTCATGGGACGAGAGACCTTCGAATGCGCTGGCGATCCCAAAATCCCCGAGACACGCCTGACCCACCCGAGTGATCAGGATGTTGTTCTAGTCGTGCCAAGCGTCAGCATATGAGCTCACTCATTCTTTCTTTTTGCCCACCGGACTGATGCTACCGTGCAAAACTCCCAACCCGTGGAGATAGACGAGGCCTTGGCATGTCTGTGCAAGCTATTGTGGTCGCGCTCAGTGGGATATCCCCACCGATCTTTGGAGCAATGGGCACGCACGAGCAATAAGCGATTGGCACTTGGGTTTAGCTGAATGTATTGGGTGATGTTCCTATCCGATATCCACGGGGTTATAACGCAAAACGGGAACAGTGATTCTGACACTCCGATGATGGGGAGCACATTTGGATGAGGACTGGGATCGTTCCCTTCGCGTACACGACGGAACATCTAGAATGAGTGCGTTGAGCACGTACCTGATAAAATGAAAGCTAGGTTTACCTTTTCGAGCTCCATCATGCCAATCGGTTTCTGCGTCCGAATCGCCTTGACGCACACCGGCTCCCCATGATAATTTCCCTTCCAAGTATCCGCGAACCCAGTGGGTGTGGAACCCAGGGGTTCGTCGGACAGTTCCAGGCCTGGGAAAATTCGTGATTCGAGGAGGAGGGCATGGGCGTGAAGTCTGAGCCACGGGACCGACAATAAATGTGGCCGGGTGGGCGAAGATAGGACGGATACGGCCTAAACACCAGAGCGGTCAGAGACTGAGAGGGATTTAACTGGAAATTGTACCTTGTGAAACGTTTCCGCCAATTTCGTTGCTTCCGCTGAGGATAAACCCTTTGGAGAAGCCCTACCCCGCGACAACATATCAGAGATCGACGATACGTATTTACGGTCTTCTGCCACCGCAAAGCTCCATCCGTTCCGAAGGATGTCGGAGAATACGTGTAACAAATCTTCCCCCAGTCGAATGAGGTTCTCGGGACGAACTGGGGGGAATTCGGCTAAATTGTCTGATTATCAGTTCCCACTGCTCGGGTTGGCGTCCGGTGACCCACTCCTGTAAGGGACCGCGTCGGACATGGTTGATCGTCCAGGAGAGGAGCCTGTCGTGGCGACGGAGAGTTGTAGCGAGCGCACACTCAGGCTCCAGGGTAACCCCTTCAGCACGTCAGCGACAACAGCGTCGAGCGCCAGCTTCAGGGAGCACGTGAAGTTCACGCGATGAAGTGAGAGACGCCGCCTCGTTTTGGCGTTTTCCACATCAGCACTCGGGATTTTTTCCTCCTTTGCCAATGTCGCGCTTCCGGCCTGGAGTTCACGAAAATAACTCTTCTTCAACGCTCGTCGGCTACGCGCTCGAACGCCGGATCAACGATGTAGAGTTTGTGGGGAAAACGCATGACACTGGCCGAAGGCTTGAAGAGCTCCGGAAGCAGATGGCAAAAGATGACCTCGACTACTAGTGCGTCCGTTTCATTTCCACCCCAAAGGTAGAATTCTCATTGGCGGATCATCAGCGTTGTCCCCAGCGAAGATCCACACGGGTCGGTGTGCGTAGCGGTGTGCGACAAGCGAAGGGAATGGATTTCAGGGCAGGTTTCACCCCGTGAATACCGCGCGCATCAGATATTGACTTGCTCTTCTTTGATCCAGATTCACTGGTGCCGCTGGCCAGGCGATCGTCTCGAAGACCGCAGCCTACCTCATCACCGATTCGAGGTACTGGAGACAAGCCACAACCCAGGTCGACTCAAACTGGCACCTCATCCAAGCCGGTCACACAGGTGGGCCCGAAGACTGGGTTGAATGGCTTGTCGATCGCACCAAAGACTGTCGCATCGGCATTGACTCTCGCATGCTTCGCTACGCCAAAGCCACCGAGTTCAACAGGCAACTTACTCCCAAGAACTCTAAGCTCATTTACCCTGCTCAGAATTTGATCGATCTCGTCTGGAAAGATAAACCACTGAGATCAAGAGAGCCAATTTACATCCACCCCATGCAGTTCTCCGGGAAGTCTGCCCTGGACAAGTTGGCCGACATCAGGTCCTGGATTCGGAAGACACCACCCGTCATTCCGTCCTACTCAAAGTCTGCCCCCACCCCGGATCAGTACAATGTTGCGACTCTCATCACCACCCTGGACTCCGTTTGTGAGCAATCCCATGATTCTGCCGTTTGGGGAAAAACTCACCGCCCGGCAGCCTATGTCCTTAATCTTCGTGGCCAAGACATCCCCTTCGATCCTCTGTTCCACTCGTACCTCATGATCACCCTCGATAAGGCGATCCTATTCGTAGACCATGTTAAGCTTACCGATGATGTTGAAGATTACCTCAAGACTCTCAACGTCGATACCAGGGAGTATAACGATCTCTGGAGTTACCTGAGGAAACGGGAATGCGGTGATGGCAAAGTGAGTTTCCTGCTCCACGTTCCCGTATCCGACTTCTTAGTGCCTGGTTTTAAAGGTCATCATCACCCCAGAGACGCCATGCGCGATCGCTCTCATGCTTACCAATTTCCGATACACTGTGATGCCTTCCTTCGTCAACCCCATGAAGGCCATCAAAAATGATACCGAGATTGACGGAATGCGAAGGGCCTACCTCAGGGATGGTGCTTCATTCGTCAGATTCCTTGCCTGGCTTGAGGAAAAGCTTTCCGAGGGGTACGATATCACCGAGTATGAGGCCGCCTTCCGCCTCACCGAATACAGGAGCACGAACAAACACTTCATGGGTCTAACCCACGAGGCCATCTCCGCGTCCGGTCCCAACGCCGCTCTCCTTCATTATTCACCCACCAAATCGATTGTTGCAATGATCAATCGCGACGCGCCATACCTCAACGACTCTGGAGGACAGTACAAAGATGGGGCTTGTAGTACTGCCAGAACCTGGATTTCTGGGCGGCCCGCCACAGATCACTGTAGGGCATATACTCGGGTCCTCCAGAGACACATTGCGATCGACAGCGCGATCTTCCCCGAAGGCACCAGTGTTGACCAGTTGGACGTCCTTGCTGGAAAGGCACAGTGGGAAGATGGTGTGGATTCCGGCCCCGAAGCCGGGTCCTGCGTTGGGTTCTTGAACATGCACGAGGGTCGACACTCGTTTTCTAATAGTGCCATTCTCGTCCCTGGGCATGTCGTCACTAACGAACCAGGTTTCTGTAAATCCCTTCTCGTCTATATCAAAGGCAGTCGCTGATATTCATACCTAGACCTTCCTGAAAAATTCGGTATCCGAATCAAATCCGCCCTCGCTGTGCGACGAGTCAGGGTCAGACCTGAGTTCGAAGACGGTCGCTGGCTCGGTTTTGAGCCACTTACCTATGTACCGATTCAGACCAAGATGATCAAGGGCAGTATACTTTCTAAAGACGAGAAACAGTGGGTGAAGGATCACAATCACCGATGCTTGGAGTATCTCAAGCCGTATTTACGAGACGACAAGAGGGCGTCGAAATGGCTCAAGCGTGAGGCTGAACGTGGTCTCGGTCTCTCTCTCACTGGTCCCGGGGGCATTAGCATCGGCCGTGGTTAGATTACCCGGCCTTCTGAGACACGATCACCCGCTCTCGACTGCTTGCGTGTTATCCTGTCTTCGCCCTCGTACCCCATGAACACCATCCATTTACACTGTGCCCTTTGGTCACCTTTCCACGTATCGGAATTTGGCATTGCCCAGCCCTCCCTCACGCGTCCCGGACGGCTTCGGGCAGACCCGCTGACAACGGGTCGATCAGGAAGGGCTTGCTCTGTAACCCACTCGTTCTTGGCGTTGGGTCCCATTCTAGGATGGTCATCAGTGTGTACAACTTCAGCCTTTGTGTGTGTTCTCTGCTCTTTTCCGTTGCTCGGTCGAAGGGGTGACGAGGGGCATGACGAGGGGCATTCACAAGGCGTGCGGTAACTCTCCCTCGCTACCATGTTACCTTAGACCGGCCTCCCATCCCCCATACTCCGCTCCTCTCGCTCAACTACCCCTTACCCCCTCGCGTTGTCCACCCGCAATGTATTCGGGCAGGACTTGATTGTTGGCGACTTATCCGTCGGCATTGCCACTCACCTCCCGCCCACTGGTTCCTTTGTTCGTTGTGATTCTGGCTGATGACGGTCACGAACCTTTCCAATACCTATTGTATCACTGGGGGACATATGTATCTATACACCTATGTACCTACACATCGTAGGCCTGTGATACAACTTACGGACGGTACGTGTAGATTTCGTGAGTTAGATGGAGGAGAATACGCGATAGGGGTCTGACGTCAAACGGGTATACTTGCATGCGACGGTAAGGTACACAGACAGAACGGAAGGCAGGACGGGGTACACCGAAGATGTGAAAGAAACGGAGAGACGAGTGCGGGCTTATAATCTCCGGTCGGAACAGCGTACTGTCTTGAGCCACTCTCCCGCCTCGCGGGCTTGTTTCGTGCCCCTCGTCCGAGGGTCCGCGCTTCGACCACTTTCGAGACCTGGGATCGATTTGCAGACGGTTTGTCGCTTTCCCTGTGGAGCGCGCTTGCCCGCGGCGCTCCCGGTGTCGCCCTTCCTCTTTGATGACAACATTTCGTCGTCCCCTTCATCCACGTCAATATGATCCCCACCCTCCCCCCTCACTGTCTTCGTCCCCACCATCTCCACCGTCGGTATAACTTCACCCATAGCCTGAGTGAGCTAAGCTGAAAGCTAAGAGTAAGCTCTAAGTTGTGTGGCTGAGTGTTGCGTTCCTTCATCTGGACCGATCTGTCATCCGGTATGAGGATAAACAACCCAAGAGTGGCGAGGTGCGGTCGACTTACCACCTCCTGGACCGGCGAAGTTGCCAATCTTTTTTGCCGTCCGTGACCTTAGGTGTGATGGCGGGTGTGGTTCGGAAGAGGCCGAGAGTGAGGTCATGGTGGTTTCTGTCTGGAAGGGTATTTACGGGGAGGAACAGGGGCGGAGAACCTAGTGCGCAAGCACGATGAACACACGAAGCATTGCCAGAAATTTTGTGAACGCACGTTGAGGACAGGAATCTCATTCGACACGCCACAAAGTTCTTCGTGGAAGGTACCCAGGGTGAACTTGACATGGAAAACTCTCGAACGCGAGCTTTGTGGACGACCTGTTCAGCCGGGGGGTGTGATTGGAAATGTCAGTTCATACCACGGGGTATTACGCTGGACCATCGAGAGGATGAGGTGGTTTACGGTGGAGACGGGTGGTTGTGAGTCTGCTGGTTGGTCGGGGTCAACAATCTTTTCCAGCTTTATCATTAGAAGATCCCGGGACTTGCATTGGTGAGCGGAGGGTTTTGTCGCGTCGAGGATGAGCGCTCAGTGGGTTAGGCTGGTCAGTGGGACGTGGTCGCCGTCGCGAATGAGGTTCGATGTTGGGGATGGGTGAAGACGTGTTTTTCTTCAGGCCTGACCGTATGTGTGGTTCTGCAAAAGACGACGCGTGCTTTGTGACAAACGAGGGTACGGACGCGGAGGTAGAGGGGATCCCATTGGTGGGCGGATGGTGCACTGGCTTAGATAACACGATTGTAATTGGCGGCGTCATGGTCGAAAACTCATTCCGCACGGGTAACTAGCACCACGACAGCTGGAATGAGGCCGAGGGCTCGGTGGCACTGGGGTCTCGGCGGGGCTGTGAGTGCACTCTTCCCATTACCCTAATATCTCTATCCCTTTCGCCGCGATCCCCCCACTCGGACGAGTAATAACTCCTCACTAGTCATGTCCGACGAAGTGCTCTTCGAGAGTGAGCCGTCAGCCAAACTGAACCCAACCAGTGGCTGACGAGCAGATGATTTAGTTTACGACGTCACGGTTCAACCCGAGAACCTCATGCGACTGGGGGAAGATTTATTGCGCGTATACTCACTGCTCCCTGCATCCCTAAGTTACATCGCCACAACAGAGGGCCGTCAATATCTGTCGTCGATCTCCGGCCACGTATCAAGGGGTCATATGTCTCGGACGGGCTTGTCCTCAGAGGATGCGGCAGGGCTGATGAACACGTTTGGCATGGTACATGTTCTACACGGATCTCTCCTAGTCTCTGACATCCTCTGAATCTCTGACGGTTAGGCTGTATCGATCTTGTATTCCCAGCCATCCTATTTTCCCAGGTTGGACCTGTGGCTCAGACTTTACAGCCACGCGCTCCTCCGTGAATCGACAATCTTCCCCGGCCTCAAACTGTATGATGAACTCCGAGACTACAACTTCCTTGGACCCACAGACATTTGGAGGGGGGATTTCCATGAGGAGCCAGTGTGTGTCAAAGTGATTCGGTCACAGGATCGAACTCCCCTGACGGAAATCAAAAGGGTGTGTGGCTCTTCTCTTTTTTCGGAGACATACTCAGAAAGCTTCGGACCAGTCATATCGTCGTGTAACGGAAGGTGGAAAGCTTGACCCTCATCCGAACGTGCTCCCCGTCATCGCGATTTCGGACACACTGTTTCCACTTTGCATCATGAGTCCATGGATGCCAGATGGGAACATCACCCAGTACACCCAGATGGATCCAGGTGCCAATCGGTTGAGACTGGTATGTGCCCGCCCGCCTGGGGTTCGAAACGGATAACCTGCTGACGACTATGCCCACAATAGCTTGCAGAAGTGTGCCGCGGCCTCAAGTCTCTTCATGGGCTCGGTATTGTACACGGCAATATTAATCCGGTAGGCAAACCAAGGGAATGAGTGAGCCCGCACACTGACGACCGACAACGTCCAGCACAACATCATAATATCTCGGGACGGTCAGGCGTGTCTCGGGGATTTTGGGGTTGTAGGAGCGTTTCCGCGCCTCCGCTTCCCCGATTACAGGTTAGGGGCCCTTCGATATGTGGCCCCGGAATGTTTTTTTAGGGTGTCCGCTGGAGCCCCGGGAACCAGGGGAGCATCAAAAGAGAGTGATGTCTACTCCCTGGCGATGACGTCCTTCTCAGTACGTTCCCCCGTTGTGAACCACCATACCACTTTACACGATCTCCCTGTTACGACCAGGTTCTCACGGGGGTATCGCCATATGGTGGCCGTAGCCGTTCGCAGATTTACTCGGATATTTCGAGTGGTGTGCGGCCTCCCCGCCCAACAGACCCAAACGGGAGCCAATGGCTACAGGACATGGTTTGGAACGCGATCACAGCGGGGTGGTGTCACGAACCAGAACAGCGGTGTGAACTTTCCGTCATGTACCGTGGATTCTTGACGGCTAGTGAGCAGGAGGTCCCCAATGGCAAAACAGGTGAATTAAACACTCAAAACGCCTGAAACCCCGCGATAGCTGAAGGGTACAAAACATCGAAGCAGGGCTGCGGCAACTTGGGAAACTCTTTCCACGAATTACATCTTTCCTCCAATTTCTGCGAGATTCGGATTCGGAAATCCAGAGGCGCGTTAACGAAATGGATAGGGTAGGTCCTTCCATCTTTGACTTCTCTTGTCCCGAGACCAACGTGAGCTGCAGCGTCTAGGGGATCGCACTCTATCAGATCTGGAACAACTGAAGTTGTTCAATAAGCTTTGCAAAACATGCAGCCGACATTGTATAGTCCCGAAGTCCATGCACATCCCGGACTGTTCAGAAGGCTCTGTGGAAGTCGAATGCGGTGGGTTTGCCAACGTATCGCGGGGCACGTACGAAGGGCGTCGAGTGGCCGTCAAGGCCGTGCGTGTGTACGTCACCAGTGACCTGGATGTCATCCTCAACGTGAGTCTTCTACCTGTGCCCTCACACGTGCCTGAATACATCAATCGCAGAGATTCTGCCGAGAGGGCGTTGCTTGGAAACATCTCCAGCATCCCAATATCTTACCGCTCCTTGGAGTGACAGTGGGTGAACACCGGTTCGCCCTAGTTTCGGAATGGATGGAGAACGGAAATATCAATGAGTTCATCGAAAGGGATCAGCACGTTAACCGCGTTGAGCTTGTCCGTTATCCCTTGGCCCTGCATGAGGCTCGCTGATGTTACCGTTCAGCTGGTTGACGTTGCAAATGGCCTGAAGTATATGCACGACCTCCGTGTGGTCCATGGAGATCTGAAGGGGGTACAAACGTTTCTCAAATTATATACCTCCGCGCTCATGTCCCTCCCATCTCCGCAGGCGAACGTTCTAATCAACGGGGACCGACGAGCTTGCATTGCCGACTTCGGTCTCTCGACTATCACCGGTGTCGCAACCGCTGCTGGAGCTTCTCGGACATCGTTGATCTCAAACGACACGCTCATGTCATTTACTGGCGGGGGAACTCGCCGGTGGATGAGTCCTGAGCTCCTGCATCCGGAACGGTTCGGGATGTCGGTATCAGAAGACAATCGACCGACCAGGCAATCCGACTGCTACGCTCTTGGCATGGTAATATACGAGGTGGGTGAGCACGCGAGCGATTCTACCTTTGTGGGCGGTTAACGGGTGATACCCTAGGTACTATGCGGACACCACCCCTACCTTGAGTTCCGGTCGGATATCCTAGCCGTCAACGCGATCATGGAGGGGGTCCGACCGAGGAAACCGGAAGATGCGAAACGGCTCGGATTCAACGAGGAGTTGTGGAGGACGGTCGAGTTATGCTGGTTGGAGGACCGCGATGCGAGGCCCAGGGTGGAGGATGTCCTCTCTTGCTTAAATGATGCTACAGCGTTCTGGTACTTGAGGGACCTCTAGCTCTTGACGAGGCAGCCGAACGGTATTCACACTGACAATCCAGTTTTCACGGTCGCCGTTTTCCTATCCAACTCCTCATTACACTCGTGTATCAAATACATGGAGGCACACGTGTGTGTGTGTGTGTGATTCAATTATACTCCCAATCAGCTCGGTGGCCAGAGGAGTCCCCTATTCTACGACAGTCGAGGGATTTTACGTTCCTAGCACACAGCTAAACTATTCCCCGAAGAGAAACTTGAAAACCTCAAATGAGGTACCCGAAGGCAAGAAGAAATATGAAGGAGATATCAGGGGGTAAGGAGTGCCGCTTAAGGCGGGGAGGGACGAAGCCGGTAGTGGCCTAAAAGGCGAATGACCCGTATTAGGCCTAGCGGTGGAGACCTGACGTTAGTCTAGACCGAGAACAAAGGAAGTCATGGGGGCTCGTGGGGCGCGTGCTTCCTGGAGAAGGGCCCCGCCTTTAAGTATTCGAGCGTGTGTTCAATGGTCTTCTTCCGCACCATCTTACCTAACGACACGCGTGGCTTTCGTAATCCGGGGAACACTTTCTGCAGTCGTTCCCGTGCGTCTTCGAATAAAGGGCATGCGCGTATGATATGTTCGCGCGTTTGGAGGGTGGGGGGGATGTCGTGGGAGAGCTTGCAAGGGCAGTGGAAGAAGGACGTTGGCTTGTCCTGGTACTTCCATACACATCGTTTGAAGTACTCTCCTGTAGGGGCGTGGTTAGTACACATTTGGGTTAGCTGCGACATAGTGGAGCGCTTGATTGCGTTGAACCACTTAGCCGGTTTCCGGGTCATGAACGTGGATGTCCTGAGGTTGTTGGCGAAGGGACGGAACCCGCTATCTCCACGGAAAATCCCTTTGTGTGTGTCCTCCAGCTCGTCGAGGTGTGCGTGCCATTCCTTGATGGCAAGTGCCTCGACCTCCGACAGGGCGGCAGATCTAGACACGAACAGGGGTAAGAGGTACCGGCCACTAGATGAGTTGGCGGCGGCCTTGGCGTT